>Ga0233385_1001068_pt1 | contig 11841 bp, 11 predicted proteins | sample ElkDunMinimDraft_16_FD_191543 | JGI IMG/M metagenome (GOLD analysis project Ga0233385, IMG submission 191543) | Fecal eukaryotic communites from dung pellets of Tule Elk in California, USA - Elk Dung G36 | ecosystem: Host-associated > Mammals > Digestive system > Large intestine > Fecal | place... | reverse complement strand
TCGGACAGCCGAAGTTCCTCCGTTTCCCGGCAGGCCAGAAGCAGGGCGTTCCAGTATTGCAGGCCTGTCACATTGCCATTCGTGCAGGCTTGGTGGCTGCGGATCAGTAAGGGCAGTTCGACATAGGCCAGACCCTCCTGCACTTGCAGTCGCAGCCATGCCCCCAGGGATTCGGGATCGTTGACCCAATGACAGTCCACCGCCCCTTCCAGTCCCTGCGAGTAGGCGAAGGCGCCCACGGGGAGATTGGGGCTTGTAAGATGGAGCATTCGCATTATTTGCTGAGGGTTCATGGTATCAATGCGGATGATGATGGCTGCTGCCGTACGCACCAGACTCTGGAATGAAAATGCACTGTTCCCGCATAAGGGTGAAGCCGAGACGCTCCAGCAACGCTTCGAGAACGTGATCAGGGAGGATGCGCAACCACCGTTCTCCCATCTGCATTTTCACGTGCCGGTTTCCGAGGTGATAGCACGCTCTACTGAAGCCGGACCAGTCACTGCAACGGGCTGTCACCACTTCCTCTGGCGCTCCTTCCACCCGCAGGTGCTGGCCGCACGAGCTACGCAGGAGTTCTCCCACCTGCAGAGGCGTGCCGCGCTCCAGGAACAGTCGCACTTCCCGACCGCTGCGACTGATGACGCGCAAGCGGGATCGGTCTCGTTGTTCATGGCTTAGCTCCAGATAATCGTCTATGGGTATCGAGTGTTCGGAGTCGAGGCGTTCATAGATTTCGAGCATGCTGTCTCCTTAGAACAACGTATAAAGCTGAGCCAGCGGCAGCACCTCAGCCGGCTCACAGGTGAGCAACTCACCGTTGGCGCGCACCTCGTAGGTTTCAGGGTCCACCGTGATCTCCGGTAGCCAGTCATTAAGCTTCATGTCGGCCTTGCCGATCGTGCGCGTGCCCCGACAGGGCGAGAGCCGTCGGCGCAGACCCAGCCTGTCAGCAACGCCGGCGTCCATAGCTGCCTGGCTGGTAAAAGTGAGGGAAATGCTGGCCGCTGCCAGACCTGACGCACCAAACATGGGACGGTAATGGACTGGCTGAGGTGTGGGAATCGACGCATTGGCGTCGCCCATGGGGGCCGCAGCGATCATGCCACCCTTGAGGATCAGTGCCGGCTTGATACCGAAGAAGGCAGGCTTCCAAAGCACCAGATCCGCCAACTTGCCCACCTCTATCGAACCCACTTCGTGGGCTATACCGTGTGCGATCGCCGGATTGATGGTGTACTTGGCAATATATCGACGAGCGCGAAAGTTGTCTGCTTCTGAACCTTCATCCTCTGACAGAGGGCCACGTTGCACTTTCATCTTGTGGGCTGTTTGCCACGTACGGATGATCACCTCGCCGACCCTTCCCATGGCCTGGGAGTCCGAAGAGATCATACTGAAAGCACCAAGGTCGTGGAGGATATCCTCTGCAGCGATAGTCTCTTTGCGGATTCTGGAATCTGCAAAAGCAACATCTTCGGGAATGCTTGGATCGAGATGGTGACACACCATCAGCATATCCAGATGTTCATCAACGGTATTGCGCGTGTAGGGTCGAGTCGGATTGGTGGAGGAGGGCAGCACGTTTGCATGTGCGCATGCCCTGATGATGTCGGGGGCATGCCCGCCGCCCGCGCCTTCAGTGTGGTAGGTGTGGATCACACGGTCCTTGAAAGCGGCGAGCGTATCTTCCACGAAACCGGATTCGTTCAGCGTATCCGTGTGAATGGCCACCTGCACATCGTACTTCTCCGCCACTGTCAGACAGGTGTCGATGGATGCCGGCGTGGTTCCCCAGTCTTCATGCAGTTTGAGCCCACAAGCTCCGGCTCGGAGCTGTTCCTCCAATGCGTCAGGAATGCTGGCGTTTCCCTTGCCGAGGAAGCCGAAGTTCATAGGCATGCTGTCTGTGGCCCGTAACATCTGATGTATGTTCCAGATGCCGGGAGTACAAGTGGTGGCATTGGTACCCGCGGCGGGTCCGGTGCCACCGCCTATCATGGTTGTGACGCCACTCATCAGGGCCTCTTCTACCTGCTGGGGGCAGATGAAGTGGATGTGCGCGTCGATGCCGCCCGCGGTGAGAATACACCCCTCACCGGCGATGATCTCGGTACCGGGACCGATAATGATGTCCACACCATCCTGCACGTCCGGATTTCCGGCTTTTCCCAGGTGGGCAATGCGTCCGTGTTTGATGCCGACATCGGCCTTCACCACCCCCCACCAATCCAGGACAAGTGCATTGGTGATCACCAGATCCATTGATTCGCTATCGGCTGCCTGGCTTTGACCCATTCCGTCTCGAATGACTTTTCCGCCCCCAAACTTTACTTCCTCACCGTAGATCGTGTAGTCACTCTCTACGCGCAGCCAGAGCTCCGTGTCAGCCAGACGCACGCAATCGCCTACCGTGGGGCCGAACATGGCGGCGTAGGCCGCGCGATCAATTTCGGCCATGAGCGGCCTCCGCAATTTTTCCCATCACTTCTCCCCGAAAGCCGTAAATTTCCCGGCGACCACCGAAGGCGACGAGTTCCACGTCGCGTCCCTGGCCAGGCTCGAAGCGAACGGCCGTACCGGAGGTAACGTTCAGACGCATGCCAAGAGCGCGTTCGCGATCGAAGCACAGTGCCGGATTGGCTTCAGCAAAGTGGTAGTGAGAACCGATCTGGACAGGTCTGTCTCCCATATTCTCCACTCGAAGGCGTACGGTATCCCTCCCCTGGTTCAGGGACAGGGTGCCTTGGACTGTTCTGATTTCTCCGGGAAGCATGGGTCTCTCTTGTTCAAGTGATTGGCGGCGTCTTGACGTTTGCACGTCGTGATCGTGGCTGCCAGTGGAAGGCAGTATCCCGGGGAGGGTCAGGATGCACAATCCGCGCTATGCCCTATGGCGCTACGTCATCTGACGTAGCCAGGGGAGCAGCCAGCTCCCTCTACGTTGAATCACCTAGTCAGCATGACGTCAATCGACGCAGCCTTGATAGGGCATAGTGCGAATTGTGGCAGCTGTCACTTGCTTTGATACTGCGAGGCGTGCATCGGGCACCATTCAGGAGAAGAAAATGTCCCACACGTTATTCCCTGCGCCACATCAACTGCTATTTTCAAATCGCACTTGCGGGGTCCTTGCCCTGGCATTGGTTGCTTCAACACCCGCGGTTGCGGGCACCACAATTGAAGTCGGCCCGGACAGCTCCATCACGATCGGAGCGGGCATGCGGATCGGTGCCAGCATGACTGAGGATGCTGCGCCCAGCGGTGACTCGTCGAGCGACTTCGACGTGCTCAACATGCGTCTTTATCTGGGCGTACAGGTGAACGAGTTCATCAAGTTCACCTTCAATACTGATGAAATATTCGGTGACGGACCTGTTGATGTCCTGGACGCCATCGCTCAGTTCGAATTTTCCCCCGCGTTCAATCTCTGGATGGGGCGGATGCTTACACCTGCCGATCGTATTGAGATGAGTGGCCCCTTCTATGGGCTTTCCTGGAACCAGTATACCCAACCACTTTACGCCTCCGACCAGGGCGGCGACGCGGGCACGTACGGGCGCGACGATGGTGTCACTGTCTGGGGCGCCTTGAACAAGTTCCAGTATGCGGTGGGTGCCTTCGAAGGCGTGGAAGGCTATGGCAACAATGATGATGAAGTCCTGTGGGCCGGCCGGTTCGCCTATAACTTCCTGAACATGGAGCAGAACCCTGGGTATTACACCTCTAGTACCTACCACGGGGGACTGGGAAATGTTCTGACGCTGGGCGTGTCCTTCCAAAGCCAGAGTGGTGGCACAGGCAGCATAACCAGCAGCGGCGATTTTAGTGGGTACACGATCGATCTGCTGTCAGAAACCATCTTGGCGGGCGGCGGTGTGTTAACACTGGAAGGCGAGTACAAGGACTTCGATGCCGATTGGACTCCTGCCACCATTCCTGCTGGCGGCAACAGTTTCGGCTTGTTCGATGGTGATTCCTACTTTGCCACAGCAGCCTATCTCTTTCCCGCCCAGGTTGGTCCTGGAAGGCTTCAGCCTTATTTACGCTTTGTTGAAAACCACCCTGATGACGCTGCTGATAGTGACCTGGCCGAACTGGGTGTGAACTACGTGATCGCCGGACACAACGCGCGACTCAACTTCAACTACAGCAGTGGCGACGCCAATATCAGCGGCTATCCGGGAGCGGACGTGGACACCGTGTCGTTTGGTGTCCAGCTACAGTTCTGACGCCTTCACGTTTTTGCAGCGCCCCAGACTACTATTTTGCTCAACCACCCAGCAACAGGAGACAAGCATCATGAAACTGCACACGTTAATCTCAGGCCTCACCCTGGGGATCAGCGCCACACTGATGAGCCACGCGCAAGCCCAGGACACTATCAAGATCGGTGTTCTGCACTCCCTTTCCGGCACCATGGCTATCAGCGAAACCACGTTGAAGGACACGGTACTGATGATGATCGAAGAGCAGAACCAGAAAGGCGGACTGCTTGGCAAAAAACTGGAGGCGGTCGTAGTCGACCCGGCTTCTGATTGGCCTCTGTTCGCTGAAAAGGCAAGGGAGCTGATTGCACAGGAAGGGGTGGACGTGATCTTCGGGTGCTGGACATCCGTATCGCGGAAATCCGTGTTGCCCGTTATCGAAGAACTGAATGGAATGTTGTTCTATCCAGTGCAGTACGAAGGAGAGGAGAGCTCGAAGAACGTGTTCTATACAGGCGCTTCACCGAACCAGCAGGCAATTCCCGCCGTGGAGTACCTGATCAACGAGCTCGACGTAGAGCGCTGGGTGCTGGCGGGTACTGATTACGTCTATCCGCGTACGACAAACCGGATTCTGGAAGCCTACCTCAAGGCCAAAGGTGTCGCTCAGGAAGACATCATGATCAACTACACCCCGTTCAGTCACTCGGACTGGCAGAGCATTGTCTCCGACATCAAGCGATTTGGCAGCGCGGGGAAGAAGACGGCGGTGGTGTCCACTATCAACGGGGATGCCAATGTCCCGTTCTATCGTGAGTTGGGCAATCAGGGTGTGTCCTCCGAAGATATTCCGGTTATCGCTTTCTCGGTCGGAGAGGAGGAACTCTCCGGTATCGACACCACCCCACTTGTGGGACACCTGGCGGCGTGGAACTACTTCCAGAGCGTTGAAACGCAGGAGAACGACACATTTATCGAGAGCTGGCAGGATTTCATTGGCAACGAGAATCGCGTCACCAATGATCCGATGGAGGCCACTTATATCGGTTTCAATATGTGGGCCAAGGCAGTAGAAAAGGCCGGGACGACCGATACCGACGCGGTAGCAGCGGCGATGATCGGTATTAGCGCGCCCAATCTCACCGGAGGGGTGGCCACCATGAATGCCGCCCATCACCTGACCAAGCCAGTGCTGATCGGTGAAATTCAGGACGATGGTCAGTTTGAGGTGGTGTGGGAAACCGACGGGCTGGTGGATGGCGATGCCTGGTCAGACTATCTCGAGGGTTCCAGAGACATCATCGCGGATTGGACAGCGCCCATTTCCTGCGGCAATTACAACACCGTGACCAAGACCTGTTCCGGCCAGAGCTACGAGTGAACTGGACCAGCCCATTCGGGAGTCAGGACAGGTGCCATAGGGCGCATGTCCTGACTGACTCCCGGTTCGACGATAGGAGACTCAGCACGTGAATCGTCTGGTCGCATTTTTTATCTCGCTATTCCTGCTCAGTTTGCCCGCCGTGGCGCAGGAGCCCGAGGCACCTGTCGACAGCCTGGAATCTGCACAGCCAGCGGCAACATCCGATGTGCCGGTCGAGCAACTGTTGCGGGAGCTCACACAGGCCAGTCTGTCAGAACTGACAGAGCTGGTGCGGGCGCTGGAGACCGCGGGCGGGCGTGAGCTGCTGCCCCTGTTCGAGGTCATGCTTGCGGGAGATCTCTACTACGACGAGGACAGTCTCCAACTCGTGCGCGTACAAAAGTCAGGAACAGTCGAGACGGGTGTCGACGTATTGTCCGGGGAGAGCCTTGGCGAGCGGAAGATATCCAGCCTCGAAAAAGTGCGCATCAATAACCGGTTGCGTGGCCAGCTGCGCACGACCATTGCCCGCATCAATCTGACCCAGGGGAGTGCTGAGCAGCGGGAATCTGCCGTTCGAGCCATGCTGGGCAATATCGACGAGGTCAGCGTAGAGTTGCTGCGCCAGGCAAGGGTCGAAGAAGAGGAGGCGTCAGTGCAGGAACTGCTGGACGTGGGCGTCGCCTTGTTTGACCTCAGGAACGGTCTCGACGATGGGACTGTGCTGGCAGCGGTATCGATTCTGGAGGGGCGGCTCGAAGCGCCCGTCCGCAATGCCTTGACGAGTCTGGCGAACAACTCCCAGGAACTGTCTCCGGCCATTCAGGAGGCGGTAGCAGACGCGCTGGTGAGTATTCAGTCGCGAATAAAGTTCTATCAATTCCTTGAGCAGATGTTCTTTGGTCTCAGCCTCGGCTCAGTGCTGTTGCTGGCAGCCATTGGGCTGGCAGTGACCTTTGGTGTGATGGGGGTTATCAACATGGCGCATGGGGAGATGCTCATGTTGGGAGCCTATTCCACTTATGTGGTTCAGCAGTTGATGCCCAATGCTATCAATGCTTCCATCATTGTCGCACTGCCTGTGGCTTTTCTGGTTTCGGCCGGCGTGGGTATCCTCATACAACGGTTCGTGATTCGCTATCTTAATGGGCGACCTCTTGAGACGCTGCTCGCGACTTTCGGCATCAGCCTGATCCTGCAGCAAACGGTACGAACGATATTTTCTCCACTCAATCGAAGAGTGGTTGCGCCGGAGTGGCTCAGCGGTTCCTGGCAGTTCAACGAGGTTCTCTCACTGACTTACAACCGCCTGTACATTCTGGCGTTCTCGCTTTGTGTTTTTGCGGTTTTGCTGTTCATCCTCAAGAAGACTTCCCTGGGATTGAGTGTTCGAGCCGTCTCCCAGAATCGTGCCATGGCTCGCGCCATGGGCATACGGACCGACTGGGTGGATGCCCTGACCTTCGGTCTGGGCTCGGGGATCGCGGGGATTGCTGGTGTGGCGCTCTGTCAGCTGACTAACGTGGGGCCCAACCTCGGTCAATCCTACATCATCGACTCCTTCATGGTGGTGGTATTCGGCGGAGTGGGAAACCTGTTCGGTACGCTACTGGCGGCCTTCTCTCTGGGCGTGGGCAACAAATTTCTTGAGCCGATCACAGGGGCTGTCATGGCCAACATCCTGATCCTGGTATTCATCATCCTGTTCATACAAAAGCGACCCAAGGGGCTGTTTCCCCAAAAAGGGAGGGCTGCGGATTGAAGCCATCATATTATTCCGGCCCGGTGTTGGGTCGCTTTGGCGGTGGCAGCACTGTCGTTTTCATGGGGGTGCTCGTCGCGCTCACGGTGCTGGCGTCCTTCGGAAACCTGCTGCTGCCTGTGGAATCTCCACTGCATGTCAGCACCTACACCATCACGCTGCTGGGTAAGTATCTCAGTTTTGCGTTGCTGGCTCTGGCCGTCGACATCATCTGGGGCTACTGCGGCATTCTCAGCCTCGGGCATGGGGCGTTCTTCGCCATCGGTGGTTATGCCATGGGCATGTATCTGATGCGACAGATTGGAACACGGGGTGTCTACGGCAATCCGGAGTTGCCCGACTTCATGGTCTTCCTCAACTGGGAGGAACTACCCTGGTACTGGTTTGGCATGGACCATTTCAGTTTCGCTATGCTGATGGCGCTCTTGGCGCCTGGTTTGCTGGCTTTTGTGTTCGGGTGGCTGGCATTCCGCTCGCGCGTCACCGGTGTCTACCTGTCGATCATGACCCAGGCCCTCACTTACGCGCTGATGCTGGCCTTCTTCCGCAATGAAATGGGGTTTGGCGGCAACAACGGCATGACCGATTTCAAGGACATCCTGGGGTTCAGCCTGCAGAGTGATTCCACCCGCGTAGCATTGTTTGTGATAACCGCCTTCTTTTTAGGCGCTGGCTATCTGGTGAGCCGCTTTATCATGGCATCCCGCTTTGGCAGAGTGATTCTGGCGGTCCGTGATGCTGAACCCAGAGCCCGTTTCGTGGGTTATCGCACCGATCGCTACAAGTTATGGCTCTTCGTCTATTCTGCGCTTCTTGCTGGAATTGCCGGAGCTCTGTACGTGCCGCAGGTGGGTATCATCAATCCCGGCGAATTCTCGCCTCTGAACTCCATTGAGGTCGTGGTATGGGTCGCGGTAGGTGGGCGTAACACCCTCTATGGCGCGGTTGTCGGGGCCCTGCTCGTCAACTATGCCAAGACCCGCTTCACCGCTCTGATGCCGGAGAGCTGGATATTCATTCTGGGGGCGTTGTTCGTTCTGGTGACTGTTCTGATGCCTAAGGGGCTGGTGGGCCTTTTTCCGGATATCGGGAAATGGGTGCGCAGAGTGTCAGGTAAAAGCAAGGGTACACAGGAGCACACACCATGAGTTTTGAAAGCGGAGCCAGTCTTCAGCAGGCCAGAGCACCGGCGATTGATGTGACTCATGACGTCATCCTGTACGTGGAAGATCTCAGTGTCAGCTTCGATGGTTTCAAGGCCCTCAACAATCTGAGCCTGTATATCCGCGACGGCGAGTTACGTTGCCTGATTGGCGCCAATGGTGCCGGGAAAACCACCCTGATGGATGTGATAACGGGCAAGACACGCTGCGACAGCGGCAGCGTGTTTCTGGGGCAGACGATCAATCTGCTCAAACACAGCGAAGCGGAGATCGCCGCACTGGGGATCGGCCGCAAGTTTCAGAAGCCTACAGTTTTTGAAGCCCAGACCGTGTTTGACAATCTCGAACTCTCAGTCAAAGGGAGCAAGGGAGTATGGCAGACGCTATTCACCCGGTTGACTGGGGAGCAGCGTGATCGCATCGACAGCGTACTGGAGACAATCGGTCTTGCCGGGCAGCGGGGTCAGCTGGCCGGTGCGCTTTCCCATGGACAGAAGCAATGGCTTGAGATAGGCATGCTGCTGGTATCCGATCCCAGAGTGCTGCTGGTGGATGAGCCTGTAGCCGGCATGACGGCGCACGAGACCGAGCGGACCGCGGAGCTGCTGACGTCCCTTGCGGGAGAACGCACCGTGATAGTGGTGGAGCATGACATGGCTTTCGTTCGCAGCATTGCCAGGACGGTCACTGTCCTGCACCAGGGAAGCGTGCTGGCAGAAGGGTCGATGGATGATATCCAGAACAACCGTGACGTCATTGAGGTTTATCTTGGCAAGGAGGCATCCGCAACATGACATCAGCAATCGCGCTGCAGGGGGTCAGCCAGCTCTATGGGGGAAGCCAGATTCTTTGGGATCTCGACCTGGAGGTGCGGGCAGGCTCCTGTACCTGCATCATTGGGCGCAATGGCGTGGGCAAGACCACATTGCTCAAGTGTCTGATGGGTATCCTCCCAATTTCCCGCGGCAATATTCTCTATTATGGCGCCCCGATACACCGTCAGCCCGCTCATGCCCGGGCCGCCCTGGGGATTGGTTATGTGCCCCAGGGCCGCGACATATTTCCCCTTCTGACCGTGGAAGAGAATCTGCGCATCGGATTGCCGGTTGGCCGGAAGCGTCGGGGTGACAAATCCTCTTCAATTCCCTCCCGTGTATTCGACCTGTTTCCTGTGCTAAGGGACATGCTGCACCGACGCGGAGGCGACCTGTCGGGCGGGCAACAACAGCAGTTGGCCATAGGGCGTGCATTGGTGCTGGAACCGTCCGTGCTGATCCTGGATGAGCCAAATGAAGGCATTCAGCCCAATATCGTCAGTCAGATTGGCGATGTGATCCAGCAACTGAACCGCGATGGCCTCACAGTGGTGTTGGTCGAGCAGAAGCTCGATTTTGCCCGACGTGTGGGACACGATTTCCGGTTGGTGGAGAAGGGGCGGGTGGTGGCCAGTGGGCCGATGGCCGAGCTGTCCGAAACGCTTATCCAGGCCCACCTCGCGGTATAGGAAGACCTTATGTCCATGCCACCTTCTGCCCTTGCTGCCTCACACTGGCACGCCAACCTGCAATTGTTGTTCCGCAGGGTCGGCAGCGATACCCGGCTGGTGGCCAGCCGTCACCAGGGGCCCCTTTATGTCCAGCGACCGTTCTATCCCGAAGGAAGAGACCTCGCCCACGTCTATCTGTTACATCCGCCGGGCGGGATGGTGTCAGGAGACAGGCTCGACCTGGAGCTGGAACTGGAAGAGGAGTCCCGGGTGCTGTGTACGACCCCGGGTGCCGGTCGAGCCTATCGTGCCCGAGCCGATCGGAGTGTGCAGGAGCAGTCCAATCATCTGAGAGTTGCCCGAGGCAGTACACTGGAGTGGTTTCCCCAGGAGCTGATCGTTTTTCCAGAGGCGCAGGTGAGAGTAAAGACCCAGGTTGAGCTGGACACGGACGCCCTGTTTGCTGGCTGGGACATCAGCGTCCTGGGGCTACCCGCCTCGGGGCGCCCCTTTCTGGCGGGTCGACTGGACCAACGGCTGGTGCTATTGGAAGCGGGTAAGTGTATTTTGAATGAACATCTGCGCCTCGACATGGCGCAGCCGGAACTGTTTTACGCCAGGGCAGGGCTGCATGGCATGCCGGTGAATGGCATTTTTATCGCCGGGCCTTTCGAACAGAGTGTGCTGCAATCTCTCCCTTACGAACAGATGCGTGAAGCCAGTCAGGTGACGGCGGAAAACTCCCTCTCCAGCGCCATCTGCCGCTTCGGGCGCCTCGACCGCTATATCGTTGGTCGATATCTGGGGCATTGTGCACAACAGGCTCGCACCTGCTTTCTCGCTTGGTGGGCGCTGTTGCGCCCACTGCTCATGCAACGGCCACTGTGTCTCCCGGCCATCTGGTCCACTTGAATCAGGATATCTGCCATGGAACTGCTCCCGCGTGAAAAAGACAAACTCCTGCTGGTCACGGCCGCTATGCTAGCTGAGCGTCGGTTGGCCCGAGGTCTGACGCTTAACTACCCAGAGGCCGTGGCGCTGATAAGTTTTGCCATTATCGAAGGGGCCAGGGATGGCAGGACTGTCGCTGAACTCATGAGCTTCGGCAAACAGATCCTGCGTGCTGACCAGGTGATGCCTGGGGTTCCGGAGCTTGTGCGGGAAGTCCAGGTGGAAGCCGGGTTTCCGGATGGCACTAAACTCGTGACGGTTCACAACCCGATCAATTGATCGGGCTGCCTTCAGCCCTCTCTTTCATCAGGAACACTCTCTCAGTCCAGTGATAGGACTTTGCCGCCTGTTGTCAGTTATACTCCCGCCACCCAAAACAGCAACTGCAAGTTATCTGCCTAATGCCCACCGTGTCCGAACTGACGCCTGCACTGCAATTGTCTCCTGCACCGCTACTCCAGGCCTGCTCCCTGTTCTGTGAGCGGGACGAGCGGGTACTGTTCAGCGGCCTGGATTTCCAGGTGCAGGCAGGCGATGTGATGCAGGTGCAAGGCAGCAATGGCAGTGGCAAGACGACCCTGCTGCGCATTCTTTGTGGGCTGAACAGCAGCTACGAGGGCGAGATCCGCTGGCAGGGGCAGGATATCGACGAGGATCGCGAGACCTTCCTGGCATCATTGCTGTATATCGGCCACCGGGTGGGGGTGAACAAGATCCTGACAGCGCGCGAGAACCTGCGCTGGAGTTGTGCGCTGCACGCCCCGGTGACCGATGCCGCCATCGAGCAGGCGCTGCTGGAGGTCGGGCTGGCGGGTTACGCGGATGTCACCTGTCGCAACATGTCGGCCGGCCAGCAGCAACGGGTATCGCTGGCGCGCCTGCTGCTGAGCCCCGCGCGGCTGTGGGTG
>Ga0233385_1001064_pt1 | contig 11859 bp, 9 predicted proteins | sample ElkDunMinimDraft_16_FD_191543 | JGI IMG/M metagenome (GOLD analysis project Ga0233385, IMG submission 191543) | Fecal eukaryotic communites from dung pellets of Tule Elk in California, USA - Elk Dung G36 | ecosystem: Host-associated > Mammals > Digestive system > Large intestine > Fecal | place... | reverse complement strand
CCGAGTCCTTGCGTCAGAGATACATCGCCCGCTCCAAGTGTACGTTTAGGTGTACGTTTCAGGAGTTCAGCGGGATTAGCCCAGGAAAATCAATGACTTAGAAAATGGTGGGCCCGGAGGGACTCGAACCCCCAACCAAGCGGCTATGAGACAGATAGCCGACCTGGTTCAGCGGGGATCAATCGGGTTCAATCGGAACGAACATGTTGAAACATATCGACTTTTTCCGGATTCGGTGTTCCCTTAGGCGCAAGCCGGAATCACGCTTCCCACCGATCTCGTTGCCCATCGCGTTGCCCGAGAAAGGACCGTTGCCATGTCCAGGCCCCGTGGAATCACCGAAGATCGGATCGTCAACCTGCATCCAGCGCGCAATGGAAAGCGGTACGACTTCCCCGACGGATGCACGCCCAACCTGTTCGTCCGCGTTGGCGCGCGGCACAAGGTGTTCGTGTTGCTCGCCCGGTTCGGCGGTGGGACAAACCCCGCGCGCAGGACCATCGGCGCGTTTCCGCGCATTTCGCTGGACCAGGCCAGGACGATCGCCGCAGAATGGAAGGCCCTGGTCGAACGCGGCCTCGACCCGAGAAAGGAAAAGGAGCGGGCCGAAGAAGAAGAGGTCCTGGCCGAGCGGCGCACCTTCGCGTCGGCGATGGAGGACTACATCGCTGCTCTCCCATCGCGAGAGCAGAACCGGCATGTCTTGGCGGACATCAAAGCGATACGGCGGGACATCCTCGATCCCGCCCGGAACCCCTGGCTTGGCAAGCCGATGGCGGACGTGGCCGACGTCGACGTGTCCAGGTTGATCAAGGCGATCCTCGGCCGGGGCGCGTTTGCCCTGGCTCTCACCGCCTTCGAGCACTTGAAGACGTTCTTCTCCTGGGTAATGGAGCCCGAGCGGCGGATCGCGTATGGCCTAAGCGCCAATCCCATTCGCGATTTAATGCCCAAGGTGCTGGGGCTACGGCGGCGCGTGCGCACGCACCTCCCCGACGACCACGAGCTACGGGCCTACTGGAAGGCAGCCGACGAGACCCCCTATCCGTATGGCCCCGTCTTCAAGGGGCTGCTGCTGACGGGCGTGCGAAAGACGGAGTTCGCGGGCATGCGCTGGTCCGAGATCAACTGGGAAGACAAGCTGTGGACCATCCCGGAGGAGCGCTCCAAATCCAAGACGGTGCACCTCGTCCCGCTTTCGGCCGCGATGCTGCTCCTGCTGGAGGAGATTCGGCGCAGCCAGCCCAAAGGACACGGCGACTGCGTTTTCAGCACGACGAACGGCCAGAAACCGGTCAACGGCTTCGGCAAGGCCACCGCCGCGTTCCGCGCCAAGGCGGAGGCGGCGCTGAGCGAGATGCGGCCGCAGGCGGTGATGAGGCGGTGGGTGCTGCACGACACCCGGCACGTGGTCCGAACCGCATTGTCCGCGCTGGGCGTCCGCGCCGAGGTCGCCGAGATCGTAATCGGTCACGGCAAGCGGGGAATCGAGGCCGTTTACAACCAGTATGAGTACCTCCCCGAAATCCGCGACGCGCTCTCGCGGCTGGCCGACCAGCTCGCCCGCGTGGTCGCCGGCACCGAGGGCCAATTCGGCCCTCGCTAGTCCGACAAGGACCGGCAGAGCACGGGCGCCGAGCCGCACAATTGCTGGAGAAGACGTCGATGATACCGCGGGAAAACCTCTACAGGCTGGTCTGGGCCACCCCCGGTCGCGGCCGAACAACTCGGCGTGTCCGGCAGCTTCCTGGCCCGGGTTTGCCGTGACCTGGACGTGCCCCGCCCGCCACGCGGCTACTGGGCAAAGCTCGCCGCAGGGTGCGCCCCGGATCCGCCGCCGCTTCCGGCGGGCCGCCCCGGGTTTCCAAGGAGCTGGTCGAAGTCGACCGCGGGGCGGCAGCCCTACCGGCCGCCGCCCCGGCGGCGGCCGCCTGCCCGTCCCGTGGAGGTGGCGAAGACGGGCCTGCACGGACTGGTCGCCGCCGCGACGTTGCACTTCCGGACGGCGGAACCGGGCGACGACGGCTTCTATCTCAAGCCGAGGAAGAAGCTGCTGGTCGACGTGACGGCCTCGAAGGACGGCCTTGGCAAGTGCCTCCGGTTTGCGAACGATCTTTTCACGGCGCTCGAAAGGCACGGCCACCCTGTCCTGATCGCGCCCTCGTTCGAGCTCATCCGGGTCGATATTGAAACCCGGGAGGAGCCCCGGACGCGCGGCATCACCCGGCCCTGGTCCCCTCTCCGCCCGACCGTGGCCTACATCCACGGCATGCCAATCGGCCTGGCCATCGCGGAGGTTAGCGAAATGGTCCAAATGCACTACGTCGGCGGCGGAAAATTCGTTACGGAGGCTGAGTTCAAAAGGAACAGGTACTTTGGCCTTACCTGGCCCAGAGAAATGCACGTTCCCTGCGGCCGCGTGAAGCTGACCGCCTACAGCCCGTTTCACGGGATGCCCTGGCGGCATGAATGGACCGAAACCCCGAAGGCACCGCTCGGCAAGCGGCTCGGAACCATCATGCCGACACTCGAGAGCGGCGCGCTGGCCCTCTTCGCCCGTTTCGAGGCGGCCGGCCTCCGCCCATGACCGGGCGGAGGCCGGCCGCCTCGTCGGCTTCCGCGCGGCACGCCTGCCAGGCGCGCACGGAGGGTTTCCAGAACCCGATCCGTCCGCTGGAGAGCGGTTGCGCCGCGACGAACTGCCCGTTGAGCCGCAGCCGGTAGATTGTGGAGCGGCACAGCCCCGTAAGCGCGCAGACCTGGCCAAGCGTATAGTAACCGGTCGGATGATTCATCGCGCAGCCTCCTTCGTTTCGGAACGGCTCCAGGAGCGAAAGCGTTTGCATGCCGGGACAGCGGCGGGAACTTCCACGCCGCTTCAAACTCGCTGCCCTTCCATCCAGGCGATCACGACGCGGGCGGGCCAGACGAGGCGTCCGGTCGGCATCTTCAACGGCGCGGGAAACAGCTTGTCCCGCCGCAGCCGCCAGATCGTCGTACGTGACAGTGTTGTCAGTTCGCACACCTCGCGGTACGAGTAGTAACGCTCTCGGTCATCCATGGTAATCTCCTCGCGTTTGCAGCACGGAGCCAAACCATCTCCGCGGCCATCATCTCCGGGATGAGAAATGTCCAGGCACCGGCGACCATCGAGTCGATCGCGACGGCGTCGAGGTGAGGCCGCAACGTCGGGAAGGCTTGCCCAAACTGCGCGCTGGGGGATTGCCTTCCGGCTGGCGAACTTCATCTCGACGAGATCGGCTGTCCCGGCTTGCGCGACCGCCGTGCAGCTGTGGAGCGTCCCGGCGCCTTCACCCGGAATGCCGCTTCGCTCCCCCCCGAACTTGAGGGGCCATCTCCTGAGCGTCACGGCAAACGTCGCAAGCCGAACGCGAGGGTCGCGCCGCGTCCGGCAGCGAGCGGCGCGACCCTGCAAGGCGACATATCTGAGGTTCCCGCTCGACCCGCTGATGGCGGAACCGCTTGCGACGTCCGCGGAGCTTCCCGCAGCTGGAAGGAGGCCTGCGGCCTGTCTCGCCTCCCTCCAGGGCCCAGCTCCTGAGCATCCGGATGGCCGGCTCGCATTCGGCGGCATCCCTGACGCCTGGAGGAACGGCCCCACGACGTTCTTCTGAAGGGGGAACGGACTTGCCTCATGAGCCTGGAGAAATGTCCGGATCCTCCGCCCAGACAGATTGAAGGGGACGGGCCGGCCGGCCGACGGGCCTCGGACATTCGCACCTCGCTCGCAAATTTTCTCCCCGATGCGGCGGGGCTCGGGCTCCGCGAGGCGTTCCCGGCAGCGCGTCTTCCCCTGGCTGAAGCAATGGAGGTTCCCTTCGGCGGAACCGGGGCCGTTCCGGTCCGCGCCGCGGGCCCCGCCGCGTTCGTGTCTCGCGCGGCCGGCATCGCATTCCGACTGGGCGGCGAACTTGGACTTCGGGCTCGCCGGCCGGTCACAGGCAGGCGGCAGGGGACGAGGGGGGCTCCCTCGCGGCCGCGTGCCCGTTCGACGCCTCGCGCCAAGCCACGTCGCCGGAGCGCGGACGTCGACGGTGCCCCGGAATGCCTCGATCTCCGCCAGTCCCGTCAGCGCACGGCGCGACTTCGGGCCCTTCGGGAATCCGCCGAGGGCCCGGCCGTCCTCTCCGCACGTGAAGGGATCGCGCGCCGTCGCGACGTCGAAGGTCCGCAACTCATCCCCGGTGCAGGCAGCCGCCCTGGTGTCGCGCCCGGCTAAGGGGAGGTTCGGGGACGCGGGAGCGCGCCTGACGGCGTCTCCGTGCATCTCCTCGAAGAGCCACCCCGGAAGACGCTCGTAAACGTAGCGGCGCCTGGCCGGCTCCGCGCAACATCCGGGTTCCCGCCCGCGCACGCCGCCCGCAGGGCTCGCCTCCACGGCGGTTGCGCTCCCGTCCACGAAATCCACCCGCGGCCCGGGGCAACGCGTGCCGCCCCCGTCTTCGACCCGGAAATCCTCCGTCATGGGCGGCTGAGCGACGCGTCCGGAGACGCCGGGATAGACCCCGCGGCACTCGAGGGGACGTTCTCCGTAGCGAGACTCCCGCGGAAAGGGGCGCCCGTTCCTGCAGCCGGCATACCCGCCTGCGGCGGTGTCGGGGCGGAAGCTGCGTCCCGTTGCGACCGTTCGGACCGGTCCCTCGCTGCACGTTTGCCGTAAGATAGCCGCGGCTCCCACGGGCGTACTCTTCAACCGGCGCGCGCTTATCGTTCCGATCATGTCTTTGTCCGCCAACGGCAGCCAATGGAAGGCCATGCCACAGGACTCCTTCGCCCGCGAATCCTTCGGCCAGGAACAAGCGGGTTCCAGTCAGACCGCCGCACAAGGATTCGCGGCTTGGCGTCTGGCAGCGAGCTAGGGAGTGTGCTAGATTGTCTTGACCATTGTGGCCTGCCCTGTGTTCTCAAAGGCTAGGATAACATCCGGGGTCGCCGCTGCCGCGCGGAGCGTCCCGCCAGAGGGCTGAAACCCTAACACGAGCGGGTTCCGTCGGCAAGAATTAATGGAGCCCGGCATCGCGCATGGCGCATCGAACTCCGTCCACCAACGGCCCCCTCAAGTCCCACGATGAGCTTCGCGGGAGAACCCTCGCTCGCCTAGACGCCGATATTGCCGAAATCGAAGCGGACATCACCGCGCGTGAACGGGAACTGCAGGAGGTCCGCAAGATCTGCGAGGAACTTGGCGCCACTCGAGAGCGCCTTCGCTTGCTTTTCGGTGGGAACCCGCGAGCTCCGTCTCAGCCGGGGCGTCCGGACGAGCATTCCACGGTGGGTACGTCTGGGCCTGCTCGTCAAAAGGCGCGGCCGAGACGGGCAGCCAGCGACGCGACACGGATCAGGGAAGCGGCCAGGCACGTACTCCAGCGTGCGGGCTGTCCGTTAAACCGGGCGAGCATCCGGGATGAACTCATCCGCGACGGTGTAGTCCTGAAAAGCAAGAACTCCCTCAAGCGCATCGGCAAGGTGATGTGGCAAGCCGAGGAGTTCCGCCACGTAGCCGAGGGATATTGGTTTTCCGACGTACCGCTCCCCTGAGCAGATTGGTCCGAAAACACCTCGCGAATGCCGGCCGGTGTCCGTCTTCCGTCAAGGGCCGTCGGCGGCCACGCATCGTCGGCAATGGTCGGAGCAGGCTCCAGCCGGGTGAATCCGTAGAGACAGGTGACCGCCTTGAGGCGATGCACGGCAACTGCTCTGATCCCTGAAAACTGGATCGTTCGGAATTGGAGTTTCCGCGGTAATCTCCCTTGGCTGGGAGGAGCGGAAGACGATGAAGGCATCGAAGTTTTCGGACGCGCAGAAGGCGTTCATTTTGAAGCAGGGAGCCGACGGGATACCGGTGGCGGAGATCTGCCGCCGCGCGGGGATCAGCCAGGCGACCTACTTCAATTGGAAGAAGAAATACGACGGGCTGCTGCCGACGGAGATGAAGCGTCTGAAGCAGCTGGAGGACGAGAACGGCAAGCTCAGGAAGCTGGTCGCCGATCTGTCGCTCGACAAGGAGATGTTGCAGGACGTCATTCGGCGAAAACTGTGAGGCCTGGTCGCAAACGCGAGCTGGTGGCACAGACTTGTGGAGAGTGGAACGTGTCGATCCGGCGGGCCTGCCGGGTTCTGGAGTTCGACACGTCGAGCTACCACTACAAGTCCCGTCGCCGCGATCAGGCCGGCATCGAAGCTCGGATCAAGGAGATCTGCGCGACACGCGTGCGCTATGGCTACCGGCGTGTCCACGTCCTTTTGAAGCGCGAGGGCTGGGACGTCAACGTGAAGCGCACCTATCGCATTTACAGGGACTTGGGTCTGCAGTTGAGGAACAAGACACCGAAGCGACGTGTAAGAGCGAAGCTCCGGGTCGACCGCCAGGAAGCCGTCGGCCCGAATGACGTCTGGGCCATGGACTTCGTCCACGATCAGCTCGCGACGGGCAAGAAGATCCGCGTGCTGACGGTTGTCGACACGTTCACCCGCTACGTACCCGTGCTCGATCCCAGGTTCAGCTACCGGGCTGAGGACGTGGTCCGGGCTCTGGAGCAGGTCTGTCCGACGATCGGCTATCCGAAGACAATCCGCGTCGACCAGGGCTCGGAGTTCATCTCCCGCGACCTCGACCTATGGGCCTACAGCAAGGGCGTTACCCTCGACTTCTCGCGACCGGGAAAGCCGACCGACAATGCCTACATCGAGGCCTTCAACGGCCGCTTCCGGACGGAGTGCCTGAACGCCCACTGGTTCCTGACGCTTGCCGATGCGGCCGAAAAGATGGAGGATTGACGCAGATACTACAACGAGGTGCGCCCGCATGGGGCGATCGGGCACAAGGTGCCGATCTCGTTGATCAATCCCGATGGCGCAACCAGCCCGCCGTCGTGAAAAAGCCGGGAAACTCTACCTTCCGGCGGTCCAGAGAATGGTATCGGAGCAGAGACGGCCGAGGCTCTAAGCGCCGCTGGACGACAGTTCAGGGGCGGGTCATGGATGGTGAGCAGTACCGATTTGACGAGCTACGCAGCACGGCCAACTGGAAGCGACGATCCGTTCCGCGAAATTAACTTGTTGAAGTGCGGGTAGAAGCGTGCTTTTTTGTCGTAGCCAAATCCAACTACAAAAGCTTTAATCTTGAAGTAGTGACTCAATCTTAGCAGGCTGAGCCATCTGAAGCCGCATTGCTATTTGTACTAATGTGCATTTCTACAGTAAGAACATCGCGTGATGTGCTGCTGTGGGGGGCGCGACGAAGTCCGGCAGCTTTGAGGGAGGCTAGTGATGGCTACCGTGCATGCTGTTCCCAAAACCGCGATGCAGAGATTTCTCGACGGCGTCGAGAGGGTGGGGAACATGGTCCCACACCCTGTCATCATTTTCCTCATATTGATTGCCATCGTGATCGTGTTGTCGGCGGTAATGGGCGGCGTGTTTGGAACCGCGATCACCTTCGAGCGCATCAATCCCGAAACGCAAGAGATCGAGCAAGCGAGCGTCGGCATCCGTAGCCTGGTGAACGCCGACGGCATTCGCTTCATGTACGAGTCGCTTGTGCCCAACTTCATGGCCTTCACCGCGGTGGGCCTGATGATCGCCGCCATGATCGGCGCGGGCGTCGCAGAAGAGTCGGGCCTTGTCACGGCGCTGATCCACAAGCTGGTCGCGGTTTCTCCAAGCTGGGCGCTCACCTACATCCTGGCCTTTGTCGGCATAACGGCGAGCATTGCCGCCGATGCGGGATACCTCGTCCTCATTCCCCTCGCGGGCATAGCCTATCTGGCTGTCGGGAGGCATCCCCTTGCCGGCCTGGCGCTTGGCTTCGCCGGCGTCGCAGCGGCTTTCACCGTCAACTGGCTGATAAAGCCACTCGACACTGTGCTGGTCCAGTTCACCAATGACGCGGCCAGCCTCGTCGATCCCAACAGGTCAATCGGGCTGGCGTCGAATCTCTGGTTCTCCATCGTATCGGTGCTGTTTCTGACGATCGTCGTTGCGTTCATATCCGACCGCATCATCGAACCGCGCTTGGGCGCCTACAATCCCGAGAATGCCTCTGCGGGGACCACTACCGACCAGAGTTACATGCTTGGCGAGCAGGAGGCGCGTGGATTGCGCTTCGCCGGCTTGGGGTTACTCGGCCTGATCCTCGTTTTATGCCTGCTGACGATCCCGTCGTGGGGGCCACTGAGGGATCCGACCACCGGCGACCTGATCGGCAACTCGCCGTTCATGAACGGCCTCATAACCCTTATCGTGCTGATGTTCCTGGTGACCGGCTGGGCGTACGGCATTGGCGCGGGCACGTTGCGGACGCTGTCGGAGGTAATCGGTGCCATCGAGAAGTCGATCAAGAGCATGGGCGGCACGATCTTCCTGTTCTTCGTGCTCAGCCAGTTCGTTGCCTATTTCACTTACACCAATATAGGGACGGTCATGGCTCTCAGCCTGTCCGGCGTCCTGCAGGCGGCCAATATCGGCGCGCTGCCGTTGCTCATCGGCTTCATCATCGTGGTGGCAATCATCGACCTGCTGCTCACAGGCGCCATCGCGAAGTGGGCAATCTTCGCTCCGGTTTTCGTTCCGCTGCTCATGACGCTCGGCGTCGAGCCGGAGGCCGTGCTCGCGGCCTACAGAGTAGGCGACTCGCCGATGAACGCGATCACGCCGCTCAACGCCTATTTCGCGCTGGTCGTCGGCTTCGCCCAGAAATACGACAGATTTGCCGGCGTCGGCACGATCGTTTCGCTGATGCTCCCTTACGTCGTGTGGATTCTCGTGCTTTGGACGGTTCTCTTCGCGATCTGGCAAGCGCTCGGCCTGCCCTGGGGCCTGTAACGGCCGATTATCCCGGCGGGCCGGGAACGAACGACTTGAACGATCGGAGGATGTCATGAACGCTACCTCTATCCCACTCGATGTCGCCGCCGCTGAAGAACACCTGATGCGGTTCCTTTCGGTCGAAGGTGTGACCGGACAGGAAGCCAACATCGCCGCTGCGGTCAGCGAGGCCCTTGAGAAAGCTGGCGTTCCGTCCTCGGCCATTCGTTTCGACGATGCGAACAAGCGCATCCCCCTGCCGACTGAAACCGGTAATCTCATCGTCCAACTGCCCGGCACACGGCCCGGGCCACATTTGCTGTTCTCTACGCATCTCGACACGGTGCCGCTCTGCGCCGGCGCCAAACCCCGGCGCGAGGGCGACCGCATAGTCTCGGACGGAACCACCGCGCTGGGCGGTGACGCCCGCACGGGGGTCGCCCTCCTCGTGGTTGTCGCCGAGACGCTCATCAAGCACAAGCTGCCGCATCCGCCGATGACGCTGCTTTTCACGGTGCGCGAGGAAAGCGGACTGCATGGCGCACGCGAGTTGAATCCGGGAGACCTCGGCGGGCCTGTGATGTGCATCAATGTCGACGGCATGCGCGCCGCGGAGCTTATCATCGGCGCTGTCGGGCAGGAGAATTGGGAGGTCGAGATCAAGGGTAGGGCCTCCCATGCCGGGGTTGCGCCGGAGAAGGGGATATCGGCAACGATGGTCGGTGCCGTCGCTCTCGCTGAGGCGCGCGCCGCCGGCTGGTTCGGCAAGGTCGTCAAGCCGGACGGCCGAGGAACGAGCAATGTCGGCATCTTCGGCGGCAAGGAGGGGAAGGTAGCCGCCGGCGACGCGACCAATGTCGTCACCGACTATGCCTTCATCAAGGGTGAGGCGCGCAGCCCCGAGGCTACCTTCGCCACCAAGATCGCCGAAGGCTACAAGGAAGCTTTCGCCAAGGCCAAGGCTACGGTCGTCGACCACGAGGGCGACACGGCCGGGGTGAAGTTCAGTCACGTGGCGTCCTACCCGCCCTTCAAGCTGGAGGAAGACAGCCCGGTCGTGAAGCGCGCCACCAGGGCGCTCGCCATTCTGGGCATCGAGCCGGTTCTTCAGTTCTCAAATGGCGGCCTGGACGCCAACTGGCTCGATAAGCACGGCATTCCCACCATCACCATCGGCGCCGGCCAGGCGGAAATCCACACGATCAAGGAATATGTGAATCTCGCCGAATACGAGAAGGGCTGCCGTCTGGGGTTACTTATAGCGACGCTGGAGGACCAGCAATAGCAGGTGTGCACACGGGGGACGGCAGACGCCGCAGGAGCCGGTTTCGTGCCTAACTTCCCTGATCGCGCTGCACTATCCATGCCTGGCAAAGTTGTTGGGGAGACCGCTAAGTGCCGGCAGATCAGAGGGAACTGAGCGATTGACCCCGATAGCCTACACTGGCGTCATCATTGCCGTCGCAATCGTCCTCTTCGTCTCGAACAGACTGCATGTCGTCATTGTCTCGATGCTGGTCGCATTGGCGCTGTGGGCAACCGGGGTTCTGACGATCGGCCAGGCGCTCGCTGGCTTCGGCGATCCCGCGGTCATCTTTATAGCGTCGCTCTTCGTTGTCAGCACCGGGCTGGAGGTTACCGGCGTAACCGCTTGGGCTGGCCAGCTTCTGATCCGCGAAGCAGGAGAAGAAAGCCGTACGCGCCTTCTGATGCTGACTATGGGACTCGTAGCGCTCCTTACCGCCCTGATCAGTGTCAACGGCGCCGTCGCCGCTCTGTTGCCGGTGGTGGTCGTCATCGCAATCCGCCTTAAGCGTTTCTCATCGCAACTGCTGATGCCGCTGGTTTTTTCGGCGCATGCAGGGTCCATGCTCGCGCTGACAGGAACGCCGGTCAACGTGCTGGTTTCGGACGCCGCGAGCGACGCCGGCGTTGGCGCGTTCGGCTTTTTTGAATTCGCGTTTGTCGGTGTGCCGTTGCTGGCGGGAACCATGGCGATCATCATCTTGTTCGGAAAGCAACTGCTTCCCGAGCGAAACGGTGCGACCATGCCCGCGGATTTCAGCCGCCACGCGAAAACGCTGGTCGAGCAATACGGCCTGATCGGCGGCGTCTATCTGATGCGCGTGCGCGCGAACTCGCCCTTTGTCGGCGCGAAGCCGCAGGCGATCGATTTGTCCGACTATCCGGGACTGCAGCTTGTTTCTGTCCAGGAAGGTGAAACGGCTGAGCCCCTTCGCAAGGCTATCGTCGCCGAGGGAGATCACCTGCTGGTGCGTGGCGAAGCCACGGCGGCGGCTGCCTTCGCGGGCGACAAGCACCTTTCATTCCGCGAGGACGCTCCGGGCGAGGAGACACTTTTCAATCGCCGCTCCGGCCTAGCGGAGGTCATCATCCCACCGCGTTCTGGTTTGATCGGACGAACTATTTTCCCCGGTATGGTCACCGAGAGCGGCGATTTGATCATTTTGGCGGTGCTGCGCGGTGGAGAGGACGTTGCCGTGGACCGAGCAGCGAGGGATGCAGGGGGAACCACGCTTCAGGCCGGTGACACGATGCTATTGCAGGGAACTTGGAAAGCCCTCGACGTTCATCTTAATGATCCCGACGTTATGGTTGTCAATTCCCCCGAACTGGTTCGCCGTCAAGCCGTCCCGTTGGGACCCGGGGCGTGGCAGGCCATCGCTATTCTTATTGCGATGGTTGTGCTGCTTGCCACCGGCATCGTCCCGCCCGTGGTGGCCGGACTGCTCGCCGCCGGCGCGATCGTGCTGACGCGGATCATGACCATCGAGCAGTCTTATCGTGCGGTTGGCTGGACGACGGTCATCCTCGTCGGTGCGATGATGCCGCTGTCAACCGCAATGGTGGAGACCGGAGCGGCGAAGCTGATGGCGGAGCACCTAGTCAATCTCGTCGGCGGCGCCGGTCCCTTTGCATTGCTCGCGGGTCTGTTCGTGATGACCGCCATCATGGGCCAGCTCATAAGCAATACAGCGACCGCTCTCATTGTCATTCCGATCGGCATGGCGT
>Ga0233385_1001063_pt1 | contig 11859 bp, 16 predicted proteins | sample ElkDunMinimDraft_16_FD_191543 | JGI IMG/M metagenome (GOLD analysis project Ga0233385, IMG submission 191543) | Fecal eukaryotic communites from dung pellets of Tule Elk in California, USA - Elk Dung G36 | ecosystem: Host-associated > Mammals > Digestive system > Large intestine > Fecal | place... | reverse complement strand
TCGCCGCCGCCGAGGCGTGGGCAGCCGGCCAGGCCGTCGAGGTCTACCCGGCGATCGCCGGCCAGAAGTCGCCCGCCCCGACGGCGAGCAACGAGCAGGCCCGGATGACGATCAACCTGTACGGGACAAGCGAGCCCGAGCTCGACGGCGTCGTCGCCGCTTGATGGACGACATCGACGGCTGGCTCGACGACTACCAGCCGCGGACCGTCCCCGCGGCGGTGTGCAACCGGAACGACCTGTTCGACGAGCACACCGCCGCACAGGCCGCTCTCAGCGCCGCGAGCGACCCGAGCGACATCCAGGCCGCGGCCGAGCTCGTCGCCGAGCTCGAAGCGAAGATCGAGGCGGCCACCCGGACGTTCACGTTCCGGTCCGTGTCGACGCTCGAGTGGGCGGACCTCATCGCGAAGCACCCGCCGACCGATGAGCAGCTCCGTTCCGATCCGCTCGCCGACCACAACGCCGAGACGTTCCCGCCGGCGGCGGTCGCGGCGACATCCGCGGACGGGCTGACGGTCCCGCAAGCGGAAACGATGCGCCGGAAGCTCCGGCACGCCGAGTGGCTCAAGGTCTGGGGCGCGGTCCTGTCCGCGAACCTGGGGGTGCTCGAGACCCCAAAATCGTTGCTGGCTGGCGTCGTTCTCCGTCGGAACGGCGGATCCGGAACTACGTCGGCCCCCGAGGCATCCCCCGCAGCGTCTTCCTAGGGCGCCCCTGGCCGGCGCCGGGTGAGCCCATGTGGCTCCCCGGTGACATCCGGGCCGCGCTCGAGTGGCAGGCCGAGCAGGACTTGAAATGCCCCGGGTGCGGGCACCGGCGCGTCGAGTCGATGGCCGACGAGGACCACGGCCCCGACTACGTCGGCGACTCGGTCCGGTGCCGCGGGTGCGAAGCCCGCGACGCCGTCGCCCGGGCCGCCCGCGAGAACGCCAACGGCGACCCGCTGTCCGGCATGTACTTCGTCGCGAAAGAGGTGCACACCAATGGCCACTCGTGACCTGACCGTGCGCCTCCGGGCGGACGTCGAGGGCTACAAGCGGGCGATGCGAGACGCCGCCAAGGCGACCGGCGATCTCGAACGTCAGGGCCTCGCTGTGCAGCGTGCCGGCCGGGCGATGTCCAGCTTCGGGGCCGAGCTCACGAAGTCGGTCACGCTGCCGATCGTCGCGGTCGGCGCCGCGGCGGTGAAGATGGCGACGGACTTCGACGCCACGTTCGCTCAGATGCAAGGGCTCGCTGGGGTCACCGCCGACGAGGTCGACGGGCTCAAGGAGTCCGTGCTCGGTCTCGCCGGCGAGACCGGCCGCGCCCCCCAGGAGCTCGCGGAGGCCCTGTACTTCATCCGGTCATCGGGGATCGAAGGACAACGCGCGCTTGAGGCGCTCGAAGTGTCCGCGAAAGCCGCGGCGTCTGGTCTCGGGTCGACCGAGGTCGTCGCCGACGCCGTGACCAGCGCGATGAACGCCTACGCCACCTCGGGGATGACCGCGGCGCGGGCCACCGACGTACTCGTCGCGACCGCCCGCGAGGGCAAAGCCGAACCAGCCGAGCTCGCCGCGCAGATGGGCCGGCTGCTTCCCGTCGCGGCCGAGCTGGGTATCAGCTTCGAGGACGTCGGCGCGTCGATCGCGACGCTGTCTCTCAACGGCAACGACGCGGCGACCAGCTCCACGCAGCTCGGCAACGTCATGTCGAAGCTGCTCAAGCCGTCCCAGCAGGGCGCCGCTGCGCTCGAAGCGGTCGGCCTGTCCGTCGAGGACCTGCAGACGATGATCGCCGAGCGCGGGTTGCTCGGCACGCTCGAGGAGCTGAAGGCGCAGCTCGGCGAGGCAGGGTTCACGAGGTTCCTGGAGGACCAGCAGGCCGTGCAGGGCGGCCTCGCGTTGCTCGGCGGGGACCTTGACGCGACCCGGGAACGGTTCGAGGCGCTCGGCGATTCGGCTGGTGCGTCCGCTGACGCGTTCGACAAGACGGACAGCGGCGCCCGCGACATGCAGAAGGCGTGGGCCGAGGTCCAAGCGGCGATGATCGAGGTCGGCGGGATCATCGCGCCGATGGCCGCCGACCTGGCCCGCATCGTCGGGTCGCTCGCCAAAGCGTTCGGGGATCTGCCGGGGCCCGTCCAGTCGTCTGTGGTGGGTCTCCTGGGCCTCGCAGCGGCCGCCGGGCCGGTCCTGTGGGTCGTCGGGAAGCTGATGACCACCTGGGGGCAGCTGTTGCCCCTCATCGGGAAGCTCAGCGGCCCGCTCGGCACCGCCACCGGGGCGCTCGACAAGGCGACCGCGTCCGGTGTCGGGTTCACCTCCGGGCTGCAGAAGCTCCCCGCCGCGGCACGTCTCGCGGCGGGCGGGCTCGCCGCACTCGGGACGGTCCTGGCCGGGCTCGAGATCTTCAACACGCTCCGGGTCGGGCGGGTCGCCGACGAACTCAAGGGCCTGACCGAAGGCATCGACCTGGACAGCCTCGAAGGCACCCGGGAAGCGCTCAACCAGTACCGGGAGGAGCTCGACGAGCTCGAATCCCGGGAGGGCAGGGGCCGCCTGTTCTCTGTCGGCGGCGCGAACGTGTTCGCGACGAACGGGGACGCGGACCGGCAGGAACGTATCGACCAGCTCCGGACGAACATCGAGGAGCTCGAAGCGTCCGAGGAGTCGCTCGAGGGCCAGGAACGCGAGACGGCAGCGGCGTTCGCTGGGACGACCGGCGCGATGACGGACCTGACCGATCAGACGACCCTGGCGATCAACGCCGTGTCCGCCTACTCGGACGCGCTACGAGCCCAGTTCGATCCGCTGTTCGGGATGCTCGACGCGATGCACGCGAACGCCGAGGCCCAGGCAGCGGTGACCGAAGCGCAGACCGGGCTGAACGACGCGATCGCAGAGTTCGGGGCCACGTCCCCCGAAGCCGCGGCGGCTCAGGCTGCGCTCACCGAAGCGCAACGGCAAGCGGCCGGCTCCGCGCTGGACGTCACGGGCGCGACCGCGAGCCTGAACGCGGCGATCGCCGCGAACCCCGCGCTGCTGCAGTCGTCGAAGGACCAGTTGTCGACCTGGGTCGCGCAGGGGCTCCTGTCGGCGGACACCGCGGCGGCGATGGGCGCCCAGTTCGACGCGACCGCGGCGCAGGCGACAGCGTTGGGGCAGACCGACCCGAATGTCGCTGTCGACGCCACCGACAACGCGTCGGGGACGATCTGGTGGGTGCAGCAGGGCCTCGACAGCCTGCGCGACAAGACGATCCACATCACCGCGGTCCACAACCGGATCATGGGATCGATCAACGCCGGTGATCGGCCTACCGGCCGCGCTTCCGGCGGCCCGGTGCGGGCCGACACGCTCTACGAGGTCGGCGAAGGCGGCGCCGCAGAGCTGCTGCGCATGGGTGGCCGCACCTACCTGATCCCCGGATCGGACGGCCATGTCGACCCGGCCATGGCCGGCGGGCAGCTCGTCGCCGCGTCCGCTGGTGGCGGTGGCGGGAACGTGTACGCGCCGACGTTCCAGATGACGTTCAACGGGCCCACCAACAGCCGCCAGGTGATCGAGGCGATCAAGGACTACGAGCGGTTCAACGGGTCCGGTTGGCGGAACTGACCGGTGGCCGCCTGGAAGATCCAACCTGACGTCGACCTGCGAGTCGTCCTGTTCGCCGCCGGGCCGTTCGACAACCCGTTCGACTCCGACGGCACCGACGTCACCGACTACGTCCGTAACCAGGGGATCACGATCAGTCGCGGACGGTCCGACAAGTTCACGTCGTTCCAGGCCGGCACCTGCGGGCTCACCCTCAAGAACAACAACCGCGAGTTCGACCCGTCCTACCCGGCCTCGCCGTTCGCTCCGCTGCTCAAACCGTTGCGGCGCCTGCAGGTCACCGCGATCTACCAGGGCACCCCCTACGTGCTGTTCACCGGCTACGTGCAGGGATGGCCGCGCACGTGGACGAAGGTGTCCGGTGACGTCACCATCGTCGCTCATGACGCCATCGGGGTCATGTCCCGCACAACGACCGGCCAGTCGTTCGGGTCTCTGATCCTCGACGACCCGAACCGTGGCCGGCTCGACGCCAACAGGTTGAACGGCGACCTCCGGGAACAGATGGCCGGCGACCGGGTCGGGGCGCTGCTCCAACTCGCCGGGTTCGCGGCCGGTGCCAACTTCGAGATCGACGAGGGACTCACCCGTATCGTCGCTGGTGACACCCCCGGCAACATCCTCAACCTGATCCAGGAAGCGGAGACAGCCGAAGCCGGGTTCTTCTTCGTCGACAGGGAAGGCGTCATCCGGTTCCTGTCCCGGCACGCGCGGTTCCTCGTCGACCGGCTTGCAACGGTGCAGGCGACGTTCACCGACTGCGACTACGCCGACCTGAGAGTCGACCATGACCTCACCCAGGTGTGGAACGACGTCACGTTCACCCGCCCCGACGGCGGCCCCCAGAACGTCAAGGACGACGCCTCCATCCACGACTACGGGGTCATCGCTTACGACCGCGAGATCCCGGTGGTGTCAGACGGCGACGCCCTGGGCCGCGCCCAGTTCTGGCGTGACCGTTACTCGCAGCCACAGGACCGGCCGGGGCCCGTGCTGATCCGGCCCCGTCACAACATGGCCGCCCTGTTCGCCGCTGTGGCGGGCAGTGAGCTACTCGACCGGGTCGAGATCGAACGGACCCCGCTCGCGGTCGGAGACCCGGTGACGTTCACCGGTCTCGTCGAATCGATCGAACACCGGATCACCAACCAGACATGGGAAACCGCGCTCGGGATCTCCCCGGTGGACCTGGCCGACGTCGACAGCTTCCTCCGGCTCGACGACCCGTCCCTCGGCGAACTCGACGCCGACAACCTTCTCGCCTACTAGGAGCGTCCGCTGATGGCTTGGACCGACCCGAAGACCTGGGCAACGAACGAGGTGCTGACCAGCACCGACATGAACACGCACCTGCGCGACAACCTCGATTGGTTGGCGAACGATCACCCTCGCTGCCAAGGCAACCGGGCCGGCACCCAGAGCATCACCGACGGGGCGTCGACAGCGATCGCGTTCAACTCGTTGGACACGTTCGACATCGGCAACATGCACGACACGGCGTCGGACAACACGCGGTTCACCGTCCCTGCCGGCGGCGACGGGCTCTATCACGTGGCGGCCTGGGGGGCGTGGGAACCGGCGGCGCTCGGGTTCCGGGCCGTGTACCTGCAGCTGAACGGGTCGAGCATCTTCTGGCGTGACCGCGAACCGAACATCGGTGCGGGCGCGACCGTCTACATGTCGGTCGACGGGTACACGCCGATGGCCGCCGGTGACTACGTCGAGATGGTCGTGCAGCAGAACTCGGGGGGCGCGATCACGTTCTCCGACGCACACCTCGTGATCAAATGGGTCGCCTTCTGATGGGGTACGCGCTCGCCCCGTCGCTCGTCGTGTGGCGTGCCGAGCTCAACGCCCGGTGGCCGCAGCGGGACAAGACATCGGACGGCTGGATCGGCGACACCGCTCATTCCGCCCGCGTCTCCGATCACAACGTCGGCGCCCGCAACCTCGTGCACGCGTTCGACTCCGACGAAGACCTCGACGGCAACCCCGCCGACGGTGGCCCCGAACTCGCCGGCATCGCCGAGATGCTCCGCGCCTCGCAGGACCACCGGGTCAAGTACGTCATCTACGAGGGGCGGATCTTCGCCGGCCGGTTCGGTCCGGCCCCGTGGGCATGGCGCACCTACTCCGGTGTGAACGCCCACCGGCGGCACCTGCACCTGTCGATCCATTCGACGGTCGCCGCTGAGACCGACACACGGTCGTGGTTCCCCGCCATGACCCCGCACGTCCCCCAGGAGGACGACATGCCCACCCCCGCAGAACTCGTCGCAGCGCTCAACCAGGCAGCGGCCGGCGGCCAGCTCGACGACTTCTTCCAACGATCCGGCACCGTCCTACGCGACGTCACCAAGCTCGCCCGGGCCGATCAGTCGTCCGCGATCGCTGCGCTGATCCGCCAGCTCGACGTCGGCGCCGACGAGACCGAGATCGCCACCGCGGTCCTCGCGGCGCTCACCCCGCAGGCGATCGCCGCAGCGATCCCCGACGAGCTCGCGGCGCAGGTCGTCGACGAGCTCCACCGGCGCACCGCGCCCACCGGCTGATGACCTGTTGCCATCCGGTGGCGACGTCGATGTGTGAGGCCTCCACAGGTGCCGGGTGACGACCTCGCGCTCCCGATGGACCGCGCTGCATGGCCTGGTGCGGCTCTCCCTCGGAGCGGCACTGATCGTCCACGAGGGCATGGTCCGCGAACGGGCCCAGTGGGACGTCCTGGTAGCTGGCCTGGGCCTCCTGACCCTTCCCGACGCCGTCAGATTCGACCGGTGGATGGGACGCCTCCGGGCCCTGGCAACAGCGGAAACGAACCAGGACGAGGAGCCGCCCCGGTGAGCTGGCTGCGTGACCACCCGGCGTCGCTCGCCACCGGGGCGGCCGTCGCAGCCTCCACCTTCATGGCGCTCGCCCGGGTCCTCGGATGACCGACGACCCGCAGCAGCCCAAGGGCACCAACCTGGCCGTCGAGCTCCGCCGGGGCCGCCGGGTCCGTTACCGGGTGACCGCCATGTTCGTCGTGCTACTGCTCGTGGTCGTCGGAGCGTTGGTCTACTACCGGTGGCAGCGGACCGAGGACTGCCGGGTGGCCTACGTGGTCCGGGAGCACAGCGAAGCGAAAGACGAGCGGATGTTCCACCGGATCGCTGAGCGGTTCGGTGCCGACGAGGTCGAGATGGCCGACATCACCGCGATCATCCGCGACGAGTACGACACGATGCCGGAACCGGCGGCGTGCTGACGGACACCTGAGTTCTCCGCCGTCTCTCCCTGGACGGCGGTCCCGCGCGCCCACGGGCGCACCAACCCCAGGAGACCCAGAGATGGACCCGAAGAAGATCGTCGTCCGCGCGCTCGTGACCGCCGTCCAGGCTGTGCTCGCGGTGCTCGTCGCCGCCGGCACCACCGACCTCAACGTCGAGACGGCGCAGGCCGCGCTGATGGCCGGCGTCGCGGCGCTGCTGTCCGTGCTCTACAACACGGCGAACCAGTGGCTCGCCACCGAGGACAGCGCTCCCGCCCGGTAACCGGCGCCTCTAGCGTCACGTGACGGAATGTGCCCCGGGTCGAGAGACCCGGGGCACCGTCGCGTCTGGGGTCAGAACAGGGGGCGGACGTCGTGGCCCAGCTGGAACGTGATCGGCCGCACGTCCGACCGGTCCGTGCACACGACCAGATGGTGGACCTCGTCAGGCCGCGGCCCCCGGCACTCGCACTCCACGCACTCGTACACGGTCACCTCGTCCATGCCCACCGGTCTACCCGGGCGCCGTCACGGCCCCTCCCGCCAACGCACCTCGATCACCTCGCCCACCGGCAGAGCGTGCTGGCGCACGGGCCCACGCGCCGGCGCCCGGACAGGACGCGGCACGGCCGGGTGGCGCGGGGCGAACAGCCGCGGCTCGACCTCGCGCGCCCACCAGCGCACCAGAACGACCAGCACGGCCACGGCCACCGCGAGGTAGACGAGCCACCTCACCGGCGTGTGCCCTCGTCGAGCATCCGGAACAGCATGTGCGCCGACACCGCCAGCGCGAGCGGCGGATAGCCGGCGAGACCCCACCGGACGTACCGCAACGGCACGAGCTCCGGGTCGACCGCGAGCACGTTCGCCACGAGGCTGCCGCCGATGCCGAGCACGAGCCCTGCGACGGCGAGCGGGTGCCCGGCCTTCTCCTGGCGCCGGTCGGCGATCAGCGAGCACGTGCACGCCACCGCCAGGCCATCGATGCCGAGCGGCAACCAGCCGGACAGCGACCCCATGCCGGCGGTGACCGCGAGGTCTCGGATGTGGATCCACGACACGACGGCGCACACCGCGGCGACCGTGCCGACCGCGGCGACGGTGAGCACGAGCAACGGCATGGGCGTGCCGGTCGACGCCGGCGGGCGTGCCGCGGGCTGGCGTGCCGGGCGTGCCGCCGCCGGTGCGGGGGCGGCACGCGGCACGCCGGTGTCGCGTGCCGGGGCGGGGGAGGGCGGCACGGGCTCGGCCGTGGTGTCGGCACGCGGTTCCGTGCCGGGCGTGCCGTGCCGCTCGGCGAACACGCGCACCCACTTCGTGCCGGTGCGCGGCGCCCACCCGACCTCGCCGGCCAGCTCCGGGCCGCGGATGTCGCCGCGCCGGTCGAGGAAGATCCGCTCGGCCAGGTCCCGGCGCTCGTCGTCGGTCAGGCTCGCCCGGTCGATGTCGCCGGTGTCGTCCTCGGGTTCGATCGTCTGCATGTCGGAGTCCTTCGTTCTGGGTCGGCCACCGCCTAGCGGCAGCCACGAAATCGGCGGGTGCTCTAGACCTCTGGGGGTCTAGGCCTAGACCCCCCTCTATGGCCTCTGACCAGGGATCTATCGGCTAGAGCCGGATGGCGATAGACGCCGGAACCCCTGGTCAGAGACACCGGTGATCTGCCTCTAGGCTCTAGGCCACCTGGGCGTCGACGGGCGTGTCCGGTGCCCGTTCGGCGACGGCATCGAGGAGCTGCTGGCGGGTGACGCCCTTGTGGTTCGCGCCCTTCCCGTCCACGGTGAGCCACGTCTGCGCCGTCTCGATCCCGAACGTCGACCGCAACGTGTTCGCCAGGGTCGTGGCCTGCCAGCCGTCGTACTGGTCCGGCCACCGCTCGGCCAGCCGTGCGCACAACGTCTTCGACCAGGCCTTGTCCTCGCCCGGCTCGAACACGTCGAGCAGGTCGTCGAGCAGCCGCCGGCGGGGCGTCTCGGGGATCACGTTCTCGCCGGCCGCCATGCCGGTCAGCAGACCCGCCCGCTCGCGCCCCGCACGACCGCGTGCGCACACGTTCCGAAGGGCCGCCAGGTCGAGCACGTGCGTGCGTGCCGTGAGCCCCTTGCCGCCCGTCGTCTGGTTGTCGTCGGAACCGAGGAGGATGCCGACACCCTTGTGCGAGTCGAGGAACTGGGAGGCGTCCAGCCCGGCGGTGTACGTGCCGGCCCCGAGGATCGTCTCCGACGCCTGCCAGTTCATGACGTTCATCGCGAACCGCGTGCCGATCTGGCCGCGCAACCCCTCGGGGATCACCTTCGCGTCCGGGCGCTGCGTGGCCAGCACGGTGATGTACCCGGCCGCCGGGCCGACCTTCACCAGCTCGGTCAGCAGCGCACAGATCGTGCCGCCGTGCTCCGGGTGCTCGAGGTACCGCTGCACCTCGTCGATGCAGATCAGGGTGAGCGGCATCTTGTACTGCGGGCGCCGGGTGATCTGCGGGGTGACCTTGCCCTCGGGGCACACGTCGTCGGGCATGTCGGCCATGCGCTCGTACCGGCCGTTCATGTCCTCGATGCAGTCCTGCAGGACGGCGACGAGGTCGTCGACCACAGCGGTGCGCACGCCGGCGGCGTAGTAGTGGGCGACCTGCTCGAACGGCTTCCAGTCCTTGCCGCCCTTGCCGTCCCACACGAACAGCCGGGTGGTGGGGTCGAGCGCCGCAGCGGCCGCGGGGAGACGCGCGGCGTACGTCTTGCCCATGCGGGGGATGGCGCCGACGAGCAGCGACGACCACACGAGCGACACGTCGACGGGGCGGCCGCGGGCGTCGATCCCGAACGGGAACGCCTTCCAGAAGTCCCACGTCTGGGCGGTGGCCAGCGGAGAGATCGCGGACGTGGCCTCGTACGGGTCGCGGTCCGCGATCCACACGACGACCCGCCGCGCCGACCCTTCGGTGCCGCGCACCCGTTCGACGAACACCCGGAACTCGTCGATGTTCAGCCCCGACGCGATCTTGACCCGGTCCTTGACGGCCTGGTCAGCGGTCTTGCCCGCCGGGAGCTCGATCGTGGCCCGCACACCGGGGCCGTCGTGGGCGATGGGGGACAGGAACCGGATCTGCCCGGGCGGTTTGCCCGGGTCGAGGCTGGACAGGCCTGCGGCGGCGAACGCCTGGATGAGCAGGTCGGGGGTGATCTTCCGTGCGCCCGGCGGAACGGTGGCCTGCTCGAGCCACGGCCTGTCCTTCGGTGCGCCGATGCTGCCGAGCACGCCGATCACGGCGGCGGCCACGGCGTAGCGGGTGAGCGGCGACCAGGGGGACAGGATCACCCCGGCGGCCACCGCGCCGACGACGAGCGGGGCGAGGACGGCGAGCGCCCACCCGCGGTTGTGGACCCGCTGGTTCCGCAGGTTCGACAGGCGGCTGTACCCGACCGTGTCCTTCCGGGCCGCGGTGTCCCACCTGAGCTCGCGGCCTTCGGCGTCGGTCACCCACCGGAACAGGAACACGACGACCCGGAACAGGCCGCGGGGCGACCAGCGGAGCAGCTGCCCGGCGTACTGCGGGGTGCGCAGCAGGTGGAACGCGGCGACGTGCCACGAGTGGGCGAGCACGCGGCGCACCGCGGCGGCCGGGTGCCGGACCCACGTCGGCACGATCGGCGGGCCGGCCTCCCGGTCGAGGACGGGGACCTCGTCGCGGTACGGGCGCGGCGGCGCGAGCGGCGACATGACCTCGGGGCGCAACGGTGTCGCCTCGTCGTCGTCGTGTGGGGCGTCGTTGGGCGTGCGCGAGTCGGGGATCGGGGGGAGCAGGGGCAGCGGGGAATCGGGCTGGAGATCGTCGGCGAGCCACGTGGTGTGACCGCGGAACGCCTGCCGGAACCGCGAGTACCGGACCTGCGCGGGGCCGAGCTTGTTGCCGCTCATCGGCCCTGACGCTCCCGGCGCTTCCGGCCCCGCTTGACGGACTGGTCGGACCCGAACGTCTCGCGCACCCAGCGGGTGCGCTCGCGGTGCGCCTCGTTCTTCGTCGCGCGCCAGTTGCGACCCAGATGGTCGTCGTAGGCGCGAGCTAGCTTCTTGCTCGCCATGACGGGGTTCCTCCGTCGTGTGCATGGACCCCGGGCAGGTGGACGCCTGCCCGGGGTCACCCGGTTGTTGTGATCCCTAGACTACACATCTGTCTAAGGATCACAACTAGGATGGTGGCGTGGCACGACTGGTAGACCTCGACGACATCATCGACAGCGCAGGCGTGGCCGAGCACCTCGGGCTCAGCCACTCCAACAGCGTCGGCACCTACAGGTCGCGCTACGCCGACTTCCCGCCCCCGGTCCTCGACCTCGGCTCCGGCCGCTGCCTGCTCTGGCTCCGCTCCGAGGTCGAGGCCTGGCGCAGGCTGCGGAAGGGCGTATCGCGTCAGTCCCGACCGACTGCCAGCGAGTAGAACCGGATCAGGGACTCGGCGTCGTCGGCCCGAAGGTCCCGATCCGCCTTGAGCAGCTCCTCGGTCGTGGGCGGGAGATCATCGATGAGTCCGGCTCGCCGGAGCACCGTCCCGGCGGGTCGCCCGCAGGCACGGTCGATGGCGAAGAGGGCGGCGAGCCCCGGCTCGTTTCGTCTGGTCTCGTACCGGCTGATCTTGTCCTGGCCGAGTCCGGCGAGTTCTCCGAGCCGCAACTGGCTGAGGCCAGCGGCGGTGCGGGTGGACCGGATGGCGGCGGCCAATGCCGTCTGTTCGTCAGGTTGAAGCTCCATGTCGATGGACACTAGCGCCATGTCGCAACACGCGGACGTCGCAGGTGGTCCTTCTGCATCGTGAGGCGCCTACGTCGCCCGCCGCGCCCATCCGCGCGCCCATCCAATCAGGCGGATGAGCAGACCTGAACGGCTGGAGCGGAACACCGCAGGCCCGTGAGCAGGGCGTAGCGGCTACAGCGGACCCCAGCGGAACCAGGCCCGGCCTTGCCAAGGTGAGGGCCGGCTGGCGCCCGCACCTCGTCGTGCGTCACGCTGCGTGCGGCCCATTCCC
>Ga0233385_1001061_pt1 | contig 11873 bp, 11 predicted proteins | sample ElkDunMinimDraft_16_FD_191543 | JGI IMG/M metagenome (GOLD analysis project Ga0233385, IMG submission 191543) | Fecal eukaryotic communites from dung pellets of Tule Elk in California, USA - Elk Dung G36 | ecosystem: Host-associated > Mammals > Digestive system > Large intestine > Fecal | place... | reverse complement strand
GCGTGAGGACTCCGGGTCCTCTGTGAAGCCGATCGCATCGGAGATGGTGGCGCGGCTGAGCAGCCGGTTCGAGCGCGTCAGGAACACTTCCAGCACGTCGAACTCGCTCTTGGCTAGATCGAGGATCGAGCCGCCGCGCCCCGTCACCATGCGGCCGTCGAGGTCGGCGCGGAAGTCGCCGAAGGTCACCACGCGCCGCCCGGCTTCGGCCAGCTTGCCGGGGGGCGCCGCAGGCACGTCGGACGGCTTCGGCACGCGGCGCAGGACGCTGCGCACGCGGGCGAGCAGCTCGCGCAGCTCGTACGGCTTGACGACATAGTCGTCGGCGCCGAGCTCCAGCCCGACGATGCGGTCGATAGCGGAGCCCGCGGCGGTCGCGTAGATGATGCCCATCGGCGCCTGCTGGCGCAGCCAGCGGCCGAGCGACAGGCCGTCCTCGCCGGGCATGGCGATGTCGAGCACGGCGAGCTGGAAGCACTCCGTCTTGACCAGCTCGCGCATGGCATCGGCGTTCTCGGCCGTCACCACCTCATAGCCGTTGGCGCCGAGATATTCGGCGACGGCATCCCTGAGGTCGGGCTCGTCCTCTACTATTGCGATCCGTGTCGGCACGGAAATCACGCCTCCGCTATCCGCGGAAAGTAGATTGGGTATAAACATGATGTCCAGCCTTGATTTGGGCACTTGGTTTGCAAGTTGAGAGGTATGGTTTCAGAGCATGGCGAGGCCAGTTATTGCGCTTATCTGCCTGTCGCAGGATCCTGACGACAGCCTTGCCGATTATCTCGAGCGCCGCGGCTACGATGTGCGCGAGGCGGACGAGGAATGGATGGCCGAATCGCTGCTTTCGGGCGGCGGCGTCGATGTCGCCGTGATCGGCGAGAATTATCCCGCCAGCCAGGGCTTCGACCTGCTGCGCCGCCACGCCGGCGAGGCGGGGCCGAGCTTCGTCATGGTCAGCGGCCGTTCCGACCTCATCGAGAAGGTGCTGGCGCTGGAGCTCGGTGCGGCAGACATCGTGGCGAGCCCCGTCGTCTGGCGCGAGCTTGCCGCGCGCATCGGCGGCATCGTCGGCCGCCGCGGCAAGAGCCAGCGCGAGCTGGTCGTGCTCGAGAACGCCACTGTCGACCTCAAGGCTGCGCTGGTGATGCACCGGTCCGGCAGCGAGGAGCAGCTTTCCCCTGGGCAGGTTGCCCTGCTCCGGCTCTTCCTCGCCAACCCGCGCAAGGTGCTGACCCGCGACGACATCATGGCCGCGGCGCCCGCGGAGAGCGCCGAGGCGTTCGACCGTTCGATCGACTCGCGTATCGTGCGCCTCAGGCGCAAGCTCGACACGGAAAGCATCGCGACGATCCGCGGCGCCGGCTATCGCTTCGACCCGCCGCGCTCGGCCTGGCGTCCGGAGCAGCGCTGAAGCCTGGCGGGCGTCCACTTAGGCTAACGCACGTCCGCGTCCTGCGACGCGGCGTTCATGGCGATGACGGTATCGACCTGGATGCGGTCCTTGACCAGGACAAGCGTGACGCCGGCAAGGCAGAGCAGGCCTTGCGCATAGAGCAGTGCGGCCAGTACCGTGGATGCGAATTTCGAGCTTTTGCCGTGCATGGCACTAGTTCCGTCGGTTGTGTATCGGATAGGACGCGCGCCGCGCCGCTTCGCGGGGGGCGCGCTCTTCATGACGCCTCTTTTAAGGGGGCGCTGTATCGGCGCCATGCCGCGCGCCGGAGCGCGTGTTTCGGGATTGTTTCGCCGGCCACGGCAGCGGGCCAGGCCGCGAAGGCAGGGCGCGGCGTCGGTAAGCCGCCGCGTCCGGCACCGAGGGAAAGCGTCGCTGCCCCCTTGCTTCGCTCGCAGCGGCGCGGCAACTCTAGACGCGCATTGAGGGGGAGCGAATGCGGGCCTTCCTGACACGACTGCTACATCTTGCCCGGCGCCGGCGCTACCTCGCCATCTGGTCTGCCGGCCTCGCCGTCATCGCGCTGGTGATCGCAGGCGCCTATTCCCCTTTCAGCCCGCTCGACCGGCTGAACGCACTCGTCTTCGACACCTACCAGAAGCTCAAGCCGCGCGATGCGGCCGAGAGCGCAGTCGCCGTCGTCGACATTGACGACGAGAGCATCCGCCGGCTCGGCCAGTGGCCGTGGCCGCGCACCGTGCTCGCTTCGGTCGTCGACCGGCTGGCCGCCGAGGGCGCAGCCGCGATCGGGCTCGACATCGTCCTGTCGGAGCCGGACCGGACCTCGCCGGCGCTGGCGGTCGCCCAGCTCGAGGGGCAGGGTTTTCAGATCACCCAGCCCGGCTCCGTCACCGAACTCGACCACGACCGTATCCTCGCGGCGAGCTTCGCCAGGGCGCCGGTGGTGACGGGGCTCGTCTTGTCGGAGGGGCTCGATACGCCGGCTCCTCCGCCCAGGGCCGGCTTCGCCTTCGCCGGCGAAAATCCGGCCGCCTATCTGCCCTCTTTTCCGGGCGCGGTGCGCAATCTCCCCGTTCTGGACGAGGCGGCGCCCGGACTCGGCGTCTTCTCCTTCCCGCGCCAGGAGGACGGGGTGGTGCGCCAGATTCCGCTGATCTCCCGCCAGGGGGACAACCTCTATCCCGCGCTGTCGATCGAGGCGCTGAGGGTGGCGCAGGGCGCTTCGACCCTGGTCATCAGGAGCACCGGCGCTTCCGGCGAGTTTGATACGGGACGGCCCGGCATGACGGCGCTGAAGGTCGGCGAGTTCGAGATCCCCACGGGACCGGACGGCCGCATCTGGGTGCACTACACGCGCGAGCCGACCTCGCCGCTGATCCCCGTCCACCGCCTGCTCGGCGATCCCGATCCAGAGCTGACCGCCCAGATACAAGGGCGCATTGTGCTTGTCGGCACCTCGGCGGTCGGCCTGCGCGATCTGGTCGCGACGCCGCTTTCGGCCGCCTTTCCCGGCGTGCAGGTGCATGCCGAGATCGTCGACCAGATCGTCAACGGCAAGTTCCTCACCAGGCCCGATTGGGCGATCGGCTTCGAGATCGTGGTGGCCATCGGGCTCGGCCTCCTTGTGCTCGCCTTCCTGCCCTGGCTTTCGACCTTCGCCAACGCGGTGGTCGCGGCTGCGGCCCTTGCGCTCAGCATCGGCGTCGGCTGGTTCGCCTTCGCCAGTCACGACCTGCTCCTGTCGCCCATCCTGCCGGCGCAGACGACACTTCTCGTCTACGGTGTCGGGTCGGGCGTCAGGTTGCTGCTCAGCGAAAGCGAAAGCCGCTACATACGCAGCGCCTTCAGCCACTACCTCTCGCCGGCGATGGTCGAGCAGCTCGTCGAGAATCCCGACGCGCTAGTGCTTGGCGGCGAGAACCGTGAGCTGACCATCCTGTTCTGCGACATACGCTCCTTCACCAGCATCTCGGAGACGATGGAGCCGACCCAGCTCACCGTCTTCCTCAACAATTTCCTCACGCCCATGACCAACGTGCTGATGGAGAACGGCGCCACCATCGACAAATATATCGGCGACGCCATCATGGCCTTCTGGAACGCGCCGCTCGACGTCCCGCAGCATCGCCAGCGCGCCTGCGAAAGCGTGCTCGCCATGCTCGACGCGCTGGACAAGCTCAACGCGACGTTGGAGAAGCCGGTCAAAATCGGTGTCGGCCTCAACAGCGGCGTCTGCTGCGTCGGCAATCTTGGCTCGCGCCAGCGCTTCGACTATTCGGCTATCGGCGACAGCGTCAATGTCGGCTCGCGCATCGAGGGGCTGACCAAGCAATACGGGCTCTCCAATCTCGTCGCCGAGAGCACCGCCAGCGAGGTGGAAGGGTTAGCCATGCTGGAGGTCGACAAGGTGATGGTCGTCGGACGCGACGAGGCGACGCTGGTCTTCACGCTGGTCGGCGGTCCGGAGCGCGCGCAGGAGAAGGATTTCCTGGAGTTGAAGCGCGTGCACGACCGCTTCCTCTCCAACTATCGCTCGATGCGTTTCGGCGAAGCGGCCGAGGATCTCACCCAGCTTAAGAAGACAGGCCCGGCCCAGCTTGCAAAGCTCTATGCCGAATACCAGCACCGGCTCGACGCCTATCTGGTGACGCCGCCTCATGCGGACTGGGACGGTTCCTGGAGGGCCGAGCACAAATGAAACCGCGCGCACGCCGAGGCGGCGGCCGCCCTACCATCGCCGACGTGGCGAAGCTTGCCGGCGTCGGCGCGATCACCGTGTCGCGCGCGCTGCGCGAGCCGGAACGCGTGTCGGAGAGCCTGCGCCTGCAGATACAGCAGGCCGTGAACGAACTGGGCTATGTGCCCGACTCCAATGCCCGCGCGCTCGCCTCGGCGCGCGCCGAGGTGTTCGGCGTGCTGGTTCCGTCGCTCACCAACAACGTCTTCGCCGAGGTGGTGCGCGGCATCTACGACGGCCTCTCGGACAGCTCCTTCCGCGTACAGCTCGGAAACACGCACTATTCCGGCCTCGAGGAGGAGCGCCTGCTGCAGGTCTTCCTCAGCCAGCGTCCGGCGGCGCTCATCGTCTCTGGCATCGACCAGACGGCAACGGCCCGCAAGCTGCTCGAAACCGCCGGCTGCCCCGTCGTACAGATCATGGAGACCGGCCCCGACCCGGTCGACATGATGGTCGGCTTCTCGCATTTGGAGGGCGGCCGGGCGGCCGTGAACCACATGATCGAGGCCGGCTACAGGAAGATCGGCTTCCTCGGCGCCCGCATGGACCCGCGCTCGCAGCGCCGCCTTGCCGGCTATCGCGCCGCCATGGAGGCAGCCGGGCTGTTCGACCCCCGGCTGGTGACGACGACGCCGGTGCCGTCCAGCGTCACGCTCGGACGCGATCTCTTCCGCGACGCGCTGGCCAAGATGCCGTCACTCGACGGCGTCTTCTGCAACAACGACGACATCGCGCTCGGCGTGCTGTTCGAATGCCATCGCGCCTCGATCGCCGTGCCGCAGACGATCGGCATCTGCGGCTTCAACGATCTCGACATGATGCAGGTGGCGTTTCCGTCGGTCACCAGCGTGAGGACACCGCGCTACGAGATCGGCCGGCAGGCCGTGCTGATGGCCCGCGCTGCGATCGCCGGCTCTGGGCCGGAAAACCGCGTTGCCAACCTGGGCTTCGCGCTGATGCGCCGCGAAAGCACCGAGCGCACCCGGACCTGATGGCGCATAGGTGTTACGCTGCGGAATCCCGCTTTACACCCGCCTTTGGGTAGCGCTACCATTATCTTCGTTCGACCGCTTGAGGAGGCGGCCTGACACGAGGATGATCACGGCCGGGAGGCCGTCGGCGGCGTGGCCGGCACCACGCGGGAGTGGGCTGGCCCCACCGTTGCGGTGGAGGCAAGCCAGAAGTGCAACTGGGAGGAATACTATGATCAAGTCGCTTCTCGGCGGCATCGTTGCCGCTACAGCCATGACACTGCTTTCGACGACCGCCATGGCGGAGCCGGAAATCGTCAGCGGCCCGGCCGCCGATCCGGAATGCTTCGCGGCATGGACGCCGGAGACCAAGCACTTCAAGTTCGCGAAGAAGGAAGGTCCCTATCGCATAGCGCTCGCGAACGGCTATATCGCCAACACCTGGCGCATCCAGATGATCCAGACTGCGAAGGCCTATGCGGCGCAGCCCGAAGTCGCCGCCAAGCTCAAGGAGTTCAAGGTCGTGTCGACCGGCGAGGACGTGCCGGCGCAGATCTCCGCAATCAACAACTTCATCGATTCCGGCTATGACGCGATCGTCGTCAACGCGCAGAACCCGACCGCCTTCGCGCCTGTCATCAAGCGCGCCAAGGATGCCGGCGTCGTGCTCGTCGCCTTCGACAACATCCTGGACACCGAGGATGCCATCAACGTCAACGTCGACCAGAAGGGGCTCGGCGTGCTGTGGGCCGACTGGCTGGTCAAGCACCTGCCGGAAGGCGGCAAGATCCTCGAAGTGCGCGGCGTCGCCGGCACTTCGGTCGACACCGACCGCCACAATGGCATCCACGAGACGCTCGGCGCTTCCGGCAAGAAGTGGGACGTCGTCGAGGTGCTCGGCAAGTGGGACGACCCGACCGCGCAGAAAGCGACCGCCGACGCGATCGCCGTCCACAAGAAGTTCGACGGCATCACCGCGCAGGGCGGCGACACCGGCGTCGTGCAGGCGATGATCGACGCGAAGCACCCCTTCGTACCGTTCGGCGGCGAGACGGAGAACGGCTTCCGCAAGTTCTGCGCGAAGTTCTCCGGCGAAGGCCTGAAGTGCACCTCGGCCGGCTCCGGCCCGGCGCAGGTGGCGGTCGCCATCAAGACGGCGATCGCCGCGCTCGAAGGCGAGGTCATCCCGCAGACGGTGAAGCTGCCGCTCGCCATCGTGTCCGACCCCGACTTCAAGGAAGGCGAGGACTTCTTCCCGAACGAATCCGACAACTTCTTCGTCGGCAACTCCTTCCCGACCTGCGACATCAATTTCAGCGCGCAGGAAATCATGGGCCAGACCAAGGAAAACCAATAGTCAAACCGAGATCTCCGGCGCCGCGGCTCTCCGCGGCGCCGGGTGCCTGAAAGAACGGGGAGGTTGATGGAAACGGCTCCACAGGAGACGGTGCCGCTCTTTCGCATGGAGGGCATCTCCAAGCGCTACGGCGGCGTGCGCGCGCTCGAGGATGCGGAGCTCTCCGTCCAAGCGGGCCGCATCCACGCGATCCTCGGCGAGAACGGCGCCGGCAAGTCGACGCTGATCAAGGTCATGTCGGGCGTCGTCGCGCCGGATGAGGGGCGTATGACCCTCGACGGGCAAGAGGTGAGCTTTGCTTCGCCCGCCGAAGCCAACAGGGCCGGCATTGTCTGCATCTTCCAGGAGCTGTCGCTGATCCCCGAGCTCAGCGTTGCCGATAACGTCGTCATTTCCGATCCGCCGAAGAAGTTCGGCATGATCGACCGCAAGGCCCAGCGCAGGATCGCGGAGGAGGCGCTGGCGCGCGCCGGCGCGTCCGACATCCATCCGTCCGCGCTGGTCAAGGACCTGCCGCTGTCGCGCCGCCAGATGGTCGAGATCGCCAAGGCTCTGGCGCGCAAGCCGCGCATCCTGATCCTCGACGAGGCGACCTCGGCGCTGACCGCCGCTGACGTCTCGAAAGTGTTCGAGGTGCTGAAGCGGCTGCGCTCGGAAGGGCTGGCACTGCTCTACATCTCGCACCGCATGCACGAGATCGCCGAGCTCGCAGACGATTGCACCGTCTTTCGCAACGGCCGCAAGATCGCGACCTACAAGGCCGGCACAAAGACCGACATCGAAGTCGTCGAGCTGATGATCGGCCGCGAATACCAGAACGTCTTTCCACCCAAGCCGGCGGCGAAAACCGGCGTCGCGCCAATCCTCGAATGCCGGAATCTCGGCTGGACCGACCGGCTGACCGACATCAACCTGGTGGTCCGGCCCGGTGAGGTGATCGGGCTCGGCGGGCTCGACGGGCAGGGGCAGCGCGAGCTTCTGCTGGCGCTCTTCGGCGTGCTGCGCGGCTGCACCGGGGAAGTGCTCGTCGACGGGCAACCGGTCAGCCTCGGCAGCCCGGCACAGGCCAGATCCGAAAGGATAGGCATGGCGCTGATCCCGGAGGACCGCAAGACCGAAGGCCTGATGCTGCCGATGACGGTGCGCGAGAACCTCGCCTTCGCTGCGATGGACAAGGTGTCGAAGCGCGGCATCATCGACCGGGAGGCGGAGGACAGGCTGCTCGACGAGATGGTGAAGCTGCTCGCCATCCGCACGGCGGGGCTGGAGATTCCCGTCGGCGCTCTGTCGGGCGGCAACCAGCAGAAGGTGGTCATCGCCAAATGGCTGATGCGCCATCCGCGCATCATCCTGCTCAACGACCCGACGCGCGGCATCGACGTCGGCACCAAGCAGGAGATTTACCAGCTCTTGCGTCGTCTCGCCGACCAAGGCGCCGCCATCATCTTCTATTCGACCGACTATGACGAGCTGATCGGCTGCTGCGACCGGGTGCTCGTTCTCTATGACGGCGCGATCAAGCGCGAGTTGGTGGGCGCCGACATCACCGAACATGCGCTGATCGCCAGCGCGCTGAACATCGGCGCCGCAGAGGCCGCCAGGATGGCGAGGACGAACGCATGAGCGAATGGCGCTACTGGTTCGCCGAGCAGAAGGGCACGCTGCTGGCGCTCGGCATCTTCGTCGCGATGTTCATCATCTATACGGCGAACCATCCGGCCGGCTTCACCGCCAACGTCGTGCAGACGGCGTCCAACAAGGGCGTGCTGCTCGCCTTCGTGGCGATGGCGCAGACCTTGGTGGTCATCACCGCGGGCATCGACCTCTCCGTCGGCATGATCTTCCTGCTCACCAACTGCCTTGCCTCCTGGATCGTCGTTGGCTCGCCGCTCGAAACCACGCTCGGCGTGATCGCCGTGCTTCTGGTCGGCGTGCTCTGCGGGGCGCTCAACGGCGCCATCGTCATCTACGGCCGCCTGCAGCCGATCGTGGCGACGATAGCGACGGGCTCGATCTATTTCGGCATCGCGCTGCTGCTGAGGCCTTATCCCGGCGGCTCGGTCAACGAGGAGCTTGCCGACGCCCTGACCGGGCGGCTCTTCGGCGTCGTCCCGTCGAGCCTCGTCGCGCTGGTCGCCGTGGTCCTCATCGTCTGGGTGCCGTTCCGCCGCTCGGTCTTCGGCCGCGCGGCCTATGCGGCGGGATCGTCGGAAGTTGCGGCCTACATGTCCGGCGTGCCGATCAAGCGCGGCAAGTTCCTCGCCTACACGCTGGCCGGGCTGCTTGCCTCGATCGGCGGGCTGTTCCTCACATTCTTCACCTATACGGGCGAGGCCGCCTTCGCGAGCGGCAACGCCTATACGCTGTTCTCGATCGCCGCGGTCGTGCTCGGCGGCGTCTCGCTGTTCGGCGGACGCGGCAGCGCCATCGGCGCCATCTTCGGCGCCTTCGCCTTCCGCACCATCGGCGACCTTCTGTTCGTCTTCGACTTCGATCCGTTGTGGCAGCCGCTCTTCCAGGGCGTGGTGCTGCTTCTGGCCGTCAGCCTCGGAGCCTTCGCGCTCTTCCGCGTCAAGAACCGTCTGGAGTGGTTCGGATGAGCGACACGACGACAGCCGATGGCGCCTCGAGCCGCATGCCGAGATTCCTTCGCAAGGTCGATCCGGCGGTGGCGACGTCGTTTGCCTGCATCGTCGCGCTGCTCGTCTTCGGCAGCCTCTATTCGACCAGCTTCCTGTCGCCCGAATATCTGCTGCAGCAGTTGAAGGTCGCTTCCTTCCTGGGCGTGATCTCGACCGGCATGATGCTGGTCATCCTGCTCGGGCAGATCGACCTGTCGGTGCCCTGGACGGTGGCGACCGGCGCGATGATGGCATCGGCCGCCGCGGCATTCGGGCCGGCGGGCGTCGTGCTCGCCATTCCCTTCGGCATCCTCTGCGGAGCTGCGATCGGGCTGGTGAACGGCATCGGCGTCGCCTATCTGCGCATCCCGTCGATGATCATCACGCTTGCAACCAACGCGGTTGCCCAAGGGCTTATGGTCGTCTACACGGGCGGCTTCTCGCCACAGGATTCTGCTTCCGAAGCCATGCGCTGGCTCGCAACCGGTTCGCTCATACCCGCCGTGCCGAACGCCGTGGTCGTCTGGGCGATCATAGGCGCGGCGACCGTCTTCATGCTCACCCGCACCACCTTCGGCCGCTCGGTCTACGCCATCGGCAACCGCGAGCGCGCGGCCTATCTTTCGGGCGTCGAAACCCGCCGCATCGTCATGATCGCCTTCGCCGCCTCGGGTGCGCTCTCGGCCTTCGGCGGGGTGCTTCTCGCCGGCTACGCCTCGAAGGCCGCGCAATCCATGGGCGACGCCTACCTGTTGCCGGCCATCGCCGCCGTCGTGCTCGGCGGCACCTCGATCCTCGGCGGCCGCGGCTCCTATCTCGGCACCGTGGCCGGCGTCATCCTGATCACGCTGCTGCAGTCGATCCTCTCGGTCATGCAGATGCCGGAGGCCGGGCGCCAGATCATCTACGGCGTCGTCATCGTCGCCATGCTCCTGCTCTACGGCCGCGCGCCGGCAAGCCGGTGACGACCGGATGGATCGGGAGACATCAAGCCAGGAGGCTCGGCGACCGGTGATTGTCGTCGTCATGGGGGTGGCGGGCTGCGGCAAGACCGTGATCGGCTCCAGGCTCGCCGAGGCGCTGGGCGGCCGCTTCGCCGAAGGCGACCGCTTCCATCCGCCGGAAAACATCAGCCGCATGTCGGACGGCCTGCCGCTGCGCGACGAGGACCGCTGGGGCTGGCTCGACGCGATCGCCACGGAGATCAGCGAGGCGGACCGGCAAGGCGAAACGCTGGTGGTGGCGTGCTCCGCGCTGAAACGGGTATACCGGGACAGGCTCAGGCTGGCGAGCCGGGGCCTCAGCTTCGTCTACCTCGAAATCGAACGCGACGCCGCGGCCGCGCGCGTGGCCGCCCGCCAGGACCATTTCATGCCGGCAAGCCTGATCGACAGCCAGTTTGCCGCCCTCGAACCGCCGACGCCCGATGAGACCGTGCTGACGCTCGACGCGACCCAGGACCCTGCCGAACTGGTGGCGTTCGCCGCGGCGGAAATCGGCCGGCTTGCAGCCCGATTCCCCGGCGTCGCAGCCTCCGGATCGTGACCTGCACGAGAAGCAACGCTCGTTAACCGGCTATGCGACGGCTGCATAAATGCTATGCAAAACCGTCCATTTATTAGGCAGCCGGTGGTCACTATCTCAGCGCTGCAAACGAGAACAGCCTAAAGACGCTGGGAAAGAGAACGAAAATGAACCTGATCCGCAACTTCCGCAACTGGCGCCGCTATCGCGAGACCGTGAACGAGCTGAGCCGCCTGTCCAACCGCGAACTCAACGACCTCGGCATCACCCGCGCGGAAATCCACGGCATCGCCCGCGGCGGCCGCTAACCAGAGATTTCGGCGGCTACCTCCTCCCGGCCGCCGACTAGGCCGGCGTTCCTCCCTCCCTCCAGAACGCTGGCCACCCATAGAACCCGCCGGACCTCCGGCGGGTTTTTTTGTCTCTGCCCTGATCCGGTAACGGCGCTCAGGCCGAAGCGATCTCCGCCTGCAGCGCGGCCATGTGCTGCGCGGCCGCCGTTTCGGCCGCCCGCTCGATTGCGCGAAAGCGGCTGACGATCGCAAGCCCCGCCTGGGTGAGCTGCGCGCCGCCGCCCTTCCTGCCGCCGGTCTGCGCCGACACGACCGGCTTGCCGAACAGCTTGTTCATCTCCTCGACGAGGTCCCAGGCGCGCTTGTAGGACATGTCCATGTTGCGCGCGGCGGCGGAGATCGAGCCGAAGGCCGCGATCTGCTCCAGGAGTTCGATCTTGCCGGGTCCGATCCGGCCGTCCGGGTCGAGATTTACCCTCAGGCTGAGCGATGGCATCGGTCGTGCTTTCGTTTCTCGCGTCCCGCCGCGCTTGCGCCGTCCGGCCATCTTAGCCGACCTCGTTCGCCACTGTCTCATGCGATGTGTCGCTCGCGGCTGCTGGCGCCGTATTGGCCCGGTCGAAGGTGACGGACTTGACCACGGCGAAGACCGGCAAGCCGGGCACGAGGCCCAGCATCTCGGCCGACTGCCTGGTGATGCGGGCGGAGACGATCTCGCCGTTGCAGTCGATCGAAACGTCGGCGAAATGACCGTTGCCGGAAGTGACCCCGGCGATCCGGCCAGGCAGGATGTTGAGGGCGCTGATGCCGCGCGGCCTTTCCGTGGCGATGATGACGTCGCGCGCGCGGATGCGCAGGCGCACCGTCGAACCCCGCGCTGCCTCGAGCCCCGCGACGTGGATCTCGCCGGCCGCCGACGCCAGCGTCGACATGCCGAATGCCTCGTCGCCGCC
>Ga0233385_1001058_pt1 | contig 11889 bp, 9 predicted proteins | sample ElkDunMinimDraft_16_FD_191543 | JGI IMG/M metagenome (GOLD analysis project Ga0233385, IMG submission 191543) | Fecal eukaryotic communites from dung pellets of Tule Elk in California, USA - Elk Dung G36 | ecosystem: Host-associated > Mammals > Digestive system > Large intestine > Fecal | place... | reverse complement strand
AGCACCCGGACGCCGACGACACGGCCACGCAGCCCGCGTCGTCCCTCGAGGCGTTCGTCGACATGGCCGCCGAGCACCTGCTGCCCGTCCTGAAGGAGGTCGGCGCGTGAGGATCCGCGACACCGGTGACCTGTGGTGGAAGTCCGCCGTCATCTACTGCCTCGACGTCGAGACGTACATGGACTGGAACGACGACGGCGTCGGTGACCTGCCCGGGCTCGTCCAGCGCATCGACCACCTGGCCGAGCTGGGCGTGACCTGCCTGTGGCTCATGCCGTTCTACCCGACCGCCGACCGCGACGACGGCTACGACATCACCGACTACTACGGCATCGACCCGCGCCTGGGCGACGCCGGCGACCTCGTCGAGCTGGTCCGCACCGCGAACGACCGCGGCATCCGGGTCATCGCCGACCTCGTCGTCAACCACACCTCGGACCGCCACCCGTGGTTCCGGTCCGCGCGGCGCTCGAAGGACAGCCCGTACCGCGACTGGTACGTGTGGCGCGAGGACGCCCCGCCGGACACGTCGAAGGAGGTCGTCTTCCCCGACAAGGAGGACGGCATCTGGACGTACGACGAGCAGGCGGAGGCCTGGTACCGGCACCGGTTCTACCGTCACCAGCCGGACCTGAACACGGCGAACCCGCAGGTCCGCGACGCGATCGCGAAGGTCGTCGGGTACTGGGCGCAGATGGGCCTGGACGGGTTCCGCGTCGACGCGGTGCCGTTCTTCCTGGCCGACGCCGCCAACGGCACGGGCGACGACGTGGACCACCCGCACGAGTTCCTGCAGCAGCTGCGCGCCTTCCTGTCGCGGCGCACGGGCGACTCGATCCTCATGGGTGAGGTCAACCTGCCGTACGAGGAGCAGCGCCTGTTCTTCGGGGACCACGACTCCGACGGCGACCACGAGGGCGCCGAGCTGAACCTGCAGTTCGACTTCGTCCTCATGCAGCAGATGTACCTGGCGCTGGCCCGCCAGGACGCGACGCCGGTCGCGGACACCCTGCGCTCGCGCCCGACCATCCCGTCGGACGCCCAGTGGGCGACGTTCGTGCGCAACCACGACGAGCTGACGCTCGACAAGCTCTCCGACGACGAGCGGCAGGAGGTGTTCGACGCCTTCGGCCCCGAGCCGGAGCACCAGCTCTACGACCGTGGCCTGCGCCGCCGCCTGCCCCCGATGCTCGACGGCGACCCACGCCGGGTGCGGATGGTCTACTCCCTGCTGTTCAGCCTGCCGGGCACCCCGGTGCTGTTCTACGGCGAGGAGATCGGCATGGGCGAGAACCTCGAGGCCGAGGGCCGGCTCGCGGTGCGCACGCCGATGCAGTGGACCTCGGGCCGCAACGGGGGGTTCTCGGACGCGCCGCCGTCGCGGCTGTCGGGCCCGGTGCCGGAGGGCGCCTACGCGCCGGAGCACGTCAACGTGTCCGACCAGCGGCGCGACCCGGACTCGCTGCTCAACTTCGTCCAGCAGCTGGCCCGGCGGTACCGCGAGTGCCCCGAGCTGGGGTGGACGGAGCAGGCGGAGGTCCTCGACCAGCCGCACGCAGCCGTGCTCGCACACCGCTCGACCTGGCAGGACGCGTCGATGGTCGCCCTGCACAACCTGGGCTCCGAGGCCGTCCGCGTGCCCCTGCACCTCCCCGACACCGACGAGGACTCCCGCCTCATCGACCTGCTGCGCGACGACGAGCTGGTGCCGGACGAGAAGGGCCGCGTGGAGGTCGAGCTCGAGGGGTACGGGTACCGGTGGCTGCGGGTGGCGCAGCCGGGCTCGCGGCGTCTGCTGTGACGGCCGACCACCCCCCTGAGGCGATCCCTGAAGCGTTTCGGCAGCCGACCCGCCCAGGCAACCCCCAGGAACGTCGCGTACGGTGCCGGAGGCCGTCCACCGATCCGGGGCGGTCTCCCGACACCCGGAGGACCTCCGTGCGACGTCCCACCCCCCGCACCGCGCTGCGCGCCGCAGCCGCAGCCCTGGCGCTCAGCCTGACCCTCGCCGCCTGCGCCGGCGACGGCGGGAGCGACGACCCCACCACCCCCGCACCCCAGCAGACCGACGCGTCGACGGAGGCCCCCACGGCCACCGCCGAGGACGTCGCCGCGCTCGAGGCCGTGACGGTCGAGGGCGACGCCGGGGCCGAGCCGACGGTGACGCTGCCCAGCACCCCGTTCACCGTCTCCGCCGCCGTGGCCCGCGTCATCGACGAGGGCACCGGCGAGGAGATCGCCGACGGCGACCTCATCGACCTGCACTCGGTGTGGCTCAACGGCGCCGACGCGTCGTCGCTCTCGTCGTCGTGGGCCTCCGGCGCCCCCGAGCAGATCGTCGTCAGCGAGGCGTCGCTGGCGCCCGTGCTCACCGACATCCTCATCGGCGCCAAGGTCGGCACCCGCTTCACCTTCGCCCTGCCGCAGGGCGAGGACGCCGCGGCCGTCGCGGTCGCCGAGGTCGTCTCCAAGCGTCCGGGCCGCGCCGACGGCACGGCCGTCGCACCCGTCGACGGCCTGCCCACCGTCACGCTGGCCGACAACGGTGCGCCGTCGCTCGAGCCCGCGTCGGGCGAGGCGCCGACCACGCTCGTGGCGCAGCCGCTCATCGAGGGCACCGGCCCCGAGGTCACCGCCGGCCAGACCGTGCTCGTGCACTACACGGGCTGGCTCTGGGACGGCACGCAGTTCGACTCCTCGTGGGAGCGCAACGTGCCGTTCCCGGTCGAGAACATCGGCCAGGCCACCGTCATCGCCGGCTGGAACGAGGGCCTCGTCGGCCAGAAGGTCGGCAGCCAGGTCATGCTGGTCGTCCCGCCGGACAAGGGCTACGGCGCCGAGGGCCAGGGCGAGACGATCCCCGGCGACTCGACGCTCGTCTTCGTGGTCGACATCCTCGCCGCGAGCTGACGACACCGCCTGACGCACGCCCGACGGGCCGGGCCCCCTCTCCTGCGGGAGAGCGGGGCCCGGCCCGTCGTCGTCCCCGCGACCGCACCGCGGCGCGGACCCCGTGGCGGCGGCGGACCAGGGACCCTCGTCCTGCCGTCCGGGGCCCGTCCGCCCTACGCTGACGGGAAGTTCACCTCCAGCGTGGGAGGGTCCAGATGGACCAGGCACCGTCGGCCGCCGTCCGCACCGTCGCGCTGATCGGCGCATCGGGTTCCGGCAAGACCACCCTGACCGAGGCGCTGCTGCACCGCGCCGGCGCCGTCCCGCGGGCCGGCCGCGTCGAGGACGGCAGCACGGTCAGCGACCACGAGCCGGAGGAGATCGCCCGCGGCATCTCCCTGGCCCTGGGCATCGCGCCGTTCCGATGGCAGACCGACGACGGCACGCCGTACGACGTCACGCTGCTGGACACCCCCGGGTTCCTGGACTTCGCCGGCGCCGTCGACACGGCCCTGGCCGTGGCCGACCTCGCCGTGATCGTCGTGTCCGCGGTCGACGGCGTGCAGGCCGGCACCCACCTGGCGTGGCGGGCCGCGGCGGAGGCGGGCGTCCCGCGCGTCGTCGTCGTCACCAAGGAGGACAGGGCCCGCGCCGACTTCCACCAGGTCCTCGCGCAGCTGCGCGAGGCGTTCGGCAGCGTCGTCGTGCCGCTGGAGCTGCCGTTCGGTGACGAGACCGCGTTCACCGGCATCGCCGACGTGCTCTCCGAGGAGGGCTACGGGTACGACGCCGACGGCCGCCACCACGACGAGCCGCTGCCCTCCGGCGTGGCCGAGGAGGAGCACCGCCTGCACGAGCAGGTGACCGAGGAGATCGTCGCGCACGACGACGACCAGCTCGAGCGCTACCTCGCGGGGGACGAGCCGTCGGCCGCGGACCTGGGGCGGACCCTCGCCCAGGAGGTCTGCGCCGGTGAGGCCGTCCCGGTCATGGTGGTCTCCGGCACCACGGGCGTCGGCGTCGACCGGCTCGCGGACCTGCTGTGCCTGCTGTGCCCCGGCGGTACGGGACGGGCACGCACCGTGCTCGCGGGCGACGTCGAGGTGCAGGTGGAGCCCGACCCCACCGGCCCCACGCTGCTGCACGCCTTCCGGACCGTCGCCGACCCGTTCGTCGGGCAGGTCACCGTGTTCCGTGTGCTGTCCGGCACGGTCCGCGCGGGTGACCGGCTGCTCAACACCACCACCCGGACCGAGGAGCGCCTGCCTGGCCTGTTCCGCCTGCGCGGCAAGGAGCACCTGCCGGTCGACGAGGTCGTCGCCGGGCAGGTCGGCGCGGTCGCCAAGCTGACGGGGACGCCCACGGGGTCGCTGCTCGCGGCCAAGGGCTCCCCCGGCGTGCAGCTGACGGCGCCACCGCCGCGGGAGCGCCCCGGGGTGTACGCGCTCGCGCTGGACCCGGTGACGCAGTCCGACGACGACCGCCTGTCGGCCGCGCTGGCGCGGCTGGCCGCCGAGGACCCGACGCTCACCGTGGACCGCACCGGCGACCGGACGGTGCTGCGCGGGCTGGGCGACACCCACCTGGCCGTGGCGCTGGAGCGTCTCGCGCGGGTGTTCGGCGTCCACGTGACCACGTCCCCGGTGCCGGTCGGCTACCGCGAGACCATCGCCCGGCCGGTCGAGGCCGAGGGCAAGGTCAAGAAGCAGTCCGGCGGCCACGGCCAGTACGCCGTGGTGCGGCTGCGCGTCTCGCCGCTGCCGGCGGGGTCCGGCCTCGAGTTCGTCGACTCCGTCGTGGGCGGTGCGATCCCCCGGACCTACCTGCCGGCCGTCGAGCGCGGGGTGCGCGAGGCGATGGCCGCCGGCGGCCCGCACGGCTTCCCCGTGGTCGACCTCCGCGTCGAGGCGGTCGACGGCAAGGCGCACTCCGTGGACTCGTCCGACATGGCGTTCCGCACCGCGGCGGCCGCCGGGCTGCGCGAGGCGCTGACCACGGCGGGCACGGTCGTGCTCGAGCCGGTGTGCCGCGTGCACATCACCGTCCCGCAGTCCGCGCAGGGCGACGTCATGAGCGACCTGGCGGCCCGGCGCGGGCGGATCACGGACACCGTGTCGCTCGACGGCGGCGAGGTCGTCGTCGAGGCCACCGTCCCGGAGGCCGAGCTCGGCCGCTACGTGCTGGACCTGCGCTCGCTGACCGGCGGGCGCGGCGAGCTGACCGTCGCGCCCGACCACTACGCGCCGTGCCCGGACCACCTGGTGCCCGCCTGACCTGACCTGACCTGACCTGCGCCCGGCCCGCGCCCGTCGGCGCGGGCCGGGCGCCCCGTCAGTCCGGCGTCGCGATGGCGTCCAGCACCCGCAGGCGGGCGGCCCGCGCGCCGGGCCACACCGCGGCCAGCACGCCCACGACCAGTGCGAGCACCATCATGAGCGCCAGCCCGTCCCACGGGACGGCGAGCCGGTCGAGCCCCTCCTCGGCGTACACCCGCGGCAGGACGGACGCCAGGCCCACCCCGACCACCAGCCCGACGACCGTGCCGAACACGGCCGTCAGCACCGACTCCACGGCCACCACGCCGGCCAGCTGCAGCCGTCCCAGGCCCACGGCCCGCAGGAGCCCGATCTCCCGGGTCCGCTCGATCACCGACAGCGCGAGCGTGTTGACGATGCCGAGCACCGCGATCACCAGGGACAGCCCCAGCAGCGCGTAGAGGATCACGAGCAGCTGGTCGACCTGCGCGGCCGTCTGGTCGACGAACTCGTCGCGGTCCTGCACGGACACCACGACGTAGGGCGAGACGGCGTCCGTGACCGCGGACCGCAGCGCGTCGGGCGTCACCCCGGACGCCGCGTCGACGAACACCGTGTCCGTCACCTGCGCCCCGCCGGGTGCGAGCTCGTCGAGCACCGCCTGCGGGACGATCACGGCACCCCCCAGGACCGGGGAGTCGACCACCGCGGCGACGTCGAACGTCCGCTCGCCGGCCTCGGTCACGACCGTGACCTCGTCGCCGACCGACCAGCCCTCGCCGGCGGCCATGCGCTCGTTGACGACCGCGTGGGTCGCGTCCAGGTCGTCGACGTCACCCTCGAGGACCTCGACGACGAGCGACGCGCCCAGGACGTCGTCCCCGACGCCGATGACGCCGGCGCCGTCGTCCTCACCCGGTGCCGCGCCGGGCTCCGGCGACACGGCACCGAGGGTGAACGCGAGCGCGTCGGCCCGCCCCACCTCCGGCAGCGCCGCGACGTCCGTGATGGCACCCGCGGGGATCACGGACGTGGCGGCCCGCAGCACGAGGTCGGCGTTCGTCGCGCTCTCCACGACGCGCACGAGCGACGCCTGCCCGGTGGCCGCGATGACCGAGACCGCGCCGACGAGCGCCATGCCGATGACCAGCGCACCCGCCGTGGACGCGGTGCGCCGCGGGTTGCGCACGACGTTGCCCCGGGCCAGGCGGCCCATCGGGGGCAGCAGCCGCACGAACGGGACGGCCAGGACGCGCAGCACGGCACGCGCCATCGCGGGGGACGCGACGAGGACGCCGACGAGGACGACGACCGCGCCGACGCCGAGCAGGAGCTCCGCGGCGTCCGCCGCTGGGCGCAGCGCCGCGAACGCGACGGCCGCGACCCCCACGGCGACGAGCGCCCCGCCGGTCAGCCCGCGCCGGTGCAGCGAGCGCTCCGGCACCGTGACCTCGCCCCGCATCGCCTCGACGGGCGCGATGAGCGCGGCCCGACGCCCGGGCACCGCCGCGGCGACGGCCGACACGACGGTGCCGAGCGCCAGGCAGGTGACGACCGTGGTGGTGTCCAGCGGGATCTCTCCCACCAGGTCCATGCCCAGCCCCTCGAACACCACGCGCAGCAGGCTCACGAGGCCCAGCCCGCCGACGACGCCCAGCGCGGCACCGACCAGGCCCACGACGGCGGCCTGGCCGACGACCACGCCGAACACCTGCGCGGGCGACGCCCCGACGGCCCGCAGCAGCGCGAACTCGCGCACCCGCTGGCGCACCGACATCGCGAAGGTGTTGGAGATGAGGAACCCGCCGACGAACAGCGACATGACCGCGAAGACGAGCAGGAACGACGTGACGAACCCGAGGGTCTCGTCGACACCGGCCTGCAGGTCGTCGCGCTGCGACTGACCGGTGAGGACCTCGGCGCCGGTGACGCCCGCGTCGTCGAGCGCGGCGCTGACACGGTCGGCGAGCGTCCGCTCGTCCACACCGTCCTCGGCGTACACCGACACGGTCGCGACGGTCCCGTCGGCGGCGTACACGGCCGTGGCGACGTCGACGGGCAGGTAGACCAGCGTCGCGCCCGCCAACGGCCCGCCGGCGTCGACCTCGCCGACGACGGTGACGTCCCGCACCTCGCCCGCCAGGACCACGCGGGTGGTGTCCCCCACGGCCAGGCCCGCGGAGTCGAGCGACGCGGACTCGACCGCGACCTCGCCGGCCGCCGTCGGGGCCCGCCCCTCGACGAGCCGCAGCTCGGGGTCGTCCCCGTGGAACGCGAGCCCGAACGACGGCGCCTGCGTGGACTGCACCGCCGTCCCGTCGGCACCGACCAGGACGATCGGACCCGCCAGGTCGGGCAGCGCCGCGCGCACGCCGTCGACGTCCGCGATCTCGTCGGCCAGCGCGGCCGGCACCGGCACGCGCTGCTCGCCCAGCGAGAACCCCGCCCCGGCCGCCCCGCCCCCGGGCAGGGGGGCGTCGCCCCGCACGTACGCGTCGGCCGGCGCCTGCGCGTCGACGATGCCGTTGAAGGTGTCCGACAGCATGGTGCGCAGCGCGAACGTGCCGGCGACGAACGCGACCCCGAGCGCCACGGCGAGCACCGACAGCGCGAACCGGACGGCGTGCGCGCGCACGCCCCGCAGGGTGACGCGCAGCATCAGCGCACCTCGGCGGGGGTGGCGGTGCCGTCGGTCGTCCCGGCACCGGACGGGCGGCGCGACAGGGCGCCGAGCCGCTCGAGCACGGTGTCCGGCGTCGGGTCGGAGATCTCGTCGACGATGCGCCCGTCGGCGAGGAACAGGACGCGGTCGGCGTACGACGCGGCCGTGGGGTCGTGCGTCACCATGACCACCGACTGCCCGAGCTCGTCGACGCTGCGGCGCAGGAACGAGAGCACCTCGTGCGCGGACGACGAGTCGAGGTTGCCCGTCGGCTCGTCCGCGAAGACGACGGCGGGGCGCGTGACGAGCGCGCGGGCGCACGCGACACGCTGCTGCTGCCCGCCGGACAGCTCGCCCGGCTTGTGGCTCAGCCGGTCGGACAGGCCGACGGCCTGCACGACGGCGTCCAGGTGCTCCCGGTCGACGGGGCGACGCGCGATGTCGAAGGGCAGCGTGATGTTCTCCAGCGCCGTGAGCGTCGGCACCAGGTTGAACGCCTGGAAGACGAAGCCGATGCGGTCGCGGCGCAGCCGGGTCAGGCGCCTCTCGGACATCGAGGACACCTCCTCGCCGTCGACGACGACGGTCCCGGACGTGGGCCGGTCGAGGCCGGCGAGGCAGTGCATGAGGGTGGACTTGCCGGACCCCGAGGGGCCCATCGTCGCGGTGAGACGGCCGCGCTGGACGTCGAGGTCGACGCCCGCGAGCGCGTGCACGGCGGTGGGGCCGGAGCCGTAGGTGCGCACGAGGCCGCGCGCGGTGGCGATGGGCGTCTCGGCCCGGGTGCTGTCGGTGGTGGTCACACCGACGATCGTCCACCCGTGGGCGTCCGCTCGGCACCAGGGACCGCCCCGGACGCGACCCTGAGCGTGCGGGGCCCGGGACTCAGGGTCGACGTCGGGACGTCGGTCCTGGTCAGAGGGCGGTGCGCCCGCCCGACGCCGCGTGGTGCGCGGCACCGGACCCCGACCCGACCGGGGGTGTGCCCCCGGGGACGGACGGGGGCCGGCCCGGATGTGCGGGCCCCGCACCGGGCGGCAGGGTGGCACCACGCCACCACGGGGGTGGCACGCGGACGGAGGTCGAGGTCATGGCGGCAGCGCTGCAGAGGGTCGTGTCGGTCGTGGGTGCCGTCACCGCCGGGGCGGCGCTCGCCGTGGCCTCCCAGCCCGCGCTGCTCACGCAGATCGTCGCGCAGCTGACCGACCGGCTGCCGTGACGAGCCGGGGCCACGCGCGCGCGGCGGGCAGGAGCCTCCTACGCTGACGGCATGGCCCGGTACTTCGACGTCCACCCCACCGACCCGCAGCCGCGGTCGATCGCCCAGGTGGTGGCGATGCTCCGGGACGACGCGGTGATCGCCTACCCCACGGACGTGATGTACGCGCTGGGCACGCGCATGGACAACCACGACGGGGCCGAGCGCATCCGCCGCATCCGGCACCTCGACGACCGGCACCACTTCACGCTGGTGTGCTGCGACTTCGCGCAGCTCGGGCAGCTCGTGCACCTCGACAACAGCGCGTTCCGCGCCATCAAGGCCGCCACCCCCGGCCCGTACACGTTCATCCTGCCCGCGACGCCGGAGGTGCCGCGGCGCCTCGCGCACGACAAGAAGCGCTCGGTCGGTGTCCGCATCCCCGACGACCCGGTGACGCACGCCCTGCTGCGCGAGCTGGGTGAGCCCCTGCTCTCGTCGTCCCTGCTGATGCCCGGCCACGACTGGCCGATGACCGAGGGCTGGCAGATCAAGGAGGAGCTCGACGACGTGCTCGACGCCGTGGTCGACGCCGGCGACCGCGGCACCGAGCCCACCACGGTCGTCGACTGGACGTCGGGGGCCCCGGAGGTCGTCCGGGTGGGCGCGGGCGACCCGGACCGGTTCTGAGCCGTGGCGGGCACGGACGACCCCGCCGACGTCGTGCGCGCCGCTGCCGCGGCCACCACGGTGGGTGAGCTCGACCGCGTCGTCACGGCCTGCCGGGCGTGCCCGCGGCTCGTCGCCTGGCGGGAGGCCGCCGCGGCGGACCCACCCGCCCGGTTCCGCGGGCAGACGTACTGGGCCCGGCCCGTGCCCGGCTTCGGCGACGCGGACGCCGGGATCGCGCTGGTCGGGCTCGCCCCGGCCGCGGACGGCGGCAACCGCACCGGCCGGATGTTCACCGGGGACCGGTCCGGCGACTTCCTCGTGGCCGCGCTGCACCGCGTCGGCCTGGCGTCGCAGCCGACCTCGGTGTCCCGCGACGACGGGCTCGTGCTCACCGGGCTGCGGATGACCGCCCCCGTGCGGTGCGCGCCACCCGCGAACGCGCCGACGCCGGCCGAGCGCCGCACGTGCGGGCCGTGGCTGGCCCGTGAGCTGGAGCTCGTCGCGCCGCGCGTCGCGGTGGTGCTGGGCGGGTTCGGCTGGAAGTCGCTGCTCACGACGCTGGCCGAGCAGGGCTGGGACGTCCCGCGTCCCCGCCCCGCCTTCGGGCACGGGACCGAGCTCACGCTGCGGCGGGGTGACGCCGGGCTGGTCCTGCTCGGGTGCTTCCACGTGAGCCCGCACAACACGTTCACGGGCCGGCTGACCCCGGCGATGCTCGACGCGGTGCTCCTGCGGGCCCGCGAGCTCGCCGGCTGACGCGACGCGAGGTTCGTCCCGGGAGAGGACGGCTGTCCCCCTCCGGGTGGACACGCGACGTTCGTCCCGGCTCGTACGCTCACCCCGTGAGCGTGCTGGTGACCGGCGGGGCGGGGTACATCGGCGGGCACGTCGTGGACGCGCTGCGGCGTTCCGGGCGTCGCCCGGTCGTCGTGGACGACCTGTCGACGGGCCGCGTCGACCGGGTGCCCGGGGTGCCGCTGGTGCGCCTCGACCTCGCGGAGCCGGCCGCGGTCGCGGCGCTGACGGACGTCTGCACCCGGTGGGAGGTCACCGCCGTGGTGCACCTGGCCGCCCGCAAGAAGGTCGAGGAGTCGGTGGCCCGGCCGCGGTGGTACCACGAGCAGAACGTGGGCGGCACGGCGCACGTCCTGGCGGCCATGGCGGCGGCGGGGGTGCCGCACCTGGTGTTCTCCTCGTCGGCCGCGGTGTACGGGTGGCCGGACACCGCGGTGGTCGACGAGGACAGCCCGGCGGCGCCCATGAGCCCCTACGGGGACACCAAGCTGCAGGGCGAGCGGCTCGTGGCCGCCGCCACCACCGCGGGCGTCCGGTCCTTCTGCCTGCGCTACTTCAACGTGGCGGGTGCCGGCTCGCCGGTGCTGCGCGACGACGAGGAGGCCAACCTCGTCACCACCGTGCTGGGCACGCTGGCGCGCGGCGCGACGCCGCAGGTCAACGGGATGGACTACCCCACGCCCGACGGCACCTGCGTGCGGGACCTGGTCGACGTGCGGGACGTCGCGGACGCCCACGTGGCCGCGCTGCGCGCGCTCGGTGCGGCGACGGGGCCGCCCCGCGCCGAGGTGCTCAACGTGGGCACCGGCACCGGGGCCTCCGTGCTGGAGGTGGTGCGCCGGCTGTGCACCCTCGACGGGCGCGACCTCGCGGTGCAGGCCGGGCCGCGCCGCCCGGGCGACCCCGCCGCGGTGGTCGCGGCCGTCGACCGGGCACGCGCCCGGCTGGGCTGGTCCGCCCGGCACGACCTGGACGCCGTGCTGCGCAGCGCGTGGGCGGCGGCGCGCACCGGGCAGGTCAGCCCTGTGCGGTGACGCGCTCGGGCTCGGTGAGCGCGTCGGGCGAGCCGAACCGCGCGACCGCCAGGGCACCGGCGAGCACCAGGGCGAACGCGGCGGTGGCGAGCAGCCCCCGGCCCGGCAGCGCCTCGTCCCCCACCAGCACGAGCCCGAGCAGGGCGCCCAGGCAGGTCTCGGTGGCGACCGTCACCGCCGTCACGGGCACCACGGGCGCACGTCGCAGCGCGAGCGCGGTCAGCGCCAGGGCGAGGACACCCCCCGCCCCGCCCACCCACAGCGCGGGGTCGAGCAGGACGCGGAGCGGCTGGGACAGGTCGACGACGTGCGCCGCGAGCGCCAGCAGCGCGTACCCGCAGCCCGCGGCGGCCGCGAGCACCAGCCCCGTGCGCGTGGACG
>Ga0233385_1001057_pt1 | contig 11889 bp, 10 predicted proteins | sample ElkDunMinimDraft_16_FD_191543 | JGI IMG/M metagenome (GOLD analysis project Ga0233385, IMG submission 191543) | Fecal eukaryotic communites from dung pellets of Tule Elk in California, USA - Elk Dung G36 | ecosystem: Host-associated > Mammals > Digestive system > Large intestine > Fecal | place... | reverse complement strand
TACCGAAAGCAGCACCAGCGCCGTCAGCCGCTCCTTGTCGGTGGTGATGCCCTCGACCGATACGCCCTCGCGCGCGAGCTGCTCCCTGATGAAGCGGCCCATCTGCTCGTCGCCGACGCGGGTGAGTAACGCCGACCGCAGGCCGAGCCGCGCCGTGCCGACGGAAATGTTAGCCGGACAACCGCCGACGGACTTGGCGAAAGAGGCGATATCCTCCAGCCGCGAGCCGATCTGCTGGCCGTAGAGATCGACCGAGGCACGGCCGATGGCGATGACGTCGAGCGGGCCGTTCTGCGCTCCCCTGGTCACGACATCCTCCACCGCTTCGACATGCTTTTTCTGACTGCTGGAAGCCTGAATTGAAACACAAATTCCATTTGACAGTCAATGTGGAATATTTATTCTATTTACAAATTCCTAGAGATCCGAGGGAAGGAAACGACATGATTTCGATCGGGCTGCTTGGCGCGGGCCGCATCGGCCAGATCCATGGCCGCAACATCGCCGCGTCGCCGCGCGCCAGGCTGGCGGCGATCGCCGATCCGATGCCGAACGGCGCCCAATCCCTGTCTGCCGCGACCGGCGCTCCGATCAAGACGCCGGAGGAAATCCTCGCCGACAAGACAATCGACGCCATCCTGATCGGCACGCCGACCGACACGCATGCCGACTTCATCGACATGGCGGCGAAATCGGGCAAGGCGGTGTTCTGCGAGAAGCCGGTCGACCTCAGCTCCGCCCGCATAAGGAAGACGCTGGAGCGCGTCGAGAAGGCCGGCATCCCGCTGATGATCGGCTTCAACCGCCGCTTCGACCCGAATTTCGCGGCTCTGCAGAAGCGGCTGGCCGATGGCGTCGCCGGCGACGTCGAACTCGTCACCATCCTGTCGCGCGATCCCGGCCCGCCGCCCATCTCCTATATTGAGCGCTCGGGCGGCCTGTTCCGCGACATGATGATCCACGATTTCGACATGGCGCGCTTCCTCCTCGGCGAGGACGCGGTCGAGGTGTTCGCGCTCGGCTCCTCGCTGGTCGATCCGGCCATCGGCAAGGCTGGCGACGTCGACACCGCCGCCGTCGTGCTGAAGAGCGCGAGCGGCAAGATATGCCAGATCTCGAATTCACGCCGCGCCACCTATGGCTACGACCAGCGCATCGAGGTGCACGGCTCCAAGGGCCTGCTGTCGGCCGGCAACGTGCACGAGACGACGGTCCAGTTCGCCGGCGAAAAAGGCATCAGCGCCGATCCTGTCCAGAACTTCTTCCTGGAACGCTACACCGCCGCCTACAGGAACGAAATCGAGGCTTTTATCGACGCGATCGTGAAAGGAAAGAGGCCGAAGCCGGACGGCACCGACGGGCTGAAGGCGCAGCTCATGGCGGACGCCGCCACCAAGTCGCGCGAAACCGGCAAGCCGGTGAAGATCGGCTGAGCATCCGGGGGAGGAGGACCAAATGTTCGACGTCAATTCGCTGAAGAACTCCTCGCTGGAAGGCAAGGTCGCCATCGTCACCGGCTCGACGCAGGGGCTCGGTGAGGGGGTGGCGCATGTCTTCGCCGCGCGCGGTATCACCGGCCTGGTCATCACCGGCCGCAACGCCGAGCGCGGCGCCAGGGTGAAGGCCGACCTCGAAGGGAAGGGCGTGAAGACGATCTTCGTCCAGGCCGATCTCGCCTCGATGGACGACGCGCGCAAGGTCGTCGCCGAAGCCGACAGGGCGTTCCGCCGCGTCGACGTGCTGGTGAACTCGGCCGGGATTACCGACCGTGGCACGATCTGGGACACCAGCCCCGAGCTCTTCGACGCGATGTTCGCGGTCAACGTCCGCGCACCCTTCTTCCTGATGCAGGATGCGCTCGCCATCATGAAGCGCGAGAAGATCGCGGGATCGATCATCAACATCATCTCGATGTCGGGCCATGGCGGGCAAAGCTTTATCACCGCCTACAGCGCGTCCAAGGGCGCCTTGATCACGCTGACGCGCAACGTCGCCTACTCCGTGATGAACCACCACATCCGCGTCAACGGCCTGACCATCGGCCACATGAACACGCCCGGCGAAGACCGCATCATGAAGACATATCACGGCGCCGAGGACGGCTGGCTCGGAGATGCCGAGAAGACGAAACCGTTCGGCCGCCTGCTGGAGGTCGACGAGGTGTCGCGCGCCGTCGCCTATCTGGCGAGCGCGGAGAGCGGCATGATGACCGGCTCGATCATCGACTTCGACCAGCAGGTGCGCGGCGCCGGCAATTCGCCGCCCGCCCCGCCGCCGATGGAGGCTTAAGCTCCCACCCTCCCCCTTTGCGGGGAGGGTGGCCCGCAGGGCCGGGTGGGGGTGGTCACGAATGAGCTGCCCTGGAAACATTGCGCCCGCAATATCTGACGATGGCGAAGCGTCGCCACCCCCACCCCGTCTCGTGAATGTCACTTCGTTCCGCTCACTCGCCGACCCTCCCCGCAAGGGGGAGGGTTAAGGCGCGCTACCCCTCGTCCCTTCGCGCCGCGACCGCCACAGACAGCGTCATGGCGATCGCCATGGTGGTGGCCATCGACCGAAAACCCTCGAAGTTCGCTTCGCTGACCTCGATCAGCACATCGGCCGGAGAGGCGATCGGCGAGAACACCGAGTCCGTGATCGTCACGATCTTCGCGCCGCGCGACTTCACGCTCGATGTCAGCGCCACCGTCTCGCTGGCATAGGGCGCGAAGCTGATCGCTAGAGCGGCGTCCCTTGCCGAGACGAAGCTCGCCTGCTCTGCCCCCATTCCCGCCACCGCGTCGACCAGGATGTTGCGCACGCCGAGCTTGCCCATCGCGTAGCTCATGTACGACGTGATCGGGAAGGAGCGCCTCAGCCCGATCAGGTAGATCGTGTCGGCGGCGGCGAGGATTCCGACGGCGCGGTCGATCGCCTCGTGGTCGACCTTCTCGCGGAATTTCGCGATGGACCGCTCGCTGGCTTCCAGGAAGCCGTCGAGCACCAGCCCCGACTTGCTGGTGGCGATGCCATGGTCGCGGATCTGCGCCAGGCGCTCGTCATAGTTCAGCACGCGGTCGCGCAGGCGCGCGCGGAACACGTCCTGCAGGTCGGTAAAACCTTGGTAGCCGAGCGCGCGCGAGAAGCGAACCAGCGCGGAAGGCTGTACCTCCGCGCTGGCAGCGATCGACGCCACCGTGCCGAAGGCGATCTCGTCCGGGTTCTCGAGCGCGTAGCCGGCCACCTGCATCAGTCGCTTCGGCAGTTGCTCGGCGCGCTGCGCGATCGCCGTGCGCAATGCCTGGTAGTCCTTGGGCGCGCTGTCCTTGGCCGTCATTGTCCACCTGTTTCGCTCGCCGCACTCAAGCAGAAATGGAATAAAAATTCCACCGCGATTTCCAAATGCACCTTTTATTCCAAATTTGGGCGCGCTAGATGGAATCTGCATGGAGCGGCAATAGCGCGGAGCGTCAGCATGGAAAAGATCGGCGTTGGCCTCATCGGAACCGGCTTCATGGGCAAGGCGCATGCGCTGGCCTGGAATTCGGTGCGGCCGGTCTTCGGCGACGCTCCCGATGTCAGGCTCGTCCATCTCGGCGAAGCCAGTGACGAGTTGGCGCATCGGAAGGCCGCCGAGTTCGGTTTCGAGAAAGCCTCGGGCGACTGGCGGCGCGTGATCGCCGACCCCGAGGTCGACGTCGTCTCGATCACCACGCCCAACAAGTTCCACCTGGAGATGACGACGGCCGCGCTCGCCGCCGGCAAGCATGTCTGGTGCGAGAAGCCGATGGCGCCAAAACTCGCCGAGGCCGAGGAGATGCTGGCGGCGGCCCGCGCCTCCGGCAAGACCGCCGTGCTCGGCTACAACTACATCCAGAACCCGGCCATCCGCCACATCAGGAAACTGCTCGACGAAGGCGTGATCGGCCCGGTCAACCATGTCCGCATCGAGATGGACGAGGATTTCCTGGCCGATCCCGAAGCGCCGTTCCAGCAGCGCCACGAGGCGGTCAACGGCTGGGGCGCGCTCGACGATTTCGGCGTGCACCCGCTGTCGCTGCTCTACACGCTGTTCGGCCGCGTTTCGCGCGTCTTGTGCGACATGGCGAAACCCTATCCTACCCGCCGGACGCCCGAGGGCGAGCGCGAGGTCGAGGTGTTCGACATCGCCACCATCATGCTGCGCCTCGAGAACGGCGCTTCGGGCTATATCGCCGCCAGCCGCACCGCCTGGGGCCGCAAGGGCCGCATCGCCATCCAGATTTTCGGCGGCAAGGGCTCGATCCTCTACGACCAGGAGCGCATGAACGAGTTGCAGCTCTACGTCACCTCTGATCGTCCGACCGAGCAGGGCTTCCGCACGATCCTCACGGCGCCGCATCACCCGCCCTACGACCGCTTCATCCCCGCCGCCGGCCACAATCTCGGCTTCAACGACCTGAAGATCATCGAGTGCCGGCAGCTCATCGCGCGCATGCTCGGCCAGCCCAGCATCACGATCGGCTTCGAGGAAGGCATATTGATCGAACGCACCATCGCAGCGATGGCGAAGTCGTTCCAGGACGGCAGGTGGGTGGAGGTGGCATAGCTGCCCTCAGCCTTCCGCAATTGAGCGGCGGGGCGCGGCCTGCTAAGGCGCGGCATGCCCCCGCTCCCACTCCTCCCCGTCACGGAAGTCCTGCCCGATCTCGGGCGGGCGCTTGATGACGGCACAAGCGCGGTGCTGGTCGCGCCGCCGGGCGCCGGCAAGACGACGCTGGTGCCGCTCGCATTGCTTGACGCAGCTTGGGCCAAGAGCGGCAGGATCGTCCTGCTCGAACCGCGCCGGCTCGCCGCCCGCGCCGCGGCGCGCCGCATGGCCCAGCTGCTCGGCGAGGAGCCGGGCCAGACGGTCGGCTACGCCATGCGCATGGAAAGCCGCATGTCGGCTAGGACAAAAATCATGGTCGTAACCGAGGGCGTGCTGGCGCGCATGATCCTCGACGATCCCGAACTCCCCGGCGTGTCGGCGGTGCTGTTCGACGAATTCCACGAGCGCTCGCTGGACGGCGATGTCGGGCTGGCGCTGGCGCTCGACGTACAAAGCGCGCTGCGGCCGGACCTCAGGCTGCTCGTCATGTCGGCCACGCTCGACGGGGCGCGCGTCGCAAGGCTGCTCGATGGCGCGCCGATGGGTGTACCCGTAATCGAGAGCGCCGGCCGCAGCTTTCCGGTCGAGATCCGCTACGACGAGCGCCCGGCCGGCACGCCGATCGAGGACGCGATGGCGAAGGCGATCCGCCAGGCGGTCGCCGCCGAGCCCGGCAGCGTGCTGGCTTTCCTGCCCGGCCAGCGCGAGATCGAGCGCACCGCCGAGCGGCTCGAAGACCGCCTGCCGGAGAATTGCGATATCGTCCCGCTCTACGGCCAGCTCGACGGCAAGGCGCAGGATGCGGCGATAAGGCCGCCGCCTGCCGGCCGCCGCAAGGTGGTGCTCGCGACGTCGATCGCTGAAACCTCCATCACCATCGACGGCGTGCGCGTTGTCGTCGATTCCGGCCTGTCGCGCCTGCCGCGCTATGAGCCGGCGACCGGCCTGACGCGGCTGGAGACCGTGCGCGCTTCCCGCGCCTCTGCCGACCAGCGCGCCGGCCGTGCGGGCCGCACCGAGCCGGGCGTCGCCATCAGGCTGTGGCGCGCCGAGCAGACGGCGGCGCTGCCGGCCTTCACGCCACCGGAGATCCTGCAGGCCGATCTCTCCGGCCTGCTGCTCGATTGCGCCGCCTTCGGCGTTGCCGATCCGGCGACGCTCCGCTTCCTCGATCCGCCGCCCGCCCCGGCGCTTGCCGAGGCGCGGGCGCTGCTTCTCGGCCTCGGCGCCATCGACGCTGCCGGCCGGCTGACAGATGCCGGCGAAGCGATGCGCAAACTCGCGCTGCCGGCGCGGCTGGCGCACATGGTCGCCGAGGCTGCGCGGCAGGGTCAGGCCGGCACGGCCGCCGAGCTTGCCGTGCTGATCACCGAGCGCGGGCTCGGCGGCGACAGCGTCGACCTCGAGCGCCGGCTGACACGATTTCGTGGCGAGCGCGGGTCAAGGGCGCAGGCGGCGAGGGGGCTGGCAGAAAGGCTGGCACGGAGTGTTCCCTCCCCCTTGAGGGGAGGGTGGCCGGATGCCGAAGGCGTCCGGCCGGGTGGGGTCCGTGCGGCAGCGCGCGATGCCAGAGTGGTGCCTCCTGATGCGACCCCCTCGGCGGTCTTCGGCGGCACCTCCCCCTCGAGGGGGGAGGAAACCGTTGGCGCCCTTCTCCTCCACGCCTGGCCGGACCGCGTCGCCAAGGCCCGCGGCGAGCGCGGGCGCTTCGTGCTCGCCAATGGCAGCGGCGCGCAGCTCGACGCCGCCGACCCGCTGGCCGGCGAAGCGTTCCTCGTCGTCGCCGACCTGCAGGGAAAGGCGCAGAATGCGCGCATCGCCTCGGCCGTCGCCATAGCGGAAGAGGAGATCCGCGCCGCGCTCGCCGACCGCATCGAGACCCGCACGGAGAGCGCCTTCGATCCGCAAAGGCGCTCCGTGCGCGTGCGCGAGACCGCCCGTCTCGGCGCGATCGTGCTTTCCGAACGCATGCTGCCCCCGCCTTCAGGCGCCGAGGCGGACAGCGCGATCTTTGCCGCCATCCGCGCGCACGGCCTGTCGCTGCTGTCCTGGAGCAAGGAAGCCGAGACGCTGCGCCAGCGCCTGTCCTGGCTGCATCGCGGCCTCGGCGCGCCATGGCCGGATGTCTCCGACGAGGCGCTCGTCGCTTCGCTGGACGACTGGCTCATGCCCTTCCTGCATGGCGAGGCATCCTTCGCCCGCATCGATCCGGGCGCCATCCATGCCGGCCTGATGTCGCTGGTGCCGCACGATCTGCAGCGCAGGATAGGCGCGCTGGCGCCCACGCATTTCGATGCGCCCTCGGGCAGCCATGTGCCGATCCGCTACGATGGGGAATGGCCGGTGCTGGCGATCCGCGTGCAGGAGCTGTTCGGCCTCGACAGCCATCCTTCGATCGCTAACGGTAAGGTCTCGCTTACGCTGGAGCTGCTGTCGCCGGCGCACCGGCCGATCCAGACGACGCGCGACCTGCCCGGTTTCTGGCGCGGCTCCTGGGCCGACGTGCGCGCCGACATGCGCGGTCGCTATCCGAAGCATGTCTGGCCGGATGACCCGCTCACCACGGCGGCGACCGCCCGCGCCAAGCCGCGCGCGAAATGAGGACCTTTGGCAATGCGCTGCGAATCTTGCCTCCGCACGGCGGGAAACAATATGCGCGCGGATCGTGAAGCGACCGGCTATAGAGGATGATCATGGCCTTCAACATGCCCGATCTCGGCCAGAGCCAGAGGCTGCGCCTCGACACGCTGGTGCGGCTGCGCTGGCTCGCCATCGTCGGCCAGAGCGTCACCGTCGTCATCGTCGCCTACTGGCTCGCCTTTCCGTTTCCGGTCGCCACGTGCTTCGCGTTGATCGCCTGCTCGGCGGGGCTCAACGTCTACCTGACGCTGCAATATCCCTCCACGCATCGGCTGCGACCGCTGGCGGCCTTCGCCATCCTCACCTTCGACGCGCTGCAGCTCGCCGCCCTGCTCTATATGACGGGCGGACTGATCAATCCGTTCTCGCTGCTGATGGCGGTGCCGGTGGTGGTGTCGGCGACCTCGCTGCCGCTCGCCATGACCGCGCTGCTCGGCGGCGTGGTCATCGCGGCGGCGACGCTGCTCGCCTTCCTCCATCTGCCGCTGCCCTGGTATGACGGCGCCGAGCTCGCCATGCCCTTCATCTATATCGCCGGCACCTGGGTGGCGCTCGCATCGTCCATCGCCTTCACGGGAATCTACGCCTTCCGCGTCGCCGAGGAGGCCAGGCTGCTCGCCAATGCGCTGTCGGCGACGGAGCTGGTGCTGCAGCGCGAGCAGCATCTCTCGGCGCTCGACGGGCTGGCGGCCGCAGCCGCGCATGAGCTGGGCACGCCGCTCGCCACCATCGCGCTCGTCGCCCGCGAGATGGAGCGGGCGCTGGGCGCCGACCACGCCCATGCCGAGGATGTGAAGCTGCTGCGCTCGCAGAGCGAGCGGTGCCGCGAGATCCTGAAGCAGCTGACCAGCCTGTCGGCCGAAAGCGAGTCGCATCTCGCCCGCCTGCCGCTGACGTCGCTGGTCGAGGAGGTCACCGCGCCGCATCGCGATTTCGGCGTCGCGATCGAGCTCGAGCCGGGCAGGCGGCAGGGTCCCGAACCGGTCGGACGGCGAAATCCGGGCGTCATCTATGGTCTCGGCAACCTGGTCGAGAATGCGGTGGATTTCGCCAAGGAGCGCGTCACGGTGAAGTGGCGCTGGGACGACCGTGAGGTCGCCTTCACGATCGTCGACGACGGTCCGGGCTTCCCGCCCGAGATCGTCAACCGCATAGGCGAGCCCTATATGTCGACCCGCCACGGCGTCGAGCGTGGCGGCGGGCTGGGCCTGGGGCTCTTCATCGCCAAGACGCTCCTGGAGCGCTCCGGGGCGACGCTCTCCTTCCGCAATTCCAACACGCCGGGCGAGGGCGCGCAGGTCGAGGTCGTCTGGCCCCGAGAGGTCTTCCTCGCGCCGGCAACCTCGCCGCAAGGCATGTTCGACACGGTTTGATTGCGGCAGGAATTGGACAATACGGCTTACCGAACTTATCTGAGGCGGAAAGGGCCCCTTGTTTCAGGGCGGAAAGAAGAAACGGACCCAAGGAAATGATGATTCAGGACGACACAATGGAGATCGGCACCATCGAGGGCGATGCCTCGCTGCTGATCGTCGATGACGACAAACCCTTCCTCACCCGGCTGGCGCGCGCCATGGAAGGCCGCGGCTTCGCGGTCGACACCGCCGAGAGCGTAGAGGAGGCGGTTGCCAAGGCTCGCGCCAACCCGCCTGCCTATGCGGTGGTCGACATGCGGCTCGGCGACGGCAACGGGCTGGACGTCGTGGCCGCCATTCGCGAGGGCCGCGAAGACGCCCGCACCGTCATCCTCACCGGCTACGGCAACATCGCCACCGCGGTGACGGCGGTGAAGCTCGGCGCGGTCGACTATCTGTCGAAGCCCGCCGACGCAGACGACATCTTTGCGGCGCTCACCCGCACCTCGGGCGAACGAGCCGCGCCGCCGGAAAACCCGATGTCGGCCGACCGCGTGCGCTGGGAGCACATCCAGCGCGTCTACGAGATGTGCGACCGCAACGTCTCCGAAACGGCAAGGCGGCTGAACATGCATCGCAGGACGCTGCAGCGGATTTTGGCGAAAAGGGCGCCGCGGTGAAGGGCAGTAGAGAACAGTGAGTAGTCCGTAGTGACGGTCACGGACCGTTCATTCACTACTCACTACTCACTCACTTTCCCCATCCAGCGCCGGCACGGCCACGCCGGCGAGTTCCGCCGCGAGCAGCCGCGCCGCACCCGCGCGGGCGATCCTCAGCATCAGCGCCTTGCGGGTCGCCGGCAGCATGCGGTGCTCCGGCGCGTCGCGCATGATCTCGGCGCCGTAGCCGTCCGAGAGGATGAAGCCGCATTCCTCGGGAAAGATCCCGGCCGGCACCTCCGGGTGCGTGGCGAAGAAGAAGCGGTCGGAATGCAGCCGGTATTCCGGCCATTTGCGGTCGACGCGGAAATCCTCGATCGACGATTTTATCTCGATGATCCAGATGTCGCCCTGCCGGGTCAAGGCGACGAGGTCGGCGCGCCGACCGGTGGCGAGGCAGAGTTCGGGCAGCACATGCGCCCCCATCTCGGAGAGCAGGCGCTGCACGCCGCGGCGCACGACCATGGCGCGCTCAGATTGGCGGCCGTCGACCAGGGGATTTTGCAGACTCGGGGAAACGATGGGCATGACCTACCATGCCAGTTTTTGTTCACGATTTGAACCAGGCGGATCGTCGCGCCGGGTACAGCGGCTTGGCACAGCCGGATTGAAGCGAAACGTTCCAATCGGCTGTCGTAGCCGTGGCAAATCGCTTTGTGTGCTAACCATCGCCGGCAACGATCATCCGACGCTGGCGGTCGGGTGACAGCCATGGCGCCCCCGCGACCAGGAAGCCGCGCTTCTCACGCGGGAAAACTGCGTTTTCGCGCGTTCAGCCCTTCGCGGGCTCTCCCGCCATGTCGTCGAGGATCGGGCAGTCCGGCCTCTCGTCGCCGTGGCAGGCGTGGATCAGCTTTTGTAGCGTGGCGCGCATCGACTGCAGTTCGCGCACCTTCTCCTCGATCGCCGTCACATGGCTCCTGGCGATCTCGCGCACGTCGTGGCTTGCCCGGTTCTCGTCGCGGTAGAGCGCCATCAGCTGGCGGCAGTCCTCGATGGAGAAGCCAAGCCCGCGGGCACGGCGCAGGAAGGCCAGCCGGTGGATGTCGTCGCCGGAATAGTCGCGATAGCCGTTGCCGGCCCGGGCGGGGCGAATCAGCCCGACATCCTCGTAGTAGCGGATGGTCTTTGCAGGGAGGCCCGACCGGCGGGCCGCGGCGCCGACATTCATGCTGGGAAAGTCCTCAATCAGACAATGGCGAGCTGAGGGCCATTGATTTTGCTTCACATTCTCGTGACCGGTGTTGCCAAAATGCCATAGAAGGCCGGCTACTTGGCTTGACAACTCTCATATAGGGATTCAGCCCTTGGCAGACAAAGCCCGCCCAACTTAAGAATGGCGAAAATGAGGCCGAATCGGTCTCGCCTGGCTGATCGGGGGACCTGACCCAGCATGCAGATCAAGTCACTGCTCATGTCCGCCGGACTGGCGCTCGCTACGGCCCTTGCGGGCTGTTCGACCGACAGCATTACCGGGGTGTCGTTCGCGAGCTACAATGCGCGTACCGATGCCGGCTATCGCGTGCCGGCCATTCCGATCAGCAAGGTGCCGTCGAAGTACCGCCGCCAGACCGTCAACTACCAGACCGCCGAAAACCCCGGCACGATCGTCGTCGATACCAACGAGAAGTTCCTCTATTACGTGCTCGGCGGCGGCAAGGCCGTGCGCTACGGCATCGGCGTCGGCCGCGAGGGCTTCGAGTGGAAGGGCACGGCCCGTGTCGGAGCAAAGCGCGAATGGCCGGTGTGGACGCCTCCGCCGGCGATGATCCGGCGCCAGCCCGAGCTCGCCAAGTGGCGCGGCGGCATGCCCGGCGGTCCGCACAACGCGCTCGGTGCGCGCGCCCTCTATCTCCACAACAAGGGCGGCGATTCAGGTTACCGCCTGCACGGCACGCCGGAATGGTGGTCGATCGGCAAGGCGATGTCGTCGGGCTGCATCCGCATGATGAACCAGGACGTGATCGACCTCTACAGCCGCGCCAGCGTCGGCGCGAAAGTCATCGTCAAATAGTGGTGTGAATATCCGCGGACCGTCTCGGCAACACGAGCGTCCAAGACAGAAAACCGGGTCGGGGGGCCCGGTTTTTTGTTGTCTGCCCCTGCGTCAAGCCGTAAACCAGAGTCGGTACGACGCCGTACCCCGATCGGGTAACCCCCGATGGGATGGCATCGTGAGCAAGGCGGCATACGGAAGTGCGATGGTCGGAGTGGCCGCGACGGGGATCATCCGTCGGCGGCCAGAAGCGCTTCCGGAATTTAGGCGAGGGCATATACCATGAACATGAGCGAGCGTTTCGAGACGCGCGGCGAGATCGGGCAATCCATTGCGGGTGTGCGCAACCAGCTCGCGCTGCAGGCAAGGGTATTCACCGTGGCGGTAGGCCTGTCGGTGATCGTGCTCGGCTTCCTTTACTACCAGAATACGAGTCTGGCTGAGAAATATGCGGCGCTGCAGGAAGCGCAGATCAGGATCCAGACCCAGCTCGAGGCGACGATCGCCGACATCGGCAAGGTGAAGGTGGATACCGAGCAGAGCCGGGTCGACGCGCAGGAGCTGAAG
>Ga0233385_1001056_pt1 | contig 11890 bp, 9 predicted proteins | sample ElkDunMinimDraft_16_FD_191543 | JGI IMG/M metagenome (GOLD analysis project Ga0233385, IMG submission 191543) | Fecal eukaryotic communites from dung pellets of Tule Elk in California, USA - Elk Dung G36 | ecosystem: Host-associated > Mammals > Digestive system > Large intestine > Fecal | place... | reverse complement strand
CAGCGCGCCGAGCACGATCGGCTGCCGCAGCGCGCCGGCCCCCGGGGACCGCCGCGCGCCGACCGCCTCCAGCACGGTGCTCACGCCGTACCCGACGGCCGCAGCGACGGCCGCGACCAGCGCGAGGGTCACGCGCGCCCCTGCGGGCGGAGGAACGGGAACGCGAGCGTGTCCCGGATGGTCCCGCCCACGAGGGTCATGACGACGCGGTCGACGCCGATGCCCACGCCCCCGGTCGGGGGCATGGCGAACTCCAACGCGTCCAGGAACTCCTCGTCGACCTCCATCGCCTCGGGGTCGCCCGCCGCCGCGAGGACCGACTGCTCGGTCAGGCGGCGACGCTGCTCGACCGGGTCGACCAGCTCCGAGTACGCCGTGCCGAGCTCGGCGCCGAACGCCACGAGGTCCCAGCGCTCGGCGAGGCGCGGGTCGGCGCGGTGCGCGCGTGTGAGCGGCGACGTCTCCACGGGGAAGTCGGTGTAGAAGGTCGGCGCGACGGTCTGCCCCTCGACGAACCGGTCGTACAGCTCGGACACCAGGACGCCGTGCGTCTCCGTCGGCTCCCACGCCACACCGAGGTTCCCGCACAACGCCTGCAGCTCACCCAGCGGCAGGTCCGGGGTGACCTCCCGGTCGACGGCGCGCGACACGGCCTCGTGCACGGTGACGACCGGCCACGGCCCGTCGAGGCGCACGACCTCGCCGCCCGGCCGGTGCGCCACCGGCTCGCCGTGCACCGCGACGGCCGCGGCGACGACCAGCTCCCGCGTGAGCTCGCGCATCGTCGTGTAGTCCCCGTACGCCTCGTACGCCTCCATCGACGTGAACTCGGGGTTGTGCGTCGCGTCGACGCCCTCGTTGCGGAAGTTGCGGCCGAGCTCGAACACCTTGCCGACGCCGCCGACCATGAGGCGCTTGAGGAACAGCTCGGGCGCGATGCGCAGGTACAGGTCCAGGTCGTACGCGTTGATGTGGGTGGTGAACGGGCGAGCGTTCGCACCGCCGTGGACGCGCTGCAGGATCGGCGTCTCGACCTCGAGGAACCCGCGGTCGACGAGCGAGCTGCGGATCGACCACACGGCGGTGGACCGGGCGCGCAGCGCGGCGGCCGCGGCGTCGTGCAGCGCGAGGTCCATGTGCCGCAGCCGCACGCGGGCCTCCGCGTCGGCCAGGCCGCGTCGCTTGTCCGGCGGGGGCGTCAGGGCCTTGGCCGCCATCCGCCACGAGGACACCGCGACGCTGAGCTCACCGCTGCGGCTGCGCGTGAGGTGGCCGGTCACACCGACGTGGTCCCCCAGGTCGACCGTCCGACGCCACAGGTCGAGCCCGGCGGTGTCGGACCTCGTGAGCAGCGCCTGCACCTCGTCGGTCCCCTCCCGGAGCACCGCGAACACGACCCCGCCGAGGTCGCGCAGCCGCACGACGCGTCCGACGACCGAGACCTCGGGACCGTCGAGCGGGACGCCACGCGCCGCGCCGACCGTGTGCGTGCGCGGCACCGTGACGGGGTACGGGTCCATCCCCGCCGCACGCAGGACGTCGAGCTTGGCGTGGCGGACGCGCTGCTGCTGGGTCAACCGGCGTGGGGCGACCTTGACCGCGAGCAGCTCCTGCTCCTGCGCGAGGGCCGCGGCGACGAACGCGGGGTCGTCGGCCTGGTGCACCGGCTCGCGCTCCGCACCGCTGAGCCGGCGCAGCGGCGGCACGAAGCCCTCCGCCTGCCCGAGCGCGAGGACCACGCGCGTGAGGTGCCCCGCGCTCTCGTAGCACAGCACCCGCGACTGCCACTCCGGCAGGTACTTCTCGTTGGAGCGGTACAGCTGCTCGAGCTGCCAGAAGCGCGATGCGAGCAGCAGGACGCGCCGGTTGAGGCGCTGCACCGGGGTGGCACCGACGCGCTCCCCGAGCTGGAAGGTCTCGCGGAACATCGCGAAGTTCATGGAGATCCGCTCGACGCCGATGTCCCGCGACGCGTCGACCAGGCCGCTGACCATGAGCTCGGTGACGCCCGTGACCGCCTCGGGCGAGCGCCGCATGACGTCCAGCGACAGGCCGCGCCGCCCCCACGGGACGAAGGACAGCACCCCGCGCAGCCGGCCGTCCGCGTCGTGCGCGGTGACGACGACCTCGCGGGGGTCCACCGGTGAGCCGAACCGGTCGAGCGCCATCGAGTACCCGCGCTCCTCGCCGCGGCGCCAGCGGTCCGCCTCCGCGACGACCGACGCGAGCTCGTCGGGCGGCACCTCCGCCTGCCGCCGGACCCGGACCTCGTACCCGGCATGGCGCCCCCGCTCGACCGCGCGGCGCACGCCGCGCATGGCCGGCCGCATCAGGTCGAAGGAGCGGGTGACGATCACGGCCTCGTCGCCCATCACGATCGGGTGCAGCCCCACCGCCCGGTAGGCCCGCGCACCGGCCTCGGTGGTCGACGTCACGGCGGGCACCCAGCCGTAGCGGCGCGCCGTCGCCAGCCACCGGGCGACGGCGTCCGGCCACGCGTCCGGGTCGCCGAGCGGGTCCCCGGCGGCGAGGCAGACGCTCGACACGACGCGGAACGACACGGCGGCCCGCCGGTCGGCGGAGAAGATGGTCGACCGGTCGTCCCGGGTCGCGAAGTACCCCAGGGAGTCGTCGGACGGGTGCTCCAGCAGCAGCCGCCGGACCTGCAGCCGGTCGTCGGCGGCGTCGGTCCCCACGGGCTGCCGCGAGCGCCCGAACAGCGCGAGCGCCACCACCAGGCCGACGGCCGCGACGAACCCGCCGGCGACGCCGACCCACGCGGGCACGCGTCCCACCGTGCCGGGGTCCAGCACCGAGCCGTACGCGCCGAACGCCTGCGCGAGCGCCCAGCGCAGCTGCTCCCCCACCGGCGGCAGCCCGTGACCGACCAGCCGCAGCAGGACGAACGACAGCAGCGCGCCGGCGGCGAGGAACGCCACGACGACCAGGAGGGACCGCCACCAGGCACCCGCCCGCACCCGCGCCGGGAACGCCGCCCGTGCACTGACCAGCACGGGGACGGCGACCAGGGCCACCCCCCACGCGACGACGTCCCGCGGCGTCACGCCGAGCTCGGCACGCCCCGCGGGGTCGACCACCCAGGCGAGCGCCGCCACCGCTCCCACGACCGCCACGGGCGCCTGCCAGACGAGCACCAGGAACCACAGCGCCACCCGCAGGTGCCGCACGAGGCCCGACGCGATCGTCGCGAGCAGCACCAGCGAGAAGAAGCCCGGGTGGGAGGGCAGGTTCAGCACGGACAGCACGTCGGCGACCGTGCGCACCCCGCCGGGCGCGAACGGCAGGAGGAGCAGGGCCACGACCTGCCAGGCGGTGAACGCCTGCACGACCCGGGCGGCGACCTTGGCGACCGTGTCCGCCCAGGGTCCCGCGACCACGGCACCCGCCGGCGCACCGCGACGGCGTGCACCGACGCGCCCCGCCGGCGCGTCGGGCCGGGTCGGCACCGTGCGACTGCTCACGACGTGCTCCGTCCCGGGCGCGTCCGCCCCTGGGTCCCCCACCCGACGCAGGCCCCCGCTGCGACCCTCGTCCCTTCGCAGCGTAGGGACGGCACGTGCCGCGCGCGCCCCGACGGCCCCGGCACCACCCCGTGCGGGCGCCGCGACCCCCGGGCGGCGCCTCATCCCTGCCGGGTGAGGCGGCGGCGGACAGCCCGTCGCACGCTGGCACCGGCCGCCCCCGTGCGGCCCCCGCGACGCACCCGTGACGCACCCGTGAGGAGACCACCATGCGCCGTCGTCCCGCCCTCGCCGTCCTCCCGATCGCCGCCGTGCTCGCGCTCGGGGCGTGCGGCACCGACACCCCCGAGCAGAACTCCGCCCAGGCGTGCGAGGCGGCCGACGAGCTGGCCACGGCGCTGGACGACCTGGAGGCCACCCTCACGCAGGACGCCACGATCGACGAGATCCGTGCGGCACGCGACGCGGCGGAGACCGCGCAGGAGCGCCTCGACGAGGCCGCCGACGACGTGGCGCGGGACCGTGCCGACGCGCTCGACGACGCGTGGGACCGGCTCGACGACGCGGTCGACGACGTCGCCGGTGACGCCACCGTCGCCGAGGCGATCGACTCCCTGCGTGACGAGGCCGCGCAGGTCCGCGCGGCACGCGAGGAGCTCGTGGACGAGCTGACCTGCTGACCGGCGGGGACCGCGACGGTGGACGAGGAAGCCCGAGGGCGAGGGGGACGCCGTGCTCTACCACATCCGGGTCGGCGGACGACTGCCCGACGAGGCAGCGCTCGCCCTGCCGGACGTCGTCGTCGTCGAGGGCACGGGCCACCAGGTCCTGTCCTGCCAGGTCGTGGACGCGGCCGCGCTCACCGGGGTCGTCGCGTACCTGCACGACCTCGGCCTGCGCGTGCTCGACCTGCAGGTCGTCGAGGACCCGGACGACGAGCGGGACGGCGGGACACCGCTCAGGTGAGCAGCCCGCGCGCGGTGGCCTCGCGCACGGCCTCCCGCCGGTCCGCGACTCCCAGCTTGCGGTAGACGCCCCGCTGGTGCGTCTTGACGGTGTTCACCGACACGATCAGCGCCTCGGCGATCTCCCGGCTCGACAGTCCCGCGCGCAGGCACGCGAGCACCTCGTGCTCGCGGGACGTGAGCTCCTCCCACGGCCCCTCGGGCTCCCGCGCGCCGAGGTCGAGCACGCGCCGGACCGTCGCGCCGTGCCGGGTGCCCCACGCCAGGTGGTCCACGAGGAGGGCACGGCCGACCGGTCCGGACGGGACGAAGGGCAGGACGAGAGCCTCGGCGTCGCCGTCCGCGAGTGCCGTCTCCAGGCGCTGGTGGGCCTGCCCGGGCGCGCCGGCGGCCTGCGCGAGCAGCGCCTCCGCGAGACCCGCGCGCGCCGCCGCGACCGCGCCCGGCGCGGGCCCGAGCCGCCCCAGCAGCGTCCGCGCCGGCACGCGACGGCCCTGCTCGGCGTCCTCGGCGGCGGCCCACGCGACCACCACGGGGTCCGTTCCTGGCCCGGTCGCCACGTCGCGGCCACCCGCGACCGCACCGAGCACGTCGAGCAGGTCGCCCCACAGCGGTGGGACGGCACCGCCGTGCGTGCGTGCGTCGTGCAGGCGGCCCGGGGCTCCCGGCAGGCGCCCGACGACGTCGGCGGCCGCCCCCAGCGCGACGGCGACGCGACGGACCGGCGCGTACCGCGGATGGCGGGACAGACCGGCGACACCGTCGAGGAGCGGCCCGACGTCGCGGTGACGTCCCTGCCACAGCGCCACGACGGACCGGGCCAGGTGCGCCGGGACGAGCGCCACCATGTCGCGCGCGCCGGCCGCGGCGGCGGTCGCGATCGCCTCCTCGGCCGCACCGTCGGCCGCGACGAGGAACCCCCGTCGAGCCAGCAGCAGCGCCTGGTGCGCCCGGCACGCCGCGTCCAGGACGGGCAGCCGTGCCGCCGCCGCGAGCGCCCCGGCGTCCCGCAGCAGGACCTCGACGGGCTCACCCGTCCCCCGCTCGAGCTGCGCGGACGCGAGCGCGAACACCTGCAGCCCCCGGGTGGCGGCCGGTGTCTCGGGGGTCTGGTCGAGATGCGTGCGCACGCACCGCTCGGCACGCGCCTGCTCGGCGGGGTCGCTCGTCGTCAGCAGGACCGCGAGCGCCCGTGCGGGCGTCGGCGCGGGGCCCTCCACCGGGCCCAGGGTCGCGCCCGACGCGAGCGCCTCGACCACCTCCACCGCGAGGGTGAGCTCCCCGTCGCCGTGCTGCAGCGCGGCGAGCCGGTCGGTCAGCGCACGGACGTCCGCCGCGCGGTCCGCGAGGACGAGGTCGGTCCACCGCGCGGCGAGCACGGCCGCGGCCAGGGGGGCGTCGTGCGCCCGCAGCGCGTGCTCGACGGCCGTGACCGGCGCGTCGTGGACGCGGTGCAGCGCGACCCGGCGGTGCACGAGCAGCGCGACGGCGGGCTGGCGCCGGGCGGCGACCGCACGGCAGTGGGCAGCGAACAGGGGGTTCCACCGGTAGGTGGCCGGACCGCCCGCACGCTCGGGCGTCAGGAACAGGCCGCGCGTGACGCACTCCTCCAGGAGCGCGGCGCCACCCGCGGCGAGCTCCTCCGCGAGCACCGGGTCGACGACGTCGTCGGTGGTCGCGCGCAGGACGAAGTCCCGCAGCGGCGGCCGCAGGCGGTCGACGACCTCCTCGACGACGTAGCCGCCGATGTCGAGGTCGGTGGCGCGCAGCGCCAGCAGCTGCTCCGACGGGTCGCCGGGGTCGAGCGAGAGCAGCGCGAGCCGCACCGCGACGGCCCACCCGGCGGTGAGGGTGACGAGCCGCGCGGCGGCGTCGTCGGCGATCGCGGGCAGCCCGTCGGCACCCGCCAGCGCCTGCACCTCCGTGGACGTGAAGCCCAGGTCGGCGGCGCGCAGGTCGGTGAGGTCGCCGGACACCCGCAGCCGGTGCGCCGGCGGCGGCGGGTCGTGCCTCGACGCGAGCACCAGCGAGACGTCCGGCGTCGCCAGCACCTCGCGGACCAGGTCCGCGACCTCGTCGGCGGGTGCGGCGTGCGCGTCGTCGACCACGACGACCAGGGGCCGGCGGTCCGCGAGCGCCGCCGACCCGCCCGCTGCTGCACCCCCTGTGAGCGCGTCGGCCACCGCCGGGTACAACCCGTCCTGCACGGCGAGCGTGACCACCGGCCCGACGTGCGCGCACGCCCACTGGCGCAGGAGCGTCGACTTGCCGTAGCCGGCGGGCGCCACGACGGCCACGACGCGGTACGCCGCGAGCGCGTCCTCGAGCGCCTGCACGCAGCGCGCGCGGGGGATCCCGTCGCCGGCCGCGCGTCGTCGTGCGACGCCGGCAGCGGCGCCCTGCCCTACCTCAGCGGCCATGGCCGCACCCCCGGACCGGCCGCGGCAACCCCCCCGGATGGCGCGTCGGTCGTTCCGACCGTACAAGCCGGACGAGACGGGCGCCACCACCGCACCTCCGGCGGCGACGCGCCCACCTGCCGTGACGCAACCGTCGCGGCTCATCCCCGACGGGTGAGCCGCCGCGATCCCGCGGCGGCGCACAGTACGGCGACGTGCCGGACCGCCGGACCGCCCTCACCTGCGCGACCCGGCACCGACCGCCCACCTCACCGGCAGGAGACCGTCATGACCACCTTCACCGCCTGGCGCTTCGACGACGTCGGCGGCGCCGAGCAGGCGCTGACCGTGCTGCAGGAAGCGGACACCGAGGGCCTGGTGCGCGTCGTCGACCGCGCGGTCGTCAGCTGGCCGCAGGGCGCCGCCCGCCCGACCGTGCGGCACGCCCACGACGACGAGGTGCGCGCCGGCGGCTGGGGGGCGCTGTGGGGTCTGCTGCTGGGCGCGCTGTTCTTCGTCCCCCTCCTGGGCGCGGCCGCGGGCGCCGCCGCGGGAGCCATCGCCCGGGCCGTCGAGGCCGTCGGCATCAGCAAGGACCAGATGACGACGCTGCGCGAGCAGGTGACCCCCGGGACGTCGGCGCTGCTCGTCGTCACCGAGGAGGCCGACCTCGACCGGCTCGCGGAACGGTTCCACGGCCTGCACTCGACGCTCATCAGCACGAACCTCACGGACGCCGAGCGGCAGGTGCTGCACGAGACGTTCGGCTGACCTCGCGGCAGGGCCCGCGGGCAGGACCGGTGGAGGGAGCACGACCATGGCACGACGTCGACGCACGGCATGGGCGGGATGGGTGCAGTTCGGGGCGCTGCTCATGGTCCTGGCGGGGGCGGCCGGGACCGGGTGAGCGAGCACGAGGAGCTGCTGGCGCGCATCGCCGCGCTGGAGCGCGAGAACGAGCGCCTGCGCGCTGACCCGGAGCCGCCGCGGGCACGGGCTCGGCGCGGGCGCGCGGCCGCCGCGGTGGTGCTCCTCGTCGTCGGCGCGCTCCTCGTGCCCGTGGCCGTCACCGCAGCGTGGGCGCGGGGCCTGGTCACCGACACCGACCGCTTCGTGGCCACCGTGGGGCCCCTCGCCGAGGACCCGGCCCTGCGGCAGGCGGCAGCGGACCGCGTGACGGCGGCCGTCGTCGAGGGCGTCGACCTGGAGGCACGCGTCGCGGAGCTGGCCGACGCCCTGGCCGCGCTCGACCTGCCGCCGGCGGCCGCCCGCGTCCTGACGTCGCTCGAGGCGCCGCTGGTCGACGCCGCCACGGGCGCCGTCCGCTCCACGGCGACCCGCGTCGTCGAGTCCGACGCGTTCGACGAGGCGTGGGACCGCGCCGCCCGCGCCGCGCACGCGCAGCTCACGGCCACCCTGCGGGGGGACCCGGAGGCCCTGGCGACCCTCGGCCCGGGCGGCACGCTGTCGATCGACCTCTCGGACGTCGTCGACGTCGTGCGTGAGCGGCTCGTGGCGCGCGGGTTCACGCTCGTCGAACGGCTCCCCGACGTGCCGGTGTCCGTCCCGCTGCTCACCAACGCGGACCTGGTCGGCCTGCAACGGGCCTACCGGCTCGTCGACGTGCTCGGGGCCTGGCTGCCCTGGCTGACGCTCGGCCTCCTGGCGGCCGGCGCCGTCCTGGTGCGTGACCGCGCTCGCGGGGTCGTCGTCGCCGGGTCGGTGCTCGCGGCGGGCGCCCTGGCCCTCGGGGTGGCGCTCACGATCGGACGCTCCGTGTACGTCGACGGCCTGCCGCCCGGCGTGCTGCGTCCCGACGCGGCGCTCGCGGTGTACGACCAGGTCGTCGCCGCCCTGCGGGTCGCGTCGCGCGCGGCGCTGGCCCTCGGTGCGGTCGCCGTGGTCGCGGGCGTGCTCGCGGGACGCAGCCGGAGCGGGACGGCCGTGCGCGGGGCGGCGGCGCGCCTGGGCGCCCTCGGCCGCGCGCGCGGTGTGGACACGGGGCCCGTGGGCCGGTGGCTCGACCGCTACCGCCGCCCGCTGCGCGTCGTCGTCGTCCTGGCCGGCGTCGTCGTGCTCGTGACGGCCGACCAGCTGACACCCGCCGTGGTGGGCGCCGTCGCGGTGGGGGTGATCGTCGTCCTCGCGCTGGTCGAGGCGCTCGCGGCGGCGGCGAGGTCCCCCGAGCGGCTCATCCCCTCAGGGTGAGGCCGCGCGGCGCACGCCGGGCCATGGTGACGCCAGCGGCACCACCGGCGCGCCGCACGGAGACGAGGAGCGGGCCGTGGACACGTTCTGGGACTGGTTCTGGCTGTCGGTGTGGTGGTTCTTCTTCGTGATGTACCTGATCCTGCTGTTCCAGATCTGCGCCGACCTGTTCCGCGACCGGCAGCTCAGCGGGTGGTGGAAGGCGGTGTGGGTGCTCGCCCTCGTCGTCGCGCCGTTCCTCGCCGCCCTCGTCTACATCATCGCGCGCGGGCGCGGCATGGCGGAGCGCCAGGCGGCGGCGGCGGTCCAGGCCCGTCAGCAGACCGAGGAGTACATCCGCGAGGCCGCGGGTCGCTCGCCCGCCGCCGAGATCGCGCAGGCCAAGGCGCTGCTGGACGCCGGGGCCATCGACGCGACCGAGTACGCGGTCCTCAAGGAGCGGGCGCTCGCGTGAGCGCCCGCACCTACCGGACGCGGACGATCGGCGGGAGCCGGTAGGTCCCGTCGAGCACCGCCGCTCGCGGCACGTACATCCGCAGCACGGGCCGGAAGGCGCCGGCGGGGGCGGGCAGCCAGTTCGCGGCGTCGTCGGCGCGCGCGTGGCTCATGGTGATCGCCACGCCGCCGTCCGGGCCGAGCGACAGGCCGGGGGTGCGGTCGCCGATCGAGTACCGGTCGATCTCGTTGGCGACGAGGAAGTAGTCCGGCACGTCGTACATGGTCAGCGACCAGAACCCGTCGACGGGCGGCGGCGGCGCCAGGGTCAGCGTGTACGTCCGCCCGCCGGTCAGGGGCTCGCCGTGGTCGTCGACGTACGTCATGACGTACGCGGCCTCGTAGGCGTGGTTGCCCCACAGGCCGCCGAGGGCCGCGGCTGCACGCTCGACGACCCGCTGCTCGGGATCCGCGATGACGAAGGAGGGGTCGTCCCGCGTGCCGACCTCGAAGAAGTCGGCGTTGTAGTCGAACGCGTGGAACGTCAGGTGCCACCCGTTGACGACCGGGCTGCTGCCGGACCGCAGGGAGTCCTCCACGGCCGCGCGGCCGCGCGCGTAGCCGTCGCGCAGCGCCTGGAGCACCGCGTCGTCGGCGTCGTGGACCGGGACGTCGCCGGTCACGCCCAGCGGGGCGAACCGCGCCTGGCGGTCGCGGTCGCGCACCGCGGGCGGGAAGCGTCGCGACCAGACCCTGTAGCGCTCCCAGAAGTCCAGGGCCTCGTCGCCCGACGCGGGCACGGGCGGCACCCCGCTCACGGGGCGGTCGACCGGCGGCGTGAGCGTGGTCGCGTCCTGCAGCGCGTGCACCGCCGGCAGGTCGTCCGGCCCGTCGACGGCCCACCGCCCGACGATCGACGCGACGTCGGTCGGGAACCGGATCACGGTGGCCCCCTCCGGCGCCGTCCCGTCCCAGCCGGGCGCGACCAGGAGGAACGTGCCGGGGCCCGTCCCGGTCGCGCGCTTGCCGACGTACGCGAAGTTGTCCGTCCACGCGTCGACGAGCTGGAGCACGTAGTACCGGCCGCCGGTGTCCGGGACGTCCAGGCGCACCGGCCCCGCGCTGACGTCGACCTGCGCCATCGAGTACAGGGTGTCGTTGTTGATGGTGACGAACGTGTCGTCCGGCCCGGCCAGCTGGCGCGCGTGACCGAACGCGTTGTACGGCGCGCCGGGCACCGCACCCACCCCGGTCGTGGCGTACCGCAGCACCTGGTCCAGGTCGAACACCAGCGGGAAGCCGTAGACGTAGCACTGCGCCGCCAGCCGTCCCAGGTCGTCGTCCATGTCGCTCTCCCGTCGCCGGCACCGGTTCCGCCCGGCACGCTGCCGGAGGCCGACGTCGGGGGGCCTCGTCCGTCGCGGATGAGATCCAGGGTGCGGGCCGCGTGGCAGGGCGGCGGCTCCGCCGCTCGAGGGCCACGGGGTGCGGCTCGGGTCGCCGGTCACCGCGTCGTCTCACCTGCGAGGGGTGAGCCGCGGGACGCCGCTGCGGAGCAGTGTCGCGTCGAGGGCGCCGGCGTCCGGGTCGAGGCGACCCTCCGTCGTCCCACCGTGAGGGAGCAGAGAGATGATCCGCCTGCTGCTGCGCACTCTCGTCTTCCTCGGTTCCGCCGCCCTGGGGCTGCTCGCGGCGGCGTGGCTCGTCGACGGGTTCGACGTCTCGACGTCGGGGTTCGTCGTGACGGTGGCCGTCTTCGCCCTCGCGCAGTCGGTGCTCTCGCCCTTCGTCCTCATGATGACCAACCGGTACGCGAAGGCGTTCCTCGGCGGCGTCGGGCTGCTCTCGACCTTCGTGGCGCTCGTCGTCGCCACGCTCGTCACCGGCGGGCTGCAGATCCGGGGCGCCACGGCGTGGGTCCTGGCGACGCTGGTCGTCTGGCTCGTCACCGCGCTGGGCACGTTCCTCCTGCCCTTCGTCCTGCTGCGTGCCCGCCGCGACGGCGACGCCCCGGCCGGCGGCCGCACCGAGCGAGCCCGCGGCGACGGCCCGAGGTCGCGGCCACCGAGCGCGTAGGCAGGTCACCCGCGAACGGCGACGCGGACCGCCCGCTCAGCGTCCGGCGAGGGCCGCGAGGACCACCCGGGCGCAGTCCTGCGGCGAGGCCCGGGACGTGTCGACCTCGACGTCGTAGCGCACGCCGCGGTGGACGGCCTCGGCCTGTGCGACCGCCATCCCCCGCACCCGGTCCGGCCGCCCGGCCTCGCGCGCGGCCGCCACGTCGGCGTCGCACCGCACGCCGACCCACAGGACGTCGAGACCGGACAGCGCGGCAGCGAGCCGGGTCTGCGACGCGCCGCCGCCGAGGAGGACGTCGTCGACCAGCACGCCGACGCCGGCG
>Ga0233385_1001055_pt1 | contig 11890 bp, 9 predicted proteins | sample ElkDunMinimDraft_16_FD_191543 | JGI IMG/M metagenome (GOLD analysis project Ga0233385, IMG submission 191543) | Fecal eukaryotic communites from dung pellets of Tule Elk in California, USA - Elk Dung G36 | ecosystem: Host-associated > Mammals > Digestive system > Large intestine > Fecal | place... | reverse complement strand
TTTCCAGCAGGCGCGCAGGACTGCCACGGCCATAACTTCGCTCCTCCTCCGAGGCGCACGGGGCGACGTAGCCCCACATGTGATCAAGGGCGTTCACCACGCGACCGGGTGGCGGCACTACCCTCAGCAGATGCACCAGCTCGGCGCCCAGGGCGCTGAAATCTGCTATGCCGCTCATATTGGCCACGGCACGGCCGATACGGCGGTATTCCTGCGGATCCCGAGCGAGCACGGAGTACTTGTGGTGTGCCCATAGCTCGTGAGCATTCGCTGGAAGAGGAATGCGACCTGATGGCTTGTCGACATACTTGGCCTGTAGCAGTCGGATTTGTTCCATGGGCTCCGTAACATACGAAGAGGGCCAGGTCACTTCATCTGGATGTGAGTCGACGGGAGTACGATCTGAATAGCCCCGCAGCCTCATTTCTGCAGCAAGCAGGTCGTGGCGGCGATCGAGCCCCGACAGGCAACCCACCCAACGAAGGGTCTCGGGATGTCGTGAATAGCCGTCCTTGCCATTAACAAGAATCGAGCGCAAGCCATGCAGTTCGCGATGCTCGCCCAGCAGGCTTCCACGGTTAAGATATCCGGCCGGCAGGTCCCATACGCGCATCATGCACTCCGTTTGCGGTCGCGAGGCAATGATTGTAAGGAAATCCTGCCCCGCCATGAATTCTTTTTTTGTCTCTTTCGGTCCTGTCTCTTTCGGTCCTTTCTCCGGCGGTCCATGTCTTCCATGGTCCCTGAGCCGTACACCCCAGTACCATACGCGGAACATCGTACCCTTTATCCCAGACTACAGGAACCATGCCCATGACCCCAACCCGATCCTCCCCATTCCCTTCATCCTGGCTGGGCGCCGCGCTTCTTGCAGTCATCCTGATCTTATGGAGTTTGTTGGGGCCTGTCGCAAGTGCCCAAGGCTCCAACGAGCGGATCATCGTCTCCGGGGCCTCAGGGGCGCTTGGCACTCTGGTCGTCGATGGGCTGCTGGCGACTGGAGTGGATCCTCGCAACCTCATTCTGGTCAGTCGCAGCACAGAGGACCTGGCACACTACGCTGCCTTGGGGGCCGTCACCCGTTTTGGTGATTTTACCCAGCCCGAGTCCCTGCCCGCTGCTTACGAAGGAGGCGACCGGCTGCTGCTGATCAGCATGAGCGCCGGCCTGGACGACCGTCACCTTCTGCACGGCAACGCGGTAAGCGCCGCCGCACAGGTGGGCGTCAAGCATATCGTTTACACCTCAACGGTGGACGCCGACAACATGGACCCCGCTGCCGCCTCTGCCGACATGCATCGCCGGACCGAACAGATCATTCGCGACAGCGGGCTGCAGTGGACCATGCTGCGCAATCACATGTACGCCGACGGCCTGGTTCGCCAGGCGGCGCGCATGGTGGCGGACGGACGGGTTGTTGTCCAGCCGAACGAGTGCCGACCGCCTACGTCACCCGCGAGGATTGTGCAGCCACCGCCGTTGCGGTACTGACCGGTGAGGGGCATGCCAATCGGGTTTATGACATCACCGGCCCATCGACGATACTGCGCCGGGATATTGCGCGGCTCGCCAGCGAACTGACCTCGGTTCCCATCGAGATTGTCGAGGGCGCCGGCGACGTCCCGCAGGTCATGGGCCCCACAGCGGGTTTCAATGCCTTTCGGGTGACCAGCGATGCGGTGGAGCAGTTGACAGGAAGGCCCGCGATGAGTGTCGAAGCGCTATTGCGGGCCAATGCGGAGCAGCTGTCACAGTAGGGATTAGTCCGATGGTGGAGATTCGTTCCACATAGGGATTCATGTACAATCGTTACCGAAAACAGTGTCCCTCCATGGAATATCATCGTTGTCATGAGCGCGAAAACTGATCATCCGCCCTCCCCCCGACCCCGGAACGCGTCGTCTCTGCCGAGACGACCTCTGGGAGCCCAGTTTCTGCACAAGATGCTGCTGCCCTTGCTGATCGCCTTCCTGGTGGCATCGGCCAGCGGGGTATTGATCAGCCAGATGATCATCCATAACGAAGTAGAGGCCCGACGCCAGATGATTCTGGGCGCCCATATGCAGTCGCTGGCGGTGTTATTAAGAGACTGTGATAGTGCTGCCGTCGCTCGAACTCTCGAGATTCTGAAGAGTCAGCTCAGGATAGCCGGCATTGCGCTGAACAGTTCCTGCGCGGGGTCTCCGACTCTGATCGGGGTCGCACCCGATTCGTCAGCTGGCCCGGAGAATTATTTCGCCGGGGATGTCGTTTACATCGACGATCAGACGGAAGAAACCACTATAGGCAACCTGGAAGTCGAATTCGAGCCCCTCTTCCTGTGGGGGGCCGTCGCCTCGCTGCTGTGGCGATACATGATGATGTGCGCCCTGATGATCATGGTTATGATGGTCGGCGCTCTGATGGCTTTCCGGCGAATCGTCAGCACGCCGGTTGGCCGGTTCCGTAACGCGGTCAGTCGCCAGATCGGCAATGAAGTCGCCGCGCCCTTGTCCGACTATTCTCGCAACGACGAGTTCGGGGACCTGGTAGATGTTTACTCCAGCCTGATGGAGGAGCTGTCCACTGTCATCGACAAGCTACGCAACAACGAGAAGGCGCTGATGCAGGTGGTCCGTGTAGAACCCCTGACCGGCCTGGGCAACCGCATCGTGCTCGAGGAAGAGCTGTCTTTCGCGGTGGCCCTCGCATTGCTGGAGGACAGTGAGGGATACCTGCTCCTGATTGACCTTGACGACTTCAAGATCATCAACGACACCTATGGTCACAACGCGGGAGACTTCGTACTGCAGGAGGTGGCGCGCCGGCTTCGCGCCGCCACCCGCGCTACTGACACGGTCGCCAGGCTGGGGGGTGACGAATTCGCGGTGGTGTTGGAGGGCAAGGCCCTCTCCAAGGCCATCCCGGAGCTGGTGCAGACCCTGGTTGGTCTGATTTCTGCTCCCATCGAGTACGAAGGCAGTACTCTACGCGTTGGCGCCAGTATCGGTACCGCCCGCTTTCCTGCAGATGGTTCCACTATCAAGGCGCTGCTGGCAAATGCCGACCGTGCCATGTACGCCACAAAGCAGAAGAGGCGCTGAGCACCTTCAATTGAGGGCGCCTCTAGCCTTTGCTGAACGGCAATCCTTTACTGGCCTCCACACTGTAATCCCTCACATAATTCGCTTCGCTTAGGAGGAATTCCCTTATCGCGTCGTCAAAGGCCTTATCCGCAATCCAGTGATTGGAATAGGTAATAACCGGCTCAAAGCCCCTCTGGATCTTATGCTCGCCTTGAGCACCTGAATCAAAGCGTTTCAACCCCCGCTCAATTGCATACTCGAGCCCCTGATAGTAGCAGGTCTCGAAATGCAGGAAATGATAGTCCTCCCGGCTTCCCCAATAGCGACCATAAAGCGTATGGTCGTCCTGCAGGCTTAGTGCCGCCGCAATGGGTCTTCCTGCATGGCTTGCCACCACAAGCAACAGATGGTTCGGCATGACACGACCCAGCCTCATGAAGAACTCCAGACTCAGATATTCCTGCTGGCCCCGCACATGATAGGTGTGTTGGTAGAACTGGTAGAACTGCTCCCACACCGATGGTGTTGTGGTGTGTCCGTTGAAGCGGGTGAACTCGACACCCGCAGAAAATACTGCTTCTCTTTCCTTGCGCAGATTCTTGCGCTTGCGCGAATTGAACGTGGCGAGGAAGTCGTCAAAGGACCTGTAATCCCTGTTGTGCCAGTGATACTGACAGCCAATTCTCTGGTGCATCCCGGCACCGACGAAGCGCGCACTCTCCTGTTCACCCGGAAACAGCAGGTGCCAGGAACTTGCGCCTAGCCTGTTAGCCTCGGCGATTACTGCCGCATAAGCGGCGGAGATCAGCGGCTGCGCTTCACTGCCTGGAGCGACCAGCAACCTGGGGCCGGTGCTGGGCGTAAAGGGGACGGATGTCACCAGTTTGGGGTAATAGCGGATGCCGTGCTGACGATAGGCATCGGCCCAGGACCAGTCGAAGACGTATTCGCCGCGGGAATTGTACTTGATGTAAAGCGGCATGACGGCGACAACTGAACCGCCCTGACTGGCGAGCAGGTGGTGGGGCTGCCAGCCGGTCGCGGCACAGACACAGCCTGTCTCCTCCAGAGCCAGGAGGAACTCATGGCGCATGAACGGCCCGGCGTCCGCGCCGCTGGCCAGCGCGTTCCACGTATGGCTATCGATATCGGCGATGCGGGGATGAAAACTGCATTCAAGGGCTGTGGTCAATGGTTCACCTGGCAGTGGTTGGGTCGCTGGATTACCTGTTATATTCCGTGGTGCCAAACCGTCACCATGGGATGCCTTGCTTGGAACTTCAGAACCCGATCAACAGGATCAAGGATAACCGGGACACGCTACGCAAATCGGAACGGCGTGTGGCCGACTTCATTCTGGATAACCCGACTGCGATTATCAACATGCGTATCGTCGATGTGGCCTCCAATGCGGAAGTGAGCGAACCCACCGTCATCCGTTTCTGCCGGGCGCTGGGCTATGATGGCTTCCAGTCCTTCAAGCTGCAGATGGCCCAGCACCTGGGGGCCGGCAGCAGCTATTCACAGTTCTCCGTGGACGACAACGACACCGCGTCGGATCTGCGCAACAAGGTGTTCGAGTCCACTATTGGCTCGCTGCTGACGGTGCGCGACGAACTGGATCCAGCCGTGCTGGACAGGGCCATCGATGCGCTGTGCGATGCGAACCGGGTGGAGTTCTATGGCTTCGGCGCCTCCGGCTCGGTGGCGGCAGACGCACAGCACAAGTTCTTCCGGCTGCAGGTGACTTCGGCGGCCTACACGGATCCCCATATCCAGCTGATGTCCGCGATTTCACTGGGGCCGAAGGATGTGGTCGTGGCCATCTCGCAGTCGGGGCGTACCCGCGGACTGATGCAGAGCGTTGGATTGGCGCTGGAAGCGGGTGCCACCGTGATTGCCCTGACTCCCCAGGGCACGCCCTTGAGCGAGCTGTGCACCATCCCCATCCATATCAACGTGGAGGAAGACCAGCACGACTTCGCGCCGGTGTCCTCACGTATTGCTCACCTGCTGGTGATCGACGTGCTGGCCATGGGCGTTGCTCGCCACCGCAAGCCGCAGCTGAAGGACCATCTGAGGCGCATGAACAGGACCTTGCGCACACTGCGCAACTACAAGGCGTCCTGATCCTGGCCTGAGGCACGTTGTTTGAGTGCAAATGACACCGCCGCAAGAATAAGCAACACAGCCGCCGAGATGTAAAAAGACGGTGACGTCAGGAGTGTTTTAAGTGACACCGTCTCAGCCGAGAGTGCAGTTTGCAGGCTTTGTCCTATTCCAACAAAAGCCAGGGTAGTCGGTATCAGACCCGCCACAGTCGCCAGGAAGTAGTCATTAAATGGAATGCCGGACCTCCAATATTGACCAGGTAGAACGGAAAGACAGGCACCAACCTGATCAGCAACGACGCCAGAATCGGTTCTGATTGGACAAGGCTTTTTATGCTGCCCCACTGCCGATTTTCAATCCGGGGGAAAAAACCAACTGCCCCAAAGTGATCGCGACAATAAACGTTACGGAGAATGCGAGAGCGAACAAAAAGGGCAGGCTTGCGGCAAATTCAGAACTGTCACTCGCAAGACCAAGCATCCACTGCGGAAGTGCCGCGGAAAATACCCATCCCCCCAGGAAAAGCATAATGCCGAGTAGAAGCAGCCCTCTAACTAGAAAGCGCACGGGGTAATTACTCCAGCAACCTGTTGAGATGCACTTATAAGATGTACTTATAAATAGGCATCTCACCACAGATTGCGCCATTACCCAGAATGCGGGACCCCAAACACCGCAGGGTAAAGATCTTCTGCGATCAGCGAGGCCATGTCCGTAATGAGCTTGGGTATTGACTGATAATCTGGAATACGAATCCTGCGCGCGACTTCCTGCGGATCATCCTTGCCTGCATCGTCAACCAGTATCACCAGATCGACGATATCAAAGGGGATTTCGCTCTAGGTCGCCTCGAGTGTCTTGCTGGCAATGTAGGCAGGCAACACGAAGGCCACAGACTTATTCTTTATCATGAGAAATAGGAAATGGTTCAGATAGTGCTAAAAATGTCCGAGGTTACGTCACGATGGAAGGCTTCGCAAGGTTACTGGATCTCGAGTTCGCCAGTGTGACTCCCGCAAGGATTGCGACGATGCCTGCCAGATGAAACAGATGCAGTATCTCACCCAGAAACAGCAGGGACAACCCAACCCCGAACACGGGGATGAAGTGAATGCTCAGACCTGCCCGCGCGGCCCCGATCGCCTCGATACACTTGCCGTAGAATAGATAGGACAGGAGTGACGGAAAGATGCCGAGGAACAGTACGGCCGCAGCCGTCGTCCAGGTCCAGTTTGCCGTGGGCTCGGTGTCACTCTGCTCCATCAGCCACATCGGCAGGACTGCCACCAGCGTCACAATGATTTGCACTCCGAGCAGGCCAATGCGGTCGATGTCTCCTGGTATCTTTCTTAGCCACAGTGTGTAGAAAGCAAAGCTCGCCATCGCCGCCAGCAGCAGCGGATCACCAGAATTGAAGGATTGCTGCGCCAGCGCACCGACATCGCCCCTGAAGATAATGATGAGAACGCCGATACAGGAGATGAGCAGCCCCAGCACTTGTTTGCAGCTGATGCGGTTACCGAAGAAGATGGCACCAAAGAGTACGATCAATACGGGAATGCAGGAGTTGAGCAGCAGCGCATTGGTGCCGGAGGTATGATGCAGCCCGAAGTAGACCAACAGGCTGAACGCTGCCACGCCGCTTAAGGAGACCGCTACGATGCGGCCAGCGTATGCGAGGTAGCGATGAAAGTCCCGCCGCATGTGGGGCAGTGCAAAAGGCAGGATAACGATCAACGCTATCAGCCACCGCGCAAAGGTAAGCGTCACCGGTGAAATGTCGTTACGTACTGCCCTGGCAATGATGACGTTCGCCGACCACAGCAGAGGCGGAATAAAAAACAGCAACAGAATGTAGGCTTGGGAGATTCTGGCAGTAGCGTCCTTGTTAGTCACGTTTAAGAACCTCTACTCAACTATTGGGTGACAAAGCAGTAGCAAAAGGCGGCTGCTCGTTTATGTCACTGGTCATCAGTCGCAACAGCCGAGGATTGAGGAATAGCTTTTCGTTACCAGCACTTCTTTCCTGCAACACACCGACCTCAACCATTTGCTTCAGGTAGATTGAGGCGGTTTGCCGTTTGGCTATGCCTTTCTCTACCAGATTGCTGATGCGGCAATAGGGCTGTTCAAATATAGTTTGCACTAGCTCGTAGCTGTATATCTTTGGTAATTGTTGCCGGACATGCTCTTCTGTCTGCGCTATCAACTCCCGCATGGCGGCAATTTTAGCGCAGGTCCACGATGAAACCTGCTCTACCCCATTGAGCATGAAGATAATCCACTCCTGCCAGTCTCCAGTACGGGTGACGTGGGTAAGCAATCGGTAGTAGTCGATTTTGTGATGAACGATATAGCGACTCAGATATAAGATCGGCAAAGTAAGCAACTGCTGCTTAATCAGATATAGCACATTTATAATTCGGCCTGTCCGACCATTGCCATCATGGAAGGGATGAATCGCTTCAAACTGGTAATGGCTGATAGCCATCTTGATCAGCGGATCTGTATCATCCTGGACATTGTGTAGATAACTTTCCCAGTTGCTTAAGCGATTACGAATAACCTCGGCACCAACCGGAGGGGTATAGATGGTTTCCCCGGTATTGTGATTGGCAATGATGGTACCGGGTACTTTGCGGACATCCATCTCAGCTCCCTCTAGGGTGCTGCAAATATCTATCGCCGTGTTTGTACATAACGGTTTTTGTTGAAGCTGTAAGAAGCCTTCATACAGGGCGGCTCGGTATCTGAGGACTTCTTTGGTAGCGGGGTCCGCCCCCTGCTCTTCCTGTGAGTACCGAAACAGTTGGTCGGTGGTAGTGACAATGTTTTCTATCTCCGAACTGTCTTTGGCTTCCAATAGTGGCAACAGGTTAATGAGCAGGGATTGATTAGGAATCAACTCTCCAGCCTGCTTCAGCTCTGCCAGTGCGGCACGGGCTTGAATACACGCTTTCAGGATCGCCCGTGTTTCCACAGCGTCCTGTGACGGAGGAAGTAGCGGCAATTGGTTATAAGGCTGCTCTGCCCGCCAAGACATGTACGAATTCCTTGAGTTTTTCGACAAAGATTTTGCTTCTGAAGAGTCTATGTCGATAGCATAAACATAGCAACCATCTATGTCGAAAATTCCTCGGAAAATCGACATACATGGCGGCTATGTCAATGCGGTACGTATTGCTGCTATGTCGCTACTCCACTGTCACCGATTTGGCCAGATTGCGCGGGTGGTCCACATCCGTGCCCTTGGCGATCGCCACGTAGTAGGACAGCAGCTGCAGGGGAATGGTATAGATGATCGGCGCCAGAATATCAGGCACATTCGGCACGTTAACCACCTTGCAGCTGGCGTCGTTGTCGAATCCGCTGGACTCATCTGCAAACACCAGCAGCTTGCCCCCGCGGGCACTGACTTCGGCCAGGTTGCCTTTCAGTTTGCCCAGCAGCTCATCGTTGGGTGCCACGGCAATCACCGGCATCTTGTCATCAACCAGCGCCAGCGGACCGTGCTTCAGCTCTCCAGCCGGATAGGCTTCGGCATGGATGTACGAGATTTCCTTGAGCTTGAGTGCGCCTTCTTTGGCCACCGGATACTGGATGCCGCGACCGAGGAACAGCGCATGATGCTTGTCCAGCAGATCCTTGGACAGCGCCTGGATGGGCTTGTCCAGCTCGAGCGTCTTCGCGACCAGATCGGAGAGAGAGTTGAGGTTCTTGACATAACCGCGCTCGACTTCCTCCGTCATGCCATGGCGCCTGGCCAGCGCCAGTGTCAGCAGCAGCAACGCGCAGAGCTGGGTGGTGAAGGCCTTGGTGGAGGCTACCCCAATTTCGCGACCGGCGTTGGTCAGCAGACTGAAGTCGGACTCCCGCACCAGCGAGCTGGTGGCAACGTTACAGATGGCAAGGCGCCCTACATATTTTTCATCACTGGCATAACGCAGCGCCGCCAGTGTGTCAGCGGTTTCTCCTGACTGGGATATGGTCACGAACAGGGTGCCAGGTTGCACAATCACGTTGCGGTAGCGGTAGTCACTGGCAATATCCACCTGACAAGGCATCTTGGCGATGTTCTCCAGCCAGTACTTGGTGATCATGCCAGCGTGGTGACTGGTGCCACAGGCGACGATCTGCACGTTCTGCACCTTGTCGAAGATGCCCTTGGCCTTGACTCCGAATGCTTCTTCCAGAATATGGGTATCGCTGATGCGGCCGTTGAGCGTATTGCGGATGACGGCAGGTTGCTCGTAGATTTCCTTGAGCATGAAGTGGCCGTACTCGCCTTTCTCCACCTCTGCAATTTCGCTGGTGATGTGGGTGATCTCGCGCTTCACGGGTTTGCCATCGTTCCAGATGCGGACGTTCTCCAGGGTGATCTCGGCGATGTCGCCCTCTTCCAGATACATGAAGCGGTCGGTGACCTGACCCAGCGCCAGCGCGTCGGAGGCGATGAAGTTTTCACCGATCCCCACACCGATCACCAAGGGACTGCCGCTGCGAGCCACGATGATCCTGTCCGGTTCCTGCAGGTCAATGACACACAGGCCATAGGCGCCATGTAGCTTTTCAATGGTGGCGGTCACCGCGTCCAGCAGCGACTTGCCTTCCTGGGTGCGGGCCTGATGGATCAGGTGAACAACCGCTTCGCTGTCTGTCTCTGATCTGAAGACATAGCCTTCCTTGACCAGCTGCTCGCGCAGGAGCTGGTAGTTCTCGATAATGCCGTTGTGCACCAGCGCCACCTGCTCGCCGGAGACATGGGGGTGCGCGTTGGCTTCGCTGGGTATACCGTGGGTGGCCCAGCGGGTGTGAGCGATACCCACACGGCCGACGAGCGGCTGCTCGGCCATACACTCCTCAAGTTTGGCTACCATGCCGGTGGCCTTGAGGCAGTCGATGGCGTTGGTACTGGCGTTGATCAACGCCATGCCGGCTGAATCGTAGCCACGATATTCAAGACGTTTCAATCCTTCGAGCAGGATGCCAGACACATCACGCTGGGCAACTGCACCTACTATTCCACACATGGGCGACTCCTGATGTCTATTTTTTGGTTGGGCGTTTCCACCCTTCGATATTGCTTTGACGTCCGCGGGCGACGGCGAGATTGGCGTCTGGCACTTCCCGGGTGATGACCGACCCGGCTCCAATGGTGGCGTTCTCTCCCAGTTTGGCTGGCGCGACGATGCTGGAGTTCGAGCCGATGAAAACCCCGTCGGCGATCTCGGTCCGGAACTTGTTCACTCCGTCGTAGTTGCAGGTAATGGTGCCCGCGCCCACATTCACATTTTTCCCAAGCGTGGCATCGCCGATATAGCTGAGGTGGTTTACCTTCGAGCCTGGCCCGACGACGGACTTCTTGATCTCTACGAAATTGCCGACCTTGGCGCCGTTATCCAGCTCCGTGCCGGGGCGCAACCGCGCAAAGGGCCCGATAGAACACTTCGCCCTGACACTCGACTCCTCAATATGCGAGTTGGCGAGGATCTCGGTGTCGTCACCTACTTGGGTGTTCCGCAGTACCACGTTGGGTCCGATTCTAACGCGATCGCCCAGGACTACTTCGCCTTCGAATATCACATTGATATCGATCTCGACGTCGCGGCCACAGGTCAGGCTTCCTCTAATATCGACCCGCGCCGGATCTGCCAGGGTGACTCCCTGCAACAGCAGCTGACGGGTGCGGGCGTTCTGATAGTGGCGTTCCAGTTCTGCCAGTTGCAGGCGGTTGTTGACGCCCTGCACTTCCATCGGATCCTCGACGGTCAGGGTGGTGACCCGCGTGCCTTCGGCAACCGCCAGGGCGATGACATCGGTCAGGTAATACTCCCCCTGCGCGTTGTTGGTCTGTAGCCGGGAAATCCACTGCCGCAACATACGGGCAGAAACCGCCAGGATGCCACTGTTGGTTTCCTTAATCTGCTTCTGTTCGGCGTTGGCGTCCTTGTCTTCCACAATCGCCACCGGCTCGCCCTGTGCATCGCGAATGATGCGTCCGAGCCCGGCGGGATCAGGGCTGATCAGGGTGAGGACCGCAAGGGCATCGCCCGCGGTGCGCTGCACCAGCTCATTGAGAGTCTCGCTGCGAATCAGCGGCACATCGCCGTAGAGTACCAGCACTACGCTGTCGTCGTTGATGGCTGGCATGGCCTGCATGACGGCGTGGCCGGTGCCCAACTGCTGGTCCTGATTGACGCAATGCAGGTCGTCCTCGGTGAAAGCCGCCCGGATACGATCTCCCTCGAAACCGACCACCAGGTGGATGCGCGTGGAGCCCAGCGCCCGGGCGCTGTCGACAACATGGCCGAGCATGCTGCGACCGCCGATGCGATGCAGCACCTTGGGGGTATCGGAGTACATGCGGGTGCCTTTGCCGGCCGCCAATATGACAACCTCAAGGGGGGCAGGATGATGTGTGTTAGCGGATGCTGTGCTCATGAAACCTCTGTGCTCCTGAACGCCGAACGCCGGGGAATTTTTGGGAGTTATCTTACCCGACTCTGTCTTACACTGGTGCGACTTCAGTTGCACAGAATGCAAAAAGGGTAGCTTACGCTACCCTTTTTAGGGAGTTCACCTGTATGCGACAGAGCGACTACTTGTTGCGAAGCTGTCTCAGCGCACGCAGTTGCGCGGCCGCTTCAGCCAGCTGTGTGGCCGCTCGCGAATACTCGAACTCGGCGCTCTTGTTGGCAATCGCGTCGTTGGCG
>Ga0233385_1001052_pt1 | contig 11943 bp, 9 predicted proteins | sample ElkDunMinimDraft_16_FD_191543 | JGI IMG/M metagenome (GOLD analysis project Ga0233385, IMG submission 191543) | Fecal eukaryotic communites from dung pellets of Tule Elk in California, USA - Elk Dung G36 | ecosystem: Host-associated > Mammals > Digestive system > Large intestine > Fecal | place... | reverse complement strand
CCTGGCGCTGCGCGGCCGGGCCCGGTTCGTCCGGCTCCTGCCGCCGCGACGGCAGAGCACCTTCGACCGCGAGGACCTGCGCAACCGCACCTATCCGGGCTATCCGAAGGGGTACCGCCCCGCCGACCTGGGGGCCGGCTGAACGGTTGCGGTGCGCCAGGGCCGGCATCGTCGGCCTCTCGGCGGCGGTAGCGATGCCAGCCGACAGCCGACGATCGTCGGCTGTCGGCTGGAAACCAGCGCAGCACCGGTCAAGGCCGGACCAAGTCGGGGACGGGCGCTACTCCTGCGTGATGGTGCGACGCAGTTCGCGCTTGAGCACCTTGTGGCTCGGCCCCACCGGAAGCTGCGTCACGAACCGGACCTGGCGGGGGTACTTGTGGCGTCCCAACTGCTCCCGGCACCAGTCGACCAGCGCCTCGGCGGTGAGCGCCGGCTCCCCCTCCCGGGCGGCCGGCACGACGACTGCGCAGACCTCCTCGCCGTGCACCGGGTCCGGCACGCCGATCACCGCGACCTGACCGACGGCGGGGTGGCGGGCGATCACCTCCTCGACCTCACGCGGATAGACGTTGAACCCGCCGCGGATCACCACGTCCTTCTTGCGGTCGACGATGCTGACGAAGCCCTGGTCGTCCTTGACGCCGAGATCCCCGGTACGGAACCAGCCGTCCACCAGCGCCTGCGCGCTCTCCCGTGGCCGGCCGAGATAGCCGGCGAAGACGTTGTGCCCGCGGATCACCAGCTCGCCGAGCTCGCCGGCGGGCAGCAGCTCGACCCGCTCGTCGATCTCGGCCCGGGCCACCTCGACCTCCACCCCCCAGACCGAGTGCCCCACCGTTCCCGGCCGCACACCGAAGTGCGGCTGGTTGGTGGTGGCCGTCGGCGATGTCTCCGACAGGCCGTACCCCTCGAAGACGGTGGTGCCGAAGGCGGCGTTGAACTTCTCCAGCACCGCCACCGGCAGCGACGCCCCGCCGGAGATGCAGATCCGCAGCTTCGGCAGCCGGTCCCGGTCCGCGGCGGCCTGCAGCAGTCCGATGTACATCGTCGGCACGCCGTGGAAGACGTCGACCGACTCGCGCTCCATCAGCTCCAGCGCCGCCTCACCGGTGAAGCGGGCCAGCAGCACCAGGGTCGCGCCGAGGCGGAAGGTGCCGTTCATGCCGACTGTCTGCCCGAAGGTGTGGAACAGCGGCAGGCAGCCGAGCACCACGTCCGCCGGGCGGGCGTCGTTGGCGTCGAAGACGTTGACGGTGGCGTTCATGACCAGGTTGAGATGGGTCAGGACAGCACCCTTGGGCTCCCCGGTGGTCCCGCTGGTGTAGAAGATCACCGCCGGGTCCTCCGGCGCCCGGGAGACGTACGAATGCAGCGGCTCGGCGGCCGCGGTCAGCGCGTCGAGGTCCGCCTCGTCGCCCTCGCCCGGCCCGCCGACGGTGACCAGCGGGATGCCGGCGCGCGCGGCGGCCGGACGGCCGACCGCAAGCTGGCTCCAGTGGCAGATCAGCAGCCGGGCGCCGCTGTCGCGCAGCACGTAACCGGCCTCTTCGGCGGTGAGCAGCAGGTGCACCGGCACCACCACGCCGCCGGCGGCGAGTACCGCGTAGTAGCCGCGCGGGAACTCGGCGACGTTGGGGACCAGCATGGCGACCGGATCGCCGGGAGCGACGCCGAGGCCGGCCAGGGCGGCGGCCTGGGCGCGGGCCTGGCGCCAGAGTTCGGCGTAGCCGATGCGCTGGTCCCGGTCGACCACGGCGATCTTGTCGCCGTGCCGGCGTGCCGATTCGGCCAGCACGGCCGCCAGGGACAGGGTGGCGCTCACGACGTCTCCTCCTGCGGGTAGAGCCGGCTGACCGTCTCGGCCACGCAGCAGGGTTTGCCGCCGGCGTCGGACTCCACGGTGGCGCGTACGACCAGCTGCGCGCCGCCGGGGACGGGGTCCACCGAGACGATCTCGGCGGTCAGTCGTACCCGGGCGCCGGTGAGCAGCGGCGCCGGAAAGCGCACCTTGTTGAGCCCGTAGTTCACGCCCATCCGCAGCCCCTCCACCCGGTAGAGGTCCTTGCTGAGGGCGGGCAGCAGCGACAGGGTGAGATAGCCGTGGGCGACAGTGCCGCCGAACGGGCCCAGCGCTGCCCGCTCGGGGTCGATGTGGATCCACTGGTGGTCGTCGGTGGCGTCGGCGAAGGCGTTGACGCGGCCCTGGTCGATTCCGCGCCAGGGGCCGGGGCCGACGGTCTCCCCGACCGCCTTGGTGAGCTCGTCGATGCCGGCGAAGACTCTCATGCCAGGTGTCCCCCGATCTTGGTGTAGCCGCGGAGCAGGTCACGGGAGATGATCAGCCGCTGCATCTCGTCGGTGCCTTCGAAGATCCGGAAGAGGCGCACCTGCCGGTACCAGCGTTCGATCGGCAGCTCACGGGTGTAGCCCATGCCGCCGTGCACCTGCATCACCCGGTCGACCAGGCGATTGATCATGCCCGCGCCGTAGAGCTTCGCCATCGAGGAGGAGTGCCGCGGGTCCTCGCCCTGGTCGACCGTCCACGCCGCCCGCAGCGTCAGCCAGCGGGCCGCCTCCAGCTCGGTCTCGGAGTCGGCGAGCATCCACTGGATCGCTTGGTTCACCCCGATCGGCCGGCCGAAGGTCTCCCGGGTGTTGGCATGGTCGATCGCCATCTGCAGGGCGCGCTCGCCGATGCCGAGGGCGTGCGAGGGGATGATGTAGCGACCCCGGCCGATCCACTTCATGCCGAGCTCGAAGCCCTGGCCGACCTCGCCGAGGATGTTGCGCGCCGGCACCCGTACGTCATCGAAGATCAGTGAGGCGGGGCCGCCCTCCCCCATCGTCTGGATGAACTCCGAACGCCAGCCCATCGACCGGTCCACCAGGAACGCGGTGCTGCCGCCGGCCCGGACGTCCTTGTCCGGGTCGGTGACCGCCACCACGATGGTGAAGTCGGCGTCGTGGCCGTTGGTGATGAAGGTCTTCTCGCCGTTGAGCACCCAGTCGTCGCCGTCGCGCCGGGCCCGCAGTTTGATGTTGGCCGCATCGGAGCCGGCCCCGGGCTCGGTGATGGCGAAGCAGGAGATCCGCTCGCCCTCGATGGTCGGGATCAGGAACTCCGCCCGCTGCGCCTCGTCGGCGTAGTACAGGATGTTGTCGGCCTCACCGCCGAAGCGGAACGGCACGAATGAGCGGCCGACCTCGGTCCAGATCAGCGACTGCAGCACGGCCGAGAGGTCCATGCCGCCGTACTCCTGCGGGGTGGAGAGCCCCCAGAAGCCGAACTTGCGCGCCTTGAGCTGCAGCTCCCGCAGTTCGCCGGGCTCCAGGCCCGGCTGGTGGGCCCGCTCGCGGCGCAGCACCTCCTGCTCGAGCGGGACAACCTCCTTGGTGATGAAGCTGCGGACGGTGTCGCGTACCGCCCGCTCCTCGTCGCTGAGCGCGAAATCCATGATCGATCCTCCGGGGTGGGGTGGGTGGTGCGGATGCGCGGGCGGTGCTCGCTAGCGGGCGCCACCGTTGACGTAGAGGGTCTGGCCGGTGACGTACGAGGCGTCGTCGCTGGCGAGGAAGGCGACGACCGAGGCGATCTCGCCCGGCTGGGCCACCCGCCGCAGCGGCGTCTGGGCGGCCACGAGCTCCTGGTGCTTCTCGGCGCTGCTGCCGACCCGCTCGGCGGTGGCGGCGGTCATCGCGGTCGCCACGTAGCCGGGGGCGACCGCGTTGACGGTGATGCCGAACGGACCGAGTTCGATGGCGAGGGTGGCGGTCAGCCCCTGCACACCGGCCTTGGCCGCCGCGTAGTTGACCTGGCCGCGGTTGCCCAGCGCCGAGCGGCTGCTCAGGTTGACGATCCGGCCGTAGCGGCCGGCGACCATGTGCCGCTGCGCTGCCTGGCAGCAGTGGAACATGCTGGTGAGGTTGGTGGTGAGCACCGAGTTCCACTCGGCCACGGACATCTTGAACAGCAGGTTGTCGCGGGTGATCCCGGCGTTGTTGACCAGGATGTCCAGCTGCCCGTACGTCTGCACCACCTCGTCGACCATCGCGGTGACCGCGTCGGCATCGGTGACGTCGCAGCCGATGCCGATCGCCTCGCCGCCGGCGGCGGTGATCTCGTCCGCGGCGGTCTTGCTGCGGCCGGGGTCCAGGTCGACCACCGCCACCCGGGCGCCCTCGGCGGCCAGGCGGGCGGCGGTCGCCGCCCCGATGCCCTGGGCCGCGCCGGTGACAACGGCTACCCGGTCGGAGAATCTGCCGGTCATGTGGATCTCCTCTTGTCGTTGGCTGTCGTGCGCCGGCGCGGACGCCGGCAGCGATGTCGGGCTCAGAAGGCGTTGACGCCGGTCAGCGCCCGGCCGATCAGGAGTTGCTGGATCTGGCTGGTGCCCTCGTAGAGGGTCATCACCCGGGCGTCGCGCAGGTACTTGCCGACCGGGTACTCGTCGATGTAGCCGTAGCCGCCGAAGACCTGCAGTGCGTTGTTGGCACAGCGCACGGCGGCCTCGCTGGCGAAGAGCTTGGCGACGGAGGCCTCGGTGCGAAACGGCTGCCCCCGGTCGATCAGGTCGGCGACCTGCCAGGTCAGCAGCCGGGCCGCGGCGGTCTCCACCGCGATGGTGGCCAGCAGCTGCTGGACGAGCTGGTGGGCGGCGATCGGCTTGCCGAACTGCTCGCGCTGCCCGGCGTAGGCCACGGCCGTCTCCAGGCAGCCCTGGGCGATGCCGACACAGCCGGCCGCCACCGACATCCGCCCCTTGTCCAGGGTGGACATGGCGATCGAGAAGCCCCGGCCCTCGGCGCCGAGCCGGCCGCTGCCCGGAACCCGGACCTGGTCGAGGACCACCTCGGCGGTCGGCTGACCGCGCAGCCCGAGTTTGCCGTGGATCGGCCGCCGGGTCAGACCGGGGCTGTCGGCCTCGACCAGGAAGGCGGTGACGCCGCGCGGCCCGGCCTCGCCGGTGCGGGCGAAGACGATCAGCACATCGGCCCAGGTGCCGTTGGTGATGAAGACCTTGCTGCCGGTGAGCAGCCAGTCGTCACCGTCGCGCACCGCGCGGGTCTGCAGGGCACCGGCGTCGGAGCCGGTGCCGGGCTCGGTCAACGCGAAGGAGCCGAGCGCCGCGCCGCTGGTGAGCTCCGGCAACCACCGCCGTTTCTGTTCGTCGCTGCCGTGCGCGGCGATGGTCTTGGCCACCAGTCCGAGGCTGACCGAGACGATGCCGCGTACCGACGAGTCACCCCGGCCCAGCTCCTCCAGCACCAGGCAGTACGACAGGTGGTCGCCACCGCCCCCGCCGTCGGACTCCGGGATGGTCAGACCGAGAAAGCCCAGCTCACCGAGGCGGCGGACGATGTCCCGGTCGACCGACTCGCGCCGGTCCCACTCGGCGGCGTGCGGAAGCACGTCCCGGTCGACGAAGTCACGGGCGAGCTGCCGGACAGCCTGCTGCTCGGTGGAGAGAGCGAGATCCATGGGTCTTAAACTATCGCTGGAAGTTTTTAGTCGTAAAGACCCCGTGTGGCAAAGTTTCGCCAACAGTTGCCCAGCCGGCCGCCACGCGCCGGACCCGGATTACGGAGGTGGCCCGTGCCTCGGCCCCGGCAGGCCCTGCTGACCAGGGAACGGATCGTCGCCGCCGCCTGCGAGCTGGTCGACGCCGACGGCCTCGACGCCTTCTCCACCCGCCGCCTGGCGGCGATGCTCGGCGTACGCGGCCCGTCGCTCTACAACCACTTCGCCACCAAGGACGAGATCCTCGACGCCGTCGCCGACAACGTCATCGCCGATGTGGACATCTCGATGTTCACCCGGCTGGAGTGGCGCGAGGCGCTGCGCGACTGGGCGCGGTCGTACCGGGCGGCGCTCGCGGCCCACCCGAACATCGTGCCGTACCTGGCCCGCGGGCCCGGCCGTCGGCACACCGCGCTGACCATGGCCGACGCCGTCTACGGCGCGCTGGTCCGCGCCGGCTGGCCGCCCGCGCGCGCCACCCACGTCGGCGCCCTGATGCGCTACTTCGTCGCCGGCTCGTCGCTGGGCTCCTTCGCCCGCGGTTTCGTCGGCGACCCCGGCATCTACGACGAGCGTTACCCGCACCTGTCGCAGGCCCACCGGCTCGCCGACCACCAGCGCAGCGTCGACGACGGCGCCTTCGAACTCGGTCTGCGGGCGCTCATCGACGGACTGTCGCGCACCTACGAGGAGGTCGTCGGTCCACTCTCCCCCCTCCCGCCGACGGCGCAGGCGCACTAGCATCGAAACTTGCAGCGCTAGTTTTCGCGCCGCCGCTCTCGCGGCTCGACGGGAGGAAGAGCTTTGGAACCGGCAACTGCGACCCGCTCCACCACCTCGGACGACATACCGGACCGGACCCACTTCTATGTGGACGGCGCGTGGGTGGCGCCGCTGAGCACCGAAACCATCGCGGTGGAGAACCCGGTGACCGAAGAGGTCCTCGCCACCGTGCCGGCCGGCACCCCCGCCGACGTCGACCGCGCCGTCGCCGCCGCACGAGCGGCCTTTCCCGGCTGGGCGGCGACCCCGCCGGCCGACCGGGCCGCGGCCCTGGGCCGGCTCCACGCGGCGCTCGCCGGCCGGGCCGACGAGGTCGCCCGGACGGTCGCCCTCGAACTCGGCACGCCGTACAAGATCGCCACGCGGGTCCAGGCCGGACTCCCCCTGGCCGTGCTGGAGAGCTACGTCGCCCTCGCCGCGGCACCGCCGGCCGAGGAGGTGATCGGCCACTCGCTGGTGGTACGGGAGCCCGTCGGCGTGGTGGGGGCCATCACCCCATGGAACTACCCGCTGCACCAGGTCGTGGCGAAGGTGGCGCCCGCGCTCGCCGCCGGCTGCACCGTGGTGCTCAAGCCCAGCGAGCTCACCCCGCTGACGGCGTACCTGCTCTTCGACGCCGTCGAGGCCGCGGGGCTCCCGCCGGGGGTGGTCAACCTCGTCACCGGCACCGGCCCGGTGGTCGGTGAGGCGATCGCCGCGCACCCGGGCGTGGACCTGGTCTCGTTCACCGGCTCCACCGCCACCGGACGGCGCATCGCCCATCTCGCCGCCGACCGGATCGCCCGCGTCGCGCTGGAACTGGGCGGCAAATCCGCCAACATCATCCTGCGCGACGCCGACCTGGCCAAGGCGGTTCGCACCGGTGTCGGCAACGCCTACCTCAACTCCGGCCAGACCTGCACGGCCTGGACCCGGATGCTGGTGCAGCGCGACAACTACGCCGAGGCCGTCGAACTGGCAGCCGAGGCAGCAGCCGGCTTCCGCCTCGGCGCGCCATTCGAGTCGACCACGCGGCTCGGGCCACTGGCCTCGGCCACTCAGCGCGAGCGGGTCGCCGCGCACATCGCCCGCGGCCTCGCCGACGGCGCCCGGCTCGCAGCCGGCGGTCTCGACGCCGCCGTGCCGCAGACCGGGCACTTCGTCGCCCCCACGGTCTTCGCCGACGTCGACCCCGGCAGCGCCCTGGCCCAGGAGGAGATCTTCGGTCCCGTACTGGCCATCATCCCCTTCGACGACGACGAGGAAGCCGTGGCGATCGCCAACAACAGCCGGTACGGCCTCGCCGGCGCCGTCTGGTCCGGCGACCCGGAACGGGCACTGGCGGTGGCGCGGCGCCTGCGCACCGGCGCGGTGGACATCAACGGCGCGCCGTTCAACCCGCTGGCGCCCTTCGGCGGCTACAAGCAGTCCGGAATCGGCCGGGAACTCGGTGTGCACGGTCTGGCCGAGTTCCAGGAGATCAAGGCGATCCAGCGATGAGCGCGGAGCTGATCGACGCGCTGGTGGCCCGCGCGGACGGCGGCCTCGCGGTGGAGCCGATCCGGCTGCCCGCCCTCGGCCCCGGCGACGTGCGGGTACGCATCCGCGCCGCCGGCGTCTGCCACTCGGACCTGTCGATGGTCAACGGCACCCTCGCCGCCACGTTCCCGCTGGTCCTGGGGCACGAGGCGGCCGGCGTGGTGGCCGAGGTCGGCGCGGACGTCGACGGGGTCGTCCCGGGCGACCACGTGGTGCTCAACTGGGCGCCACCGTGCCGACAGTGCTGGCACTGCCGGCACGGTGAACCGTGGCTCTGCGCCGCCTCCGGCCGCCCCTGCGCGCCGGGCGGCACCACCGCCGACGGCGAGCAGCTGCAGGTCACCCTCGGTCTCGGCGCGCTGGCTACCGAGGTGGTCGTCCCCGCCAACGCGGTGATCGGCGTGCCCGCCGAGCTCGGCTTCGAACAGGCGGCGCTGCTCGGCTGCGCGGTGCTGACCGGCGTCGGCGCGGTCGGCAACACCGCCGGTGTCCGCCCGGGCCAGTCGGTGCTGGTCGTGGGTCTCGGCGGGGTCGGGCTGTCGGTGCTGATCGCCGCCCGGCGCGCCGGTGCCGGCCCGATCATCGCCGTCGACCGTTCGGCCGGCAAGGAGAAGCTCGCGCTGGCCTCCGGGGCAACTCACTTCCTGCCCGCCGACGACGCGCTCAGTGGGCAGATCCGCGCCCTGACCGAAGGGCGGGGAGTCGACCACGCCTTCGAGTGTGTGGGCCGGTCCGCGACGATCCGCACCGCCTGGCGCGCGACGCGGCGCGGCGGCACCGTCACCGTCGTCGGCATGGGCGCCAAGGACGACCTGCTCTCGCTCAGCGCCCTGGAGATCTTCCATTCCGCGCGGACCCTGCGCTCCTCGGTGTACGGCTCGGCCGATCCCGATCAGGAGGTGCCGCAGCTGGCCCGGGCGGTGCGCGACGGTTCGCTGGACCTGCGCCCGCTGATCACCCACCGGGTGGGACTCGACGGCGCGGCAGAGGCGTTCCGCAGGATGGAACGGGGCGAGGGCGCCCGCACCGTCGTGGTCTTCGACGCCTGACCCGGGCCGGGGTGCGGCACGCGGCCGGGGCGGTGACGCCCCGGCCGCTGCTCACAGCCGGGAATGGGCCGCCACCTCGCCGGTGCAGGTGGCGTCCATCGCCTCGTCCCGCCGGTACGCGCCCCCGCCGGCCACCATCTTCAGTGCGCGGATCTCCCGGCCACCGCATCGGCGGTGAACAGGCGCGCCAGCTCCATCCGGGACCGGATACCGAGCTTGGCGAAGATGTTGCGCATGTGATGGTCAACTGTGCGGGTGCTCAGGAAGAGCTGCGCGGCGACCTCGCGATTCGTCGCGCCCTGCACCACCAGCCGGGCGATCTGCGCCTGCTGGGCGGTCAGCGGCTCCCCCGCCGGCATCCCCTCCGGCTCGGCCGGCGCCCGGCGCGGCACCGTGGCCGGACCGCCCGCCGCCCGCAGCTCGGCAGCGGTCTGCTCGACCCAGCTGGCGGCGTCGAGCTGCTGGAAGACCTCCAGCGCCATCCGCAGATGTTCCCGGGCCTGTCGAGGCTGACGGGCACGCCGCAACTCCTGGCCCAGGAGGAGCTGGGTACGGGCCCGCTCGAACCCGGACTCGGCCTCGGCGTGACGGCGCAACGCGGTCCGGAAATGCTCCAGCGCGTCAGCGCTGCCGCGGGCGGCGACCAGCCCGTGGCAGCGCGCCGCGAGCGCGCGCCGGCCCGGGTCGCGCAGACCGGCCGCCCAGCTGTCGTAGAGCCGTAGCACCCGCTGCGCGGTCGACCGGTCCCCCGCCCGCACCGCGGCCTCCACCAGGTAGGGAGCGGCCATGATGTAGACCACGAGATGTCCTCGACCGCTCCAGGGCTGGGCGATCGCGGCGAACCGGGCCACCGCCTCGGCGGGCCGCATCGCGTGCAGGTCGAGCATCCCCAGCGCCCACTGGCTCAGCGCCGCGGGCCGATCGACCTGGTCACGCTCACCGCCGGCCGGGACGGCACCGACCCACCGCAGGCTGCCCGCCCGGTCGCCGCGCAGCGCTGCCAGCACACCGAGCAGCCCAAGGTGATTGCCGGCGCAGTTGTCCTGTCCGCTCGCCCGGGCGGCGCTCAGGCCCGTACGGGAGGTCTGCTCCGCCGCGGCGAACCGACCCAGGTTGCACTCGGCGATCGCCTTGAGTTCCAGGGCCCGCGGCAGCACCGAACGGTCGCCGGCCACGTCGGCGCCGGTGACCGCGCGCTCGGCCAGCCGCAGCGCCCGTGCGTCGTCGGCGATCAGCAGACAGGCGCTGCTGCCCCAGGTCAGGGTCGCCGCGTCGGGGACCGCCTCGGCGAGTTCGGCGGCGCGACGCAGCCGCTGCACGCCGACCTCGTGGTCACCTCGGAACAGTGCGGCGGCACCGGTCAGGTGGGCCAGCATCAGCTCCTGCAGGGCAGAGGGCTGGGGAACGCCCAGGGCACGGGCCCGGCGCTCGATGGAGGCGTACCGGTAGTGGCCGCCGGCGAAGGAGACGGCTTCCCCGGCCCGCATCAGGGCGGCGAGCGCGAGGTCACGGTGGGCGGGGCCGAACGCGTCGGCGGCCGCCAGCAGCGAGCGCAGGGCATCGGCTGCTGCGCCGGAGCGCAGCTCCATCTCTCCGATCAGCAAACGTGACTGCGCCTGCACCACCCCGTCGACGCGGGTGGACGCCGCCTGCCCGAGCAACGTCCGTGCATCGCCGGGGTGCCCGGAGCGCCAGGCGTAGCCGGCGGCGGTGACGAGACGCTTGGCCGCGCTGGCCGGGTCGGCGCTGAGCTCGGCGGCGCGCTTGAGGGCCACCGAGGCAGCGGCGCAACCACCGCGCCGGGCCGCCGATTCCAGCTCGGCGGCGAGGCGGGGATCCGGCCCGTACGTCGAGGCGGCCAGGTGCACGGCGCGGCGCAGCCGGTTCGCCTCGCCGGTGAGGCTGCGCGCCAGGAGGCGGTGGGCCGCGCGGCGCTGCGCCAGCGGGGCCTCCTCGTAGACGATGGTGCGCACCAGGGGCTGGGGAAAGGTGAATCCGCTCTCGCCGGCGCGGACCAACCCTGCCGTCTCGGCCGGGGTCAACGCGCCCACGTCCAGCCCGTCGCTGCGGGCCGCCGCGGCGAGTTCGGCGGCGCGCAGCTGCGGGTCCGCGGCGGCGAACAGCAGCAGGCGGCGGGTCTCGGCGGACAGCCCGCTCAACCGGTCCCGGCAGGCACGGCGCAGCAGCGAGTCGGCGGGCAACCGCACCGACGGGTCCGGATCGGCGGGGTCGGTCGCCGCGGCCAGCTCCACCAACGCCAGCGGGTTTCCCATGGCCGTGTCGAGCAGCGCCCCGATCGTCGCCTCGGGCAGCCCGCCGGGGAGCCGGTCGGCCAGGATCTGCCGGCAGGCCTCGGGGCTCAGAGCGGTCAGTGAAAGCGTGGGAATGCCGGCGAGGAACCCCGCGGTGTCGCCCTGCGGGCAGGCCGCCAGCACCACGGCGATCCGGCGGCCGGCCAGCCGGCGGGCCACTGCGGCGAGCGTCTGCGCCGAGGAGCGGTCGAGTCGGTGGGCGTCGTCGACGGTGCAGAGCACCCCCGAGGTGCCACCGGCGCGGGTGAGCAGCTCCAGGACGGCCACCACCAGCGGGAGGCCGGCTTCGCCGGGGCCGAGGGCGCCGTCGAGCAGCCGGCGCAGGATCGTCGTGTGCTGCGGTGGCAGGCGATCCGCCAGGTCGGCGACGGGCGCGAGCAGCCGGTGCAGCGCGCCGTAGGCGAGTCCGGACTCGGAGGGCACGCCGGCGGTGGTCAGCAGCAGCGCGTCGTGGGCCGCTTCGGCGGCGTGCCGCAGCAGCAGGCTCTTGCCGGTGCCGATCTCACCGCACAGCAGCACGGCCCGGCCCTGGCCGCTGCGGGCGGAAGCGACCACGTCGCGGAGGGTGGCCCCTTCGGAGGAGCGGCCACGTAACGGAGATATGTGCACCAATGATGCATCAATCATGCCGACAGTGTTACCGAGAAGTGACGACTTGGAAAGAGGCCGGTGGTTTCGCCGATTGTTCCGGCGTCGGCGACCCGGCATGATCAGCCCCGACCTGTCTCCACAGCAGAAAGCGGTGCCGGATGAAGAGCTC
>Ga0233385_1001049_pt1 | contig 11971 bp, 9 predicted proteins | sample ElkDunMinimDraft_16_FD_191543 | JGI IMG/M metagenome (GOLD analysis project Ga0233385, IMG submission 191543) | Fecal eukaryotic communites from dung pellets of Tule Elk in California, USA - Elk Dung G36 | ecosystem: Host-associated > Mammals > Digestive system > Large intestine > Fecal | place... | reverse complement strand
GTAGCGGCCACCGACACGGGCCAGATCCGGGCCGGTACGCTTGGAGCCCCACAGGAAGGGGTGGTCGTAGACGCTTTCGCCGGCGACCGAGTAATGGCCGTAGCGCTCGGTCTCGGCACGGAATGGGCGCACCATCTGCGAGTGGCAACCGACACAGCCTTCACGAATGTACAGGTCGCGGCCTTCCAGCTGCAGAGCGGTGTAAGGCTTCATGCCTTCGACCGGCTCGTTGACCACATCCTGGAAGAACAGCGGGACGATCTGGGTCAGACCGCCGATGCTGACTGCGAGGACCATGAACAGCGTCAGTAGGCCGATGTTCTTTTCGAGTATCTCGTGATTCTTCATCTACTTCTTTCCTCAAGCGATCTGCGCGGCGGCTTCGTATTCGGCCGGCTTGGCGACACGCACGGTGCGCCAGGTGTTGTAAGCCATCAGCAGCATGCCGGTGAGGAAGAATGCACCGCCGATCATGCGAACCACAAAGCCCGGATGGCTAGCCTCAAGCGCTTCGACGAAGGAGTAAGTGAGGGTGCCGTCTTCGTTGATCGCACGCCACATCAGGCCTTGGGCGATACCGTTGACCCACATCGAGGCGATGTAGAGCACGGTGCCTATGGTGGCCAGCCAGAAGTGCGCATTGATCAGGCCGATGCTGTACATCTGCTCGCGACCAAAGACCTTCGGGATCAGGTGATACATGGAGCCGATGGTGATCATCGCTACCCAGCCGAGTGCACCGGCATGTACGTGGCCGATGGTCCAGTCGGTGTAGTGGGACAGGGCGTTGACGGTCTTGATGGCCATCATCGGACCTTCGAAGGTCGACATGCCGTAGAACGCCAGCGACACCACCAGGAAGCGCAGGATCGGGTCGGTGCGCAGCTTATGCCAGGCACCGGAGAGGGTCATCATGCCGTTGATCATGCCGCCCCAGCTCGGAGCCAGCAGAATGATCGACATCACCATACCCAGCGACTGCGCCCAGTCAGGCAGTGCGGTGTAGTGCAGGTGGTGCGGGCCGGCCCAGATGTACAGGGTAATCAGTGCCCAGAAGTGCACGATGGACAGGCGATAGGAGTAGACCGGGCGGCCCGCCTGCTTGGGTACGAAGTAGTACATCATGCCCAGGAAGCCGGTGGTCAGGAAGAAGCCTACGGCGTTGTGGCCGTACCACCACTGCACCATGGCGTCGGTGGCGCCGGCGTAGATGGAGTATGACTTGAACCAGGTGACCGGGATTTCCAGGTTGTTAACGATGTGCAGCATCGCCGTGACCAGGATGAAGGCGCCGAAGAACCAGTTGCCCACATAAATGTGCTTGGCCTTGCGCTTCATGATGGTGCCGAAGAACACGACCGCATAGCTGATCCAGACGACAGCCAGCAGGATGTCGATTGGCCATTCCAGCTCGGCGTATTCCTTGGAGCTGGTGAAGCCCTGAGGCAGGGTGATTACTGCGGCCACCAAAACAGCTTGCCAGCCCCAGAAGGTGAAGGCAGCCAGGCTGTCGGAAAACAGACGTGCCTGAGAGGTACGCTGCACGACATAAAAGGAGGTTGCCATCAAGGCGCAACCACCAAAGGCAAAGATCACCGCGTTGGTGTGCAGCGGTCGCAGGCGACCGAAGCTGGTCCAGGGCAGGTCAAAGTTGAGTCCAGGCCACACCAGCTGTGCGGCGATGAACACTCCCAGACCCATCCCGATGATTCCCCACACCACCGTCATGATGGCGAATTGGCGAACCACCTTGTAGTTATATGCAGTCTCACTTATTGCTGTGCTCATGCAAGGCTTCCACGCTAAAGGCATATCAAGGGGGCAAAAACGGCGGCAAGTATGGAGAAAGGAGGGGGTCAATGCAATCGACGCCCCGACCGTCTCAGGCGGTTTGGGCCCAGATACCGCGGCTTTTCCGTATGGTTTGGACGGTCGTTTTCGACATCAGGACGATGTGCTGGAGCGTCCGTTTCGCCTTGTGATGCAAGCAAGGAGGCGAATGGCAGCCAAGCTTAGGAGCTTGCCTTGAGGTGGGGAAGAACGATTGGTCAGTTGCTGTGCGACAGAGCGTCGCAGGTCGTGATTCGGGGCTTTAAACAGGGCGGCGTGACCTGCCGCCCTGTATGGACTTACTGCTTGGCTATTTGTTCCGCTTGTTGCGAAAGGCTGTAAACGTAAGCAGCGAGCAGGTGTACCTTGTCGTTTCCAAGGTATTGCTCTTGCGCCGGCATCTGGCCGTTACGCCCATGGCGCACTGTCTGCTGCAGCTGCGTCAGGCTCGAGCCGTAAATCCAGCCGGCGGCGTTGTCCAGGCGAGGCGCGCCGAGCGCGGCCAGGCCCTCGCCGCTTTGGCCGTGGCAGACCGAGCAGGTTTCCGCGTAGACCTTCTTGCCCGCTTCGAGATCCACTTCAGTACCTTCCGGCAGTGCCAGCCCAGCGAGGTCCTGGCGCACGAAAGCTGCAACGTTCTTGACGCCTTCTTCGCCGATGACTTGGCCCCAGGCCGGCATAACCGCGACACGGCCATGCAATATGCTGGTCTTGATGGTTTCGGCATCGCCGCCCCAGCGCCACTGGTTGTCGGCTAGGTTGGGGAAGCCGTTGGAGCCTTTGGCGTCCGAACCATGGCAGATCGAGCAATAGTTGGCGAACAGGCGGCCACCAATTTTCAGCGCATTATCGTCCTGGGCGACTTCTTCAACGCTCATGGCCGAGTACTTGGCAAAGATTGGACCGAACTTGGCGTCCGCCTGAGCGACTTCGCGCTGCCATTGCTTTTCCTGAGTCCAGCCGTCTTCGTACCCTGGGAAGAAACCTTTCCAGTTGCCAAGGCCCGGATAGATGATCAGGTAGAGGATGCCGAATACCAGTGTGCTGATGAACAGCCAGAACCACCACTTTGGCAGCGGGTTGTCATATTCCTCGATGCCATCGAAGGAATGCCCCATGGTCTTGTCGGTCGTGCTGGCCGACTCACCCTTGCGGGTGGCGAAGATCAGCCAGAACAGAGCGACAATGGTGCCCAGCGTCAGCAGGGCGATGTATCCACTCCAGAAAGTGCTCATGTGCTACTCCTGGACAGCCAAGCCACTCTGGCTGTCCGCGATTGAGTTCCCGGCGCCTGCCTTTGCAGCGCGCCGCTTTCGATGGGTCAGCGCTTGTTAGTCAGCGCGGTTCCCAGTACCTGCAGGTAGGCGACCATGGCGTCCATCTCGGTTTTACCCTTGACGGCATCTTTGGCGCCCGCGATGTCCTCATCGGTGTAAGGAACGCCGAGGGTGCGCAGGGCCGACATCTTCTTGGCGATGTCTTTGCCGTCGAGGGTGTTTTCCACCAGCCAGGGATAGGACGGCATCTTCGATTCCGGCACGACGTTGCGCGGGTTGTAGAGGTGCGCACGGTGCCAGTCGTCGGAGTAGCGGCCACCGACACGGGCCAGATCCGGGCCGGTACGCTTGGAGCCCCACAGGAAGGGGTGGTCGTAGACGCTTTCGCCGGCGACCGAGTAATGGCCGTAGCGCTCGGTCTCGGCACGGAACGGGCGAATCATCTGCGAATGGCAGCCGACGCAGCCTTCCTTGATATAAATGTCTCGGCCTTCCAGCTGCAGAGCGGTGTAAGGCTTCATGCCTTCGACCGGCTCGTTGACCACATCCTGGAAGAACAGCGGGACGATCTGGGTCAGACCGCCGATGCTGACGGCGAGGACCATGAACAGTGTCAGTAGGCCGACGTTCTTTTCGAGTATTTCGTGCTTCTTCATCACTCGGCTCCTCAGGCGATCTGCGCGGCGGCTGCGTATTCGGCCGGCTTGGCGACACGCACGGTGCGCCAGGTGTTGTAGGCCATCAGCAGCATGCCAACGAAGAAGATTGCCCCGCCGATCAAGCGAACGACAAAGCCTGGGTGGCTGGCCTCAAGCGCCTCGACAAAGGAATAGGTCAGGGTGCCGTCTTCGTTGATGGCACGCCACATCAGGCCTTGGGCGATACCGTTGACCCACATCGAAGCGATGTAGAGCACGGTGCCGACTGTGGCCAGCCAGAAGTGGGCGTTGATCAGGCCGATGCTGTACATCTGCTCGCGGCCGAACACTTTCGGAATCAGGTGGTACAGCGCGCCGATCGACACCATGGCGACCCAGCCGAGCGCGCCGGCGTGTACGTGGCCGATGGTCCAGTCGGTGTAGTGGGACAGGGCGTTGACGGTCTTGATGGCCATCATCGGACCTTCGAAGGTCGACATGCCGTAGAACGCCAGCGACACCACCAGGAAGCGCAGGATCGGGTCGCTACGCAGTTTGTGCCAGGCGCCGGAGAGGGTCATCATGCCGTTGATCATGCCGCCCCAGCTCGGAGCCAGCAGAATCAGCGACATCACCATGCCCAGCGACTGTGCCCAGTCGGGCAGTGCGGTGTAGTGCAGGTGGTGCGGGCCGGCCCAGATGTACAGGGTGATCAGTGCCCAGAAGTGCACGATGGACAGGCGATAGGAGTAAACCGGGCGCTCGGCCTGCTTGGGAACGAAGTAGTACATGATCCCGAGGAAACCCGCGGTCAGGAAAAAGCCTACGGCGTTGTGGCCGTACCACCACTGCACCATGGCATCGGTGGCGCCGGCATACAGCGAGTAGGATTTCATCGCGGTGACCGGGATTTCCAGGTTGTTGATTACATGCAGGATCGCCACGGTCAGGATAAAGGCGCCGAAGAACCAGTTTCCGACATAAATGTGCGAGGTGGTGCGCTTCATCAGCGTGCCGAAGAACACCACGGCATAGGAGACCCAGACGATGGTGATCAGGATATCGATTGGCCATTCCAGCTCGGCGTATTCCTTGGAGCTGGTAAAGCCCAGGGGCAACGTGATTGCCGCCAACAGGATTACCAACTGCCAACCCCAGAACGTGAACGCGGCCAGCTTGGGTGCGAACAGGGTGGTCTGGCAGGTGCGCTGGACCGAGTAGTAGGAGGTCGCGAACAAGGCACAGCCACCGAAGGCGAAAATCACCGCGTTGGTGTGCAAAGGTCTCAAGCGGCCAAAGCTGGTCCAGGGTAGGTCGAAGTTAAGTCCGGGCCACGCCAGCTGTGCGGCGATGAAAACGCCGAGCCCCATCCCGACGATTCCCCACACCACCGTCATGATGGCGAATTGGCGGACCACCCTATAGTTATAGGCGGTACTGGTTGCTGTGTTCATGTATGGGCTTCCATCCACGGGTAGTGAGCAGTTTTTTGTTGCGACAGGCAGTCATTTCTTTAATCGAAAGAGCGAGGCAAGCATGGGGAATGGGCATATGGCCGGTATTGACGCCGATCAACACTCCCAGAGAGGGGGAACGCCGCAAATTGTCGCGGATCGACCATCTGGCGAAATATTCGCCAGCCTGATTCTGGCCCATGGGGCAGGCGCGCCGATGGACAGTCCTTTCATGCAGGACATCACTGAACGGCTTGTGGCGCGTGGCATAGAGGTGTTTCGCTTCGAGTTCGCCTATATGGCCGAGCGACGACTTACTGGCCTCAAGCGACCGCCAAGTTCTCCGGATAAGCTGCTTCTGCAGTGGCGGGAGGTGTATCGGCTGGTGCGACAGCAAGCCGCGGGGCCGCTGGCGATAGGCGGCAAATCAATGGGCGGTCGAATGGCCAGCCTGTTGGTCGATGCGTTGCAGGCTGATGCGTTGGTATGTCTGGGTTATCCCTTCTACCCGGCAGGCAAGCCGGAAAAGCCGCGTGTTGCGCATTTGGCCGAGTTGAATACCCCGACGCTGATCATTCAGGGAGAGCGGGATGCGCTCGGGGACCAGGCTGCGGTTGCCGGCTATGTACTATCACCGGCAATTCGTCTGCACTGGCTCGCTGCAGCGGATCATGACTTGAAACCACTGAAGCGTTCGGGTCTTACCCAGGAGCAGCACCTCGATGACGCGGCGAGCGCCATCGCAGCCTTTATCAGGGGGATGGTCAGGACCTGACGTTCTGCCGGCAGGCACCTGCTACCGGTTGAAGCGTTCCACCAGTGAGTACTGTTCTTGCGCCGTGTTGGCCAGACCCTCGCTGAGTAGCGCCGAGCTGCGTGCGTTACTCGAAGACTGATCGGCCAGGCGCGCGATGGTATTGATGTTCTGGTTGATCTCGTCAGCTACCACACTCTGCTGCTCGATGGCCGAGGCGATCTGGACGGTCATATCGATCACGTTGGCCATGGCCTCGCCGATGCCGGTCAGCGTCTGGTCTGCCTGGATGACCTGTTCCACACCATAAGTGGCTTGGGTGCGTCCTTCCTCAGTTGTTTTCACCGCATGGTGGGCTTGTAATTGCAGCTTTTCGATCAGTTGGTGGATTTCGCCCGTCGCCGAGGTAGTGCGCTGTGCTAGCTGTCTTACCTCGTCCGCTACAACTGCGAAGCCTCGGCCGCTGTCGCCTGCCCGAGCGGCTTCGATGGCGGCGTTGAGCGCTAGCAGGTTGGTCTGGTCAGCGATGTTCTTGATCACATCGACTACCTTGCCTATTTCATCACTGTCATGAGCCAGTTGGCTTACCGCTTCTCCGGTGCGTGCAACTGAGTCGGCAAGGCGCTGGATCGCTTCTCGCGTTTGCGCCCCGACAGTCCGGCCTTGATCGGTCAGCCGGTTTGCCTGTTGAGTTGCTTGCGCAGCGAGGGCAACGTTGCCTGCGACCTCTTGGGTAGTGGTGGCCATCTCATTGATGGCAGTGGCGACCTGTTCGGTTTCCTGGTGCTGCTGCGCCAGGCCATCGGAAAAACTACGCGCCAGCGCGTCTGATTGACGAGCTTGGGTTTCCAACTGAACGGCGCTGTCCTGCAGGCGCGTCAGGCAGGTTTTCAGGTGCGTTCGTTCGCTGAGCATGGCCATTTCCAGCTGGGCTTCAATGCCCGTGCTGTCGGTGTACATCTGTGCCGTCAATGGGTCGCAGGTCGACTGTGGAGCCAAGTTAAGCAGCCGCTTCATGCCGCGTTGTTGCTGATAAATTCCAACCAGGCTCAACGGTAGCGATAGCAGGGCGGCCACAAGGAAACCCATTGAATGATCCAGCCAAGTGCCAACCAGGAAGCCAACTTGACTAATAAGAATGAAGGGGAGCCACCTGCTCAGTAGCGGTAGCCAGTTGCAGTGCTTGGGCACGCCGCTCTTGCCAGCATTGAGACGAGAGTAAAGCGTCTCGGCTCGCTGGACCTGCTCCCGAGTTGGTTTGGTACGCACCGATTCGTAACCGATTATCTTGCTCTGCTTATCGACCACGGGCGTCACATAGGCATTGACCCAGTAGTGATCGCCATTCTTGCGGCGGTTCTTGACGATGCCCATCCAGGGTTGGCCCTGCTTCAGTCTTGTCCACATGTGCTCGAACACGGCTGACGGGACGTCGGGATGTCGCACGAGATTATGGGGCGCTCGAATCAGTTCGGAGCGATCAAAACCGCTGACTTCGCTGAAAATATCGTTGCAGTAGGTAATCTGGCCTTTCAGGTCAGTTGTCGATACCAGTCGTTGGTGATCGGAAAATGAATATTCACGCTGGGTGACGGGCTGGTTATTACGCATCGATACATAACGCCTGCAAGGTTTGGGAATGCGCCTGATTATTTTGATTATGTCGGTTCAGGGCACGTTGATTGGGCATAGAGTCGGCCGGAAACCGTTTCTCTTGAATAAAAGATCGCCCAATGATTTTTAGGAAGTATTGGGTGGGGTTACATAGTTTGATACTTGCGCGAGCTATCTTAACCTAGATCAGTCACTGCTTTGCCCAAGCGATTGTAATTCAAGAACATCTGAACATACCGCATGATGAAGGGCGCAGCACAACTTTTGTCGGAAGACTGGCAGAACGCAAGCCGGCGCGAAGCGTCGCGCCGGCTTTTTCGTTCAGTAATCGGCTATCGAGTGACCGTCATCCATACATGGCGCTTCAGTTTTCGATCAACTGGCGCAACACGAAGTGCAGGATGCCGCCCGCCTTGAAGTACTGAACCTCATTGAGCGTGTCGATGCGGCAGAGCACCTGGAAGCTATCGCGAGAGCCATCGCTACGCTCGACATCTACGGTCAGCAGCTGTCTTGGCTTGATGTCGGCGCTCAGTCCACGGATGGATAGCCTTTCAGAGCCGTCGAGGCCAAGGGTCTGTCGCGTCTGGTCATTGACGAACTGCAGGGCCAATACCCCCATGCCGATGAGATTGGAACGGTGAATGCGCTCGAAACTCTCTGCAATCACTGCCTTTACGCCGAGCAGGTTGGTGCCCTTGGCGGCCCAGTCGCGGCTGGAGCCCGTGCCGTATTCCTTACCGGCGATTACAACCAGCGGTACGCCTTCAGCCTGATAACGCATCGCGGCGTCGTAGATTGACAGCTTGTCGCCGCCCGGCTGGTACAGCGTATTGCCGCCTTCTTCGCCGTGGAGCATTTCGTTCTTGATGCGAATATTGGCGAAGGTGCCGCGCATCATCACTTCATGGTTGCCGCGCCGCGAGCCATAGGAGTTGAAGTCTTCCGGCTGGACGCCCAGTTGTTGCAGGTAAAGGCCGGCGGGGGAGCTGGCCTTGATATTGCCCGCTGGAGAAATGTGGTCTGTGGTGATCGAGTCGCCGAACAGGGCAAGAATGCGCGCCCCTTCGATATCCTGGGGTGGCTGTGGTGGCTGCCCGATGTTCTCGAAGAACGGTGGGTTCTGCACATAGCTGGAATTGTCATCCCAGGTATAGGTGTCGCCAGGCGTCACAGCGATGGACTGCCAATGCTCGTCGCCGGTAAAGACGTCAGCGTAACGTGTGCGGAACATCTGCCCGTCGATCTTGGCCACGGCTTCGTTCACTTCAGCGCTGCTCGGCCAGATGTCTTTCAGGTAAACGGGCTGGTTCTTCGTGTCATAGCCAAGCGGTTGGCTGTCCATGTTTATCCGCGTGGTGCCGGCCAGAGCAAACGCCACCACCAGTGGTGGCGAGGCCAGCCAGTTGGCCTTGACCATCGGGTGTACGCGTCCCTCGAAGTTGCGATTGCCGGAAAGAACCGAGGAAACAATCAGGTCGTTGTCGGTAATCGTCTGGCCAATTGCATCTGGTAACGGTCCGGAGTTGCCGATGCAGGTAGTACAGCCGTAACCGACCAGGTTGAAACCCAGTTGGTCGAGGTAGGTAGTCAGGCCGGCCCGCTCCAGATAGTCGGTAACCACCTTAGAGCCGGGTGCGAGCGATGACTTGACCCAGGGTTTACGTTGCAGGCCGCGCTCGAGCGCCTTCTTCGCCACCAGGCCTGCGGCCATCAGCACGTTGGGGTTGGAGGTATTTGTGCATGAGGTGATCGCTGCGATGACCACGGCGCCATGCTCGAGCTGGAAGTCCTCACCCGCTACGGCGAAACCCTGGTCGGCCTGTTGCTTCCGGCCGCTGGTTTCCAGAAGTAGATCGAACGAGGCGCCGATATCACCCAGCGAAACCCTGTCCTGCGGTCGCTTGGGGCCGGCGAGGGAGGGCTGCACTTCGCTCAGGTCGAGTTCCAACGTTGCAGTGAACAGCGGATCTGGCGAGCTGGCATCACGCCACATGCCTTGAGCCTTGCTATATGCTTCCACCAGCGCGATGCGTTCTTCATCGCGACCGGTCAGGCGCAAGTATTCAAGCGTGATCTGGTCTACCGGGAAGAAGCCGCAGGTTGCGCCATATTCCGGGGCCATGTTGCCGATGGTGGCTCGATCTGCCAGCGGCAGGTGATCGAGCCCGGGGCCGAAGAATTCGACGAACTTGCCCACCACACCGTGCTTGCGCAGCATCTGCGTTACGGTGAGTACCAGGTCAGTGGCCGTCACGCCCTCGTTGAGCCTGCCGGTCAGGCGCATGCCGATGACTTCAGGAATCAACATGGAAACCGGCTGGCCAAGCATGGCCGCTTCTGCCTCGATGCCTCCGACGCCCCAGCCCAGCACACCAAGGCCATTGATCATGGTGGTGTGCGAGTCGGTACCTACCAAAGTATCGGGGTAAGCGATGGTGTGGCCGTCTTCGTCGCGGGTCCAAACCACTTGGCCGAGGTATTCCAAATTGACTTGATGGCAGATGCCGGTTCCCGGCGGTACTACGCGGAAATTATCGAATGCCTGTTGGCCCCAGCGCAAAAACTCGTAACGTTCGCCGTTGCGCTTCATTTCCATTTCGACGTTCTGTTCGAAGGCACTGTCGCTGCCGAAACGGTCGACCATAACCGAGTGGTCGATTACCAGGTCGACCGGCGACAGCGGGTTGATCCGCTGAGGGTCGCCACCGGCTTTTGAGACCGCATCACGCATGGCGGTGAGATCGACCACGGCGGGAACGCCAGTGAAGTCCTGCATCAACACGCGGGCAGGCCGGTACTGGATTTCACGTTCCGAACTACGGGTTTGCAACCAGCTAGCCAGGGCAGTGAAATCCTCGGCGCGAACGGTGAGGTTGTCTTCCCAGCGCAATAGGTTTTCCAGCAACACCTTGAGTGAGTTGGGCAGCCGGCTGATATCTCCAAGCTGCTTGGCGGCCTCGGGCAGGCTGTAATAATCGAACGTCTTGCCGTTCACCTTGAGGCTACGGCGGCATTTCAGGCTATCCACGGATGGCATTTCTCGTCTCCTTGCGCCCGCACGGCCGGGCTGAATGAGCGAAAGGGCCTTGGTTAACTGGAGCCCTCGGCGAAGCACTTCTGTTAATGCAGGTTCGCCAGGATCGATCTACATGGACCGCAACACCTGGGATCTGGGCGTTTTCAGCCTGGGGAAGCTTGCCTGCAACTGTTCACTGGACCGGGCGAACGAGCACGGGGTTCCCCAGGCCTTGCATGCGGCTCTGCCATTGATGAGTGCGGGGTGACCTGAAGATCTGCTTGGGCGACAATGCCGGCCTGTTTCAGGAGTGACTTATGTTCCAGACAGCCGACATTGCAATCGACGCGACCCTAGATGCGAGCGGTCTCAACTGCCCCGAGCCGGTGATGATGCTGCATAACAAGGTGCGCGATCTGGCCGGTGGCGCCTTGCTCAAGGTGATCGCCACGGACCCCTCTACCCAGCGCGACATACCCAAATTCTGTGTTTTCCTGGGGCATGAGCTGGTCGGTCAGCAGGAGCAGGAAGGTACCTATCTGTATTGGATCCGCAAGAAAAGCGGCTGAAGGGTGACAGTAGCCGTCCTACTGACTGGCGCCAGGGTCGAGTTCATGTCGCTTCATGAGTTCGGCGATCCACTCGATAAAGGCGCGTAATTTGGTGCTGACGTGCCTGTTTGGCGGAAAAGCCAGATACAGAGGCATGGTATCCAGCCGCCATTGCTCGAACAAAGGCACCAGTTCACCGCGTTGCAGATGTTTGCTGGCCATATATCGCGGCAGCCAGATGATGCCTAGACCGGCAACGCCTGCCGCCAAATAGGCATTACCGTCGTCGACCGCGAGCACGTAGCGACCCGCTACATTGATGCGCTCCTCAGCGCTGTGCATGACGTGCGGATAAATCCCGCCGGAGCGCGACCAGTGAAAACGCACAACGCGGTGGTGCGTGTCTTCCAGCTCTCGGGGATGCACAGGCGTTCCGGCGCGCTCCAGATAGCTCGGGGCGGCATAGACCCCAAAGTGCAGTTCCCCCACGCGGCGCGCCATTAGCGATTGATCGGTCAGTTCACCGCCGCGCAGCACACAATCCACGTTCTCTTTGATCAGGTCGACATTGCGATCGCTGACGCCCATGTCGAGCTGGATGTCTGGATAGCGAGCGTGAAAGTCCGGCAAAGCTGGTATCAGGATCAGCCGCGCCAGCGGGCTGGGTACATCCAGCCTAAGTTTTCCGCGGGGCAGGGCAGAAGCGCTAGACAGGCTGGTTTCGGCATCGTCCATGTCGGCCAGCAGGCGTACCACGCGCTCATAGTAAGCGGCGCCGTCCGCGGTGACGGCGACCTTGCGAGTCGTGCGATTGAGCAGCTTGACCCGCAGCCG
>Ga0233385_1001048_pt1 | contig 11981 bp, 5 predicted proteins | sample ElkDunMinimDraft_16_FD_191543 | JGI IMG/M metagenome (GOLD analysis project Ga0233385, IMG submission 191543) | Fecal eukaryotic communites from dung pellets of Tule Elk in California, USA - Elk Dung G36 | ecosystem: Host-associated > Mammals > Digestive system > Large intestine > Fecal | place... | reverse complement strand
GCGGCCGCCGCCGGCGTCGTGGCTGCCGGTGCGGATTCGGTGTGGGTATGCGTCCCCGTTGCTGTCCCCGCTCCCCCTGTGGTCCCCGCTTCCCCTGTCGTTCCCGCTTCCCCTGCCGCCCCTGCTCCCCCTGTGGTTCCCGAACCCCCTGCTGCCGCCGGGCCCGCTGCTGCCGCCCCTGGCGGCGGCCCCGCGGTTGGCGGGGTGCCCCTGGCCCCGCTCGCCGCCGTCGCCGCCGCGTCGGCCGGCGGCGCGTTCGCGTTCGCATGGGTGCCCGCCACCGCGCTGGCCGAGCCCTGCGCCGGCGCGCGACTGCCGCCGCCGGGCCCGCGCGGCGGCCGCGGGGGCTGCGGTGGCTCGTCGTCCGGGGTCTCGAGCACGGCCGCCAGCGACAGCTGCTGCGCCATCAGGCCGTGCTGTTGCTGCAGGACCTGCACCAGCGCCTCCTGGTCCTCGACCGCCATCGCCAGCGCGCCCAGCTGCTGCGACATCAGCTGCAGCTGGCCTTCGAGGATCGCGGCCATGGCCTCGCCCGCCTCGGCGGGCGCGACGCCCACGACGGCAGGCGACGATGCGGCTGCGGCCAGCGCAGGTCGCGGCGCCTGCCCGGGGCCGGACTCGGCGCGATCGGCGCTGCCGGCCGGGTCCACCCAGTAGCGGGTGCGCTCGAAGGGATAGGTCGGCAGGCACAGGCGCACGCGCCGTGCACGGCGATCCAGCGCCTGCGGCTGCAGCGGCACGCCGGCGACCCAGGCCTGCCCGAAGGCCGATAGCAGCGCCGCGTGTTCGAGCGCCGGGTCGTCTGCGAGCGAGGCCAGCGCGGCGATGCGCTGCGTCTGCAGCAGCGGCTGCTGCCGCGCCAGCGTGGTCAAGGTGGCGCGCGGGCCCATCTCCAGCAGGACGTGTTCGCGCCGCTCCAGCAGCCGCGAGACCGCTGCGGAGAAGCGCACCGGCTCGCGCAGGTGGCGGGCCCAGTACTCGGCGGACACCGCCTGGGCGTCCGTCATCCAGTCGCCGGTCGCGGTCGACACGATCGGGATGCCCGGCGCGCGCCGAGCCAGAGCTTCGACTTCGCTGGCGAAGCGCGGCACCACCGCGTCCATCATCGCCGAATGGAAGGCGTGCGAGGTCCTGAGCAGGCGGCAGGCCACGCCATCGCGCTCCAGTTGCGCCTGGAACGCGGCCACCGCCTCGTGCGGGCCGGCCACCACGCAGGCGCCCGGCGCGTTCTCCGCCGCCAGCGACACGGTGGCGGGCAGCATCGGCGACAGGCGCTCCAGCGGCATCCGGACCGACAGCATCGCGCCGGACGGTTGCGCCTGCATCAGGCGCCCGCGGCGCGCCACCAGCCGCAGCGCGTCGGGCAGTTCGAACACGCCGGCCAGGGTCGCGGCGACGAACTCGCCGACGCTGTGGCCGGCCATGGCGACGGGCATCACGCCCTGGGCCATCCACCAGCGCGCGAGCGCGTACTCGATGCTGAAGATCGCCGGCTGCATGATCGCCGTGGGCAGCAGCGCATCGGCATCGTCGCCGAACACCAGCGCACGGAAGTCCAGCCCCAGTTCGTCGTCCAGCACCGCGGCGCAGGCGTCGAAGGCCTCCCGGAATGCCGGCTCGCAGGCATGCAGTTGCCGGCCCATGCCGGCGTACTGGCAACCCTGCCCCGGAAACAGGAACACCGCCTCGCCCGCCGGCGCCGGCCGCGCCTTCGCCACCGCTGCGGCCAGCTCGGGGCTGCGCAGGCGCGCCACCGCCTCGGGGGTATCGCCGGCAGCCAGCGCGATGCGGTGGGAAAAGGCCTTGCGCCCCACCGCCAGCGTCCAGGCCACGTCGGCCAGGTTGATCTCCGGCTCGGCCTCAAGGTGGTCGGCCAGGCGCGTCACCGACGCGGCCAGGGCCGCCGGCGTGCGCGCCGACAGCACCAGCAGCTGCGGGCCGTCGGCCGGGTCGCTGGCCGGCAAGGGCGGCGCCTGTTCCATGACCACGTGCGCATTGGTGCCGCCCACGCCGAACGAACTGACGCCGGCGCGGCGCGGCACGCCGTCCGGGTTCGCCCATGGCAGCAGCTGTGCGCTCACCCGGAACGGGGTGGACGCGAAGTCGATGACCGGATTGGGGGCGCGGAAGTGCACCGTGGGCGGGATGCAGCCGTGCTGCAGCGCATATGCGGTCTTGATCACGCCGGTCGCGCCGGCGGCCATCAGCGTATGCCCCAGGTTGCTCTTCACCGAACCGACCACGCAGAACCCGGTGTCGGGAGTACTCAGCCGGAACGCGCGGGCGAGGCCCTCGATCTCGATGGGATCGCCCATCGGCGTGGCCGTGCCGTGCGTCTCGACATAGCCGATGCTGCGGGCGTCCACGCCGGCGTCGGCGTGCGCCATCGCGATCACCGCCGCCTGGCCTTCGCTGCTGGGCGCGGTGAAGCTGGCCTTGCCCGCGCCATCGTTGTTGATCGCCGCGCCGCGCACGACCGCGTACACCGGGTTGCCGTCGGCGATCGCATCGGACAGCCGCTTGAGCAGCACCACCGCCGCGCCGTCGCTGAACACCGTGCCGCTGGCGTCGGCGTCGAAGCTGCGGGTGCTGCCGTCGGCCGACAACATGCCGCCCTCCTGGTACAGGTGCCCGCTGTTGACCGGACAGGTCACGGCGATGCCGCCCGCCAGCGCCATGCCGCAGCGCCCCGCACGCAGGTGGTCGATCGCCTGGGCGATGGCGACCAGCGAAGTCGAGCAGGCGGTGTGCACGCTGATCGCCGGCCCGGTGAGGTTGAGCTTGTGCGCCACGCGCGTGGCGATGTAGTCCTTCTCGTTGCCCAGCATCACCTGGAAGGCGCCGAGCTTCTCCACCAGGTCCGGGCGCGACAGCACGTGGCGCTGGTAGTAGCTGGCGTTGTACATGCCGGCATACACGCCCACCGGCACGGTGGTGGCGTCCGGCACGTGCCCGGCGCGTTCGATGCACTCCCAGCACAGCTCCAGGAATACCCGCTGCTGCGGGTCCATCAGCTCGGCTTCCTTGGGCGAGATGCCGAAGAAGGCCGCGTCGAAGCGGTCGACCTCGTCGAACACGCCGCGCGCCGGGACATAGGCCGGATCGGTGCGCAGCGCCTCGGGAATGGCGGGGTCGAGCTGGTCGGCGCTGAAGCGGGTCACGCAGTCGCGGCCGGCGCACAGGTTCTCCCACAGCGCCTCGACCGAGGCCGCCCCCGGGAAGCGCCCCGCCATCGCCACGATCGCGATCGGCTCGTCGCGGTCGTCGCGGCCCCGGCCCGGCGACAGGCGGGCCGGATCGAGCGCGCCCGCCACGCCGGTGGCCATGTCCGCGGCCAGCAGCGCCGGCGTCGGCGAGCGGAACAGCGCCATCGGCGGCACGTCGCCGACGCGTTCGCGGCGCGCGGCCTCCAGCACGCGGATCGCGAGCAGCGAGGTGCCGCCCAGCTCGAAGAAGTTGTCGTCGCGGCCGAGTTCCTCCAGGTCCAGCACCTCGGCGAAGATGCGGCACAGCGCCGCTTCCACCGGCGTGCGCGGCGCGGCGTACTGGCCCGCCCAGTCGGGCCGGCCGCGGCCCGGCGCAGGCAGCCGGCCGCGATCGAGCTTGCCATTGGGCGACAGCGGCAGCGCATCCAGCTGCACATAGGCCACCGGCACCATGTAGTCGGGCAGGTGCGCGACCAGGAACCTCCGCAACCGGTCCAGGTCGACCGGCGCTGCCGGATCCTGCGGCGCCACGTAGGCCACCAGGCGCTTGAGGCCCGGCACGTCCTCGCGCGCCAGCACGCCGGCTTCGCGCACGCCCGGGAACGCCATCACCTGCGCCTCGATCTCGCCCAGTTCAACGCGGAAACCGCGGATCTTCACCTGGAAGTCCTGCCGACCCAGGTATTCGATGGTGCCGTCGGGCAGGCGCCGGCCGAGGTCGCCGGTGCGGTACATGCGTCCCTCGCCGCCGGCGAAGGGGTCGGGCAGGAAGCGCTCGGCGGTGAGATCGGCCCGCTTGAGGTAGCCGCGCGCCACCACCGGCCCGGCCAGGTACAACTCGCCGACCACGCCCGTGGGCAGCGGGCGGCCGCGGGCGTCGAGCACGTACACCCGCGCATTGGCGATGGGCCGGCCGATGGAGGGCAGTCTTGGCCAGGTCGCGGGATCTTCGTCCAGGGTCAGCGCCGTGACGACGTGGGTCTCGGTAGGACCGTAGTGGTTGTGCAGCCGGCAGCCGGGAAGATGCTGGAAGAAGCGCACGATCTTCGGCTCGATGCGCAACTGCTCGCCGGCGGTGATCACCTGGCGCAGGTCGCAGCGCACGCGCTCGCCGGGCGCGAGCGTGGCCAAGTGCCCTTCCAGGCCCTCGGCCAGCATCTGCAGCGCGAAGTACGGCAGGAACATGCGCTCGATGCGGTGCTCGACGATGAACTCGAACAGCTTGCCGGCGCTCAGGCGCGTGTCCTGGTCGATCAGGTGCAACTCGCCGCCCGTGGCCAGGGTGGCGAAGGTTTCCTGGAACGCGACGTCGAAACCCAGGGCGGCGAACTGCAGCGTCCGCAGTGGCACGTCGTTGCCCGGCTCGCGCATCTGCCACTGGATCAGGTTCACCAGCGGCCCGTGCGTCATCGCCACGCCCTTGGGCTTGCCGGTGGAGCCGGAGGTGTAGAGCACATAGGCCAGGTTGCCGGGGCCCACGCCCACCGCCTCGGGCGCCTGCGCCGGCAGCGCCGCCCAGTCGGCGGCATCCGCACGCATGTCCACCACCACCAGCGACGGCGGGAGTTCCCCCAGCACCTCGCGGGCGGGCGCCTGCATGCCGGACATGGTCAGCAGCACGCGTGGTTCGCTGTCGGCCAGGGTATAGGCCAGCCGGTCGGCCGGATAGGTCGGGTCCAGCGGCACGTAGGCGCCGCCGGCCTTGAGCACGGCCAGCAGGCCCAGCACCACCTCGATGCCGCGCTCGACATAGATCGCCACGCGCTCGTCCGGGCCGACGCCGCAGGCGCGCAGGTGCCGGGCAAGCCGGTTGGCCTGTGCGTCGAGCTCGGCGTAGCTCAGGCGCCGGTCGCCATCGACCAGCGCCAGCGCGTCGGGCGTGCGTGCGGCCTGCAGTTCGAACAGGCGCTGCACGTTGGCCACCGGCGCGAACGCGACGTCGGTATCGTTGCCGTCCGCGATCGCCTCGGCCTGTTGCTGCGGGCTGAGCAGCGGCAGGTCGCAGATACCGGCCTGCGGCTCGTCGAGCATCGCCTCCAGCAGTTGTTGCCACCAGCCCAGCCAGCGGGAGGCGTCGCTGTCGAGCAGGGCGTGGGCGTAGCGCAGTTCCACGGCCGCCGCGCCCTGCGCGTCCGTCGGCAGCATGCGCATGGCCACCAGCAGCGCGTCGCTGTCGGCAACCGGCGCGCCGTCGGAAAACACGGCCTGCCATCCGGGCACGGGTGCGCCCCGTTCGCGCCAGGCCTGTGCATGACGCTGGGCGTCGCGGCTGCGCCCGGCGACCGTCCGCAGGCAGGCGTCGGCCGTGACCTCGTCGCCCAGCTGCAGGCGCAGCGGCAGCGCGATGCCGTCCGCGGCGACGCGTGCCAGCACGAGGTCGGGCTGCCCGCCGAGCCGGTGCAACAGCACCGCGAACGCGGTCAGCAGGACATCGCCGGCTTCCACAGAATGCGCCTCGGCCAGCCGGGCGATCCTGTGCGCGGTCGCGGGGGGAAGCGCGTGGAGCACGCGGCCGTGGCCATGGCGCGTCGTGTCGCCCGCGAGACCGATGGACTCGGCCGCGCCGGCCAGCATCGACTCCCAATACCCGTTCTCGACCATTGTCCGCACCGCCCGATCAGACCTGCCTACTCAGTAGCAGGTAACGCATTCCCGGCGTGGCCGCGGCCAGTCGCACGGGCGATGCGCGGTCGGCGGTCGCTGCGCTCAGGGCGGCGCCGACGGCCCGGCAAAGGTGAGCGCCGCGCCAGGCGGCAGGGCCACCGCGCCCGCCCAGCGCGGCCCGCGCAGCGGCAGCAGTTGCGCCAGGCGCCCTTGGAAAGGGCCGCCGGGCAGCGGCACCGCCCTGCCCCAGGGCGCGACGAAACCGTCCATCTCGCACTCCAGCCCGATCCCGGCCGCCTTGAGCAGTGCCTCCTTGCGCACCCACATCTCCAGCAGTGCGTGCCCGAAGGCGTCGGCGTCCAGGCCGGCGAGCGCGCGCAGTTCGTCGGGATGGGCGACGCGTTCGGCCAGCTCCGGCATGCCGGCCGCGTGATCGGTCGACTCGACGTCGATACCGACCGGCCCCAGGCCGGAGACCGCGATCGCGACGCGGTCGTCGGCATGGCTGAGGCTGGTGAACACGCGGTCGCCGCGCAGGCGCGGACAGCCCTTGTCGTCGCGCGTCAGCGGCACCGCCGCGGGGCCGCAACCGAGCACCTCGGCCAGCAGCAGCCGGTGCAGCGCATAGGCCAGCACCCGCGCGTCACGGATCTCCGGACGTCGCTGACGGGCTGCGCGTGCCGATTCGGCCGCGTCGAGGACCCCGGCGGCGGCGCCCTGGAAGCGGTGCCACTGCGGCAGGTCGAACAGCGCGACCAGCACGCCGGCGCGGGCCTGCATGGCCAGCGTGGCGGCGGGCGCGAGGCTCGCACGCAGGGCCTGCGTCAGGGCAGCGGTGTGGGCTTGCGGGCCGGAAGGAATCGCCATGGCCCGGATGCTCGCACGGACGGTCGGCATGCGCCGCCTGCAGACCGCACGGATGCGCCGCGACGGCAAGGCGCCGGCAAGCAGGCACAAAAAAACCGGCCTGTTGGCCGGTTGTTCTGGCGCGCCCGGAAGGATTCGAACCTCCGACCCCCAAGTTCGTAGCCTGGTGCTCTATCCAGCTGAGCTACGGGCGCGTTGTGCAGAAGCGGAATTATGAAGAGGTGATTTACGTTCGTCAATCATCTCTGTGGAACTGGCGGAGACTGAGGGATTCGAACCCTCGATGGAGCTTTTGACCCCATACTCCCTTAGCAGGGGAGCCCCTTCGGCCTCTCGGGCAAGTCTCCGGGTTTATCGTGTGAAGCGCTGCGGCCGCGCACGACAGGCCGCGAAGGATACCGGAGTCACCACCACCGCGGCAAATCAATTGCCGTCGGCGTCGGATTCGCGTGCGGGCTCGACCTCGTCGCCGCGGCGGATGCGCTGGTAGATTTCCTCGCGATGCACGGCAACGTCCTTCGGCGCGGTGATGCCGATACGCACCTGGTTGCCCTTTACCCCGAGGACCGTGACGGTGACCGAATCGCCGATCATCAGGGTCTCGCCGACGCGGCGGGTCAAAATCAACATCTTGGAAATCTCCGTAGGCCGGTGGCCCGTGTAGAAACGCCCCGGCCACGGCGCGCTCGCGCGCCTGCTGCCAACACACGTTTCAAACTGAAACAAACGAGAAGGATGTCGGGGACGGGGCGGCTGGTCAACCGACAGAGGTCATGGAGCAATTACTCAGCATCAGTCCACGCTCAGCTTGGTGGCGACCCAGGCCGGCACATCGGCCAGGGCCGTCGCCAGTTCCGGGCCATCGCTGCCGCCACCCTGGGCCATGTCGGGGCGACCGCCACCCTTACCGCCGATCCGACCGGCGACAAAGGCCACGAGTTCCCCGGCCTTGACCCGCCCGGCGGCCGCGCCTGCGACGCCGGCCACCAGCGCCGCCCTGCCCTCCGCGGCGCCGGCCAGGACGATCACCGCGTCGCCAAGCTGCTGGCGGAGGCGGTCGATCGCATCGCGCAGGGCCTTGGCGTCGAAACCGTCCAGCCGTGCCGCCAGCACCTTGATGCCGGCCACCTCGACCGCCTGTCCCGCCAGATCGGCGGTGGCGCCGCTGGCGGCCCTGGCCTTGTGGGCCTCGACTTCCCGCTCAAGCCGCTTCTGCTTCTCGAGCAGGCCCCGCAGCTTGTCGCCGATCTCGGCGGTGGTGCCGCCAAGCAGGCCGGCGGCCTCGCGCAGCTGGCGCTCCTCGGCCAGGACATGATCGAGCGCGGCCTGCCCGGTCAGGGCCTCGATCCGCCGCACGCCGGCCGACACGCCGCCCTCGGAGACGAGCTTGAACAGGCCGATCTCGCCGGTGCGGGCGACGTGGGTGCCTCCGCACAGCTCGACCGAGTCGCCCATCTTCACCACGCGGACGCGTTCGCCGTATTTCTCGCCGAACAGCGCGATGGCCCCGGCGTCCATGGCCTCCTGCATGCCCATCTCGTCGATCACGACCGGATGGTTGGCGCGGACCTCGATGTTCACCCTCCGCTCGACCTCGGCCAGTTCCTCGGCGCCGACCGGCTGGAAGTGCGAGAAGTCGAAACGCAGCCGGTCGGGCGCGACCAGCGAGCCCTTCTGCGCGACGTGTGTGCCCAGCAGCCCGCGCAGCGCGCCGTGCAGCAGATGGGTGGCGCTGTGGTTGAGGACGATCTCGCCGCGGCGCGCGGCGTCCACTGCGCCGGCGAGCACGTCGCCGCAGCGCAGGATGCCGGCCTGCAGCTTGCCGACGTGGCCGAAGAACTGGCCGGCCAGCTTCTGCGTGTCGGTCACCGCGAAGCGCGTGTCCAGCCCGTCGAGTTCGCCGGTGTCGCCCACCTGCCCGCCCGACTCGCCGTAGAAGGGCGTGCGGTCGAGGATCACGATGGCCTCGTCGCCGGCTTCGATCGACTCGACCGGGCGCCCGTCGCGCAGCAGCGCCAGCACCACCAGCCCCTCGGCCTGCAGCGCGTCGTAGCCCAGGAACCTGGTCGGCTGCAGCCGCGCGACCAGGTCGGCCGGCAATTGCACGCCGCCGCCGAACTTGCCCGCCGCGCGCGCGGTTTCGCGCTGCCTGTCCATCGCCGCGTCGAAGCCGGCGATGTCCACCGACAGGCCTCGTTCGCGCGCGATGTCCTGGGTCAGGTCGAGCGGGAAGCCGTAGGTATCGTAGAGACGGAAGGCGTCGGCGCCGGGGATCGTGCCCTGGGACCTGCCGGCCACTTCGTCGAAGATCCGCATGCCCGCGTCGAGCGTCTCGGCGAAGCGCTCCTCCTCGGCCAGCAGGGCCTTTTCCACCAGCGCCTGCCTGGCGGCCAGTTCCGGATAGGCCTCGCCCATCAGTCCGCTCAAGGTGGCGACCAGGCGATGGAAGAAGGGAGCGCGCGTGCCCAGCATCCAGCCGTGGCGCAGGGCGCGGCGGATGATCCGGCGCAGCACGTAGCCGCGACCCTCGTTGGAGGGCAGCACGCCATCGACGATGAGGAAGGCGCAGGCGCGGATGTGGTCGGCGATCACGCGCAGCGACTTGTTCTCCAGGTCGGCGGTGCCGGTGAGTTCGGCGGCCTTGCGGATCAGCGCCTGGAACAGGTCGATCTCGTAATTGCTGTGGACGTGCTGCAGCACCGCGGCCAGGCGCTCAAGGCCCATGCCGGTATCGACGCAGGGCGCGGGCAGCGGCACCAGGCTGCCATCGGGCTGCTTGTCGAACTGCATGAACACCAGGTTCCAGATCTCGATGTAGCGGTCGCCATCCTCGTCGGGCGAGCCCGGCGGGCCACCGAAATGGTCCGGCCCGTGGTCGTAGAAGATCTCGGTGCAGGGGCCGCAGGGGCCGGTATCGGCCATCTGCCAGAAGTTGTCGGAGGCGTAGGGCGCGCCCTTGTTGTCGCCAATGCGCACGATGCGCTCGGCGGGCACGCCGATCACGTCGTGCCAGAGCGCGTAGGCCTCGTCGTCGGTATGGTAGACGGTGACCAGCAGGCGCTCGGCTGGCAGCCCCCAGACCTGGGTGAGCAGTTCCCAGGCCCAGCCGATCGCTTCCTTCTTGAAGTAGTCGCCGAACGACCAGTTGCCCAGCATCTCGAAGAAGGTGTGGTGGCGCGCGGTGTAGCCGACCGCATCCAGGTCGTTGTGCTTGCCGCCGGCGCGCAGGCAGCGCTGGACATCGGCCGCGCGCGGGTTGGCGCGCTTCTCCGCGCCCAGGAACACGTCCTTGAACTGGACCATGCCCGAGTTGGTGAACAGCAGGGTCGGATCGTTCGCGGGCACGAGCGGCGCCGAAGGCACGATCTCGTGGCCCTTGCCACGGAAGAATTCAAGGAAATCGCTGCGGATGCGCGCGGTGGTATAGGGACTGGACGTATTCATGGCGGCGGCTGCAAGCGGGCGCATCGTGCCCGGCGCACCGGGTCCCGGGAAGGGGACCGATGGCCAGACCGGACAACCCGGGGGAAGCGACCAGAATAACAAACGGCCCGGTTCAGGTGTCGGCGTCTTCCGGGTCGAAGCGGGTGGCCGCGCGGATGCGCTCGCCGTCGAAGCCCCGGCGCATGAGCAACTCGGCCGCCTTGCGCCGCTGGGCCAGATCCGCCGGGCCGGCCTCGCCGAAGCGGCGGCGCACCAGGTCGCGCGCGATCTCGGCCCAGTCGCCTTCGAAGCTCGCCATCGCGGCCGCGACGACCTCGCCGTCCAGGCCATGCGTGCCCAGTTCGGCGCGGATGTGGAGCGGACCATAGCCCGAGCCGGCGCGGCTGCGCACCAGGGACTCGGCGAAACGCCGGTCGTCCTGCCAACCGGCGTCGGCCAGCCGGCCGATCGCGGCATCGGCCTCTTCCGGCTCGACGCCGCGCGCGGCCAGCTTGCGCTTCAGTTCCCGGCGCGAGTGCTCGCGCCGGGTCAGCAACCCCAGCGCCCGCTGGGTGGCGGTCGGTTGCGTCCGGGGCGTGCGCCGCCGCGGCGGTCGCTCGCTCATGCCGATCCTGTCCCGGTCCGGGCCTGCATCGGGCGAGCGCATGGCAGCGCCCGGCTCACGGCTTTCCCCGGGCGGGCCGCGTGCCCTTGGCCGCCGCCCCGGCGGATGTGGTCACCTTGCTGGCGCTGGTCGCCTTGCCGGCCTGGGTCACCTTGCCGGCCTCGCTGGCCTCGCTGGCCTCGCTGGCCTCCCTGGCCTTGCCGGCCTCGCTGGCCTTGCTGGCCTTGCTGGCCTTGCTGGCCTTGCTGGCCTTGCTGGCCTTGCTGGCCTTGGTCGCCTTGGTCGCCTTGGTCGCCCTGGTCGCCTTGGTCCTGGCGGCCGGCAGGGCCTCGGCGGTGGCGGTGATCACGCGCCGCAGCAGGTCCGGCTCATCCAGGAACTCGTCCAGGACGTAGTAGTCCTTGGCTTCCGGATAGGGCTTGCCGAGCGTCAGGGAGGGCAGCAGCTTGCGGCCGGGCTCGGTGGGCTTGAGCAGCAGGCTGTTGTCGCAGGCGAATGCCACCACCTTGCCGTCCAGGTACAGCGCGTACTCGCCGAACATGCGCTTGTGGTCCAGCCTGGCGCCCAGCCCGGCCTGCTCGTGCACGTACTCGATGAAACCGGCATCGGTTGCCATTGCGAATGCCCCTGCCCCGTCCTCCGGCCTTCGCCGCCGGGAAATGCAGTCCCGTCCGGGGACCGCAATGGAAAAGGCCATCCATGGCCGCGAAGATCCTCCGGGTGGTCAGGCGTCCACGCCGGCCTTGTCGTCTTCCTCGTCGCGCCGGGCATCGGCGGGCTGGAACTTCTCGCGCAGCTCCGCCTCGAGCCGCTTGGCCACCTCGGGGTTCTCCTTGAGGTAGTTGCGGGCGTTTTCCTTGCCCTGGCCGATGCGCTCGCTGCCGTAGCTGTACCAGGCGCCGGCCTTGTCGACGAGCTTGGCTTCCACGCCCATGTCGATCAGCTCGCCCTCGCGGCTGATGCCCTCGCCGTACAGGATCTCGGTGATCACCTGCTTGAACGGAGGTGCCATCTTGTTCTTCACGACCTTGATGCGGGTCTGGTTGCCGATGATCTCGTCGCCCTTCTTGATCGCGCCGATGCGGCGGATGTCCAGGCGCACCGAGGCGTAGAACTTGAGCGCATTGCCGCCGGTGGTCGTCTCCGGGCTCTGGCCGGGCATCATCACGCCGATCTTCATGCGCAGCTGGTTGATGAAGATCACCATGCAGTTGCTGCGCTTGATGTTGCCGGTCAGCTTGCGCAGGGCCTGGCCC
>Ga0233385_1001045_pt1 | contig 12004 bp, 11 predicted proteins | sample ElkDunMinimDraft_16_FD_191543 | JGI IMG/M metagenome (GOLD analysis project Ga0233385, IMG submission 191543) | Fecal eukaryotic communites from dung pellets of Tule Elk in California, USA - Elk Dung G36 | ecosystem: Host-associated > Mammals > Digestive system > Large intestine > Fecal | place... | reverse complement strand
CGGTGTCGGCCCCGACGCCCGCGGCCGCACGCGCCTGCTGCTCAACGGCGAGCCGTACCTGCACGCCGGCCTGCTCGACCAGGGCTACTGGCCCGACGGGCTGTACACGCCGCCGTCGGACGCCGCGATGGTCCACGACATCCGCACCGCCAAGGACCTCGGGTTCACGATGCTGCGCAAGCACATCAAGGTCGAGCCGCTGCGCTGGTACCACCACTGCGACCGGATCGGGATGCTCGTCTGGCAGGACATGGTCAACGGCGGGCGGACGTACCACCCGGTCGTCGTCACGGCGCCCGTGCTGACGCCGCTGCGGCTCGACGACTCCCGGTACCGCGCGTTCGGCCGGCAGGACCCCGAGGGCCGCGAGGAGTTCCTCGCGGAGGTCGACGCGACGGTCGAGCTGCTGCGCAGCGTGCCGTGCGTCGCGCTGTGGGTGCCGTTCAACGAGGGCTGGGGGCAGTTCGACGCCGCCGCCGTGGCCGCGCGCGTGACCGCGCTCGACCCCACGCGACCCGTCGACCACGCGTCGGGCTGGCACGACCAGGGCGCGGGCGACGTCGTCAGCCGGCACGTCTACTTCCGCCCCTACCGGCTGTCGCGCGCCGACGCCGCCGACCCGCGCGCCGCGGTGCTCTCCGAGTACGGCGGGTACTCCTACCGTGTCCCGGGGCACACCTGGTCCGACAAGGAGTTCGGGTACCGGCGCTTCCGCGACCGCGACGCCTTCGAGCGCGCCTACCTGCGGCTGCAGCACGAGCAGGTCGGGCCGGCGGTCGACGACGGGCTCGCGGCGTTCGTCCACACCCAGCTCGCGGACGTCGAGGAGGAGACGAACGGGCTGATGACGTACGACCGGCGGGTCCTCAAGGTGGACGCCGACGCCGTGCGCACGTCGAACCTGCGGCTGCGCGCCCGCCACGACGCGGCCGCCGGCGTGGCTCCCGCCCGCCCGGTGCGCGTCACCGAGCGTGAGATCACCGCCCCCGTGAGCCTCACGCTGCCCGACGGCCGCTTGAACCCCGACGCGGTCGGCTGGACGCGCACACCGCTGGTGACGACCGACGGCATCGGCCGCGGCCCGCGCGGGCTGGGCCGCAACAAGCGGTGGGAGTACTGGGCGGTCACCACCCCGACGCACGTCGTCGCGCTCGTGACCTCGGCGATCGACTACGCCGCCGTCCACGGCATCTGGGTGCTGGACCGGCGGACGGGGACCGCGGTGTCGCACGACGCGATCGGTGCCCTCACCGGGTCGGTGCGGCTGCCCGGGACCCTCGGACGCGGGAAGGTCCGCACCAGCACGCGCCAGGTGAGGATCGCGATCGACGAGGTGCCCGGCGGCACCCGGCTGCGGGCCGTGGGGCCGCGCGTGCGGGTCGACGTCGTCGCGCACCGGCCCGACGGGCACGAGTCCCTGGGTGTCGTCGTGCCCTGGTCCGACACCCTGTTCCAGTACACCGTCAAGGACGTCGCCCGCCCCGCCACGGGCACGGTGCGGGTCGACGGGATCACGTCCGACGTGCCCGCCGGGGAGTCGTGGGCGACCCTCGACCACGGCCGCGGCCGCTGGCCGTACGACGTGCGCTGGAACTGGGGAGCCGGGTCGGGGGTCACCGACGGGCGGGTCGTCGGCCTGCAGGTGGGCGGACGGTGGACGGACGGCACGGGGTCGGTCGAGAACGCGCTCGTCGTCGACGGCCGCCTCACCAAGATCAGCGAGGAGCTGGTCTGGGACTACGACCCGGACGACTGGCACGCGCCCTGGCGCGTCACCGGCACGGACGTCGAGCTCACCCTCACGCCCTTCCACCTCAAGCAGTCCGCCACCGACCTGAAGGTCTTCGCGTCCCGCACGTCCCAGAGCTTCGGCCACTGGTCGGGGCGCGTGCGCGACGAGACGGGGACGTGGGTGCAGGTCCGCGACGTCGTCGGCTGGGCGGAGGACGTCCACAACCGCTGGTGACGCACGCCGCCGCGGCCGCCGGGGTGGTGCTGCGCCCCGTGGGACGGTCACCGGTTAGCCTGGCCGCGCCGTCCACCGTCGGGCGGCACCCCACCCCCGGAGGTCCTCGGTGCCGACCCGCTCCACCGCTGCGGTGACGGCGCTGTCCGCCCTGCTGGTGGTGCTGGCGGTGCTCGCGGCCGCGGTCGGCGGGCCGCTGTCGTTGGCGGGTCGCGGCGGCGAGGTGCCGGTGCCCACCGACACGCCGTCCGTCGAGGTGGTGACCGCCTCGCCCGCGCCGAGGCCCCCGGACCTCGACGACGTGACCACGACGTTCGAGTGGGTCGACGGGATCGTCCGCGCGCTGCAGGTCCTCGCCGCGCTCGCCGGCGTCGTCGTGCTGGTGCTGGTGGTGCGGTACCTCGCGCGGGGCTGGCGCCTGGACCGGCCCGCCGGCGACGAGGACGACGCGCCCGCGGGCGACGAGACCGACGACGAGCTCAGCGACACCGCCGTGGCCGCCCTGCGCGAGGGGGTGCGCGCGGCGAGCCGCGCCCTGGAGGACGACGTGCCACCCGGCGACGCCGTGATCGGCGCGTGGGTGGCGGTGGAGACCGCCGCGGCCCGCACCGGTGTGGTCCGCGACCCGGCGGAGACGGCCGGTGAGCTCACCGTGCGCGTGCTCGGCGCCACCCGCGCCGACCCCACGGCCACGCGCGCGCTGCTGCGGCTGTACCTGTCCGCGCGGTACGGCACGCACGGCGTCGACGCGGACGACGTGCGGCGCGCCCGCGACCTGCTGACGGTCGTGGGGCAGGGGCTGGTCCCGCGCGAGGACGGCGCGGGTGAGGACGACGCGGGCCGCGAGGACGCGACGGACCGGGAGGCCGCCCCGTGACCGCGCCGCGCCCGCTGCTCCGGGCGGCGTGGGACACCGCCTGGCGGCCGCTGGCCGTCGGCGCCGCCGTCGGTGTGCTGGCGTGGGCGCTGGGCATGCGGACGCCGTCCGCGCTGGTCCTGGGCCTGGCGGCCGCGACCCTGGCGGCGGTGCTGCAACGGGTCGACACGCTGCCCGAGCCGCGCCCGGCCCGCCGCGCGCAGGCCGCGCGCGACGGCGGGCGCGGCGAGGTCCTCGACGTGGCGTGGTCCATGGTCGGCCGCGACGGCCGCGTCACCGAGCGCGCCCTGCGCCCGCTGCGCGCCGCCGGCGCACGCCGCGTCGCACGCCACGGGCTGGACCTGACGGACGACCGGCAGGCCGACGCGCTCACCGGGCTGCTGGGCCGACGCGCGTACGGGACCCTCACCCGGCGGGGCCACCCGACCCCGACCGTCGGGGACCTGACGCACACGCTCGGCGTGCTCGAGCGGCTCGGTGCCACGCGGTCGCGCACGACCGCCCCCCACGACCCCCCGGCCGCCGACGCGCGGCCCGCCCCCGACCCGAGGAGCCCCCGATGACGCCGACCCCCGCGCCGCTGCCCGTCGCCGACGTCGCCCGCAGCGGCCGTGCCGTGCTCGACGAGGTCGCCACCGCCGTCGTCGGGATGGGCGGCCCGCTGCGCGTGGCGCTCGCCGCGGTGCTGGCCGGGGGGCACGTGCTGTTCGAGGACGTGCCCGGCCTGGGCAAGACCCTCGCGGCGCGCAGCCTGGCGACCGCGCTCGGCCTGGACTTCCGTCGCATCCAGTGCACGCCGGACCTGCTGCCGTCGGACGTCACGGGCTCGTCGGTGTACGACCCGGCCACGGCCGAGTTCACCTTCCGCCCGGGGCCCGTCTTCGCCGGGCTGCTGCTGGCCGACGAGATCAACCGCACCGCCCCCAAGACGCAGTCCGCGCTGCTGGAGGCGATGGCCGAGCGGCAGGTGAGCGTCGACGGCACCACGCACCGGCTGCCCGCGCCGTTCCACGTGGTCGCCACCTCCAACCCCGTCGAGTACGAGGGCACCTACCCGCTCCCCGAGGCGCAGCTCGACCGGTTCATGGTGCGTCTGGCCGTCGGGTACCCCGGGCGGGACGCCGAGGTCGACGTGCTGGCCCGGCGCCTCGCCCGGCGCGAGGAGGGCGCGTCGGTGCGGCAGGTCGTCGACGTCGCCACCCTGCTGGCCATGCAGGCGGGCGTCGAGGCCGTCGCCGTGGACCCCGACGTGCTCGCGTACTGCGTGGACCTGGCCGCCGCGACGCGCACCCACCGCGCGGTCGAGGTCGGGGCGTCACCGCGCGGGTCGCAGGCGCTGGTGCTGGTGGCACGCGCGCTCGCGGTGCTCGACGGCCGCGACCACGTCACGCCCGAGGACGTCAAGGAGGTCGCCGCGCCCGCGCTCGCGCACCGGCTGTCCCTCACGCCGCAGGCGTGGGCCGCGGGCCTGGCCCCCGGGACGGTGGTGCAGGAGGTGCTCGCGCAGGTCGCGGTGCCGACGACGGCCCGCCGCGCGTGAGCCTGCCGGAGCCGCCCCCCGCGCGGCCACCCACGTGGGGGCAGGACCCGGACCCGTCCCCGGCTCCCGCCGCGACGGGGCGGTGGACGCCCGTGCGCGCCGCGACGTGCGCCTCGGCCGCGTGCCTCGTCGTGCTGCTGCTGGGGGTCCTCGCGGGGCGTCCGGACGCCGCCGTGCTGGGCGTCGCGCCGCTGCTGCTGGCCGTGCGGGCACTGCACGGACGCCCCGCCGGGCCGGTGCGGGCCAGGTTCGAGGCCGGCGACGTGGACGACGACCCCGACGCGCGCGGCGGCGGGGGCCGGCTGCACGCCACGCTGCGCCTCGAGGGCCCGGGGCGGTGGGCCGCCGTCACCACGACGCGCCAGGGGCGCCGCGGCACCGAGGTGCTGGTGCGTCTGGCGGACGAGCGCCGGCTGCCCGTGGTGGCCCGCACCGTGCGCACCGGGCCGCAGGAGGTCGCGACCGCGGTCGTGCAGGGCGTCGGGCTCGACGGTGCGTCGGTCGCCGAGCCGACCCCGCCGGTCACCCGCAGCACCGTGGTGCTCCCCGCGACGACCCCGCTGCTGGACCTGCCGCTGCCGAGCAGGCTGCGCGGGCTCACCGGCCCGCACGAGTCGCGCCGCCCCGGGGAGGGCGGCGGGCTGCGCGACGTCCACCCGTGGGCGCCCGGCGACCGGCTGCGCCGCATCGACTGGCGCGTGACCGCCCGCCGCTCGCCCGACCTGCGCGAGCTGTACGTGCGCCGCGAGCACGCGCAGGCCGAGGCCGTCGTCGTGCTCGTCGTCGACTCCCGCGACGACGTCGGCCCGGACCCGCGCACGTGGCGCGGGTCGGTCGCGCCCCGCCCGCAGGACGCGACGTCGCTGGACCGTGCACGGCAGGCTGCCGCGTCGCTGGCCCGCGCGTACCTGGCCGCCGGTGACCGTGTCGGCCTCGACGACCTGGGCGTGCGCCGCCGCCCCGTGCCCCCCGGCGGCGGACGCCGGCAGCTCGACCGCATCCGGCACGCGCTGGCGCTCACGGCCCCGGAGGGGGAGCCGGCGGCACGGCTGCGCCCGCCGCGTCTGCCGTCCGGTGCGCTCGTCGTGGTGTTCTCCACCTTCCTGGACGACGAGTCGGCGGCCGTCGCGGCCCGCTGGCGGACCGCCGGGCACCGCGTGGTCGCGGTCGACGTGCTGCCGCGCCTGCGGGCGTCGGGCCTGTACGACCGCGAGCGCCTCGCGCTGCGGATGATGACGCTGACCCGCGAGGACCGGATGGCCGAGCTGGCCGACCAGGACGTCGAGCTGGTGACGTGGCGCGACGAGCCCGCGGTCGCGCTGCGGGTGCTGGCCCGTCGCGCGCAGCGGCGCGCCGGGGCGGGGGTGGCACGGTGAGCGCGCGGTTCGGCTCCGAGGGGTTCGGGGCGTGGGTGCTGGACCGGATCGGCCCGACGGCGCGCGCACCGCGCGGGCGCGGCGAGCAGCCGGAGGTCACCGTGCGGACCGGTCCGGCCGTGCCCGCGGCCGCCGTGCGGGCGGTGCTCGCGCTGGCCGCGGTGGCGGCCGCCCTCGTCGCGGGCACGATGCCCGGCGGGGTGGTGCCGCCCGGGGTCCTCACGCTGCTGGTGGTGGTCGCGCTCGCGCCCGCGGTGGTGCCGCGCGCGCCGGTGGCGGCGCTCCTGGTGCTGGTCGTGGGGGTGCGGGTGCTGCTCGCCGACCCGGCGTCGCCGCTGGTGCTGGCGGTGCTCGTGCTGGCCCTGCACGTGGTGCTGCGGCTCGCGGCCGTCGTCGCCCGGGTCGGGTGGCGGGGGCGGATCGAGGTCGCGGTCCTCACGGACGACCTGCGGGCGGCGGTGGCGGTGCAGGTCGGTGCGCAGGCGCTGGCGCTGCTCGCCGGGGCGGTGCTGGGTGCCGGGGGTGCCGCGGGCACCGGTGGCTGGCACGTGGTCGGGATGCTGGCGGTCGTCGGGCTGGCCGCGACCGCGATGGTCCGGCCGGTGCGGCCGTGGTGGCGGGGGCAGCCGGACGCGTAGCGGTGGGCCCCGGGCGCCCACCCGACCCCAGCACCACCGCAGGGCGGCTCCGTCCCCGGGCCGCCTCGTCGCCCTGCCGCCGCCCTGCGCGGCGCCCTAGCGTCGCGGCATGTCGACGACGGTCATCGAGTCCGCGCTCGCGGACGTGCGGGCGCACCTGGCGGCCGCGCAGGTCGTGGTGGTGGGCGCGAGCGCCGTCACGTGGACGGGCGCGGCGGCCGACGCGGCGGACGGACGACGGACCGCGCTGCTCGCCGCGGTGCGCACCTGCCGGGCGGCGCTCGACGACGCCGACCGGCTGCTGGCGGCCGTGCGGCGCGCCGAGCGGCAGTGCGTCCTCCCGGCCCCTCTCGCGACCGGCGCACCGGTCGGTGGGACCGTGCCGCCGTGGGGGTGAGGGACGGGCTCTCGCTCACGCTCGACGGCCACGGGCACGTGCTGGTCGACCCGGGCGAGCTGCAGGAGGCCGCCGCCCGGCTGCGCGGCGCGGCGGAGCGGCTGGACACGGCCGACGTGCGCCTCGGGTCGGCCGCGTGGCGGGCGGGTGACCTGGCGGCGGCGCTCCCGGAGGCGCACGCGCTCGCCGACGCCCTGGCGACGCTGCGGCGGGCGGTGCACGGGCCGGCCGGTCTGGCGGACGACGTGCGGGACCTGGCGAGGCGCAGCACCGACGCGGCGGCCGCGTACGACCTGGCCGAGACGGACGCCCAGGCGCGATGGTCCGCGGTCGTCGGCGCCCTGGGGTTCGCCGTCGCCGTCGGGCCGTTCGGTCCCGCGGCGCTGCTGACGGCCGCCGCGGGGGTCGCGGTCGGGGACCTGCTGCTCGCCGAGGCGCGCGACCTCGCGCTCGCGCCGGGGGGCCGGACGTCCCCGGGCGACGCGGCGGCGGAGCTCGCCGACCTCGCGGACGTCCCCCGGCGGATCGTCGCGGACGGCCGCGGTGCCCTCGTCCTGCAGCTGCTGGCGGCCGCGCTCGGGTCCGTCGCCGGGGCGTCCGGACCGCAGCTCGACCCCGTGCGGCGGTTCTCGGCCCTCGTCGCGGGGCTCCTGCCGGCGCGGGACGTGCGGCTGGTGCCCCGGGCGGACCCGCCCCGGCTGCCGGCGCCCCGCGGCGTCGAGGGGCTCGTGGACCTCGCCGCGCGCACGTACGACGAGGGGACCGGCACCGGGGAGCCGGGCACGCCCCTGGCGACGGTCACGGTGCAGCGCCTCGACCACGCGGACGGCAGCCGGTCCTGGGTCGTCGCCGTGCCCGGTACGCGGGCCGCGGGGCTGACCGGTGACGTGCCGACCGACAACGGCACCAACCTGGCGCTCGAGGGCGGGGTGCCGGACGTCATGACGCGCGCCGTGCTCGCGGCGATGGCCGGTGCGGGCATCGGCGCCGACGAGCCCGTCGCGCTGGTGGGGCACAGCCAGGGCGGGATGGTCGCCACGAACGTCGCGGCGGTCACCGCGGGCGCGTACGCGGTGCGGCTCGTGGTGACCGCCGGGTCGCCCGACGTGCCGGCCGCGCCGCCGCCGGGCGTCGCGACCGTCACGCTGCGGCACCGCGAGGACGCGGTCTCCCTGCTGGACGGGCGGGTCGGGGAGCGCGGCGGACCCGGGACGCTGTCCGTGGTGCGGGACCTCGCGGCCACCGGCGGACCGGTGCGGCCGTCGTTCAGCGAGGCGCACGCCGTGGCCGGCTACGTGCGCACGGGTGCCCTGGTCGACCAGGCGCTGGGGGACGTGCCGGCGGGCGACCCGGTGCGTCGCGCGCTCGCGGACGTGCTGGGGGACGCCCCTGCCCGCACGACGACGTCACAGGTCACGGTCACGACGGGCTCGCCCGAGGTCCCGGCGGCCCCCGGCGGGCTGCCGGTCCCGCCGGTGGTGCGCCCGGCCCCGCCCGCCGCACCCGACGGCGCGTTCGGGGCACCGGCGGCGTGGCCGCCGCCCACCCGCGACCTGCTCACGCAGGCCGCCGGGCTCGGCGGTGCCGTCAGCGCCGGTCCGACGACGTCATCGACGACAGCACGAAGCTGACGACGGAGATGATCAGCGCACCGAGGATCGCGGTGCCGAAGTCGTTGATCCGCAGGCCCCAGTCCGTCTGCTCGGTGATCCACTCGGTGAGCAGCAGCATCAGGGCGTTCACGACGAGGGTGAACAGGCCCAGGGTGAGGATGTACAGCGGCAACGACAGGAGCGCGACGATCGGCTTGACGATCGCGTTGACGATCCCGAAGACGAGCGCCACGGCGAGGATGATCCCGACCGTCTGGGTCGTCGTCTCACCACCGACGACGACCAGCCCGGGCAGGATCAGGGTGGCCAGCCAGATGGCGACCCCGTTGATGAGCACGCGGACGACGAATCCCATGCTCCGATGGTGCACCCTGCGCCGCGTTTCCACAGGTCGGCGCGGCCGCGCGGTCCGCGTCGTGTCGCGGCGGACGCGGGGTCGGGTCGGTGGCCGCGTCGGGCGTCCCGGGGTCCCCCTCAGCGACCGACGGCGGCGGTGGCCGGCGTGCCGTCCCCGACCGGACCGTCCTCGAGCACACCGGGCGCCGCGGTCACCGCGGCGGGAGCCCCACGCGTCAGGACGACGAAGGACAGCGCGGCCAGGGCCGCGGAGACGACCATCGCGATCGCCATGGGGACCGCCGTCAGCTCACCCCGCAGGCCGACCAGCGGCGCGACGACGGCGGCGAGGGCGAACTGCAGGAAGCCGAGGAACGCCGAGCCGGTGCCGGCGTGCCGGCCCGCCTGACCCAGGGCCAGCGCCGTCGCGTTGCCGAAGACGAGCCCGAACGACCCCTGGAAGACGGCGAGGAGGACCAGGGTGGGGGCCGTCGGGACGCCCTGGAGCGCGGTCACGAGCAGACCCGCGGCCGCGAGGCCGGCCGCGGTCAGGCCGGTGCCGATCATCACGCGGTAGGGCACGCGACCGGCGAGCGCGGCGGACACCGCACTGGTGGCGGTGATGGCCAGCGCGTTGAGCGCGAACACGAGCGAGAACTGGCCCTCGGAGAGCCCGATGATGTTCTGGACCACGAACGGCGAGGCCGAGATGTACGCGAAGAGCCCGGCGAACGAGAAGCAGAACGTCAGGACGTAGCCGGTGTAGTACCGGTTCGCGAGCACCTGGCGGGCGGTGGTGAGCGTCGCGCCGACGCCGCCGCGCGTGCGCTGGTCACGCGGCAGGGTCTCCCGCGCCCACAGCGCGGCGCCCCCGAGCATGAGCAGCACGAGCGCCGCGACCACCCAGAACACCAGCCGCCAGCCGGACTGCGCGACGATCAGGCCACCGGCGAGGGGGGCGACGACCGGGGCGACCACGCTCACGATCATGAGCACCCCGAGCAGCTTCGCGGCGGCGGGGCCACGCGAGGTGTCGGAGATGACCGCACGGGCGAGCACGACGCCGGCGGCGCCGCCGAGCCCCTGCAGGAACCGCGCGCCGGTGAGCACCTCGACGGTGGGCGCGAGCGCGCACACCACGCTCGCGAGCAGGCACAGGGCCGTACCCGCGAGGAGGGGCCGGCGGCGCCCGATCCCGTCGGACAGCGGGCCGATGACGAGCTGACCGAGCCCGAGGCCGACGAGGAAGGCGGTCATCGTCAGCTGGATCCCGCTGGCGGTGGTGCCGAGCTCGGCCGCCATCGCCGGGAACCCGGGCAGGTACATGTCGATCGAGAGCGGGGCGACGGCGGTGAGCAGGGCGAGGACCGCGACGAGCGCGGGACCCAGGGGCAGGGCGGGGCGGGCGGGGGCGTCGGCGGACGCGGGCATGGTCGACCTCTCGGACGTGGTGGGGGACCCGGGAACATTAGATACATGAACATATGTATGTCAAGATATGAGTTAGGATCGGCGCATGGCGACAGCGCGGTCACGCACGGGCGGCCCCTCGGCGGGCAGGGCCGCGTCGACCGACGTCACCGCCGTGCTGCGCGACCTCGCCTGGACCATCCACCGCCGCAGCCCGCAGGTCGCGGGGATCGAGCCGCTGCCCACCACCGAGCTCGCCGTGCTCATGCACGTGCTGGAGTCGCCCGGGCTGTCGGTGGGGGAGGTCTCGCGCCACCTCGGTCTGCGGCAGAGCAACACGAGCGCCGCGCTGCGGACGCTGGGCGAGCGGGGCCTCGTGGCCCGCGAGCCCGACCCCGACGACCGTCGCGTCACCCGGCTCGTCCCGACCGAGCGCGCGCGGGTCGAGCACGAGGCCGTGGCAGAGGCGTGGGTCGGCCCGGTCGTCGAGGCGGTGGGCGAGCTCCCACCGTCCGACCTCGCCGCGCTCGAGGCGGCGGTCCCCGCGCTCCTCGCTCTCGACCGCCGCCTGCGCGCCCACCAGCCCGCCCCCTGACACCACCGGGACCGCGCCCCCGCGGCCGGTCGGTCCGGTCACTCCGCGGCGCACGGCGCGGCCGGCCGGCTCGCGGTGGCATGCTGACGGGCGTGAGCCGCGTCCCCCTCCGCCGTGCCCTCGCCGACCTGCCCGCGTACGTGCCGGGCGCCCGCGCCGCCGTCGGGGCGGCCGCGTACAAGCTGTCGTCGAACGAGAACCCGTACCCGCCGCTGCCGTCCGTGGTCGCCGCGATCGCGGACGCCGCCGTCGACGTCAACCGGTACCCGGACATGTACGCCACGGAGCTGACCGAGGCGATCGCGCACCGCCTCGCCGTGGTGCCCGCGTCCGTGGTCGCAGGGACCGGCTCGGTGGCCGTCCTGGGCCACGTCCTCACCGCGGTGTGCGAGGCCGGCGACCAGGTCGTGCTGCCCTGGCGGTCGTTCGAGGCCTACCCGATCGCGGTGACGCTCGCCCACGCCGAGCAGGTGCGCGTCCCGGTGCTGCCCGACGGTCGTCTCGACCTGCCGGCGATGGCGGCTGCCGTCACGGACCGCACACGCGTGGTCCTGGTGTGCACGCCCAACAACCCCACGGGCCCGGCCGTGCGCGACGCCGAGCTGCGGGACTTCCTCGCCGCGGTGCCGCGCGACGTGCTCGTGGTGCTCGACGAGGCGTACGTCGAGTTCGTGCGGGACGCCCAGGCGCCGGACGCCCTCGCCCTGTTCGCGGAGCACCCGAACGTCGTGCTGCTGCGCACGTTCTCCAAGGCGTACGGGCTCGCGGGCCTGCGTGTCGGGTACGCCGTGGCCCGCCCCCGGCTGGCCGCGGCGATCCGGACGGCCTCGACGCCCTTCGGGGTCTCGCACGTCGCCCAGCTCGCGGCGCTCGCGTCCCTGCGCGCGGAGCGCGAGCTGCTCGTGCGGGTCGAGGCGATCGTCGCCGAGCGCACCCGCATGCTCGCCGGTCTGCACGCGCAGGGCTGGGCGGTGCCCGACAGCCAGGCCAACTTCGTCTGGCTCGCGCTGGGCGACCGCACGGTCACGTTCGCGGAGCGCTGCGCCCGCGCCGGTGTGCTGGTCCGGCCGTTCGCGGGCGACGGCGTGCGCGTGAGCGTCGGCGAGCGCGAGGCGACCGACATCTTCCTCGAGGTGGCGCAGGAGCACGCGCCCCGCTGACGGGTGCGCGGCGTTCCGGTCGCCGTCCCTCGGTGCCCGCAGCACCATGGGAGGCATGGACACCGTGCTGACCTGGGTACCGGCGGCCGTCGACAC
>Ga0233385_1001044_pt1 | contig 12006 bp, 13 predicted proteins | sample ElkDunMinimDraft_16_FD_191543 | JGI IMG/M metagenome (GOLD analysis project Ga0233385, IMG submission 191543) | Fecal eukaryotic communites from dung pellets of Tule Elk in California, USA - Elk Dung G36 | ecosystem: Host-associated > Mammals > Digestive system > Large intestine > Fecal | place... | reverse complement strand
GCGAAGGCGTCGGCCTCTTCCCAGATTTTCGCGATCTTCGGCTCGACGGTCTTGGCGTCGTAGGTCTTCTCAAGCATGGGGCGATGTCCGGATTTTTCGCGACCGGTAAATCGGAAGGGCGGCGGCAAGTCAACAGCAGCCCGACAGGCGGCAGCGCGCCTGCCGCCGCCAACGAAAACGCCGCCCGAAGGCGGCGTTGCTTGAACCGGTAAGGAGCGGGATTACTGCGCGCCGCGCGCCACCCGCTCGATCTCCTCGCGCACCAGGCGCTCGACCAGCGTCGGCAGGTTGTTCTCCATCCAGTCGCGCAGCAGCGGTTCGATCATCTCCTGCGCCATCTCGTCGAAGCGCTTCTGGCTGCGCGCCGCAAAGGCTTCCGAAAGCTCGCTGAAGGAGGCCGCCACCTGCCGCTCGACGCGCTCGGACAACAAAGCCGGCTTGGCTGCGACGCTTTCGGCCGAAGCTAAAGCGCTCTGCGTTGCGACGGCCGGCCGTTCCTCGACCGCAGCCGCGGGGGCCGCAACCGGCTCGCTTCTCGGCGGCTCAGCCGGGCGGGCGTTGTTTGCCGCCTCTGGTATGCCGAGCAGTGCACGGGCATCCTCGCGGGCCGCGCGCGAATTCTCGATCGCCTTCTTGATGTCGTCCGGCGAGCGCTCGTAAGGCGGCCGCTCTGCGATGGGGCGCACGGCCAAAGGCCTCTCGGATGCCGGCCGTTCGAGTACGGGCCGCTCCGCGACAGCAGGCTTCGCCGGTTCCGGGTCCATCCAGCGCGACGGCATGCTCGCCGCCTCCGCCGTGATCTGCGCCTGCACCTCGGCGAGCGTCACCGGCTTCTTCTGCGGAGGCGCCTCGCGCGGCGCCGGGGCGCTCTGCTCCAGTGCCCGCAACTCGTTGCGGAAGGCGTCGACCTCGATCACCGTTCGCTCGGCCGGGGCCGGAGCGGCGGCCGGCGCCGCAGCGCGAGCTTGGCCCTGCTCGGGCTCGCCCTGCCTGCGGGCGGCGTCATTGTCCTCGATGATCCGCCGGATCGAGGCCAGGATCTCTTCCATGGAAGGTTCGCGTTGTGCGCTGCTTGCTTGTGCCATCGTCACGTCCGCCCACCCCTTTCGCCAGTCCGGCTGCAGCCCTCTTGGCTGACCGAATCATTGATGAAAGCGTAGCGGACCGACCGGCCTACGAGAATCCCCAAACTCGGAGAGCCGGGGATTTCAACAAGATTGCTGATTCAACGACTTGCGGTGGCTCGAGCGGCGACGCGCCGGTCAGCGGCCGTCGGGCGTCTTCAACCCGCCCCACTTGTTCTTGACCGCATCGTAATGCTCCTGCGGGCGATACTCCGCCACGGCAAGCCCGAGGCGCTCTGCCGACAGCGCGCCAATCGCCGAGATGATCGCATAGCTCGCCACGACCACGTCGCGCTCCGCGCTGACCAGATTGATCTGCGCGGTGATGACGTCTGCCTGCGCATCGAGCACGTCCAGCGTCGTGCGCTGGCCGACATTGCGCTCCTCGATCACGCCATTCAGCGCGAGTTCCTGAGCCTCAACCTGCGCACGGTTCGCCGACACGCTCTCGCGCGCGGCCACGTACTGCGTCCAGGCCGAAACCACCGCCTGGCGCACCTGGTCGCGACTGACGTCGACCTGGATGCGCGCCTGGCCGAGCGATTCCTTCGACTGGCGCACCAGCGCCGACGTGCGGCCGCCCGTATAGATCGGGATGGTCAGCGTCGCGCCGACCGTCGCCGAGTTGAACGTTCCGTCGTTGGTGGTCGAGACGCCAGGCAGGCCTTCCGTATTCTGGTAGCTGCGCTGTACGCCGGCGGACGCCGACACCTGAGGCAGCAGCGCGCCTTCGTTCGATTTGACGGAGAAGGCGGCCGCATCGACGAGATATTCGGTCGCAACGATGGCAGGATGATCCCCGGCAGCGATCGCGATCGCCTGGTCCAGGCTCCCGGGCAGCATCCTGGCGAGCGGCTGCCCTGCCTGGAGTCGGCCCGGTTCGTCGCCGACGACCTGCCGGTAGGTGGCCTCGCTGGCCTCGGCCTGCGCTCTCGCTGCCGCCACCTGGGCAACGGCTGCCGCGCGGCTCGCATCGGCCTGGGCGACGTCCGTCCGGGTGCCCTCGCCGACCTCGAAGCGCGAGCGCGCGGCGCGCGCCTGTTCAGTCAGGAACTGCAGGTTCTGCTCGGTGAGCACCGCGATCTGCCGGTCGCGGATGACGTCCATGTAGGCGCTTGCCGCATCGAACAGCGTGTTCTGCACCTGGTTGCGCAGGCTTTCGAAGGAGGCCCGCACCTGTGCCTCGGCGGCCCGGACATTGTTCCTGGTCTGGAAGCCGTCGAACAGCATCTGGTCGATCTGCACGCCGAAGGAACCTGTCGTCAGCCGTGCGGTCCCCAGGGTCCGCTCGCTGCTCGTATAGTCGATGGTGCCGCTGCCTGTGATCGTCGGGCGCCAGCCCGACTTGGCGATCGGCACGCTCTCATCGGTGACGCGCGCGCCGGCGCGTTCCGAATTCAGCGTCGAATTGAGCTGGTAGGCTTTTGCCAGCGCGCCGAACAGCGTCTCGGCGGACGCAGCCGTCGAGGACAACGCCGTCGCGGCAAGCAGTGCGGCGGCGAGAACTTTCTTGGTAACCAACGACACACCAACCCTCTTCAGTTCGCCGGAAGCACCGACTGATTCGGCGTTCTCGGCTGTCGGCCAGTTCCCCCGCCCTGGTTTCCGGCCAATCCCGCGCTGCAATATGCCAGCGCCGGCTCGGTAATAACGGCCCCTTACGATAAAGCATCATGGCTTGCCGGCTCGTGCAAGAGCCAACCGCTCAGAATTCGAACGCAGGCGTACGTTCGAAGCCCGGTAGTGGCTTTACTGCCGCATTGAAGACGGGGCGGCCCGTCGCGACGCCGTTGGATTTCAGGTAGATGCGGGCGATTCCGGCCGCGCCGTGCCCTTCCACGACGACCAGCCGGCCGCCTTCGGCAAGCTGCGCCCTGAGCGTCTCGGGAAGCTCGTCGACGCTGCCTTCGACGACGATCACGTCATATGGCGCGCCGGCCTTGTGACCGGCCTTGAGCTCGCCGCGCACCACCGAGACGTTGTCGCAGCCGAGGCCGGCCAGCGTCGATTGAGCCTTGTCGGCGAGCGACCCGTCGCTCTCCAGCGCCACGACGGTCTTTGCCAGGCGCGACAGCACCGCAGCCGAATATCCCGTCCCGGTGCCGACGTCGAGCACCGTATCGTTGGGGCCGATCTCGGCAAGCTGGACCAGCTTGGCGAAGGGCGACGCCTCCATCAGGTAGCGCGCGCCAGGCCCCGCCTTCTCGGAGATCAGCATGTCCTCGTCGATATAGGCCAGCGCCTTGCGGCTCTCCGGAACGAAGGCTTCACGCGGGACGCTGAGCATGGCGGTCAGCAGCGGCAGGCTGGTCACATCGGTGGTGCGCACCTGACCGTCGACCATCTTGACGCGAAGTTCGGAGAAATCAGTCATCTTCGTCTGGCCCGAACCATGCGCGCGCCGCGCGCCCTCAATTTCGTGTTCCGCGGCGATTGCTCGCCGCACCGGGCGCTGGAAGTGGAGGCCTCGCCCGGAATCGAACCGGGGTGCAAGGATTTGCAGTCCTCTGCGTAACCACTCCGCCACGAGGCCTCGCCGCTTCGGCAGCGCGAGGCGGATCAATAGGTTCTGCCCCGTAGGCCGTCAAGCACATGAATTTCATTCTGAACGGTTTCCTGGCGGCGTTCTGGACCCCTGTTCGCGAAACGTGCTTCTCCTTGCACCGCCGGTGGCTGCAGGCGCTGCTGGCGCGATGGGCTGGCTAGCCTAGACGCCCTGGGTATCCTTCCACCTGATGTTCCGGACATACTCAATGCTATCGATCCGCCGCAGCCATGCCTTGTCGGCAACATCGCTCGGAGGCCCGCCAAGCCTGAAGTCAAGGGAGCCCTTCCCGTCGCAACGTCGACAACGGAGCCCGGCCACGTGCACCACGTCATCGCATTCGATGTTGCCGAAAGCGGTCTTCAGGTCCGCGACCAGATAGTAGCGTTCACGCTTGCAATAGGTGCATTTGATGCTGGCGAAGGTGAAGCTTTTCACCGCATCCTTGAGGGTGAAGGCCCCCTTCCGCTTTGGCCAGTAGGGTTCGGGCATGGGCTACCGATAGGAACGTATTCTCCCACTCGTCAATGCCGGATCGAGTTGTTTGTTCCTTTTTCGTTCACCGTGGAAAATCGATGCACCACTGGTGGCCATCGCCGCGTCGGCCGCATGCCTAGGAGCCTACCGGCCGGCTTTTCACGAATTGAATAACCTTACGCGGCGCTTATCGGGTGCTTCCGGAGGAACTCGATGGCGCGCTGTTTGAAGGAGCGGTCGCCAGTGGCAAGCATATGGTCGCGGGCCTCGATGGCAAAGCTCTCGGCATTGGGCATCAGGCCGGCAAGCTCGTCTGGAGAACCGCCTATGTCGTCCTTGGTGCCGACAGCCACCAGCGTCGGCTGCGTGATGCGGGCAACCTCCGATTCGGTGAGTTCCGCGCGCGAAGTGGCGATGCAGGCGGCAAGCGCCTGCCGGTCGCTCTTCGTCTGGTCGGCGAACCGGCGAAACGTCTTGCCGCGCGGATGGGTCACACTCTCCTCGTCCTCCGTGAGCAGCGCCGACGCGATCGGGTCCCAGTCGCCGACCCCGTCGACCAGGCCGCTGCCGAGCCCGCCGAGGATCAGCGTGGCGACCATCTGCGGCTCGGCGAGCGCCAGGAAGGCGGCGATTCGCGCGCCCATCGAATAGCCCATGACATGCGCGCGCGGGATGCCGAGATGGCCGAGCAAGGCGGCGGCGTCTCCAGCCATCTTTTCGGGTGTGTAGTCGGCGGTGTCGTAACTCTTGGTCGTCGCGCCGTGGCCGCGATTGTCGAAGGCGATCGCCCGGTAACCGGCGTCGTTCAGCGTCTTCACCCAGCCCGTCGAGACCCAGTTGACCATATGGCTGGAGGCAAAGCCGTGGATCAACAGCACCGGCTCGGCGTCCGGCGCCGGCTGCTGGTCGATAAAGGCGAGATCGAAGCCGTCATGGCTGAAGAATTTCATCGAGCCGGCAATTCCCTTCAGGATAGAGACCATCGAATGAGGAGCTACGGTCTAGCCGGCACCGGCTGTCCGAGCGATCACCGGATGGCGAATCGCACTGCCGTCCGCGATGCCGGCCTTCTCGGCGATCCCGCGCTTCAGCTCCAGCACATAGCGTACGGGCACCGTCGTGCCCGGGGAAATCAGCGCTTCGGAAAAAGGCTCGCCGGGGAGCACGTCGACCACCTTGCCGTCCTCTCCGATGAAGACAAGGTCGAGCGGCATCGGCGTGTTCTTCATCCAGAAGCCGACCGGCCTCGTTTCCGGGAAGACGAACAGCATGCCGTGGTCGTCGTCCATCGCCTCGCGGAACATCAGTCCTGCGGAGCGCTCGCTGTCGTCGTCGGCCACCTCGATGGTGAAGGAGCGTTCGCCGCCCGCCGTCTCGACGACCAGCGGCGCCGGGTCGAGCGGCAGCCGCATCGCCTGGTCCGCCGCCGACTGCGGCATGCCGAGATAAAAGCCGAGCGCGCCGACGATGACGACGATCGCGGCGATTGCCAGCAATATCCTGCGATTCATTCAGGCGTTCCCAGAGCGATCCCGGACGGTCCGCAGCGGGAGTTCAATGCGCGACCGGCAGGGTCCCGATATCGGGGTGAATTTCGGCAGCCATAAGGCCCTTGTCGCCGCGGCCGTAACGCACCAGCACCACCTGCCCCGGCCTGAGCTCGGTCAGGCCATAGCGCCGCAGCGTCTCCATGTGAACGAAGATGTCTTCCGTGTTCTCGCCGCGGGTCAGGAAACCGAAACCCTTGGTGCGGTTGAACCACTTGACCAGCGCGCGCTCCAGGCCGCTCTCCGGCGTGACGACGACATGCGTGCGCTGCTCCTGCATTTCCGCCGGATGCAACGCCGTCGAACTGTCCATGGAGACGACGCGGAACGCCTGCAGGCCGCGTTCGCCCTTCTTGACCAGGCAAACGACCCGCGAGCCTTCCAGCGCGGTATGGAAGCCGTCGCGCCTGAGACATGTCACGTGGATCAGAACATCGCCGAGACCGCCGTCGTCGGGCAGGATGAATCCATAGCCCTTCGCGACGTCGAACCATTTGATGGCGCCGGAAACCTCGATGACCCCCGCATCGCTGTCTTCGGTGCCGACAAAGGCTTCGTCTCTGGCATCTTCATGCCTCGTGATAGAGGCTTTTTCCCCCATCAGAACGCCCCCTGTCTATGGACTGGCACAGCTGATTCTAGAGTGAAGATTAACACCGCGTGTAAGCTTGTGTGCAAGGCCCGCACGGGCTTTTTTCACATATGCACCAGGATTTGGAAGCCTCATGGTAAATCGTGCCGGTATTGCCGGCGGCCGCGGGTTGTCGACCGAGGTGCCCCGCCCTATGTTCCTGCACCGCTGAAATCCGAGGAAGAAACATGCGCTATCTGCACACAATGGTCCGCGTCAAAGACATCGACGAGGCGCTCGATTTCTACGTGAAGAAGCTCGGGCTGCAGGAGGTCCGCCGCATGGAGAACCAGCAGGGCCGCTACACGCTGGTCTTCCTCGCGGCGCCCGAGGACGAGCAGAGCGGCATCAACACGAAGGCGCCGCTGCTCGAGCTGACCTACAACTGGGATCCGGAGGACTACGCGGGCGGGCGCAACTTCGGCCACCTGGCCTACGAGGTTGACGACATCTACGAAACCTGCAAGCGCCTGCAGGATGCCGGCGTCGTCATCAACCGTCCGCCGCGCGACGGCAACATGGCCTTCATCAAGTCGCCCGACGGCATCTCCATCGAGCTCCTGCAGAAGGGCGACGCACTAGAAAAGGCCGAGCCCTGGCTGTCGATGGCGAACACCGGAACCTGGTGACCCATACGCCGGCGCAAGCCGGAACTGCGCATCCCAACGCCCGCCCTGCCCGGCGGGCGTTCGGTTTTTTGGGAACGCTTTCGGTGCCGTGGGGGTTGGAAGCCGGAGCTGTTGAGGGCCAGGCTCGCCAACAGGAAAGGAAACCCCATGAGACTCGTTACGGCAGCAGCAGCCGCCATGCTCCTCTCCACCGGCATGGCTTTCGCGCAGGACAACTCGACCACCGGCAGCACCAGCGGCTCGGACTCCGACCCGTCCAGCTACCTGTCTGGCCCGAACATCCATCGCTTCTATCAGAACGACTCGATGGACGAACTGCGCCCGGAAGCCGAGATCAGGACCACCTGGAAGGCGATGTCCGAACAGGATCGCTCCAACATCCTGCAGGCCTGCATGGGCAACAAGGACACCAGGTACAATCCGCTCTGCAATTCGCTCAAGGCCATGTAGGGCCTTCATCGAACCAGCAAAAGCCCGCCGCTCGGCGGGCTTTTTGCATGCGACGGCTTCACTTGATCGCGTCGGCCATCTTCGCCAGGGCGGTCACCGTGTTCCAGTTGCGCGCCGTGTTGGGCACGCCGATGCCCTTGTCGAATTTCTCCGCCAGCTTCGACGTGCCGAAGCCGTGTGGTGTGTGCAAATAGGCGACCTTGCCGACCACCTCGATGCGCTCGCCGTCCTTCGCATACGCCCGAAGCGCCTCGACCTTGGCTTTTTCCGGCGACGCCGCGAGCACTGCCGCATGCAGGAACTTCGGCGCGTCGACCGCCCTCGGGAACGGGTTGTTCGCGATCAACTCGGCCCACTCCTCCCGCGTCACGATATGGATCGCCTTGTCGAAGCCGAATTTCTTCTTCGCAATGTCAGCGATATCGGCCGCCACGCTTGCTGCGCCCTTGCGCGACGACAGCACGGCATTGCCGCTGTTGATGTAGGTGGAGACATCCTTGAAGCCGGCTGCTGTCAGCGCCTCGCGCAGCGGCCTCGTTGGCAGCTGCGTCGCGCCGCCGACGCCACGGAAGAGGACGATATAGACGGTCATATGACCAGCCCCGCGATCGTCTCGTTGTCGGTGATGTCCTGGTGGGCCCAGCCGGCCTCGTGAAAACGCCTTTCGAGCACGTCGAAATTTCTGCGATCCTTCGTCTCGATGCCGATCAGGACCGAGCCGAAATTGCGCGCCGACTTCTTCAGATATTCGAAGCGCGCGATGTCGTCATCCGGCCCGAGCAGTTCGAGGAAATCGCGCAGCGCGCCGGGGCGCTGCGGGAATCGGAAGACGAAATATTTCTTGAGGCCCTCGAAGCGCAATGCGCGCTCCTTCACGTCCGGTAGCCGCTCGAAATCGAAATTGCCGCCCGACACCACGCAGACGATCGTCTTGCCGCGGATGTCCTTGCGCGCAAAATCCTTGAGCGCGTCGATCGCCAGCGCGCCCGCCGGCTCCAGCACCACGCCCTCGACGTTCAGCATCTCGATCATCGTCGCGCAGAGCCGGTTCTCCGGCACGAGCCGCACTGACTCTGCCTGAAACGCCTTCAGGTACCGGAAGGGCTCACGGCCGATCTCGGCCACCGCCGCGCCGTCGACGAAATTGTCCACGGCGTCGAGCTTCACCCGCCGTCCCGCGGCAAGGCTTTGCGCCAGGCTCGGGGCGCCCGCCGGTTCGCAGAACAGGAAGCGCATATCGCGGCCGGTCTCGCGGAAGTACTGAGTCACGCCGGCCGACAGGCCGCCGCCGCCGACAGGCAGCATCATGATGTCGGGAGAGCGCCCGCCCGGCATCTGCTCGGCGATCTCCCAGGCGACCGTCGCCTGTCCCTCGATGATGTCCTTGTGGTCGAAGGGCGGCACCATATGCGCGCCGCTCTGCTCGGCGAATTCAAGCGAGGCGCGGTAGCACTCGTCGAAGAAGTCGCCGAACAGCCGGATCTCGACGAACTCGCCGCCGAACAGCTTGGTCTTGTCGATCTTCTGCTGCGGCGTCGTCACCGGCATGTAGACCACGCCCTTCTTGCCGAAATGGCGGCACACGAAGGCGAAACCCTGCGCATGGTTGCCGGCCGAGGCGCAGACGAACAGCTCGGCCTGGTTGCCGGCGGCCAGCGCATGGCGGAAGAAGTTGAAGGCGCCGCGGATCTTGTAGGAGCGCACCGGCGTCAGGTCCTCGCGCTTCAACAGCACGTGCGCGCCGTATTTCTTCGACAGATAGTCGTTCTGCTGGAGCGGCGTCGGCGGAAAGATGCCGTGCATGGCGGTCGCGGCGTCCGAAACTCTGTTGGCGAAGCTGGCCATGGAGGGGTTCCTCGTTTCCCGGCGTTCCTGCCGCCCTTTTGGCTTTCACGCAACAGTGCCGTGCCCGTCGCCCGCCGCCGAGCTCATTTATCGCCTTTGCGCCTTGTTAATGCCTTTATCGGACGTTCCGGGAGAGGTGGAGTGAATAACAGGCCGAATGGCCGGAGACCTTGTAAGTGCTGAACCCGAAGCTTCTCATTCTCGCCGCGGCGCTCCTCACCGGCGGCTGCATGACCAACGACGGCGCCACCGATCTCGTCGGCACGGCCGCCATCCAGGTGCCGGTCACCGAGATCGCCGGCAACCACTCGATCTTCGTCGCCACGACGCGCGAGGCGTCGGCCGACGCCAAGGTGTTCAACAATGCGCGCTCGCCGAAGCTCAACTTCGCGCGCGTCAACGTCACCGTGCCGAAGGCGCATCAGACCGGCAGGATCGAGCGCAAGAAGCCCGGCAAGGAAGACGACCCGCTGCAGTTCTTCACCGCGACCGACGTCGTGGCCTATGACGCGCAACCGCAGTTCTCCTCCGCGCTCACCGCCGACATCGCCGCGCGCGGTGGCCGCGTGATGATCTTCATCCACGGCTACAACACCTCCTTCGACAGCGCCGTCTATCGCGCCACGCAGATCGCGCATGATTCCGGCTATCCGGGCACACCTGTCCTGTTCTCGTGGGCCTCCGGCGGCAAAACCAAGGACTATGTCTACGACAAGGAGAGCGCCAGCGTGGCGCGCGACCAGCTCGAGGTCACCTTGCGGCTGCTTGCCCAGTCGGGAGCGCGGCGCATCGACGTCGTCGCGCATTCCATGGGCACCTGGGTGACGATGGAGGCGCTGCGCCAGCTCGCGCTCACCGGCGACCGCGACCTCGGCGGCAAGCTTGGCGACGTCGTCCTCGCCTCCCCCGACATCGACGTCGACGTGTTCAAGAGCCAGATGCGCCGCTACGGCAAGCCGAACCGGCCATTCTTCCTTCTGCTGTCGAACGACGACCGCGCGCTCAAGCTCTCCAGCATCCTGGCGGGCAACAAGCGGGTCGGCGATTTCGGCGATCCGGCGCTGCTCGCCGAGCTCGGCGTCGTCGCGGTCGACCTGTCGCACGAGAAGAGCGGCGACAGCCTGAACCACACCAAGTTCGCCGACAATCCCGCACTGGTGAAGCTGCTCGGCCAGCGGTTGCGCGAGGATGACGGTTTTGCCTCGGACCGCGAGGTAACGGATCGCATCAACTCGATGAATCAGGGCATGTAGTCGCGATTCCTGCAGCATTTTACGCAGCGTCGCGGCCGTTTTAACTGGACCGCTCGGCTTTCTGGTCCTAACGATTCCGGCAGACGCCGTTGTGACCGGCGCGGAGGCCTGTTGTGCGTTTTAGGCTGCTTATTGTCGTGCTCGCTGCGTTTGCAGTTTCAGGCTGCATCAGCGAACGCAGGCACGAGCTTATCGCGGCCGATCCCATGGCCCCGCCGCCGGCGGAAGTCGCCGCCAAGCACGAGATCTTCGTGGCCACCACGCGCAAACGCGCCGACGACGTGCGCGTCGTCTTCGATCGCCAGCGCTCCGACACGCTGGGCTTCGCCCGCGTCGGCGTGACCGTCCCGAAGAACCACGAGATCGGCCGCATCGAACGCGCCAAGGACGGAAAACTCGGCGACCCCGCCAAGGACTTCACGGCCGTGGACCTGACGATCTACGAAACAGGCCCTGCCTTCACCGCAGCCGTGGCCGATGCCGGCGAGCGCGTGCTGGTCTTCGTCCACGGCTACAACACCGGCTTCGACGACGGCATCTACCGCCTCACCCAGATCGCGCACGACACGCAATATCCGGGCACGCCGGTGCTGTTTTCGTGGGCGTCGGGCGCCAAGACGCGCGACTACGTCTACGACAAGGATTCGAGCACCGCGGCGCGCGACGATCTCGAGGCGACGCTGGTCATGCTGTCGAAGTCGCGCAAGGTGAAGAGCATCGACATCATCGCGCATTCGATGGGCAACTGGCTGGCGATGGAGGCGCTGCGCCAGCTCGCCATAGCCGGCAACCGCGACCTCGGCGGCAAGCTCGGCTATGTCGTGCTCGCCTCTCCCGACATCGACGTCGACATCTTCAAGAAGCAGATGACCCGCTACGGCAAGCCCGACCAGCCCTTCGTCGTCCTGCTTTCCTCCGATGACAAGGCGCTCCGCATATCGAGCTTCATAGCGGGCCGCCAGCAACGCGTCGGCGACTATTCCGACGCCGCGGAACTGGCCGCGCTTGGCGTGACCGTCGTCGACCTGTCGGCTACCCAGGGCGGCGACAAGCTCAACCACGCCAAGTTCGCGGACAATCCGGTGCTGGTACAATTGCTAGGCGAGCGCCTGCGGATGCCCGAAAGCCTTCAGGCGACGCCGGAACAGGCGAACGAGCAGATCAACCAGCTCGCCGGCGGGCTGGGCCAGGCAGCCGCGATCGTGGTCACCACGCCGCTCAGGATATTCACCATCGGCGCGCGCTGACCGGTGCGCCGGCGTCCGCGGTTTTGCGGTCGCTCAATGATCGCGACGGCTGGAGCCGAGCGATGCCAAGCGCCGATCCTTTCCTCTGGGTCAGCGGTTCGCGATCTAAACCTTTCGTCTAAGCGAGACGCTGACAACGGCGTCGCAGGCTGCGATTACGGTTGATTTTCCGGGCAAAACACGAAAGTTGGTGCCAAGCCCGGCGCGAGACGCCCGAAGGGTGAAGACAATTTCTTAGGGAGAGAGAACCATGAAATC
>Ga0233385_1001042_pt1 | contig 12026 bp, 7 predicted proteins | sample ElkDunMinimDraft_16_FD_191543 | JGI IMG/M metagenome (GOLD analysis project Ga0233385, IMG submission 191543) | Fecal eukaryotic communites from dung pellets of Tule Elk in California, USA - Elk Dung G36 | ecosystem: Host-associated > Mammals > Digestive system > Large intestine > Fecal | place... | reverse complement strand
GTGACGCTCAAGAACGGCATCGAACGCACGCTGATGGACAAGGTGCCGGGCGTCACCGCCGTGCGCGACGCCACCGACCACGAGACCGGAACGGCCCCCTACATGCCACGCGGCGCGGACTGACGGATCGCGCGCCGGGTGTTCTCGTCCAGCGAACTGCTCGAGGCGATGGCGCGGCGCGCGCGCATGGGGCGTTCGATCCGCCCGCCGCGTCCGGCCGGCGAATTCCCCGAGGGCTGGAAGGAATGGTTCGGCGAAGAACCGGCACGCCCGCGTCGCGGCGCGCGCGCCGTGGACGCAGTGGTTGCGGTCCTGCTGGCGCGCAAGCCGGTGTACCGGACGGGCTACCGCGTGCTCAACGGCTGGCAGGCTTTCGTCCGGCTGTGGAGCTACGACTGGCGCGAGCTGCCCGGGCCCGACCGCCGCACCCGCGCGGTGTCGATGTCGCTGTCGGTGCTGCTGCACGTGCTGTGGCTGCAGCTGATGATCCTGCTGATGGTGGCCAGCTACCCGGGGCAGGAGGAGGACGCCGCGCGCCTGGGCGAGAACATCACCCAGGTCGAGTTCATCGGCGAGGGCACGCCGGAGGAGGTCGGTGGCGGCGCGCAGCTCGCCGAGGAGCCGCTGCCGCAGGAAGCCGCCAGCCCGGCCGCCGCTCCGGCACCTGCGCCCCGCGCTGCGACGCCATCCCCGGCGCCGCCTCCTCCACCATCGGTGGCCGAGCTCGAAACGCCACCGCAGGAAGTTCCGCCGCCGGTGGCCGAGCAGCCGCTGGAGGTCACCCAGACCCCGCAACCGGATTCGGACTTCGTGCTGGTCCCTCCGCGCATCGATGCCCTGCCGGTGCCGGCCCTGCCCACGCCGGAGATCGTGCAGGCGCCGGAACTGAGCGTGGTGGAGGTGCCGCTGGCGGCGCCGCCACAGGTGCGGCCCCTGCCTCCGCGCGAGATCAGCGTGCCGGACCTGCAGCAGCCGGAGGTGGAGGTCGTCGAACGCGAACTGCCCCGCGCGCCCGCCCGGATCGCGCTGCCGGTGCCCCGGCCAGCGCCGGCGGCACCCCAGCTGCGCCGTGACGGGCCTGCCATCGCCCAGCGCGAGATCGAACTGCGCGCGCCTCCGGCGCAGGGCGCGGCCGGCGCGCAGGCCGAGGCCGAGCGGGGCAACGCCGAGGGTCGCTCGAGCGCGGACGGACAATCCACCGCCGCGGCCGCGACCACCGGTGGCTCGCGCGCGGCGGGAGAAGGGGCGTCCGCCACCAGCGCGGGCGCCGGCGCCGGCCAGGATGCGCAGGCACCGCCCGGCGCGCTGCCCTCGCCACGACGCGGCGACGACTGGGGCGATTCGGACCGCAACGTAGCCGGTGGCCAGGCAGGCAGCAGCTCGGGCCTGTTCAATGCCGACGGCAGCCCGCGCCTGGCCGGCAACACGGGCAATGTCGGCGGCGGGCTGCCGCCGGGGACGATCACCGAGGACTACGAGAAGATCGACCGCATGGGCACCTGGCTCAAGCGGCCGCCGATCGGCTATGAGCCGACCGCGCTCGACCGTTTCTGGGTGCCGCACGAGACCCTGCTCGAGGAGTGGGTCCGGCGCAGCATCAAGGAGGTGCTGATCCCGATTCCCGGCACCGGCAAGCGTATCCGCTGCGCGGTGGCGATGCTGATGCTCGGCGGCGCCTGCGGCATCACCGATCCCAACATGCAGGACATCGAGGCCGAGGCGCGCAAGCCGCCGGACGTGCCCTTCAAGCCGGAACTGCAGCAGGACCAGGAGAGCCTGAAGCCGCCCGGTGGCTGATCGTGCGGGGGCACCGGACCAGGCCCGGCGCGGGTGGGGCCTGAGCGTCGGGCTGCGAAGAGGGTGGCGGCGCCTGGCGGGCGTTGCGCCGGACAGAAAAAAGCCCGCGCGAGGCGGGCTTTTTCCGTGCAGCGGTCCCGGGGCTCAGTGCACGCCGTGCAGGGTGCGCAGCTGCGTCGGCCGCGAGGCGAAGTAGGCCGCCAGGTCGGCGATCTGCTGGTCGGTCAGGTCCGCGGCCTGCTGCGACATCAGCGCATGCTCGCGGCGGCCGTCGCGGTACTGCACCAGGGCGTGCTCGATGTAGTCGTAATACTGCCCGCCAAGCTTGGGATAGGTCTCGTCGAGCGGGGCGTTGCCATCGGCGCCGTGGCAGTCGATGCACGACTGGCCGGTGGCGCGGCCCTTGACGACGGCCTGGGCCTCGCCTTCGGCGATGCGGCCCTCGGGCAGGCCCGCGGAGGAGGACATCTGGCCACCCTCGCCGGCGTCGCCACCGGTGCAGGCGCAGAGCGCCAGGGCGAGCAGGGCGGGCAGGGCCAGGTAGGCGGCGTGGCGCGTGGAACTCATGGCTTCAACTCCGACAGGAAGGCGGCGATGTCGGCGATGTCCTGGTCGGAGAAGCTCTGCGCCTGCGCCTGCATGGTCGGATGCTTGCGGGTGCCCCTCCGGTACTCGCTCAACGCGTTGGTCAGATAGACCGCCGACTGCCCGCCGATCATGGGCACGTGGTAGGTCGGATACACGTTGCGGTAGCCGACGATGCCGTGGCAGCCCAGGCAGGTGTAGGTCAGCTGGCGGCCGTTCCCGGCGTTGCCCGACAGGGCGGCCGGGGCGGTCGCGGCGGGTGCTGCCGGGGCGCCTGCGGTCGCGGCAGCATCGGCCGGAACAGTGGCATCGGCATCGGCAGCGGCGGTGGCCGGGTCGGTGGTCGGGGTGGCGTCCTGCGCCGGGGCGCTGTGCGGCAGCGAGGCCAGCACGAGCACGGCGGCGAGGCTGGCGGCGATCGTCAACGGTCGCGTCATGGAATGTTCCGCAATCCTTGTGTGTTGGCTTGGTGTACCGATGGCGACCGTACCTGCCGTCGCGCAATCGAGGCAGTATAGCCTGCGCTCAACGGAGTGTTAACGCGGCACGGGAACCCGCGTAACGCCGACCGGGTCCACAGTGCGCGCACGCGCCATGCAACCACGGCGGTCACGTCCGCATCCCTGTCTGCGTCCAGGCCGGGCACGCGCGCCGGGAGTCACCATGACCTTCGGCGGATGTCACCCGTCACGAGGGTGATATACCTTGCTACAACACCATAGGGGTCCACGTCCGTCCATGTCCACGAACTACGCGTTTCCGGGGCGCCGCCCCGTGCTGGCCACCGCTGTCCTGTCCGCCTCGCTGCTGCTCGCCGCCTGTGGCAACGGCCCCGGCGACGCGCAGGCCAAGCCGGGCGGGGACAAGGGGCCCGAGGCGATTCCGGTGGAGGTGGAGCAGGTCGCGCGCCGGGCGATCGCCGCCAGCTACGGCAACACCGCAACGCTCGAGCCGCGCGCCGAGTCCCAGGTGGTGGCCAAGACCTCGGGCGTGGCGCTGGAGGTGCTGGTCGAGGAAGGACAGCCCGTCCGCGCCGGACAGGTGCTGGTGCGCCTGGACCCCGACCGCGCGCGCTTGCAGGCGGCGCAGAGCGCGGCGCAGGTCCGCAAGCTCGAGGCGAACTTCCAGCGCGCCCAGCAGCTCGAGGCGCAGCAGATGGTCAGCGCCAACGATCTGGACCAGCTCCGCTACGACCTCGAGAACGCCCGCGCGGTGAACCGCCTGGCCAACCTCGAACTGTCCTATTCCAATGTGCTCGCGCCGATCTCCGGCGTGATCGCCTCGCGCGACATCAAGCCGGGCAATTTCGTGCAGATCAATTCGCCGATCTTCCGCATCGTCGATACCGCGCGGCTGGAGGCCACGCTCAACGTCCCCGAGCGCGAGATCGCCAAGCTGCGTCCGGGCCAGGCGGTCGATCTCACGGTGGACGCGCTGCCCGGCAAGCGCTTCACGGGCACGGTCGATCGCGTGGCGCCGGTGGTCGACACCGGCAGCGGCACCTTCCGCGTCGTCGCCGGCTTCGATGGCAACAGCGACCTGCAGGCAGGCATGTTCAGCCGCCTGGCGATCCGCTACGACCAGCGCGAGAACGCCCTGGTCGTGCCGCGCCGTGCGCTGCTGGAGGATGGCGGCGAGCCGGCGGTGTTCGCGGTCCGCGACGGCAAGGCCGCGCGGGTACCGCTGCAACTGGGTTATTCCGACGGCGGCTGGGTCGAGGTGCGCCAGGGCCTGTCCGAGGGCGACGCGGTGGTGGTGGCCGGCAAGGCCGCGCTGCGCGAAGGCACGGCCGTGCAGGTGCTGGATGAGGCGCCCGCGGCCAAGGCCGGGGCGACGGACGACGCGAAGGCCGAAACGGCCGGCGCCGGCGAGCGGGCGGCCGACTGATGGCGCCGCACGATCCGCCGCCGGGGACGGGCGGCTTCGACATCGTCGAATTCTCCACGCGGCGCCGCGTCACCATCGCGATGATGACGCTGACCCTGGTGCTGTTCGGGCTGATCTCGCTGTCGGGGCTCAAGGTCGAACTGCTGCCGGACCTGAGCTATCCCACGCTGACCGTGCGCACCGACTACGAGGGCGCGGCGCCGACCGAGATCGAGACCCTCGTTTCGCAGCCGGCCGAGGAAGCGCTGGGCGTGGTCAAGGGCCTGCGCAAGCTGAAGTCGATCTCGCGCACCGGCCAGAGCGACGTGGTGCTCGAGTTCGCCTGGGGCACGGACATGGAGCAGGCCGGCCTGGACGTGCGCGACAAGATGGAGACGCTGCAGCTGCCGCTGGAAGCCAAACCGCCGGTGCTGCTGCGCTTCAATCCGTCGACCCAGCCGATCATGCGCTTGGCGCTGTCGTCCAAGCAGGAGGCCGGCAGCGAGGCCGACGCCGTGCGCCGGCTGATGGAACTGCGCCGCTACGCCGACGACGACCTCAAGCGCAAGCTCGAGCCGGTGCCGGGCGTGGCCGCGGTCAAGGTCGGCGGCGGCTTGGAGGACGAGGTCCAGGTCGAGATCGACCAGCGGCGCCTGGCCGCGCTGGGCATCTCCCTGGATACCGTGATCCAGCGCCTGCAGCAGGAGAACGTCAACCTTTCCGGCGGACGCCTGGAAGAAGGCTCGCAGCGCTACCTGGTGCGCACCGTCAACCAGTTCGCCACCGTCGAACAGATGGGCGAGATGCTGCTGAACCCGGCCGGCGGCGGCTCGGCCACGGCCTCGACCAGCGACAACCGGCAACTGATGACCGCGATCCTGGGCAGCCGCGATCCGAACGTGATCGCCGCGCTGCGCAGCGACAGCGGCGGCGGCGGCGCCTCGCCGATCCGGCTGAAGGACGTGGCGGTGGTACGCCAGGGCTACAGCGAGCGCGAGGCCGTGATCCGCGCCGACGGCAACGAGGCGGTGGAACTGGCGGTCTACAAGGAGGGCGACGCCAATACCGTCTCCACCGCGAACGCGCTGGAAGCGCGGCTCAAGCAGGTGCGCGATGACCTGCCCGCCGACATCGACCTGACGGTGGTGGAAGACCAGTCCGTCTTCATCCGCCACGCGATCGACGACCTGAAGTTCGACGCCGTGCTGGGCGGCATGCTGGCGGTGCTGATCATCTTCCTGTTCCTGCGCGATGGCTGGAGCACGTTCGTCATCTCGCTGTCCCTGCCCATCTCGATCATCACCACCTTCTTCTTCATGGGCCAGCTCGGGCTGAGCCTGAACCTGATGTCGCTCGGTGGCCTGGCCCTGGCCACCGGCCTGGTGGTGGACGACTCGATCGTCGTGCTCGAATCGGTGGCCAAGGCGCGCGAACGCGGCCTGGGCATCCTGGAGGCGGCGATCTCCGGCACGCGCGAAGTGTTCATGGCCGTGGTGGCGTCGACCCTCACGACCATCGCGGTGTTCCTGCCGCTGGTGTTCGTGGAAGGCATCGCCGGCCAGCTGTTCCGGGACCAGGCGTTGACCGTGTCGATCGCGATCGCGGTCTCGCTGCTGGTGTCGATGACCCTGATCCCGATGCTCAGCTCGCTCAAGGGGCGCGCGCCGATGGCGTTCCCCGAAGAGCAGCCGCATCCGCAGTGGCGTCCGGACAGCCGCTGGAAGAAGCCGGTGGCCGCGACCGGTCGCGGCATCGGTGCCACCTTGCGGGGGCTGGCGTTCGGCCTGGCCTGGCTGGTCGTGCGGCTGTGGCGCGGCATGGTGGCGGTGGTGTCGCCGGTGATGCGCAAGGCCAGCGACGTGGCGATGGCGCCCTACCATCGCGCCGAGAGCGCCTACCTGCGCATGCTGCCGCGCGCCCTGGCCCGTCCGTTCCCGGTGCTGGCAGGTTCGGTGCTCGCCTTCGCCCTGACCCTGGCGGTGCTGCCCTTCATGGGCATGGACCTGATCCCGCAGCTGGCCCAGGACCGCTTCGAGATGACGGTCAAGCTGCCGCCGGGCACGCCGCTGGCGCAGACGGACGCGCTGGTGCGCGAGGTGCAGCGCAGGCACGCGGGCGAGGAGGGCGTGCGCCTGCTCTATGGCGTGTCGGGTACCGGCACCCGCCTGGATGCCAGCCCCAGCGAGAGCGGCGAGAACATCGGCAAGCTGTCGGTGGTGATGGACGACACCTCGCGCGAACAGCCGCTGATCGAGGCGCTGCGCGGGACCATGGCAGCGTATCCGGGCGCCCAGGTGGACTTCGCGCGTCCCGAGCTGTTCGCGCTGTCGCCGCCGCTGGAGATCGAGATCGAAGGCAGCGACCTGGAGGCCATCCGCGTCGCCGGCGTGCGCCTGGCCGGGATGCTGCGCGAGAACCCGCACTATGCCGACGTCAAGTCGACGGTGGAGCAGGGCTATCCCGAAATCCAGATCGTGTTCGACCACGACCGCGCCGCGGCGCTCGGGCTGACCTCGCGGCAGATCGCCGATGCCGTGGTCAACAGGGTGCGCGGCAATGTCGCCACCCGCTACAGCTTCCGCGACCGCAAGATCGATGTGCTGGTGCGCCTGCAGGAGTCGGAACGTTCGTCGGTCGAGGACATCCGCCGGCTGATCGTCAATCCAGGCTCCGGGGCGCCGGTGGAACTGGGTTCGGTCGCGGACGTCGTGTCCACCACCGGGCCCAGCGAGATCCATCGCGCCGACCAGCGCCGCGTGGCCCTGGTGTCGGCCAACCTGAGCGGCATCGACCTGGGCGCGGCGATCGCCGAAGTGCAGCAGATGGTGGCCGCCAACCCGCTGGGCGCGGAGGTCGACATGCGCATCGGCGGGCAGGGCGAGGAACTGGGCGAGTCGGTGCGTTCGCTGCTGTTCGCCTTCGGCCTGGCGGTGTTCCTCGTCTACCTGGTCATGGCTTCGCAGTTCGAATCGCTGCTGCATCCGTTCGTGATCCTGTTCACCATCCCGCTGGCGATGGTCGGCGCCATCGCCGCACTGCTGCTGACCGGCTCGCCGATCTCGGTGGTGGTGTTCATCGGCCTGATCCTGCTGGTCGGCCTGGTGGTCAAGAACGCGATCATCCTGGTCGACAAGGTCAACCAGCTGCGCGAGGCCGGCATGGCCAAGCGCGAGGCCCTGGTCGAGGGGGCGCGCTCGCGCCTGCGCCCGATCATGATGACCATGCTCACCGCGGTGTTCGGCTTCATGCCGCTGGCCCTGGCCTTCGGCGAAGGCGCCGAGGTGCGCTCGCCGATGGCCATCACCGTCATCGGCGGCCTGCTGGTCTCGACCCTGCTCACCCTGATCGTGATCCCGGTGGTCTACGACCTGCTCGACCGCAGGTCCGACGCCTATTACGCCGAGCGCGGACGCCGGGTGCAGGCCACTGCGCGCCAGGTCGCCGATGTGCTGGCCCACGAGCAGGACGCGCTCGACCGGTCCCCGGGCGCGCGGAGCTGAGCCGATGAACATCACCGAGCTGTCGATCCGCCGTCCGGTCACCACCATCATGCTGTTCGTCTCGATGGTGGCGATCGGCCTGATCGCCTCGTTCCGCCTGCCGCTGGAGGCCGAGCCGGAAGCGACCATCCCGTTCTTCTTCGTATCGCTGCCGTACCCGGGTTCGACGCCGGAAGAGGTGGAGCGCAACATCCTGCGGCCGGTCGAGGAAGCGCTGGCCACGATGTCGGGCATCAAGTCGATGAACTCGCGCGCCAACGCCGAGGGCGGCCAGATCCAGGTCGAGTTCTCCGACTGGAGCCGGGACATCGCCATCGCCGCTTCGGAGGCGCGCGAGCGCATCGATGCGGTGCGCGACCAGTTGCCGGACGATTTCCGGCGCTACTACGTGCAGCGCTGGAGCACGAGCGATCGCGAGGCGATGAGCCTGCGCCTGACCAGCGACGACGATCTCACCGCGCGCGCCGACCTGATCGAGCGCAGCCTCAAGCAGCGCCTGGAACGCCTGCCGGGCGTGGCCCGCGTCGAGGTCGAGGGCGTGGCCCGCCAGGAAGTGCTGGTGGCGCTGGACAGGGACCGCCTCTCGGCCCACGGCGTCGCCCTGAACGAGCTGGTGCAGCGGCTGCAGGCGGCCAACTTCTCGGTCTCGGCCGGGCAGATCACCCAGGACGGTCAGCGCCTGCGCGTGCAGCCGCGTGGCGAGTTGCAGGAGCTGCAGGCGCTGCGCGACCTGCCGATCGACAAGCGCGGCACGCGCCTGTCCGACGTGGCCACCGTCAGCCTGCAGCCGCAGCGCATGGACTACGTGCGCCGGCTCGAAGGCAGGCCGAGCGTGGCCGTGGACATCTACAAGGAACGGTCGGCCAACCTGGTCGATCTCTCGCGCGCGGTGCGCGCCGAAGTCGCGGCGCTGGAGGACGATCCGGCCATGCGCGGGATCGGCGTCGAAGTCACCGACGACCAGGGCGAGGCGGTCACCGGCTCGCTGCTGGCGCTGGCCGAGGCCGGCGCGATCGGGCTGGCGCTGTCGGTGATCGTGCTGTACGCCTTCCTGCGGCACTGGCCATCGACGCTGATGGTCACCGCGGCGATCCCGATCTGCTTCATCATGACCCTGGGATTCATGTACTTCGCCGGGATCTCGCTCAACATCATTTCGATGATGGGACTGCTGCTGGCGGTCGGCATGCTGGTGGACAACGCGGTGGTCGTGGTGGAGAGCATCTATCAGGAACGCGAGAAGTATCCCGACAAGCCCGCGCTGGCATCGATCATCGGCACCCGCCACGTCGCCATCGCCCTGTCGGCCGGCACCCTGTGCCATTGCGTGGTGTTCCTGCCGATGCTGTTCGGCGAGAACAACATCATCACCATCTACCTGTCGCAGCTGGCGGTGACGATCTCGGTCTCGCTGCTGGCCTCGTGGCTGGTGGCGGTGAGCCTGATCCCGATGCTCTCGGCGCGCATGAAGACTCCGCCCGCAGTCAGGTCGCCCTTCATCACCGGTATGCAGCAGCGCTACGCGAGGCTGCTACGCTGGACGCTCGAGCACCGCGGCTGGAGCGTCGCGGGCATCCTCGCCATCTCGCTGATCAGCGCCTACCCGATGATGAACACCAAGGGCGGCGGCGACGACGGCGATCCCAGCGAGATCAACATCTACTACCAGTGGAAGGGCGCCTACTCCAAGGAGGAGATGGGCCGCGAGGTGGCGCGGGTCGAGGCCTTCGTCAACGCCAACCGCGAGCGCTTCCACATCGACAAGGTCTACAGCCGTTACAGTGAGCAGGGCTGGGCCTCGACGCGCCTGTTCCTGGACATCAAGGACCGCGAGCTGAGCAAGCGGATCGAGGAACAGGTGCGCGAAGGCCTGCCCAAGTCGGCCCGCGCCACCTTGGGCATCGGCTGGCCCGGCGGCATGGGCAGCGGCGGCCAGGGCCTGAGCTTCAGCCTGATCGGCGATTCGACCCAGGTGCTGGAGGAACTGGCGGCGGACATCGTGCCGATGCTCGCGCGCAATCCGGCGCTGCGCGACCCGCGGGTGGATACCGGCGACGCCAACAGCGAGCTGTCGGTGCGCGTGGACCGCGAGCGGGCCGCGGCCTACGGCTTCAGCGCCCAGGAGGTGGCGCAGTTCGTCGGCATGGCCCTGCGTGGCTCGTCGCTGCGCGACTTCCATCGCGAGGACCTCGAGATCCCGGTCAACGTGCGCTTCGCCGGTTCGGAAAGCTATGGCTTCGAGGACCTCGCCACCTTCATGGTGCGCTCGCCCGGCGGCACCGAGGTGCCGCTGCTGGCGATGGTCGACGTCTCGGTCAACCCGGCCTCGACCTCGATCCAGCGCATGAACCGTCAGACGATGCTGCGGATCGAGGCGGGGCTGGCGCAGGGCGTGTCGATGGAGGACGCGCGCAAGGCCGTGGAAACGACGCTGGACGGCATGCAGTTCCCGCCCGGCTACGGCTACACGTTCACAGGCATGGGCTTCAACATCAACATCGACGGCATGCAGCAGATGGTGCAGGCGATCGTGATCGCCCTGGTGCTGATGCTGGTGATCATGGCGGCGGTGTTCGAGTCGCTGCTGTTCCCGACCGCGATCATGTCCTGCGTGCTGTTCTCGATCTTCGGGGTGTACTGGCTGTTCTGGATCACAGGTACCGAGATGAACATCATGGCGGTGATCGGCATCCTGGTGCTGATGGGCGTGGTGGTGAACAACGGCATCGTGATGATCGAGCACATCAACAACCTGCGGCGGCGCGGCATGGCGCGCACCGATGCGCTGGTGGAGGGCAGTCGCGAACGACTGCGGCCGATCATGATGACGATGGGCACGGCGATCCTGGCGATGATCCCGATCGCGCTCAACACCGACACCGCCCAGGGCATGCCGCCCTACCACCCGATGGCGCGCGCGATCGCCGGCGGCCTGGCCTTCTCCACCGTGGTGAGCCTGCTGTTCCTGCCGACGATCTACGCGCTGCTCGACGACCTGCGCAACGGCACCACGCGCCTGGTGAGGCGCGCGCGCGGCGGGCGTGCGGCTCCCTTGCCAGGAGCGCCGCCGGCCTTGGCGGAGGAACGCTGAGGTATCGCGCGGCGGCCTCCGCCGCGCGCGGGGATCGACAAGCCGCTTGCGGGGTGCTGCGGTGCACCGCTGCAGGGGCGGTCGTGGGAACGGCGAGGTGGCGCGCGCCCGCGTATCGCTCGTCCGTGCCCGTCCCACTCCCTCGCGGTGCGGACGTCAAGTCCGGGAGCGAACGCATGCAGGCTGCGCTGACCGAAATCTCCCTCCACATGGCACTCGTGGCCGCGCTCGCCGGCCTCGTCGCGCTCCTGCCCGGCGTTCGGTTGCGCCCGGGCTGGCTGCTCGCGGCGCTGCTGCTGATGCTGCTGCGCGATGCCCTAGTGCTGCGCGGCCATGGCCTGGTGCCCAACCTGCTGCCGGGCGGCTGGGCCTGGACGGGCAAGCTGGTGGCGACGGCAGGCCTGCTGCTGGTGGCCGCGCTACCCTGGTTCGGCCTGCGCCGCTGCGGGGTGACTTTCGCGCAGGCGCGAGGCGCGCGCCCGGCCTGGCGGGTGTTCGTGGTGCTTGCGGCCGGCATCTTCATGCTGGCCTGGTGGTTCGGCGACGGTCCGGACGACCTCGACACGATCGCGTTCCAGTGGACCATGCCGGGCATCGAGGAAGAACTGTTCTACCGCGGCCTGCTGCTGCTCGCACTCAACGAAGCGCTCGATGGCGCCCGCCGCGACCGGTTCGCCGGGATCGGCTGGGGCGGGGTACTGTCGAGCGCGGCATTCGGCCTGGGCCATGCGCTGTTCTGGCGCGACGGCGGGCTGTCGTTCGATCCCCTGGCGATGGCCCTGACCGGCGGCCCGGCGCTGCTCCTGGTCTGGTTCCGCGTGCGGACCGGCAGCCTGCTGCTGCCGGTGCTGGCGCACAACGTCGCCAACGGCGCGTTCACCCTGTTCTGATCAGCCGAACAGCCGCGCCAGCATCCTGGCACCGCCGGTCCACACGCCGATGGCGGTGCCCAGCGAGGTCAGGAAGAAGTTGACCAGCACGCGCGCGACGCGGTTGCGCCACCAGCCGCGCACCGTGTTCACGTCCTCGCGCAGCGACATGAAGTCGGCATAGGTGGGTTTGCGTACCCAGGCTTCGATCAGGGCGCTGACCGTGCCCGAGGCGAGCGCCGGATGCAGCGGCGTGAATGGCGAGGACACGAACGCGCCCAGGATGCTCAGCGGATGGCCGCCGGCGATCAGGCAGCC
>Ga0233385_1001040_pt1 | contig 12050 bp, 12 predicted proteins | sample ElkDunMinimDraft_16_FD_191543 | JGI IMG/M metagenome (GOLD analysis project Ga0233385, IMG submission 191543) | Fecal eukaryotic communites from dung pellets of Tule Elk in California, USA - Elk Dung G36 | ecosystem: Host-associated > Mammals > Digestive system > Large intestine > Fecal | place... | reverse complement strand
CAAGAGCTTTGCCAGCTTCTGCGTGAGGCGCACCGCCTTCTTCCCGATCAACGCGTCGCGCTTCTCCTCGTCGGAAAACGCCTCGTCCTCGCCGCCGCAGATCACGCGGCCATCGCTGGTGGCGCGCAAATAGAGATAGGGCTCGGAGGCCTCCCAGATGAAGGCCTGCTCGGGCCAAAGCTTGCGCGGCTGCGGCCGCGTGGCGATCGCGAAGGTCGATATGATCTCGTGTCTGGCCGCCGGCACGATGTCGGTGAGTTCGTAGCCGGTGGCGAGCACGACATGGGCGGCGGTGATCGTCGGCCCGCCCTTGGTCGCGATCGTGACCTCGCTCTTGCTGTCCTCGATCGCAACCGCCTCCACCGGCGCATAAAAGCGCGCGCCGCGCTCCCACGCCCTCCGCAGCAAACCCGCGGTCAGCTTGCGCGGATCGAGCGTCAGGTTGCCGTGGCTCAGGGTTGCCCCATCGCGCCGGATGCCGAAGCGCTCGCCGAGCTGCGCGGCCGTGAGATAGCTCGCGCGGATGCCAGCCTGCCGCCTCGCCTCCGCCTCCTCGCGAAGCTCGCCCGGTCCGAGCGCATTGCCGGCGAGGTAGAGCGACGGCCGCCGGTCGAGCCCGCATCTTATGTCGAGTTCCTGTATGCGGGCGGCCAGGCTTTCAACCGAGAGCCGCGAGCGCCGCCAGGCCTGCTCCGCCTTCGCGCGGCCGATCATGGAGGATAGCTTCGTCAGCGGCTGGTCGATCTCGAACTGCACCAGCGCCGTGGTCGCCGCGGTGGAACCCTTCATCGGGCCGCGCCGGTCGATCGCGATCACCTGATGGCCACGCGCCGTCAGCGCCTCGGCGATCATCGCGCCACTGATGCCCATGCCGACCACCGCGACGTCCGTCTTTACGTCGCGGACGAGCTTGTCGGTCGCAACGGACGGCACGCGGTAGGCGAACCAGACCGGACGGCCGGTCCTCAGATCGAGCTTGCGGCGCAACGGAATCTCCCCTCGGCCGCGCTAAACGCCCCAGGGAAGTCGGCGGTTCCGCTCAGACCCAGCCCTGCAGCTCGCGCCGGACCAGCGTCTCGACGACCTCCATCCCCTCGGGGCTGTCGTTCAGGCAGGGGATGTGCGCGAAATTCTCGCCGCCGGCGTGCAGGAATTCGTCGCGCACCTCGCGGCCGATCTCGTCCAGCGTCTCGATGCAGTCGACGGAGAAGCCGGGATTGAGGATCGCGATCGACTTGACGCCCTCATGCGCAAGCCTCTCCACCGTCTTGTCCGTATAGGGCTGCAGCCACTCCTGCGCGCCGAAACGCGACTGGAAGGTGGTGATCAGCTTCTTCTCGTCCCAGCCGAGCCTCTCGCGCAAGAGCCGCGTCGTCTTCACGCAATGACAGTGATAGGGGTCGCCCTTCTCGAAATACGGCACCGGGATGCCGTGATAGGAGGCAATGACCACCTCCGGCTCGAAGTCGAGCTTGGCCAGGCTGGCCTGCAGCGAGCGCGCCAGCGCTTCTATGTAGACGGGCTCGTCATAATAAGGCGGGACCGAGCGCACGGCCGGCGCGTGGCGCATCGTCATCAATGCGCGAAAAAGCTGGTCGTTGGCGGTGGCGGTGGTGGTCGCCGAATATTGCGGATAGAGCGGAACGGTTAGGATGCGGTCGCACCCCTGGTCGTAGAGCCGCTGCACGGCGCTCTTGATCGACGGGTTGCCGTAGCGCATGCCCCACTCCACCACCACGTCCGGCAGGTCGGCAAGCGCCGGCGCAAGCTTCTCGGCCTGGCCGCGCGTAAAGGTCCGGAGCGGCGACTCGTCCTTTTCCCGGTTCCAGATCCGCTTGTAGTTGTCGCCGGACTTCTGCGGCCGCGTCGTCAGCACCAGCCCGTAGAGGATCGGGTACCAGATGACCTTCGACAGCTCGATGACGCGCGGGTCGGACAGGAACTCGCGCAGATAGCGCCACATCGACTTGTAGTCGGTGCCGTCGGGCGTGCCCAGGTTGACGAGCAGCACGCCGACTCGGCGCGGCTTGATCGGTGGGTGTCCTGCTGGCAGTCGGGCGGGTTCCATTGCCTTCTGGGTGCTGGAAGTCATGCGGCTTTCTCTTGCAAGCCCGGAAAGTAGCGGCGAAAGCTGGATTTGCAATGCAGCGTCTGGCCGCACCTTCCGGTTTGGCTGCCTTACAGAAAAAGGCCCGCCCGGTCGAGCCGGACAGGCCTTTTGCAGTCCACGGCGAGCCGGAAATCAGCTTGCCGGCGGGATCTTCAGCGCCGTGCCGACGGTCAGCCTGTCGGCGTCGATGCCGGGATTGGCGTCGGCGATCGTCTTCCACTTGGAGCCGGCGCCGTAGACCTCCTTGGCGATTTCCCAAAGCGTGTCGCCAGCGACGACGGTGTGGGAGTTTTGGGCCGTCGCCGCGGCCTCCGCAGGCGCCGGGGCGGCGGCCGTCTCCGTTGCGGCCGGCGCGGCCGGAGCTTCCGCAGGGGCTGCGGCCGCGGCCGCGATCACGGTGATGCGGCCGTCGAGCTTCGGCGTGTAGGGGCGGTTGGCGGCAAGATAGTCGGCCACCACCTGCTCCAGCCCCGGACCGTAATCATAGGCGTTCTGCGCGTTGTCCTTGAACAGGTCGTAACCGTCGCCGCCGCCGCGCGTGAAGTTGTTGGTGGCGACCGTATAGAGCTTCGCCTCGTCGATCGGCGCCCAGGCGCCGTTCTCCTGCACCTCGACGGACTTGATGCGGCCGGCGTTCGGGGCGACCGACGGGTCGAAGGAATATTTCAGGCCGGCGACCTGCGGGAAGGCGCCCTTGCCCTCCTCGACGGCCGAAACGCCGTGCTCCAGCGAGGCGACGATGTCCTTGCCGGTGAGCTGGAAGGTGGCGAGCGTGTTCTGGAAGGGCAGCACGGTCAGCACCTCGCCCATGGTCACCTTGCCCTGGTCGATGGAGGCGCGCAGGCCGCCGCCATTCTGGAAGACGATGGTGACGCCCTGATCCTTCACGCGGTCGAGGATTGCCTCGGAAACGAGGTTGCCCATCTCGCATTCGCGCACGCGGCAGGACTTGCGGTCGCCGTCGATCGGCGCGGTCGTCTCGGAGACTTCCTTGGCCTTGAGTTCCTCGATCGGCGCGCCGAGCTCCTTGATGCGGGCGAGCACGGCCGCGTCCGGCTCGATCGACTTGTCGAGCAGGAGCGGGTCGCCCTTCGCCTCCTTGACGACGCCGTTGTCGTCGAAGGTGACGGTGAACTCGCCGAGATATTTCGAATAGGACGCCGCCTGCGTCACCGGAACCTTGTAGCCGTCGGGATTGTCGACCATCGTCGGATACGGCCCCTCGGCCTTGTCGTCCGTGTTCGACAGCAGCGAATGCGAATGGCCGCCGACCACCACGTCGACTCCCGGTATCTTGGCGATCAGCTCCTTGTCGCGGGGATAGCCGACATGCGTCAGCGCGATGATCTTGTCGACACCCTCCTGCTTCAGCTTCTCGACCTCGGCGGTGATCGTCTTGATGTCGTCCTCGATGGCGATGTTCGGACCGGGGGCGGCGATCTCCGGCGTGTCGTTGGTCACCGCGCCGACGATGCCGATCTTCTCGCCGCCGACCTCGAGCACCAGCGACGGCTTGATCTTGTCTCCCACCTTGGACTGCGCGTTGGGATGCACGTTCGCCGACAGCACCGGGAACGTCACCTCCTCAAGGAAAGGCACCAGCGCGTCCTCGCCGTCGTCGAACTCGTGGTTGCCCACGGTCATGGCGTCGAACTTCATCTGGTTCAGGAATTCGGCTTCCGCCTTGCCCTTGTAGGTCGAGTAGAACAGCGAGCCCTGGAAATTGTCGCCGCCGTTGAGGAGCAGGACGTTCTGGCCATCCAGGGCCTTCCTGCGGTCGGCGATCGCCGTCACCAGCCGCGCCGCGCCGCCGAGGCACTTGCCTTCCGTCTCCTCCTCGGCCGAGCAGGTCGATTCATAGGCGTTGTTCGATTCGATCCGGCTGTGCCAGTCGTTGATGTGCAGGATGGTCAATGTGTAGTCGGCAAAGGCGGCTGCGGCCGACAGGCCGAGTGCCGAAGCCGACAGCGCGGCGATTGCGGCGAATTTTCTCATGCGACATCTCCCGGTTTGCATGTGTCCAACAGCGTCTGGTGCGCTTCAGCGATGGAGTTTCGGAGCATTCCCAAGGCCGGATGTTCACACCCGGATTTCGCCGACGCAAGCGAAAACAGCTTGCAAAACTAACGGGAATAGTCCCGCTCGTCGGCTATCACCTTGCCGTCGTTGGGCAAGCTACCGGCCGCCACCGCGGCGACTTTGCCTGACATGCCGGTGACGTCGCGCAAGCCCGCCCCGATGGCCTTGAGGTCGAGCGGCCCCTGCCCTGCCGGCTCGACGTCCAGCCGCATGGCGTCGCGGTCGCCGTCGCGGAAGACGGTGAGCCTCGCCTTGCCGATCTCCGGATGGCGGCGCATAAGCTCGGCCACCTGCCTGGGATCGACGAACATGCCCTTCACCTTGGTCCGCTGGTCGGCGCGCCCCATCCAGCCCTTGATGCGCGTGTTGGTGCGCCCGCACGGCGAGGCGCCCGCAACCACCGCCGAAAGGTCGCCGGTGCCCAGCCTGATCATCGGATAGGCGGGGTTGAAGCTGGTCACCACCACCTCGCCGACCTCGCCTTCCGGCACGGGATCGCCGGTGCCCGGCCGCACGATCTCGAGGATGAGGTTCTCATTCACGACCATGCCTGGATTGGGCGCGCCGTCCGCCCCGGCGCTCTCATAGGCGACGACGCCGAGTTCGGCCGTCGCATAGGCCTGCAGCACGCAGACGCCGCGCGCCGCATAGTCCTGCCGCATCGCCGGAAACAGCGCGCCGCCGGACACCAGCGCGCGCCGGAAGGAAGAGAGGTCCTTGCCCATCTCCTCGGCGCGGTCGAGCAGGATCTTCAGGAAATCCGGCGTGCCGCAATAGACGCCGGGTTTCAGGCTCGCTGCGGCCTCGACCTGCGCGTCGGTATTGCCGGTGCCTGCCGGAAACACCGCGCAGCCAAGCGCCCGCGCGCCTTCGTCGAGCATGAAGCCGCCCGGCGTCAGGTGGTAGGAGAAGGCGTTGTGGACGATGTCGCCGGCGCGCACGCCGGCCGCGAAGAAGGCGCGCGCCGCCTGCCATGGATCGCTGCCGGGCCCCTGCGCCTCGAAGATCGGCCCCGGCGAGTGAAAGAGCCGCGCACCTTGCAATGCTGTTGGATCGGCAAAACCGCCGAAGGGCGGCTCCCTGGCCTGGCCTTCGGCGAGTTCGGCCTTGCGCAGCACCGGCAGCCTGGCCAGCGCCTCGCGGCTGGTGACGGCGGCGGGATCGACGCCCTCCAGCCATTTCGCCCATCCGGGCGCATTCGCCGTGGCCTGCTTCAGGAACGCCGGCAGGCGGCCGAACAGATCGGCCTCGCGGCTTTCGCGGTCCCGGGTTTCCAGCGCGTCGAAATGCACGGCCATGCTGTCCTCCATCCAGGGAGGATAACCGCAGCGCTGCGGTGGTCAGCCCGCTGCGGTGCGAAGTATCAGGCGCGCCTGGTCAGGACGAACTGCTGGCCCTGGGCGCTCGTGCAGTTGAGTTGGCTGGTCGAGACCAGCAGGCAGTTGAAGCCGATCGGCTGCCCCTGGCGGATCAGCGAAGTGCCGGTGATCTGCACCGAGGTCGGGCTGTTCGCCACATAGCTGCCTTCGGCCAGCTTCTGGCCGGTATCGGTTGCGACCGTCCGGAAGACCCCGCCCGAAAGGGTCGAGAGCCCCGTCCCCTGCGCGTCGATCCACGAGCCCTCGATGCCGGTCTGGGCGGGCCTTGCCGCGCCACCGCCGCCTCCACCGCCGCTCATGCAGCCGGCGAGGATGACGGACAGGGCGACCGCCGCACCTGCCGAGAACACGTTGCGTGCTATCGTCATGTTTTCGTCCCTCTATTTTCCGACCCGACATCTCATTCGCCCGATTTGCGAACGAAATCAAGGCACGGCCCGTCGCGCCTTCTTTCCGGCGAAGGCCGGCCCACCCCCCCTTGGCCCAGCGATTTCCGCGGGATAAGCGCAGGATCGGCGTCGGGATCGTTTGACAGCGAACTTTCGTCCAGCATACTCAACAAATGTTCTCCGGCATCGCCCGGAGGCATCGTGCAAGCATGTTCTCGGGGGGAGACTAGAGAATGGATGCCTTTCTAAGCGGCCTCAAGGCCGCCATCGACACGCTTGGGGCGACGGTCCTGTTGCCCATCGTCATCTTCATCATCGCCGTCGTCCTCGGCGCCAAGGTCGGGCGGGCCTTCCGCGCCGCCGTCACCATCGGCGTCGCCTTCATCGGCATCAATCTCGTGCTCGGGCTGATGCTCGGCTCGATCGGCGAGGTCGCCCAGGCGATCGTCACCAACACCGGCATCCAGCGCGACATCGTCGACGTGGGCTGGCCGTCCGCCGCCGCGATCGCCTTCGGCTCGTCCGTCGGCCTGTGGATCATCCCGATCGGCATCGCCGTCAACGTCGTGCTGCTGCTCGCGCGTCTGACGCGCACGCTCAACGTCGACGTCTGGAACTTCTGGCACTTCGCCTTCATCGGCTCGCTGGCGACCGCCGCCACGGGCAGCCTGGGCGTCGGCCTCGCCGTCGGCGCGCTCGTTGCCGCGCTGTCGCTGCTTTTCGCCGACTGGTCGGCGCGCGCCGTGCAGCAGTTCTACGGCATCCCCGGCGTCTCGGTCCCGCATCTGGCGTCCGCGCAGATCCTGCCGATCGCCATCGTGCTCAACTGGATCATGGATCGCATCCCCGGCATCAACCGCATCGACATCAGCACCGAGACCATCGAGAAGCGTTTCGGCGTGTTCGGCGAGCCGGTCGTGCTCGGCCTGATCATCGGCCTCGTGCTCGGCGTCATCGCCTACTACAACGCCGGCGACTTCGGCACGGTGCTGTCCAAGGTGCTGACCACCGGCATGACGCTTGCCGCGGTCATGCTGCTCCTGCCGCGCATGGTGAAGGTGCTGATGGAAGGCCTGCTGCCGGTCTCCGACGCCGCGCAGGAGTTCGTGCGCAAGCGCACCGGCGACCGCGAGCTTCTGGTCGGCCTCGACTCGGCGATCCTGATCGGCCACCCGGCGGCGATCGCCTCGTCGCTGATCCTGGTGCCGATCGCCATCATCCTGTCGATCGTCCTGCCGGGCAACCGCGTCATCCTGTTCGCCGACCTCGCGGTCATCCCCTTCATCGTCGCCATGACCGCGCCGCTGCTCAAGGGCAACGTCTTCCGCATGGTGGTGGTCGGCACGATCACGCTTGCCCTCGGCTTCTACGTCGCCAACGCGCTTGCCCCGCTGTTCACCAGCGCGGCCGTGTCGTCGGGCTTCCAGATGCCTGAGAACGCGGTGCAGATCACCTCGGTGGTCGACGGCTTCCTGTGGATCCCCTACGTAGTTATCGAGGCGATCCAGTGGCTGGGCGGCATCGGCGGCGTCGTGCTGCTCGCCATCGTCATCGCGGTGGTGTTCGTGCTCTACCGCCGCAACGCCGCGGCCTGGGAGCGCGCGGCGGGCGCCGACGACGAGGCCGACGCGCCGGCGGCCTGAACTGAAACGAAGGGACCGGCCGCACGCGCGGCCGGTCCCTGAACGACGGAGATTTCTGCTTGTCCCTCATCGATCATATCGCGCCGGACGCCATGGCGCTGGGGATCGAGGCCGAGAGCCCGGAGCAGGTCATCCGCCTGCTCGCCGGCAAGCTCGAGGCGCTGGGCTACGTGAAGCCGAGCTACGCCGATGCGGTGGTGAAGCGCGAGCAAACCATGCCGACCGGGCTGCCGCTCGGCCAGGCGATCAACGTCGCCATCCCCCATACCGACCCCGAGCACGTCATCCGACCGGGCGTGGCGCTCGGCGTGCTCGCGACCCCGGTCGCCTTCGCCAACATGGAGGAGCCCGACGAGAGGGTGCCGGTCGGCATCGTCTTCCTGCTTGCCATCGACGACAAGGACAAGCAGATAGACATGCTCCAGGAGATCATGGAGACGATCCAGGACCCGGCGACGCTGGGCGGGCTCGCCCGGGCAAGGACGTCCGGCGAGGTCAGGGCCTTGCTCGCAGCAACGCCGCCCGGAATTGCGTAGACGAAGCTGAATACAAGGGAGGAAACCTCGGCATGGCCAGACAGAAGACCATACTTTTCGCCTGCGGCACCGGCGTCGCCACCTCGACGGCGGTCAACGCGGCCGTCACCGAGGCCATGAAGGCGCGCGGGCTGACCTTCAACGCCGTCCAGTGCAAGGCGACCGAGGCGCCGAGCATGTCGGAGAACGCGGACCTGATCGTCGCGACGACACCGGTCTCCTCCTCCATCACCATCCCCGTCGTAAAGGGCCTCGCCTTCCTCACCGGCATCGGCAAGGACAAGGCGCTCGACGAGATCGAGGCGGAGCTGCGCAAGTAGCGCGGCAGCACTGCCGCCGAACGAAAAAGGGCGCCTCGAAGGCGCCCTTTGCTTTTGCTCTTGATGCGTCAGCGCACCAGAACGTTGCGGAACTGCCAGGGATCGCTCTTGTCGATGTCCTCCGGGAACAGCCCCGGCCGGCCTTCCAGCGGCGTCCAGTCGGTGTAGTAGCCCTTGACCGGCCCAAGATAGGGCAACTGCACTTCCAGGCAGCGGCGGTAGTCCGTCTCGTCGGCCTCGACGATGCCAGCCTCCGGGTTCTCCAGCGCCCAGACCATGCCGGCCAGCACCGCCGACGACACCTGCAGGCCGGTCGCGTTCTGGTAGGGCGCGAGCTTGCGCGCCTCCTCCAGCGAGAGCTGCGAGCCGTACCAGTAGGCGTTCTTCTTGTGGCCGTAGAGCAGCACGCCGAGCTCGTCGATCCCGTCGACCAGCTCGTTCTCGTCCAGCACATGGTGGACAGGCTGCGCCTTGCCCGCCGCGCCGAACATCTCGTGCAGCGACAGCACCGCGTCGTTGGCCGGATGGTAGGCGTAGTGGCAGGTCGGCCGGTAGTCCACCTTGCCGTCCTTGTCGCGCACGGTGAAGAAGTCGGCGATCGAGATCGCCTCGTTGTGCGTGACCAGGAAGCCGTATTGCGGGCCCGGCGTCGGGCACCAGCTGCGCACGCGCGTATTGGCGCCCGGCTGCTCCAGGAAGATCGCCGCCTTGCAGCCCTTCTTTTGCTTCCTGGCGTTCTTCGGCATCCACTTCTCGTGCGTCCCCCAGCCGAGCTCTGCCGGCTGCAGGCCTTCCGAGATGAAGCCCTCGACGGACCAGGTGTTCCAGAACACGTCGAGCGGCTTCGGCTTCTTGGCGCGCTGCGTGTCGCGCTCGGCGATGTGGACGCCCTTGACGCCGGCCTTCTTCATCAGCCTGGCCCAGCCCTCGCGATCGTCGACGGTCGGCTCCTTGAACTTCAGGCCGAGGTCGGTGGCGAGGTTGACGAGCGCGCGCTTGACCAGCCACGACACCATGCCGGGATTGGCGCCGCAGGTGGAAACCGCGGTCGTGCCGCCCGGGTGCTTGCGCTTCTCCTCGCGCAGCGTCTCGCGCAGCGCGTAGTTGGTGCGGCTGGCATTGTCGGCCTTGGCGTCGAAATAGAAGCCGAGCCACGGCTCGATCACCGTGTCGACGTAGAGCACGCCAAGCTCGCGGCAGAGGTGCATCAGGTCGACCGAGCCGGTGTCGACCGAGAGGTTGACGCAAAAGCCCTGTCCGCCGCCCTTGGTGAGCAGCGGCGTCAGGAGCTTCTTGTAGTTCTTCTTGGTGACGCTCTCCTGCAGGAAGGCGATGCCGCGCTCGTCGAGCAGCTTGCGGTTCTCGTCGCTCGGGTCGATGACGATCAGGCGGGACTTGTCGAATTTGAAATGGCGTTCGATCAGCGGCAGGGTACCGCGCCCGATCGACCCGAAGCCGATCATCACGATTGGACCCGTTATCTCGCCGTGAACCGGCCATTTTTGTTCCGCCATTTTGGGCAGCACTCCATTGCTGTTGATCTCGGCCGATCACAAAGCACATGGGCTCGTCATAATAAAGGGCGCGGAGGCCGATTCCCGCCGACCCCGCCCCTGTCCGGCGGCTTATTCGGTTTCAAATGTAGCTATCCGGCTACCTTTCTTGACGGCCCCGGAAAATCATGAAAAGGTAGCCATATGGCTACGCATCACATCGACCTGCCGGTCGTCTTCGGCGCGCTGTCCGACCCGACGCGGCTGTCCGTCGTCGAGCGGCTGGCGCGGGGACCCGCCTCGGTATCCGATCTGGCGGCGCCATACGGGCTCGCAGGCCCCTCCTTCCTCAAGCACCTCAAGGTGCTGGAGAATGCGGGCCTGGTCACCTCCCGGAAGACGGGGCGCGTCCGCACGGTCGAACTCGCCCCGGACACGATCGGGCATGTAGAGCGGTGGGTCACGGCCCACCGAAAAACCTGGGAGCGGCGCCTCGACGCACTTGGAAACTTCCTCGAAAGGGATCTGCAATGACCGACAAGGCCACCGTCCACGACAGCTTCACCATCGAGCGCACCTACCCGAATTGCCGCGAGCATGTCTGGTCGGCATGGTCGATGCCCGCCAAGAAGGCGAAATGGTTCGGCGGCGGTGATCACAGCATGGATTTCCGCGTCGGCGGGGCCGAGCGCGGCTCCTTCAGCGACGCGATCGGCGAGCATGTCAACGAAACCCGCTATTTCGAGATCGCCGAGGGCGAGCGGATCGTCATGGCCTATTCGATGGCGGTGAACGGCCGCGTCCACACCGTCTCGCTCGCCACCGTCACCCTGGCCGACCAGGGCGGCGGAACCCGCCTCACCTTCACCGAGCAGATGTGCGTGATCCCGCCGAGCGACGGGCCCGAAGGACGCCGCCACGGCTGGACCGAACTGCTCGCCGGACTGGCGACCTTCCTCGCCTCCGACGGACCGCGAGCGGCGGCGAACTAGCCTCGCGGCGGCTTGCCGGTTGAGCCCCTCACCACCAGCTCCACCGGCAGGACCACCTGGCGCGGCGGGCCGTTGGCGAGCACCATTTCGGCGGCCAGCCGGGCCTTGCCCGCAATGTCATTCACTAGGCAAGCGATCGAGGGCGGAGGGCGGCGCATCCGACTCCATCGTTGCTACACCGCCGACCACGCAAAAGAACAGCCGAGCGCGCCTATAAAAACGACGGGGAGGACCAGCGCCGGATGGGTGGCCCTCCACGACATATCGTAACCGAGCAGAACGGTCGCGCGCGCAACAACGCCTGCGAAGAGGCCCAGCAGAACGAACAGCATCGCAGGCAGGGCGAGCAATACATCGCGGCTGCCACCTTGCGCGATGTCATTGAAGGCCCACAGGCCGAGCGAAATGGCACCAAAGGAAACAAATGCGAGGGATCGCCACCCGGGCAGGAACGCCAGAAAGCCAAAGCCCATCGCATAGGGGATGGCCACCCATGATATGAAGAATGTCGAAGTCAGAGCCGCTTGCCGCAATTTTGTTTAGCTCGACTTACTACCCTTCGATTTCCGTTTTCTATAGGCACAAGCTCAAATTCGAATTTAATCGATCCATGTAGAATGTCTGTTCTTTCAAGAAGAGGCCGGCCGGTGTTAGCCGGCGCTCTTCGGCGCCGCACGCAAGCCGTACCGTACCGTACGGTACGGTTTATTGTTGCCGAAGGCGGGCTTTCGTATTAACTACAGGGCAACGGACAGGACTGTATCGCGAGACAGCCGCCGCATTCGAGGAAACGACCCATGCCCGCCTATCGCTCACGTACCACCACCCATGGCCGCAACATGGCCGGCGCGCGCGGGCTGTGGCGCGCCACCGGCATGAAGGACGGCGACTTCGGCAAGCCGATCATCGCGGTGGTGAACTCCTTCACCCAGTTCGTCCCCGGCCATGTCCACCTCAAGGATCTCGGCCAACTCGTGGCGCGCGAGATCGAGGCCGCCGGCGGCGTCGCCAAGGAGTTCAACACCATCGCGGTGGACGACGGCATCGCCATGGGCCATGACGGCATGCTCTATTCGCTGCCGTCGCGCGAGGTCATCGCCGACGCGGTC
>Ga0233385_1001036_pt1 | contig 12090 bp, 6 predicted proteins | sample ElkDunMinimDraft_16_FD_191543 | JGI IMG/M metagenome (GOLD analysis project Ga0233385, IMG submission 191543) | Fecal eukaryotic communites from dung pellets of Tule Elk in California, USA - Elk Dung G36 | ecosystem: Host-associated > Mammals > Digestive system > Large intestine > Fecal | place... | reverse complement strand
GGACCAGCCGCCGACACAGCAGCTCGAAATCACTGACGAGGGCGAGCGTGTTTTCCTCAGTCACTATCCGTGCCGGACATGGCCTGGTATCCTGAAAGGGAGTTGGCATTTCTACGGCCATGTTCATGGCGAGATGCCCAACCATCACCGCTCCAGAGACGTCGGGGTCGACTGTCCGGATACAGGTTTCGCGCCACGTACTTTCAGGCAGCTGACGCGAAAGATGAAGGCGACAACGGTTGCGGGCTGACATTGGCCCGGTAAGGTGCTCGTTTCATGCTAGGCACCGAACTGGAGTTCTGTTCGCGAAACCCACGAATGACGGCTTTGCGCCCCCATGCACGAACCCGCTTTCGCGGGAGGGGCGCCTCGGCCTGAGATGGCGTAGTATTGACAGCCTTTGAGCGAGTAGCGGCGGTCCGGCCGACCATGGAGTTCCCTTCAACGAGAGGAACTCGCCATGGCCACTCCCGCGACCGATGTACCGATCTCGCCGCTTCGCCAGCGCATGCAGCACGACATGCTCATGCGAGGCTTGGGCTCCCACACGCAGCAGGACTACATTCGTCATGTCCGGTGCTTCGCCGCGTTCCTCGGGCGCTCGCCCGACACCGCGACGCCGGACGATATCCGCCGCTTCCAGCTGGATCAGCATGAGAACTGCGTGGGACCTGCGACCATCAACGGCGCGGTGTCAGCGCTGCGGTTTCTATTCCTGGTGACACTGCAGCGCCGGGATCTGTCGCGCGCCCTGGTGATCACCCGCTATCAACGCAAGCTGCCGGATGTGCTCAGCGTGGAGGAAGCGGGGCGGCTGCTGGAAGCCGCACCGGGCCTCAAGTACAAGGCCGCGCTCGGTGTCGCCTATGGCGCGGGCCTGCGCGTGTCCGAGGTCGCGCACCTAAAGGTCGATGACGTCGACTCGGCGCGTATGTTGCTTCGCGTCGAGCAGGGCAAGGGACGCAAGGATCGCAACGCCATGCTCTCGCCGCAACTGCTGGAACTGCTGCGGCTGTGGTGGCGCGAAGGCAAGCGGCGCGGGGTGATGCTCCCGCATGGCTGGCTGTTCCCTGGGCGCAGCCGCACCGATCCGGTCTCTTCGCGGCAACTGCATCGCGCGGTCCAGGAGGCAGCCGAGGTCGCCGGCATCCGCAAGCGCGTCAGCCCGCACACTTTGCGTCACAGCTTCGCCACCCATCTGCTCGAACAAGACGTCGACATCCGCGTCATCCAGGTGCTGCTCGGTCACAGCAAGCTCGATACGACCGCGCTCTACACCAAGGTCTCGACCCGCACGATCCATGCGGTCGCAGGCCCCCTCGACCGGCTCATGGCGCTGATGAGGATAAGACGCCGACGGATTGAGCGGGTGCGGGCCGACCGGGAGGTCGCCGACATCTTCCGTGCCGCCGGCCCTGCCTACCGGGCCGCCCATGCCGGACACCTGAGCCTCACCCAGCTCAAGGTCATGTCGGCGATTGAGCACTGCCGCACCGCAGCTCTTGGCGGTCATGTCGAAGCCTGCGAGGACTGCGGCCAGTGGCGGATCGCTTACAATAGCTGCCGCAACCGGCACTGTCCGAAGTGCCAGGGCGCGGCCGCGCGCGCCTGGCTTGCCGAGCGGGAGGCCGACCTACTGCCAGTCGGCTACTTCCATGTCGTGTTCACGCTGCCCGCCGAGGTCGCCGATATCGCCTTCCAGAACAAGGCGTTGGTCTATGACCTGCTGTTCAAGGCGGCGTCAGAGACGATGCTGAGCATCGCAGCCGATCCCAGGCACCTCGGCGCGCGCATCGGCGTCACCGCCGTGCTCCACACCTGGGGTTCGGCGATGACTGTGATTTTTCGTGGAATGAGGACCCTGTTTGAGGGGTTATTTTCGTCAAACGGGGGTCTGACGCGATCTCGATGATCATGTTGGCATCAACCGAGCCTGCAGAAGGTCGAGCTTTCCACGGCCGTACATCTGCCGTTTCACCAACTTGAGTTTCGTGATCTGGCCTTCGGTTTGCCCGTTGGACCAAGGTTGAGTGATCGCCGCTTGTACGGCGGCGCGATCGCGGAGAATGCCGCTGGCGAAGGATGCAACAAGGCTTTTGCTTGCAGAGATGATCCATGGTTCTAGATCATCGGCGATCTTCTTTCGAACCATGTAATGGAAGCTGTCGATCAGGCTCCGTGCCTCCACGAGCATGGGCACACCCGCTTCGATGGCGGCGATCGTCACCGTATCGGCCTTGCTCAAATGATCGCGCGCCGTCGTCATCAGCCGTGCGATCGTTCTAGCGGATGGTACCTTGTGGAGTTGCTGCTCGGACGCCAGTTCCGCACGCCGTCGCTGCCTTGCCCATTCGCTGACGACACCGGGACGTCCCCGAAAGCCCTTTGCCTGGATCCGTCGCCAGAGCTCGCTTGCATTGCGGCAGCCCGCACTCCACTGCTCGTCGAGGTAGGGTAGCCAAGCTTCAAGTGAACTCTGCCGGGCACGGAAGATATCGGTCCGTTGGCCACGCACCACTTGGCGAACCAGCTTGCGACTATGACCGGTGCGACGCACGATCTCCTTGATCGAGATGCCTGCACCGGCAAGCTTCATGATGGCCGCATTGGTCTCTTCGCGCCGCCGATAGCCTTCATATTGCAGCTTCTCGGCATAGGTGAGCAGCTCGGGATCGATCGTGGTGGCCCCGATCGCCGTTCGGATCGAGCGCATCGATTTGCGAACTGCGTCCAGGAATGCTGCGCTGGCGTTCTCCATGAGATGCCAGCGATCAGCGACTTGAACCGCGTTAGGCAAGCTTCTTGCGGTCGCTTCCCCATATCCGCCGCCACGATCGCGCGAGACAATCTCGATCTGAGGCCGATCGGCAAGCCAGGCTTCGACGGTCGCGGTCTCGCGATCGGGCAAGAGCGTCACGATCCGCCGCCGTTCCAGATCGCAGACGATCGTGCCGTAGCGATGGTTGCGCCGGAAGGCCCAATCATCAATGCCGACAACACGCAGCTCATCTGAGTATGAGCATGCCCGGCGGCGCACCACCCTCAGCAGCGTATCGTTGCTGGCAGGCACCATCAGCCGCTTTGCGGTCCTGGCGGCGGGTCGTCCGCCAAGCGCCAGCCCAAGATGATGGACGATGCAGTCCAGCCGCGAGGTTCGACGGGAGCGCTCCGCAATAATGTCATCGCCGAAAAGTTCGGCGAAAATCCGTCGGCGACAAAGCGCGATATCGCAGACGAAACGGCGCGCCATTAGCCGAAGTTCGACCCTTCTGCCTGCGCATGGCAGGTCAGAGACTGTCCGCGAATACCAGCTATGGATCGCCGCGATGCTCTCCGGCAAAGCGGACAGGCCCGCTCGTCGACCGTCGCTCGCGCCGAAACTACCAATATTCCCTCGACCTCGGCTGTACGCTCGACAATTAATCCGGCCGGGATCAAGGACGACAAACGCAATCTGTCCGCCATGGTGCTGATTCCCCTCAGAAAACAGCACCAACTCGACAGCGAATTTCATCGAATGTGAGTCAGACCCAAAATTGCACGCCGGTTCACAGGCTGGTGCCGCCAGACATCTTACGGGCATCCGAGCGAATCCCGCTGGCGACTCGGAGCGCGGATTCAGCCGTCTTGCGCCCTGATCCCATCTCGCATTCCCATACGACGATCACTCTCCAGCCCTGGGCTTCCAGCAGCTGCCTAGATCGCTTGTCGCGCGCGACATTACGGTCAAACTTCTCGACCCAGAAATCCGTGTTGCTCTTCGGGGTGGTGGCAACCCTGCATCCGTGATGCCGGTGCCAGAAGCATCCGTGGACGAAGACCACCGTTCGGTACCTTGGCAGGACGATGTCCGGTTTCCCCGGCAGGTCTTTGCGATGAAGCCTGAATCTGAAGCCGAGGGCGTGCAACGCGCGGCGTAGCGCAACCTCGGGCGAGGTGTTCGAGGATCGGATCCGCGACATGCGCTCCGATCGCTCCGAGGGGCTCAGGAAATCGACCAAGGCGCCTTCCTACCGCTCGCCGGCCTCCCTCACTAATTCATAGAATGGGTAGCCTCTTATAAATTCGCCAGGGCTGTCGAAGGACTTGTAGAGGCACTGGTGGTTGCCAAGGCCCTTGATGCGTTCCGCCATCTCAGCCGCAGTCGCGGACAGCCCCAGGGCCGACAGTTCGGAGGTGGTTACGTTCGGGACCTTGTGGATGAACCAAGTGAGCAGTGGCTCCCGGTAGTCGGTGCCACCAGCCTTGAAGTGCCGAAGGTACTGCGACGCAAGGATGACACCAGTCCCGAACTCCCGTCCCTGAAGAAGAAGCTTGCGCAGGACGTCGAACTCATAGCGCATGATGTTGTCGGCTTCGTCGACGAGCAGGTAAGAATCTATCGCTCGCAGTTGAGGATCCTGACCGACAAAAGGCCGTTTGGGTGTCCTGAGCATGTTCTCGTAAAACATGTTGAGCATGACGGCGACCAGCATGTTCTTGCTGTGGTCGTCCTGGCCCAGGGCATCCAGCGCTATAACGACCACGCCGTCGAGGAAGACGTCGAACGGCATGGTCTTGGATTGGTCGTCCTCGAAAATCTCCATGTCCAGCATGTCGCCGATGATCGACATCGGGGAATCGGGCTTTCCCTCCACAATATCATGGTAGGCGGTGTGCACCTCCCGCAACGTGGGTGGTACGCCTGGCGCCGTCGCATCATATGCTTCCTTGACGGCGCGCTTTAGTTTGTCCCGCTGGACGGTGCCGATCCCTGAGTAGATCTTGCCGAGGACGTCCGCAAAGAACCTGAACCGGTCGAACCATGGTGCCGGCACGTCGCCGCTCGTGCGAGTGTCGAACAGGTTCAGGGGTATGCGGTGCGGTCGGACTACGCGGGCGCCGGTGGCGGCCACGAAGTCATCGCTGCTGTAGTCTCGCTTGTAGTCGAAGATAAGGAATCGCGGCCGATGGCCACGGTTCTCGCGACCGGACGATGTGATCTGCGCGATCAGCGACTTCAGCAACTGCGTTTTGCCAGTGCCAAGGTCGCCCACGACCCCAATGTTAAGCTGGTTGAGGCGAGTGTCCGATATGTTGAGCACGAGGTCGCGGGGGCGAAAGCCGTCGATCGTCTTCCCGACCTCGAGGATGACGCCGTTCCCGACTGCCTCTACCGCGCCTTGGTCCTCCTTGGCGCGCAGCGGTTCTTGCGGCGCTGGCGTCGAAATCTCTGCCAGGCGATCCTCACCCGTCGCGCCATCCGGATTGGGACCGTCGGCCGCAAGAGGTGGCTCGGTGGTTTCCGGATCCTCTACGACTGCCGGCTCGGGCACTGGGCGCGGCATTAGCTGCCAGTCGCCCAGGCGGGCCCGGACCATGTCGTAGAAGGATGCCGGGTTGTTCGCCACGACATTTCCTGCGTCCTCGCGGCCGATCACAATGGTCTCCTCGAAACCATCCTTGTCGAAGTCCTGCGGCCTGCTCGAGGGACTGTCATCCAGAATGATCAGTCGCCCGCGGGTGTCGACCTCCACGCAGTCGCTCCCGTCGAGGATCGCGCGGGCGATTCGCTCGTGGAACTCCGACCATCGTGCGGCATGGCCCACCACGTCGTGGTGTTGGCTGTAGACGCGCAGCCCAAAGCCTATGATGGAGAGGAGTAAGTGCTGGTATGCAAGCGTCCACAGCCGGGGTTGCTCGTTATGATGCTGCATCGCGGACAAGAGCGATGACAAGGCCTTCGCCTGGTCGAGCGCCTCCACTGCCTCGCCAGCGCTGAACCGGGACGTTGGCCGACACTTTACCTCGACTGGCGTAATCTTGACGCGGACATTGCCGCCCGAGAGGTCGATGCCGACGACGACGAGGTCCGGCCGGAGCTGCGTGAGGTCGCCCCGATCCTTGCCGAGCGCCTTGCTTAGGTCACTGATGTACCCTCGAAACGGATCCACGGATACGACGATTGCTATGGTCGCGTCCTCTGCCGTTCCGCCGATTACGGGAAGGAGCCCGTCACCGTCGTGCTGGCTACCGCGGAATCGGTCCTGCAGGAGCCGCACGCCCACGAATATGCCAAGGTCTCCGGTCGCCCCGGCGTCATCGCCTGCAAGGCCCTTTATTGTCGGGATACCGCGACGCGCGACTTCCAGAAGGACGTCCTGCACCTTCTCCTGGTCCAGTTTGTCGCAGCCTGGCAACCGGGCAAGTGCCTGCGACAGCGCGTCCCGGTCCGCGTCGGTGACCTGCGAGAGCAGGTAGTACCCGTTCGTGTCTCCCGCGCGGTGGGAATATGAGGGAAGGTCGAAGTCCCAGAGATAGGCTCCCTCCAGCCAGCCACCGAGGAAGCACGCGGGATCGATCGCCGCCGACGATACCGCCACGAAGTCGGTCTGGCGCTCCCTCAGCATGTATTGAACCTCATGCACGTTAGGGGCGAACTGCAGGCCGGTACGGACTGGCCCCAGGTTCTCCACCGCGGAAAGCAGAGCAGCAACCTTATCGGGCAACACCTCGCCCGTGGGCTCCGATGCGGTCGACTGGCGGGACTCGGCAAGGAAGGCACCCGGCAATTGTCTTCTGACGCGGTGTCTGATCATCCCACCGACGCTGAGCGGCGTGCGCCCGTCCACCCTTTCGGATCTTGGCTCCGACATGTCGAGCTGGGCGATGATGCCAAGGTCGGGCACCGCACCCTTGGGTTGGCTGGAATACCATCGCACACTGTTGCCGGTGTCCTCGGACAGGTTCGAGATCGTGGCATCATCGGGCCGTGCGCCCTGCGGCCGGTCGTCGAACACTTCCACAAACCTGGGGCCAACAGCCCGGCTCCTTGGCCTCCGGGAATCCTCCTGGAACCGCGAGGTACACCATTCGACGAGGCCCTGGTTGCAGGCCTCGGTCGTGCCGCCCGCGCTTGAGACGGCAACGGCAACGACGGGCTTCGCTGCAAGCAAGTCGGAAACGTCATCGAGGGCACGCATCACTTGGGCGGCGCTAAATCCAACCGAGATTCCTCCGACGCTAATGCCGAAGGGATCGCCAAACGGAGCGGCGAGCGAGCGCTCCGGCAGCTGCTCGAGCTCCCGTCCGTTCCACAAGACCGACCAATAGTCGGTGCCGTTCTGGACGGCCAGAAAGTCGACTTGGTCGAGGCCGGCGGGCGAGCGCAGGTACAGTGACACGATGTCGGGCACGCAGTCTGGGTCGAGGACGCTTGCCGCTGGGCAAGGCTTTCCGGCCTCGTCTGCCTCGGCGAGAATACGCTGGGCTACGACATGCCAGCCCACGCGCAGCGGGTGCAGCGGGGAGAGCAGGATCGCGACCGGCTCCCGCAAAAGGCTCCGCCCGCTGGCGTCCAAGGAGCAGACTGCGAGCACGTCTGCCCAGCAGGCAACGTCGGGATCGGACGTGATCCAAGCTTGGTACGCATCAATGTATTTCTCGACCAGCGAGGCAAACTGCTCGTCGCGCAATGCCCACTCGCCCAGCCGAGCAGTCTCGAATACCCCCGATTGGTCGCCGTCGCCGCGAACGCGTCGTGCAATCTTCTCGCGGGCATCCAAGAAGTCGACAGGCGGGTTGAATTCAGCTGGTGCTGGCCGGGGGTCTTGTATGAAGGAGCCACGCGACAGGATTGGCCCGCCACCGGCACCCCAACTGGGCGGCGACCAGTGGTCCCCATAGTCCTCCGCCAAGACGATGGGTTGGTAGGAGGCTCGGACGGCATCGCCAGCAAGGATCCAATCCTGAAGCATTGTCGACCGGACGGCCCGGTTGATGGGGATGACGGCCTTGGAATCGAAGCTTTCCAGCTGCCGCCGGTTGGCCTTGATCAGGCGCTCGAACTCGCTCCGGCAGCCTACCTCAGGCACATCCTCGCAAGTGATGAAGGTCCGGCAGGTTTCGCGCGAGGTGGTGCCACCCTTCCCGGCGCGAGAGAAGCCCAGATCGAACTGGCAGTTTCCCTCGGCTTCGATCTCCGCCCGGTACATTTCCGGCGTTGCCGGCCGGAGCACGACGGGCGTCGGCGCACCGGCATTGCCGTCGGCCTGGTCGGCCAACAGCTGGGCCGAGGCGTCGAGTGTCACGCCGGGGGAAACGAAGACAAGCAGCTCATATCGCCCTGGCCCGGGAAGGCTGAGGCTTGCCTCCCAGTCCGTCCCCGCCTTGCCGCCCCGCTTGGCGGGCTTGCGCGGCGGTGAGAACTTGCGCGCGAGTCGGCAGGCGATGAGGATGCCTGGCTGCCAGACGGCGAGTGAGACAACCTTCATCGATCCAGGCTTAAAGCCCGGGGCGGTCGCCTTGTAGGTCAGGGGCAGCTTGTGGGATGGCGGGGTGGCATCTGATAGCGTGTCGCCGCTGTCGACTGCCACGTCGCCAACGAGCCCGTTCCCGGCCGCAGGCGTGCGGTTGACCTCGATCCGCGCGCTACGCGGGTCCCCGCCCTTTGTCTCGAACTGCAGGTCGACTGGGCCGGACACGATCGCAGGCATGGCCTTGCCGAGCGCTGCCAGCGCGTTGGTGCAACTCATCGCGATATCGCCAGCCGACGATGGCTCTTCGGCCAGTAGCTCGGTCCACTTCTCGACGTCGAGCGCGGTCCACCAGCCGGGGGCTGCCGGCAGGTCCAGTTGGCCCGCTGGGCGATAATATGCGGAGGTCGCCCGCTCGAACGTAGTGGCGACCTCACAAGTCAAGCGGACGTGCTCCAGGAAGCCGGCGAGATGCCCCTGGTCCTGCTCGCTCGCGCCATCGGACAAACGGTCGACGCTCCGGCGAAATCCCTCGGACATCGCCTCGGCAATACTCCTCAGGGTCCCGAGTTGCTCTTTGGCAGCCAGGCTGCCGGCGTGCATTGGCGGGACGCCGCATGCGAGGCTGATGGCTATGCCAGGTTTCAGCCCGGTGGTGGCATCGATGGAAAAGAGCCGGGACAGGAGCCGCCACGCGCCCTCACGGGGCGCGGAACCTGACTCGACCTCGTCGGCCGCTCGTGCGGCGGCCTCCAACAGCAACCTGCCTTCCTCAACGAGCGCGCCGGGCACTCCGGCCTGAGATATCGCCTGCAGGACAAGGCCCTGGATGAAGCTATCGTCCCACCAAGCCTCGAAGGTCGCGTTACCACCGTTATTGCTCTCGGCGACGCCAAACTTGTCTGTGGTGCTACCGACTGACAGGATGCTGTGCTCGCCGGGAGGGATAAGCGCAACGAAGCTCGCCGATCTAGGCAGGTTGCGAAGGTCGAGCAGGTGGTCCTCGTCGCACCATCCAGATATTCCGACGGGCGGGTTGCCTGCCGGGAGCTTCTCGCGCGGTACCTGCAGGAGGAACGGCAGGTCGGTGGACGGCGCGCCATTCGACACGCCGACGAGGTCATCGAACACCTCGGACATCAGTTCGTGAGGCGGACCGAGGAAGACAAGTCGGACCTCGCGCGGCCCATCGGGCGCCGCGGCGGCGCCGATCTGCGACCTGATGCGATCCGCCAGTACCGATGCTAGCTTGTTCATGGGGCAACCCCGGCAGTGCTGGCCTGGCGGAATGGCGGGACAAGCAGCATGCCGCTCTCGGCATCCGGGCTGTCAAGAACCAGCCCAAGCATCCGGAGCTGGTGGCCAAGTTCGTTCTGGGGGATGTCGCGATGGTCCATGCTGATCCCATATTGCGCGAGATGCTGGGCTAGCCGGTGCACCGAGCGTGGCCCCCCGACGCCGGAGAGGGAGCAATGGACGAGCGCGATGGCCGCGACCGGACCGAGCGAGACGATCCAAGGGCTGCTGGAGTGGGTTCCTCGCTTCCGCAGCAGGTAACCCTGGTCATAGCCCCTTAGGCGCGGGTTTGCCGTCTGGCGCTGCTGGAGGCTGTAGGTCACGAATTCGTTTATGTTCGAGCCGATTCCCTTGCGGCACAACAGCGTCCGCGTCTCTACCGGACAATAAATGGCATCCAATCATCTTGGCGCTTGCGAAAGAAATGACTGCCAACTACTGGTCCGCGCGCCGCCCTTTCGGCAGCGAGGTTGTGGCGATCTTCTTGAGCCGACTTCAAGAAGAAGAGGAGAAGCTGCCCTCGTCAGAAGCGAAGCCGCTGAAACGGCCTTCAAGGCGCACTCTTGAGAGATGGATCCGGGTCGCCGGGAATTTCGAACCGGCCCGCGCGCGGGGCGAGGCGGTCGCCGTCCGAAACTCGCCCTTCCGCGGCGTGAATGGAGCGGTGTCTGGCGCTCCCGTGCGCGCCCGTGGAGGCTAGGGGATTCGGACTCAGGAAAAGCGAGCCCCGGCTTCGGTCTGGATAGGAGGACTGCAATGGCACTCGCGTCCACAGACGGACAGATTTTTGACGAGTTCGACAAGATTCGTATTGGCAATCCTCGGCAAGACGAGGCTCACCGGCTCTTCGATGACCTTCGGTACGTGGGGAGGCGTTGCTCGGGCAGCCCCCTTCCTTGGGGAGGCATCTTCGGTCCTCCCCTGACCGGAAAGACCATGTCTGTGACCACATATATCGAGACGAGGGTCGTGGAGGAGCTGATCCAGCATGGAACGTTTTCGACCGATATGGATCGGGAGAAAATTGCGAGGCAGCAACGGATAGTCGTACCCCTGATCGTGTCTCCGCTGTGGACCGAAAGGTCGTTCGCAGTCGATATCCTGCATGCTCTCGGAGACCCATTACCGCCCAGAGGGCTTTCGGCCCAAGAGTTGCTGGCACTGGCACGCGGTTCTCTCCGGGATCACGGCACTGAATTGCTGATAATCGAAGACCCCCAGCACCTGCTCGAACGAATAGCTTTTGGGGCCTCAACTTCCCGAGCGGAAACAATAGGCATGACGGCACTGAAGACACTCCTACTTAAGGGCGTGGTACCCGTCGTTCTCGTGGCAAGCATGGAAGCGCGATGCGAGCTAATGAACAACGTTGGGTTCGCCGCGCGTTGTAAAAAGGCGCTGGACTTCGGTGCTCTGCAGAAGGCGGACGAGGTTCAGTGGGGAATCTTCATCGATTTTGTCGGCACGCTTGGCATCAGGCTTAAGCAGCACGGACTGTTCGAGGAACCGTCGGATTTTCTTTCGGAGGATGTAGTCGCCTGCATTCACGAGATCGCAAACGGCCGCTTGGGCATGGCATCCGCAATAGTTTGCTCGGCCTGCATGGCGGCGCGGGAGGCTGGCGCAGCGCGGGTCACAAGAGAGCATCTTTCGATTGCGACCGATATCTGGGCCGTTCCCCTTGGGATAATCGACCACAATCCTTTTGAGGTTGGAATCCGCAGCACTGTATGCGGCCGGGACACCAGACTGCTTGGTGCGGTCCGATGCAGGTTGCGTCACCAGATTCAGTCACGGGAGAGAGGATCGCGTTGGCCAGCGTACCTTCGTGGCATCAGGAGGAGTTCGGCAGTGTCTTACAAAGAGTGCTTTCCAAAGATGTCCCATGTGCGATATTTTCGGGATCGAAGCCACTGATGCAACGAGTATACGTCCCTGTAGAGTGTTTGCGGGATGATGGTCTGGGAGTTCGGGAAGCTGGCTCTCTTATCGGGGTCCATGAGAGGATGATTCCGCACCTGATCGCCGCAGGCTGCCTTCAGCGAAGAGCGAAGGAAGGCCGCCGGTATCGTTCAGTTGGCCCGGCGGACATCCAGGATTTTCATAAAGCCTATGTTCTCACCCGGGAAGTAGCCGCGGCCTTAAAAACAAACACACGCACGGCATCACGCGCCTCCGCAACGCGGGCTGCGTCGCGGTGGTGGAGCATTGTAGTGCTTTACAGATCTCGGCGGTCTGGCGTCGGTCACAGGTGGAGGCTGCAGGTCTTTGTAATTGAGAAACCCTCTCATTCTTGTATAAACAGTCTGGACGATTTCGCATATTTGCGCTGCATAGTTTCTCATTCTCCGTCATAGAGCGTGCAGCAAACATCTGAAATCGCGTAACCGCTTTTCTCAGATTGCCATAGACTGACCACCAATCTGCGCCTGATAGGCGTCGTCTTTCAGAGCGCTTTCTGTCGTCATCAACTCTGTTGGAATTTGGCGTCTCTTAGCCTTGCGTTGAGGGTGACGACGATCTTTCGCATGACGGCAGCGAGAGCCAGGATTGGCTTCTT
>Ga0233385_1001033_pt1 | contig 12110 bp, 15 predicted proteins | sample ElkDunMinimDraft_16_FD_191543 | JGI IMG/M metagenome (GOLD analysis project Ga0233385, IMG submission 191543) | Fecal eukaryotic communites from dung pellets of Tule Elk in California, USA - Elk Dung G36 | ecosystem: Host-associated > Mammals > Digestive system > Large intestine > Fecal | place... | reverse complement strand
AGGACGAACGCGGCGACCACGACGCTGACCAGTGCGGCGACCCGGACGACATCACCCGGGACCACGGGCAGTCGCGTGGCTCGCCGCTGCTCGGTCATGAACGCACGCTACCGGTGGCGCACCGCGATCACGCGGCCGGGCGTCAGCTGACGCTCGTGCTCATGTTCGAGAAGCTCGTGAAGGCGACGACCCCGATCGTGATGTACAGGGCGATGACGCAACCGATGAGGATGCACAGCACCAACGAGATGGCGAAACCGGCGCGCGCGAGCGCGTTGTCCTGGCCGATCTCGGCAGCCTGCCTCTTCTCGCTGTGGCAGATGAAGATGCCCACGATCGGGATGAGAAGGGCGAGCACGAAGCCCGTGACCGGCGGGGCCCAGGGCGTCGGCGAATAGGGCTGGTAAGGCTGCTGCGGGGTGGCGACCCCGTACTGGTCGGTCAACTCGTTCCTCCTAGGACGTCGTGTTGCGGACGTACGATCTCACCCCTTGGTGGAGAAAGGTAGGCGGCGTCCGCATTTCGCCCGTTCTCGCGGCAGAGCACGGTGTGGAGAGCACGGACGCGGGGTGCCTGCGGCTGTTCCGCAGACACCCCGCGCCCCTCCCGCTCCGGTCAGCCGACCGTCGTCGGGCCGTGCACCGTCACCTGCATGCTGCCGCCGACCTCGAGGTCCGCCGTCGCGCACTCGAGCGTCTCGTCGACGACCGTCGTCGTCGGGAAGGGCTCGTAGTCGAGCGTGCTGTACGCCTGGTCGACCAGAGCCCGCGCCTCGTCGGCCGTGAGGCACTGGTCCGCCAGACCACGGCGGAGCGCGCCGACGACCGGGTCCACCTCGGGGCTGTAGAGCAGCGCGTCCGGCTCGATCTCGGGCGCCACCCGGATCACCCCGACCTCGTCGGCGGAGAGCGTCGAGCACGGCTCCTCGTCGCTGTTGGAGCCCACCGCATCGATCGACCAGTCCTCGAGGCCGAGGCGGTCGAGCTCGGACTGCGCCCAGGTCGCGGCCTCCTCGACCGAGCGGCACTCGCCCCGCCCGCCGTCGATCCGATCGCCCAGGCTCTGCCGCAGCTCGATCACGTTCGGGTCGGTCTGCGGTCCGGTGTCGGCCTCGATGGGCTCGATCCCGTCGGGCGCCTGGTCGGCGGGCGTCACGTAGACCCACCCGTCGTCCTCGAACACCACCGGGTTCTCGACCGGCGGCAGGCCCTGCTGGGCCAGCAGCGTGGTGCAGTCCTGGATCGCATCACCCGTCATCCACGGCCCGGAGGCGTCGACATGCTGGCCGTCCAGGGCGCTGTCGCGCCAGGTCGTCATGCAGGTCACGCCCGCGGTGTCCTGCGCAGCGAAGAGCTGGACCGCGGCATAGGCGGCGCCGCCGCCGGCGAGCACACCGGCCAGGGCGACCGCGATCCCTCCGCGGCGGCCGAGCCGCCGGCGTCGCGTGCGGTGGGCGGCCGCAGGACGGCGCTCGGCGGCGGCGGTGTCGAGCAGGGTCCCCGTCATGATGATCTCCTCGCGCAGTGCGGCGAACGTCGCCGCCTCCACGGAGTCGAGGCTGGCTCGACGCGCCGGGTCCGCGGCCTCGAGCTGCTTCATCACGTCCGTCATCACGCCTCCTCGGTTCCGGGGCGGGCTGTTGCCCACCCACTCATGACTTGTCCGGCATCGCCCGAACGTTTCAGGGGATCTGCACCGTTGTGTGCCGCTTTGTCGGAGCCGTCGGTGGCGCGGGCGGGGGTGACGGCAGCCGCCAGCAGCCGGGCGGGGGCCGCGCTGTCGTCGTCGGCCGACGCGAGCGCCGCGAGCTGGTCCGCGAGGCGCTTGCGTGCGCGGTGGAGACGCACGCGCACCGCCGTGCGCGACAGGCCGAGCACGAGCGCGATCTCGTCGCGCGCGAGCTCCTCCCAGGCGACGAGGCGCAGGATCTCCTGGTCGTCGTCGGACAGCCGGGCCAGGGCCCGCTCGACGTCGCTGCCCACGACGTCCGGGGCCGGTACGGCCTCGGTCAGGTCCTGGCGGAGGCGGTCCGCGAGCGCCATCCGACGGCGTTCGCCGCGACGAGCGTTCGCCAGCACGCGCCGCGCGACGCCGAACATCCACGGCCGCGCGTCTGCGCCGGGCGGGACCTCGTCGATCCGGCGCCAGGCGACAAGAAAGCACTCGGCGACGATGTCGGCGGCGTCGGCGGGTCCGGACACGCGGCGCACGGTGTAGGCGAGCAGCGCACGGTGCGTGGACTCGAAGAGCGCGGTGAACCGGGCTTCGCGGTCGACGTGCCGCGGCGGTGGTTCGGGGGCAGGCATCCGGGCTGACCTCTCGGTGAGGGGGTCTGACGAGAGTGTCATGTCCGGTACCTGGCCAGGCGTTACAGCGCACGGTGCACTCGGGTGACAGGGCGACCTGGCTCGTCCTCGGGGTTCGGTACCGTTGGCCCATGCTTCCGGGCAGCATCCCCAGTCCTGACCCGGCGTGGTCCCAGATCGCCCTCGGGCCGCTGACCGTTCACACCTACGCGCTGTGTCTGCTGGCCGCCATCGCGGCCGCGACCGTGTTCACCCAACGGCGGCTGCGGTCGCGCGGTGCGCAGGGCGACGTGACGCTCGACGTCGTCATCTGGGCGGTGCCCTGCGGCATCGTCGTGGCGCGGATCTATCACGTGCTGACCCACCTGGGCGACTACACCGGGCCGGACTCCGACCCCTGGGAATGGCTGCGCATCTGGGAGGGCGGGATCGCCATCTTCGGGTCGATCCTCGGTGGAGCGCTCGGTGTGTACATCGGCTGCCGCCTCACCGGGCTGCGGTTCTGGTCGTTCGCGGACGCCGTCGCGCCGGCACTGCTGCTCGGCCAGGCGATCGGGCGCCTGGGCAACTACGTCAACCAGGAGCTCTTCGGGAGCCCCACCACGTTGCCCTGGGGCCTGGAGGTCTCGCCGGACGCCCCGATGTTCCCCGACGGGATGGCCGCGGGAACCCTGTTCCACCCGCTGTTCCTGTACGAGATGCTGTGGAACCTGCTGGGGATCGCCGTCCTGCTCGGGCTCGAGCGCGCTTCGGCGCGGCGCACGGCTGCCCGTATCGGCACAGGCCTGCGCGTGGGTGCCGGGCTGCGCTGGGGGCGGCTGTTCGCGCTGTACCTCGTCTGGTACGGCCTGGGCCGGAGCTGGCTCGAGGCCCTGCGGATCGACCCCACGAGCAACGCGCCGCTCGGCGTCCCGGTGAACCTGTGGACGGCGGTCGGGGCCGTCCTCCTGGGCGTGGCGATCTTCGTCGTGCAGGGCCGCCGCCACCCCGAGCCGGAGACGTCGGTCTACGTCCCCGGCCGCGAGCCGGACGAGGACTCCCCGTCCGAGCCCGCGCCGCAGGCCGCCGGTACGGCCTGACGCGCCGGCCCGCTCAGAGTGTCGTCGTGAGGACTCCTCCGTCGGCGCGCAGTGCGGCGCCGTTGGTGGCCGACGACACCGGGCTCGCCAGGTAGGTGGCGAGGCTGGCGATCTCGGTGGGGTCGATGAACCGCTGCAGGAGCGACGTCCGGTTCTCGGCCTGGATCGCGCCCTTGATGGCGTCCACGGGGACGCCCTGGGCGCGAGCGATGCCCTCGACGGCCCGGGCGACGCCGTCGGAGTAGGTCGGGCCGCCGAGGATGGTGTTGACGGTGACGCCCGTTCCCCGGGTCCGCTTGGCCAGGCCGTTGGCCAGCGCCAGCGTCCCGGCCTTGGTCGTCCCGTAGTGCACCATGTCGGACGGGACGCTCACGCCCGACTCGCTGCTGATCACGATGATCCGGCCCCAGCCGCGGGCCAGCATGGCCGGGAGCACGTGCCGGGACAGGCGCACGGCGCTCATGACGTTGACGTCGAAGTACCGCTGCCACTCCTCGTCGGAGACCTCCTCGAACGCGCCGACGCCGAAGATGCCGACGTTGTTCACCAGGATGTCCACCTCGCCGAGCGATCCGAGCAGCTCCCGGACCTGCGCGGCGTCCGCGAAGTCGGCCGGGACGCCCGTGACCGCAGCACCCGGCACGGCGGCCTCCAGCTTCCGCACGGCAGCCGTCACCCCGTCCGTGGTCCGACCGTTGATCACCACCTCCGCACCCTCGGCGAGCAGCGACTCGGCGATCGCGTAACCGATGCCCTGCGTCGATCCGCTCACGAACGCCTTCTTGCCCACCAGCTCCAGATCCATGCCACGTACCTCTGCTCGTCTTCGTCGTCCTCGAATCACTTGCTTGAGCAAGTCATCCCAGACAACGTATCACTTGCTCGGGCAAGTCAATCCGGCCGCCTGGCCGCCGGCGTCCGCGTAGGCTGACCGTCATGCCGGACCCTGACGCCCTCACGAGCGCACCCTCGGAGAACACCGGGCTCACGGAGCTGACGGAGCTCACGGGCGACGACCTCGAGACCTGGTCGGCCCTGGCGACGGTCCTGGAGTGGCTGCCGGCCGCGCTCGACGGTCAGCTCCAGCGCGACGCCGGCCTGTCCCACTTCGAGTACGGCGTCCTTTACGCCCTGGACAACGCTCCCGAGCGCACGCTGCGGATGAGCGTCCTGGCCGGGTATGCCAACAGCACCCTGTCGCGGCTGTCGCGTGCGACCACCCGGCTGGAGAACCAGGGGTGGTTGCGGCGCAGACCCGATCCGACCGACGGGCGCTACACCCTGGCGGTCCTGACCGACGTCGGGGCCGGAAAGGTCCGGGACGCGACCCCGGGTCACGTCCAGACCGTCCACCGGCTCGTCCTCGACCGCCTCACGAAGCGGCAGGCCCGCCAGCTCCTGGACATCAGCCAGCGGATCAGCGGCGCCATCCGCGACGACGGCGGCTGGCGCCCGCGGTGACCTCGGCTAGTCGAGCCGTGCCAGGAACGCGAGCACCCGCTGCACCAACAGGTCTGCCGACGCCGGGTCGTAGCTCGGCAGCGAGTCGTCGGCGAACAGGTGCGCGTCGCCGTCGTAGGTGAACAGCTCGGCCTTGGGCGTGGACTCGGCGAACGCCTGGGCGGCGGGGTAGTCCTCGGCGAACCACTCGTCGGCAGGGCGCCCGTGCACCTGGGCGGGCACGCCCGCGGGCCACGCGCCGAACTCGTCGGGCGGGAGGAATCCCTCGAGCAGGAGGGCCCCACGCGCACCGTCACGCGTCTGCGCGAGCTTCTGTGCCGGCATCACACCGAGGGAGAAGCCGGCGTAGACCAGGCCCTTGCCCAGGTGGTCCGCGCTGGCTACGCCGCGGTCGAGGATGGTGTCGAAGCCGAGCTCCTTGGCATGCGCGACGCCCTCGTCGAGGCTACCGAAGGTCGCGCCGTCGTACAGATCGGGCGTATGCACCGTGTGACCGGCGCGAGCGAGCGTGCCGGCGAAGCTGCGCACGCCGTCGGTCAGTCCCTGAGCATGGTGGAAGAGCAGCACTTCGGTCATGGTCGACTCCAACGATCGGGAAAACTCGTACGTTCGACCACGTTAGTATGTGAAGCCGTGGAAGACAATGGGCAGGAGATTCCCGACTACCCGCTCGACGAGGTGCGGGTCTTGAACGAACCTGCGCAGGTGCGCGCCCTGGCGCATCCGCTGCGGACCACGATCCTGGGGCTGCTCCACGAACGCGCCGCGAGCGTCACCGAGCTGAGCAGCGCGGTCGACCGCCCCAAGTCCACGGTTGCCCATCACGTCAAGGTACTCCTCGACGCCGGGCTGCTGCGGGTGGTGCGCACCCGGCGGGTGCGGGCCGTGGAGGAGGCGTTCTACGGCCGCACGGCGCGGATGTTCTACACCGGAGCCGGCCGACGCGACATGCCTCTGGACTTCAATGACTTCGAGGTCGCCGCGCAGGAGTCGGCGGCCGCGTACCAGGCCGGCGAGCTCTGGGCGTTCATCCGCCACGCACGGCTCGCACCCGAGCGCCGCAAGGAGTTCTGGCTCCGGATCAAGGACCTGGTCGCCGAGTTCGACCACCTGCCGCGCGACGGCGAGACCACCTACGGCTTCGTGGCAGGGATCTACCCGGTCGAGCCCTATCCACGCCTGCCGGCCGACCCCGAATGAGGGGAGCCGCCGGGGTTGTCCGGCCTGGCTTCGCGCCGTCGGTTTCGCGGCCTCGGGCGGTGCTCAGGACGCCAGCCACACCACCGTGGCGATGACGGCGACGAGCGGCGCTGCGCCCTGGGCCGTGGCGGCGCGAGTCTTGGTCCGGTCGATCGAGATGAGGTAGAGCGCGGCGACCAGCATGGACCCCGTCCCGGCCAGCATCAGGGCGGCACCGGCGTCGGACGTCCCAGACACCAGTGTGACGCCGACGGCCGTCACGATCGCCAGCAGCAGGTTGTACACACCCTGGTTGGCGGCCAGCTGCCGCGTGGCCGCGGCCTCCTCGGGCGTGGTGCCGAAGACGCGGCGGGTGGAAGGGTGCTCCCATCGCAGCGTCTCGAGCACGAAGATGTAGACGTGCACCAACGCGGCCACGAGGGCTGCGACTATCGCGACGGCCAGCACCCTGTGATCGTCGCCGCCCGAGACCCCGACCGCCACCCAGGCCCGGTCGAGCATGCAGCGGTATCGGACCCGGACGGCAGTCGTTACCGTCGCACCATGGAGCGAGTCACCGGTGTGGGTGGGATCTTCTTCCGCGCGCGCGACCCCGAAGCGCTCACGCACTGGTACGAGGTGAACCTGGGCGTCGAGGCGCCGCCGGCCTCGTACGACGAGCCGTCCTGGATGCAGGAGGCTGGCCCGACGGTCTTCGCCCCGATGGGGGAGGACTCCCCGCACTTCTCAGACTCGACGCAGCAGTGGTCGATCAACTTCCGGGTACGGGATCTCGACGCGATGGTGGCGCAGCTCCGAGAGCGCGGCACCGAGGTCAGGCTGCACGACGAGGACTATCCCAACGGCCGGTTCGCCGAGCTGTCGGACCCCGAGGGGACGCCGATCCAGCTCTGGGAGCCGGCGGGCGCCGACGCCGTCCAGCCCTGATCACGGGACTCGGCACAGCGCCCGGGTGTCCGGTCGACCGCCCGGCGTGCGACGTCGTGACCGCCGAGCGGCGAGCGAGCGCGCCCGCGCCTACCGTAGGGGTCCCCCCAACACGACGGAGGTAACACCGTGGGATTCCTCGGTAGAGCGGTCAAGAGCGGGATCGCGGTCAAGGCAGCCAACATCGTCATGCGCGAGGCGCGGAAGCCCGAGAACCAGCGCAAGGCCCGGGAGCTGTTGGCCAAGGCGCGTGGCCGCAAGAACCGGGGCCCTGTGGGCCGATGAGGTGACGCGCCCCGGTGCCGGCCAGCAGGTCGGCACCGGGGCGCGGCCGGTCAGTCCGCGAGGAGCTTGAGGACGGTGGCCGCGACCTCGTCGCTCGACTGCGGGTTCTGCCCGCTGACGAGGTTGCCGTCGACGACGACGTGGCTGCTCCACGGGGCCGCGGACTCGACGACGGCGCCACGGTCGGCAAGCACGTCCGCGACGAACCAAGGGCTCTTGTCGCCCAGACCGCCCGAGTTCTCCTCCTCGTTGGTGAACACCGTCAGACGGCGGCCCGCGAACGCGAACCCGCCGTCCGCGCGCGTCGCGCTCAGGAGCGCTGCCGGACCGTGGCAGAACGGCGCGATGACGCGGCCGGCGTCATCGGCCGCAACGAGCATGGCACCGACGACCGGGTCGGTCGCGAGGTCGGCCATGGGTCCGTGCCCGCCCGGCAGCACCACGGCGTCGAACGTCGCGGTGTCCAGCTCGGAGAGGTCCACGGGGTGCGCGAGCACCTCCTCGATGCTGTCGAGGTAGGCGGCGAGCTCGCGGACCTTGTCCTCGTCGCCGACGGCGGTCGCGTCGAGCGAGCCCTGGTCGACGGGCGCAGGGCGGCCACCGGGCGTCGCGACGACGACCTCGTGGCCGGCGGAGGACAACGTCCGGTGGGCGACCACCAGCTCCTCCGCCCAGAACCCGGTGGGGTGGGCCGTGCCGTCGGCCAGTGTCAGTGAGTCTGCTGCCGTGACGATCATCAGGATGCGTGCCATGCGTCCCATAGTGCCCACCTCACCGTTCACCGGCAGGTCAGAGCCCGAGCGCGACCTCCAGCGCGTCCTCCGCAGGGCAGGGGTGGTCGGGTACGACGCCGACGCCCTCCCAGTTGGTCCCCGTCACGGCATTGACCGCCCGTGCGACCGGCACGTGCAGCTGCAGATGTTCTGTGAGGTCGAACGCCGCACGCGGGTGGGCCCCGCCTCCCGTGGTCTCCCCGACCACCACGCCCCGGCCGAGCGCCTGGAGGTCGTAGGCGAGCTCTTCCCCGCCGCTGAAGGTCCGGGCGCTGGTCAGTGCGACGACGGGCACGTCGGGCAACCGCGGCGTGACGCCGGGCGACGAGTGTGTGGACTCGATGGTGCCGTCGCGGTGGACGAAGTCCTGCAGGTGGACCGGCTCCGCGCCGAGCAGATGGCTGACCACCAGCGCGACCGAGTCCGGCACGCCGCCCACGCATCCGCGCAGGTCGAGGACCAGTCGGCTTACGCCGTCGAGCAGGGTGAACGCCGCGGCCGCAGCCGGTCCGGTGTACTCCGGCGGTGGGATGACCGGCCCGATCGCGATCAGCCCGACGTTCCCCGCGAGGCGGCGGACCTCCGTGATGCCCGGGCCCTCGGTCCGGCTCGTCGCGGCGAAGTGGGCGCGAACCGCCTCCTCGTCGACAGCCGGCGGTACGCCGTCGGGAAAGTGCTTCACGCGCAGGTGCAGGTCCCCGTTGACCGACTGCAGCGCCGTGGTCAGCGTGAGAGCAACCTGCTCGTCCGTGCCATCGCTCGTGACGTCGGTGGAGACGTCGTCGAGGACGGCCGCGACCTGTGCGGCGACCTCCGGGAAGACGTAGTGCTCGCGGACGAGTTCCTGGACGCGGTTGATCAGCATGCGAGGAGTTGACCCGAGCGCTTGACCAAGCGTCAAGCGCTCTTGACGCTTGATCTCGTGCCACCGCCCCTCACGCAGGCGACCCCCGCGCAGACGCGGGCCCAGCCCGCCGATCCTGGCGAGCCGACGTACGGGTACTGGTGAGCGTCTACCGCCACCAGGCCAGGCGGCCTGGTGCGGTGGTGGGTCCGGGGCCCGGTGAGCGAGACCCATGGAACTGCTGCTCACATTGCCGCGGCTCGACCGCGCACGCCGGGAGGCCCGGTGTCTCACGCGGCCTGGAGCGCTCCCAGGACCGGGTAGTCGGTGTAGCCGGTGTGGTCGCCGCCGTAGGCCTTGCTCAGGTCGGGTGCGGCGAGCTCGGCGCCGTCGGCCAGGCGGGTGACGAGGTCGGGGTTGGAGATGAACAGGCGCGCGAAGGAGACGGCGTCGGCGGTGCCATCGGCGACCAGGTCGAGCCGCCCGGGGTGGGACGCGAGGTCGGGGCCGACGGGATTGAGGATCAGTGCACCGGACCACCGGTCGCGCAGGACGGGCGTGAGCGACGGATCGCCGGCCTCGATGAGGTGGAGGTATGCGAGCCCGAGCGTGTCCAGCTCGCTGACCAGGACCGGGTAGAGGTCGGCGTGGTCGTCCTCGATGGTGTCACCGAGGCCGTTGGCCGGCGAGAGCCGGATACCCGTGCGGTCGGCGCCGATCGCCTCCGCGACGGCACGGGCGACGTCGAGCGTGAATCGCATGCGGTGGGCCGGCGTGCCGCCCCAGGCATCGGTGCGCAGGTTGGCGTTCGTTGCGAGGAACTGGTGCAGCAGGTAGCCGTTCGCGCCGTGGATCTCGACGCCGTCGAACCCGGCGACGACGGCGTTGCGGGCCGCGGCGGCGAAGTCGGCGACGGTCTGCTCGATCTGCTCCGGAGTCAGCTCCTCGGGCTCGACGAAGTCCTGCGGGCCGGTGGGGGTGAAGATCTGTCCGGACGCCCGCACGGGAGAGGGCGCCACCGGCGTGAGCCGGCCGTTGCCGACGGCTTCGGTGGTGCTGGGGTGCCCGATCCGGCCGGTGTGCATGAGCTGGGCCACGATGCGCCCGCCCGCCTCGTGCACCGCGCCCGTGACCTGACGCCACGCCGCGACCTGGGCGTCGGTGTGCAGGCCCGGTGTGTCCAGGTAGCCCTGCCCGATGGCCGAGGGCTGGATGCCTTCGGTCACGATGAGCCCGGCTCCGGCACGCTGCGCGTAGTAGGTCGCGGTGTCGCTCGTGGGCAGGGTGCCGTGGGCACGGCTGCGGGTCATCGGAGCCATCACGATGCGGTTCGCCAGCGTCAGGCTGCCTGCGGTGAAGGGTTCGAAAGCGGTGGTCATGGCAGTGCTCCTCGGTCGCGGTACCGGAAGACCCGGTTAGTTGGCCGAACAGGTAACACCACGGACATATTCCTTGTCCGGCTAACTTCTCAGGTGCAGGCTCCTGCCCATCCGTCACGGCGTCGTGCGGTCGACGGGCTCGGCAGCAGTCAGGTTTGCTTCGAGGTCTGCCAGAGCGTCGATCACCTCGGCGATGCGGCCTGTGGGCAGGTCACCGACGGTGGTTCGCTCCAGCTGGACCCAGGCGTCCGAGACCTTCTGACGGAGCTCGAGGGAAGCCTCCGTGGGATGAACGATCACGACGCGGCCGTCGGTGGGAGAAGGCTCTCGTCGCACCAGGCCGGCCTTGGCGAGGCGCGCGATGCTCCGCGCCATGGTCGGGGCGTCGGAGTCGAGGGTCTGGACCAGGTCGACCTGACGCTGTGGCCCGTTCCGCCACAGCGTCATCAGAACGAGCTCTTGCCCGGGCCGAAGCCCGGCGTCCCGCAGCAGTCGGCCCGCAAGGGCCTTGTGGAGCCGCGCCACCCGGAAGACCGCGTAGCTCAGGGGGTGCTCGTCCAGGCCGTTGGGTTCGTCCACGCTGGAAGCGTATGTCGTCGGCCTCCGCACCCTTCCGTGCCGACGACGGGCGCGTCGGCGGAGAGCGTGGCGGGGTTGTTGGACCGATGCCGACCGTGCACGCTTCATTCATGGGTCTTCGCGCCGATCGCAGCGCGCCTTTCGCCGTCGACGTGGTGCCGCGGACCGCCGCCCAGGGCATGGACCCGTGATGACGGCGTTCGTCGCGCTCCTGCGCGGGATCAACGTCGGCGGCCGGAACCCCGTCGCCATGCCGGACCTCGCCGACTGTTTCCGCGCCGCAGGGTTCGGCGACGTCGGCACCTACCTCCAGAGCGGGAACGTCGTGTTCACCGCCGCGAGCGGGCGGGCCGACGCGCTCGAGGCGGACGTCGGACGGTTGCTGACGGCGCGGTTCGGGTTCGACATCCCCACCGTCGTCCGGTCGCGCGAGCAGTTCGCCGGGGTCATCGCCGCGGCGCCGCCGGACCACGGCTCGGACGACCGCCGCAGCGACGTGATGTTCCTCAAGCCGCCCTTGACGGCGCAGGAGGTCCTGGCCCAGATGCCGGAGCTGCGCGCGAATGTCGACGCGGTGGCGCCGGGTCCCGGCGTCGTCTACTTCTCCCGCGACGCCAAGCTGGCGACCAAGACGCGCATCCAGCGCTTCATGAGCATGCCCGTCTTCCAGCAGATCACCATGCGCAGCTGGAGCACCACGACGCGCCTCGCGACGCTGCTCGCGGGCCTTCCCGAGTGACCTGAGGCTGCGAGCCGGCTGAGCGTTCGAGTCGAAGCCGGTCAGCACCAGAACGAGCCCTGCGGCTTCTTCCGGCACCGAGTTGTCGGCTCCCCTACGATGGCGCGGCTGATACGCCTTCGGGATCGAGGACTGGATGCACCCCTTCGCCATCATCGCCATCGTCTTTGCCGGCCTGCTGGTACTGGCGTCGGTGTTCTGGCTCATCGGCTTCGCCCGCTCGTACCGCGTGCGGGACTGGGTGCGCACGGGCGGGATGGTCGTCAGTCGCCGCGGCAGCCTGACCGGCTGGCCGGAGCGGTATCCCACCTTCGAGTGGACCGCCGCGGACGGGCGTCGCTACCGGCACACGTCGAGCGTGTACGCCACCTTCGGGCCGCGACCCGGTTCTCCTGTGGTCGTTCTCTACGACCCGGCCGACCCCGGACGGGGCCAGATGGACACCTTCGTCCAGTCCGGCAAGATCTTCATGGTCATTGCCTACGTGATCGCAGGGGTCGGCCTGATGGGGTCGCTGTTCGCCGCGTGGGTGGCCTCC
>Ga0233385_1001032_pt1 | contig 12111 bp, 8 predicted proteins | sample ElkDunMinimDraft_16_FD_191543 | JGI IMG/M metagenome (GOLD analysis project Ga0233385, IMG submission 191543) | Fecal eukaryotic communites from dung pellets of Tule Elk in California, USA - Elk Dung G36 | ecosystem: Host-associated > Mammals > Digestive system > Large intestine > Fecal | place... | reverse complement strand
CCAGCACATTGAAGCTGATGCTCACCCGATCGCGATCACTTTTGTTCTCCTCCACCCCATGTTCCATCCAGCCGGGAAAGACATATATCCGACCCTCTTCCGGCCGCATACGCACTTCCTCGGCGGTGAATTCGCTGCTCCTGTCGACAGGATAAGTCAGCATTCTCGATGCGACCCGCGGGTCGCGGAAGAAGATACTGCCGCACTCGGGCGCCACCAGTCTGACGTAATACACGCCGCTGAAGTGACAGTTGGCATGATAGTGGATCTTGTTGGAGGCCCCAGGCGGACTGACATTGAGCCATGACTGCACATGATACTCATGGTTTTCCCGGAAATGCAGCGACTCGCCAATGCGCTGGCATACCTGCAGGATCCGATGGGTCGATCGATCTATGGACGCATGGTTTACGACTTCTGATGTGAAGAAGGCGTGAGGTTGCCTGCGGCATTCGGGGCTCGGGCAGCCTCAAGAGACAGTGAGAGAGAGGCCCTTCGGGGCCTCTTTTCTGGGTGCCTCGTTGCCAGTCATGTAGTGCCCCGCCCACTAGGTCGTCCTGATTTCCCAGTTCTCCACCAGATGCTCAGCAGTTCTCCAGGCCAGCGCCTGCGCTGTCAGGGTAGGATTTCGGGCTCCGCTTGTGCCCATAACAGATGCGCCCAGAATACCCAGATTGGGGACTTCATGAGCGAAGCCGAAGGCATCGGCAACGTTGGTTTTGGGGTTATCGCCCATTCGAGTACCGCCGTAGGCGTGGGTGGACGTGCCCATAGTGGCGCCCAACCCGCCTTTCACGATTTCGATTGCGCCAGCTTCGCGGTACCACTCCTCCATGCGGTCTTGAGTAAAGGCAGCAATCTTAAGCTCGTTTTCCTTGTACTCCGCCGTAATCCTGATGACGGGGACTCCCAGGGGATCTTTCACCATGGGATCCAGATCCAGATAGTTGTCGGCATAGGGCAATGTGGTCTTCTGGATGTAGGAAGTATTAAGCCTGTCCGCATTCTCCATCAGGAACGCTTTCCATTTGCTGCCCCATAGCGGTGCCTTGTCGAACGTCATCATCTTCGCTGCCGCGATCGGCTTTCGATCTGTGTGTGCCCACAGGTTTCCTCCTCCGATGAAGTCGTAGTCGCTGTGATCGAAATTGTCATCTGCCCATTCGTCTATTGCGACTCCCTGTGCGGGAAGGCCATACCAATTGTTCAGGTTCCGGGGAAACAAAGCGAAAACCGGCGCCCCCTGGTGGTGACTGAAGTAATGTCTGCCCACTTGGCCGCTGTTGTTTGCCAGTCCGTTCGGGAAATACTTGGAACTGGATGTCAACAGCAAACGGGTATTTTCATAGGTATGGCTTGCCAGCATCACCACCTCTGCCGGCTGAAAGTAAGTGGTATTGCCTTTGAGGTAGGTCACACCCGTCGCCCGGCCGCGGGAATCGGTTTCAATATTCAGGACTCTGGCGTGAGTCTCAACCGTCAACAGCCCCGTTTTCAAGGCTTCGGGGATTGTCGTGACCGCGGTCGAACTCTTGGCATTGATGTGACATCCGCCCCTGTCACAGAAGCCGTGATAGAAGCAGCCGGGGCGCTGACCATAGACTTCGGTATTGATCGCAGCGGGTGCTTGAAACGGGTGCCAATCAAGATTTCTGGCAGCCTGCGCCATCATTTCCGTGAATGGCGAGCTGCGCAGCCCCGGCATGGGATAGTCTCGTTTACGGGGTCCCTCGAAGGGACTTCCGTTCGGCTGCAGTTTGCCATCGATGTTTCCTGCATATCCTGAAACACCAAGTGCATACTCGACACGATCATAATAGGGCTCGAGATCTTCGTAGCTCAGTGGCCAGTCCTCCACCGTCGAGCCTTGGGGTATTCTGTGTGCACCGTACCTTTTAGTCGTCTCACTGACGACCTTGAAGTCCCAAGGGCTCAACCTCCAGCTCTGCGCCCAGTAATGTAGTGAGGTTCCGCCCACTCCGTTCATCATGGGATGCCCGGATCCTTGTACGGCTCCGTTATTCAAGTTCGGACGCACCGTTGGGATTTCACTCTTCGCCTTACCGACCGCTTGGGGCCAATCCCTGATGTTGTTGCGAATCTCGTCGGGAGCGAAGTCCCTGGTTTGAAGCCAACTCCCTGCCTCGATAGCTTTCACCTGCAAGCCCGCTGTCACCAGTGGCAGAACAGCAACTCCCCCGACCGCTCCCAAACCTATCACAACGACATCAGTTTTGCCGAGTTTAATGGCCATGGACAGAGTCTCCCGACGCTTGTGCGCGCGGTGACGCCCGCACAGGATCTTTGGTGTAGGGTGGGATGTCGTAGGCTGACTGACGGCTGGGCTCCAGAGCCCTGCCCTTGCTCACCTCGTCTACCGAAGAGCCCATCCGTACTCCCGGATATCCCAGCATATCCCAACCCACGAAGTTGCGGTTTCCCCCATAGTATGGGTCACTGAATGTTCCTTCTATGGTGTGAGTTCTTACCATATTGAAAAATTGAATGCCCGCTCCAGGATACGCGGCCAAGTCTCCTGACTCCATGGCTGCCAGAACCTCGTCCTGCTCGTCAGCCGTGAGCGCAGGGAAAACTTTCGATCTGGTAGTCTGGGTATAGTCATTCAAAGCAACCAAACCGTTAGCGTATTTCTCCCGCTCCGACGCCATTGGCCCGGCAAGCGCGCGGTCAATGAAGTGCACTGCACGGGCCTCATATGCTCCTGGGCCATTTTCATCGCTGGGGAGTATTCTTGACACCATGGCATCAAGTGTCTCACTTTCTACTGAGGTCAAGGTTTCGAAAGCCTCCCTGACTCGGATCTGTGGCAACTCTAGTGCAGCGGCGGCGTTTACCACTGGTGTCTGTGACGCAGCCATACCTCCCAGCGCTGCCACACCACCTGCAAGACTCATGTGCTTCAGGAGATCACGCCGCGAAAAAGCTATCTTTTTATCCAACACCAACTCTCTTTCGATTTCTTGTTTTTCTTTCATTGCATGACTTCCGATTGGGAGTGTTCGCTTCGACATATATCTGCAATTTCTACAAGGTGTCGCCACGGCAGCACCTGCAAAGCTGCCGTGGCGCACGCTCATTGCCTAAGATCCGCTATCGATTCGCCCGAAACATCCACTGTGACATACTGGTCATGGTGAAGCCCACCATCGTCGGCTCTCCCCAGAAGCACATAGGTTCCCGGCTCCTTGAACATGACTTTGGTTTCATAGATGCCATCTTCCGGTACGGGTGGTGGCACCCAGTAGCGGCTCCAGGGGGAGTTGTTGGATGGACGCGTATCCTCCCAGACAGCGATCTGAGAGGGATCGAACTCTACAGAGTTGCCGTCACCGCCGTTCTCCGTCCGATATACAATCCAGGACAGATGCAGTCCATTGACCTTATCGACAGTGGAGATCATCGGAGCCCGGGTAATCCTTGCCCACTCTGATTCCGGCGATCGTTCCTGCGGCCCTCGGCGAGTCTTGGGGTAACCGTCATCCTCAACCTTGGCCACCACTGTTATCCACTCTCCTGTTCGTGCCTGCCGCATGCTGCTCTCGAGAACAGTAAGCGTTGGCCACTGGTTCATATCGCCATCCGCAGAACCTCCTGCACCCCCGAAGGCTCCAGTCTCCGACTGGATGAGATCCTTGTTAACGACATAGTCGGGCAGAAGGCTGCCATAGGCCTTTCGCGTCTCCCCGTTAGGTGAGGTCAACGTCCAGACCAACTCCTGGTTGCCGAAGTCCGCAGGTACATTTGCCGTGAAGACAAAGCGGTTGCGTCTCGGCTGGAAGAAGGTGGGTTGCCCCTGATCTTCCAGCCCTGGGGAGAAGAAGTTGTCACTTCCAATCGGAATTGCCGGCATCTCTTCCCAGTTCTCGTTGTGGTAACCGAAGTGCAGGTTGAAACTGCCGTCCGGCATTGCTTCCCAGCCCTCATAGGCGACCTCGATGTGTTGCCCTCTATTGTAGTTGTTCTGCCCATAGGCTGAGCCTATTAGCAACACTGCCAAGGAGAGGAATTTAGTTACATTCCATATCAATCTGTTCATTAGTTCACTTCCCAATACTTGATCTGAGCCGGTGTCATGTTTTTCTTGTCTTCTTCAGTAAGCTCAAGAGGGTTCACGATCGGCATCATACAAAGCGGACAACCTGGCACTGTATCCCCTACGGTGAGGTTGAGCATTTCTCTGCGAGCTACCATTTCCTCAAGGAACTGATCTTCAGTCATTTCCAACTGAATCCCGAGATCAATAAACATGTTCGTTACGGTTCTGTTTCCAGCGCCCTGCCAGTTCCTTGGATCCAACACGTTAGGGTTGCTCTGGGAATTGTTCATGAAGGCTGTAGCGTGAAGGATCGTTCCAGCAGGAAGCAACGGCTGGGCATGATCCGCATAGGTGTAGTTGATCACCCAGTTATGATCGTAACCGACGCACGACAGTGTTTCTGAGTTTGCACCCCATATCGCTTCGAGGCACATCCGTGCTCCCGGGCCGTGCAAGTGTGGCTCGAATGCGGAGATCTTCGTGGGTTTATCCAACACAGCATACGAGTGGAGTTCTATTTCTGTAGAGTTACCAGGAATGCTCATGTTTATTCCATCCCCCAATGCTACTCGGGAAATGTCGTAATCAGGCTCATAACCTTTAGGATGCAGATACAGCGCAATCTCTATCTGTGCGGTAGTGTCGACACCATTTGAGTGCAAGTGAACGGTGTTGTTGCTGATTGCCCTGGCATTCGCTGGGAGCAGCCTTCCTGCCTTCGGATCGAAGATATCCGGCATGCGGCCCAGTTCGTGAATCGGCATGTTGGTTTTCTGGTCTTCGATCGGATTTCCGTCCTCATCGAATCCCTGTATAGCCCATTGCATGTGATGCACAATGAACTGGCCGCCTACACTGGTGGCAATCTTGCCGCGGTCAACGTCATTGACTTCGCGAATTTCAACCTGCCGAATGTATCTATCCTCATCTATCGGAATCTCGATATCTGGAATAATTCCCCACCAGTCTGGCTGCCCCGCTTTCATGGTGATCGGCGCGCTGCGGATGACAATGTCCGGGGTGCCGCTGCGCCACGCCAACTCGTCACTAAACTCAAGTGGCTCTGGAGCATCTGCCGGGTTCCCTCTGGGAGCACCATTCTGAGCCCAATCTGCGATCATTGCGATCTGCTCTTCGCTCAGCGATGGGTTACTCTTGTAGTCCTGAATTCCGTTGTCGCGCTCAATGTAGTATGGGGGCATTGCTCCCGTTTTGTCCTTCAATCCTGTCTTGTACATGATCAGGCCTGCGTATGGAGAGACCTCCTCCCAGCTGATCAGCGGCATGGGGCCGGCCCCGCCCACGCGGTGACAGTTCACACACTTTTCCTGAATGATAGGCTGTATATCTTTGTGAAAGGTTAGATCTGTATCTGCCTGAGCGGAATTGAGCATCCCCAGGAGCGCGGCGGTGTACAGAAACCCGACTTTGCTGATTTTTTTTGAAACTGATTTTTTTGCAGAGTTCATCATAATCTCCTGCATGTTGGCGTTGACTAAACCCAAACCACATCCTTGTGATATTGGGAGATTGGTTTTCACGACTTAGAACCCTGGTGTCCAATCCAGGGATACATAGAATTGTCTTCCCCAAGGAGTCGACAGGCGCGTTTCGAACCCGCCCAGCACACCTAGTCGCTGAGGCATTTTGTCGAAGACGTTGTTTACTCCCATGCTGAGGTTGAATTCGCTGTCGAAATACTGATCCAGAATTATCCCGTACCGCGCATTTACGATGTGCTCTCCCTTGATAGTGCGAGGAGTTCCAAGAGGACCGCCAGGACGGATATCGGCGTAGTAATCGAACACTTTGGCGTCGAACTCAACGTCGTGCCAGTAGTTCGCTGTCACGGCCGCACTGTGGTTTCCCCGATACCAGCTAAGACGCAAACTCGCCTTGAAATCTGGCAGAGGGGGTACGATATCCGTGCTGTCATTCTGCTTGCCCAACGCATCTATCACCCCACCGCTGAGTCCCTCATAGCGGTAATCTGTGTAGTAGGAAGCCTGCAGATTAGTGGAGAAGGTGCCCAGATTGTTTGTATCAAAGGAGTAGTTGATATTCGCATCAAACAGATCAATCCATACCGAACTGATGTTGGCGGCCTGGCGATAGACCTTTTGCACCTCTCCCGTGGGGAAGCGGTCGATCTTGTTGCCTCCAGGCCCTGCAGGGGGAAGCGTTGCAAGCCATGCATTTGCAGCATTGCGAGTGGCTGAGCCTGGAGTGGGATCATAGTTTTCCGCTGCGATGCCGGTTGCCGCCAGCATCAGTTTGAACTGGTTATCGACCGTGTCCACATAGGAAAGCGACATGATGCGATCCTCATACTCGATTTCCTGATAATCCAGGGACACGCTTAGACCATTTAAAGCTCCTTCTGGCTCCCAGGTGAAACCGACGTTTTGAATCACGGAAGTTTCAGGTGCCAGAGAGGGATTTCCAGAAGAGCATGAGATTCCGCCGGCCAAGTTCGTCCCTGATATTTCATCCCTACCCGTATATGTCTCTGCACAGCTCTGGTCGGGGATGAATGGCCTTGCATCGAAAGGCGTAGGTGCTAGAAAGCTCTCTCCCCAGGACCCTCTTATCGCCAGTGTCGGTAATGCCTCCCAACGCAGAGAAACCTTGGGGGTAGTTGCGTCCAGATTGAAGGTCTTGAAATTTTCGTGTCGAACTGCCAGCTGAGCATCCAACGTTTCCAGAATGGGAATCTGTAGCTCCATGAAAACCGCATGGACTTCGGATCGATAGGTTTCGTCTTCTGGTACTGGGGACAGGTACGACGAGCCGTTGTACTGGATGCCAGGATGTGCGGTCCTGTTGGGGTCGGCATATCGTCGCAGCCAGAGATCGCGGTACTGATAGCCGAGTGCCGTCTGAATGGTTCCCGCTGGTAAATCGTATAGATCTCCGCTCACTACCGATTCAAGAATCTCCATTTCCTCCTCTTGGGAAACAAATCCTGAATCGTTTACCCAGAGCCAATCGGTTAACGCCTGCGAGTTATCCGTTACACCTGCTTGAAAGTATGGGGAACGGGGATCAGCTGAGCCAAAGGGATTGAAGTATTCATCGCCATTCGGCCCCCCCTGCCCCGCCAGCGCGAGTTGCAATTTTCCTGTGTGAATATAGCCGAGGTCGGACATGCTCTTAGTAGCCTGCTGACTATAGGACGTATATCCATTCCATGAATCGTTAATGTCGTATTCTGCGTTGAATACAGCTCTATTGAGTGACTCGCGATTATTTGAGTGTCTATTACCCGAACCGCTTAGAACCGAGGGCTTGTGCGTATAAGCCTGGGCAAACACATGCCAAGACCACGGCACAATATCGAACCCGTACGGATTGGCCGGGTGATTTGCCCGTATCAGAGCAACATCACGATCATTCCCACCATTGGAAGATACAGGTAAACCTTCTCCATCCCGTGCGTGGTAGTTGTTGAACAAAGTGGCTGACAGACGTAACCAGTCATTGGCTTCGATAGTTACTGTATTGTAGAGACTATAATCCTCCTGTCCTGGTGCGTACGGGTTGTGCAAGCTCCACTCGTAGGAACATTGACCGGAAGGAAGGAGGTGCCCGGCAGGAAGGGCACCCGCTCCTTGTCCGTGGTCTGGGTATCCAGCGTTGAAGGTCTCGCAGCTGGGGTCCGTAAGAACGTCGCCCGAGAGCACTCCGCCATGATGACCATAGAGATTGATTCCCGGATCAGCGCCAATCACCTGCTTGAAAGATCCGGGATTCCCGGATGGTGCCGTGGTAGCAGAGAAATCCATCAGGTCTGGCCTTTCGTACATCATCAGGCTGGTTTTCTTGCGCACCTCCAGTGCCCCAGTGTAGTGGATGCCATTTCCAAGGCTTGTTCCCCACATGGCGGCGTTAGTGAAGTCTTCCATGGCGCCATCTTCCGTGCGCTGGTAGTACGTTCGCGCTTTGAAACCTTCGAAGGTCTTGTCGGTAATGATGTTGACCACACCGGCTACGGCATCGGAGCCGTAGGTGGCAGAGCCTCCGTCGAGTACAACTTCAATTCTATTCAGCGCTATTTCAGGCAAATTTCTGTTTACATTGGAGATCAATGAGCGTTGACCGTCGATCAACATCAAAGTGGAATTTGAGCCGAGACCCCTAAGATTGAAACTGGCACCGACGCCGGATTGCGATCCAGGAGCTAGGACATTCCTTACCACATCCGTGGCCTGTGTGTAGGTCATGTCCCGAATATACTGCGACATGTTAGGCGCTCCTGATACCTGCAGATCTTCCTGCGTAACGGTCTCCACAGGAGAGTTCTGTGCAAATGCGCTGTTTCGGATATAGGATCCAGTGACAACTACTTCTTCAACCTCCGGTGCCTGCTGGGCGATGGTTGACACTGGCGCAGCCAGCGAGGCAAGCAGACATGCGTGAATAGCATGCCTCAGTGCCGCTTCTCGCTTCATTACCATTCTTGAGCTGAATTCTGATCTTGTTTTCATTCTTTGATGTGACTCCCAGGTTATTTTTATTTATGGAACGTAGATCACCTGGGCATACTAGCAATGCTTCCGCGCTCAGCAGTGTGTGAAATGCAATACCTAGTGCGGGAATTTAATAATCAAGTGCAGTTTTTGAAATCTGGAATTCTAGAAGGAAAATCTGAGGGATTCCCATCCGCACTCCCCGTTAGCAGGATTGGCTTTACAGCAGGATTTTGAGAAATAGATTATCGGCATCGCCTGGTCATTCGGGAGCAACTTTCTGGCGGATATCAGACTGGGTATCAAACGGTACTAAGAATTCGACAATTCTTTACCAAGAACCACCATGAGATATCCTATATTGCGTATGTTTATGAGCGACACCCATGCAATCATGAGCTCGCTTCATGTATGGTCTCTTCGTTTACTTTCCGGCTTATCACCGGCTTAACACCTTGAGGAGAATTGATTCTCCTCAAGGTGTCTCTTTTTCAATTTTCCATACTAGAAATGAAAATTTTCATAGCAAGAATAGTGGAGTTTTGCCACTAGCATTCGTATCTTTGCTTCTTCTATTCAGTATCCTGTATTCCTTTGGCGTGGTGCCGTGGGCCTCCTTGAAAGCCTTATGGAATGAGGATAACGAAGTATATCCAACATCCAATCCGATATTGAAAATCGGGTCATTAGTGGTAATCAATCTATTCTCCGCATCGCATATCCGGTACTTATTCAGAAAGTGACTGAAATTGCTGAATTTCAGCATTCGGTTGATCACGGAGCGGAGTTTGTATTCCTGCACGTTGAGTTGTTTTGCAAGGTCTCCAATTGTCAGACCTGATTGGCAGTAGATCTTTTCCCGTTCCATGACATCCAGGAGTTTCTCCTTTATCAGGATGTCCTTCGCGTCAAAAATCTCTGCGCCAGGCTCTTGTGTGGTTCGACTGACTTCCGTTACTTCTACTGTACCGAACCCTATGTTGGTGATTCTGAATAGAAGGAGGTTAACCGCAAGCAGTGTCGGAAACATGAGTATGTCACGAGTCATTTGAATGGCTCTTCCCGATTCATACACAGCACTCAGACCTCCACTCAGGAGAACAGAGAAGGAAACGTCCAGCGAGACCACCAACCAGAACGTTCCCAGCACTGCCACAAAAGCCACTCGAAGTTGTCGCCGCTCTTCGATCAGATCCTGTTTATACTCCAGGCCAACCAGGCAAAGAGTGTGTATATAGATCCCTATGTTGATCAGCTGTGGCACGATGTGTACCAATGTATGCCGTAACCCGAAAGACAACTGCTCTGGATGCATGTTGTAGTACGCCGTTCCATACGCCTTCAGAACGAAATAGGTTCCTATCAATACCCAGGCATACAGGGGTACTTTTTTTTCATGTTGAAACAGTGCGAAAGCTAAAAGCCAGATTACCCCAGGGATAAGAAATGCAATCCTGGCAAGAATATAGCCCTCCAGTGTACTTGCCGTATGCTTCATCAAAATGAAGTATAGGTAGGCAAGTGTGCTTAGTGAGAAGACTATGAGAAGTTTTCCGATGTATGTCCTGCGCTGGTATATCCACGCAGATATACACAGAAACAGGGTTTGTGAGGCTGCCAATACTAGTGTTATATCGAAGATACTCATCTCTACGTTCCTATCCTTATTATTGTAATGGTATGAACCGCAGCTCTGTGCCTCCGGGCCACCCAGGGCATTCCATGCTCTAAAGGGTAGTAGCCATTCTCTGCATCCTGCAGCTTAGTCCGTCGAACATGACAATCTAAACTACATACCCGCCCCTAGCACAGACTGAAAGGTTCGATTAGTTTCAGATGTCATGCGGATTTTGAAAATAGCACGAGATACCGAGATTCCGGCACTCATCACCAGGGGGGTATTGCGTATATTCGAAGACAGCTTGGGAGCAAGCTGTCCCATGTATGATCCCCGGATGAAATTCATTACAAACTTTACTTGCCAATCACGTTCTCGGTAAGCCGGATTTCGATATGACAGCAGTGTTCAGGTTTGCTTTTACTACATTATTATTTCTGCTGCATGCCGAATCCGTGCTTGCGCAGCACAACCACGGCCGACGCAACGTCGTGGAGATCGAGCTCGATACCGCTCCGCAACATGACGAGGTGCTAGCAGAAGCCCCAACCGATCTGTTACTCCGATTCAATGATTACGTGCGCCTGGTGAAGTTAACGTTGAAGAAGAACGACATTGAACCGCTAGACATCGGATTCCAATTCGAGCCTGTGGGAAACCGGGTATTTATTCAGGAGTTGCCGTTTTTGGATAAGGCTGATTATTACACCGCAGAGTGGGCGGTGCTCAATGCTGACAACATCATGGTTTATGGTTTCTTCTGCTTTTCATTCGGTCCTGACGCGCAAGTTCCTACTGACGTTATCAACTCCCGACAATTTCCGTCTGCCCCCGTGTTCGGAGGAGGAGGGCCATGATCCCCCGGAAGAGCCCTTTCTTTTTACTTGTGTTCCTTACAGCGATAGCTGCCACTTTCGCCACGCCGACGGTGGGGCAATCGGTGACAGATTTCGGTCTTTACGACCAGAAGGGCCACTTCTACCAAATGAGCCGCCTGAACTCTGAATTTATCCTTCTGGTCATACAACAACATGGCGATCCGGTGTCCCGCCAAGCCGTTATCGAAGCCAATTTGCTGTGTGAGCACTTTCAGGGCAAAGGGATCTTCGTCGCTGCGTTGAATTCAGGCACTGATGTTTCCCGGGAGTCTGTAGGGGATGAGTTGGCCTCCCTTGGGGTCGATCTGCCCGTATTATTGGACTCGGCTCAAGTTGTCGCTACGAACCTGGGAGTCACACGCTCCGGGGAAGCATTTCTCATCGACTCCCGGCGTCTGTCCATCGTTTATCGAGGTCCCATTGAGGAAGTGCAGGATGCCATTGATGCTGCATTCAGCGATAGTCCGGAGGCGACGATTATCCCTTACACGGAGGGAGAGCCTATCGATTTCATTTACAGGGAAAAGTTTGAATCTCAAGAGCCCTCCTATCAAACAGATGTAGCACCTATTCTCATCAATAGATGCGCAGGGTGTCACGTCGATGGCGGGCTTGCCCCATGGCCAATGACGAGTCATCGCATGCTGCAGGGCTGGAGCCCGATGATTCGGGAAGTGCTTCTGACCAGGAGAATGCCACCCGGCCAGATTGATGACGACGTCGGAGAATGGATAGATACTCACCAGCTAACCGATGCAGAGTTGGCGCTGCTTGTGTACTGGATCGACAATGGAGCCAGGAAAGAGGGGGACGCGGACCCTGTAGCAGAACGCCCACTAACGGTGCCCCAGTGGCCGCTTGGCGAGCCTGACCTGGTGCTTGATCTTCCAGAGTACAGTGTCCCAGCCACCGGCATCGTCGACTTCGTTTATCAGCGCTTGGACATCCCTCTCGTTCAGGATACCTGGGTCAAAGCAGTGTCCTATTGGCCCGGAGATGCCAGTGTCCTGCACAGTGTATTCACTTATGCAGTAGCCAGCGCCTCTCCTCCCGTTGATCCTTTCGAGTTGATTTCCGCCGGTGATACCG
>Ga0233385_1001031_pt1 | contig 12125 bp, 15 predicted proteins | sample ElkDunMinimDraft_16_FD_191543 | JGI IMG/M metagenome (GOLD analysis project Ga0233385, IMG submission 191543) | Fecal eukaryotic communites from dung pellets of Tule Elk in California, USA - Elk Dung G36 | ecosystem: Host-associated > Mammals > Digestive system > Large intestine > Fecal | place... | reverse complement strand
GGGCGTCACGTCGAGATCGCAGTCCGGGTCGGGCTCGCGGTAGTTCGCCGTCGGCGGGACGATGCCCTCGCGCATCGCCATGACGCAGGCGATCATCTCGAGCGCGCCGGATGCGCCCAGGCAATGCGCGTGCATCGACTTGGTCGACGACACGGAGAGCCTGCGGGCGCTCTCGCCGAACACCTGCTTGATGGCGACGGTCTCGATCTGGTCGTTGGCCTTGGTGCCGGTCCCATGCGCGTTGATGTAGTCGACATCCTCGGGATTGAGACCGGCATCGGCCAGGCAGGCTCGCATTGCCGCCATCGGCCCCTCGACCGTCGGCGCTACGATGTCGGACGCATCCGCCGACATGCCGACGCCGGCAAGTTCGGCAAGGATGTTGGCGCCGCGCGCCTTGGCATGCTCATAGGTCTCGAGCACGGCAATCCCAGCGCCCTCGCCCATCACCACGCCCTGGCGGTCGGCCGAAAAGGGCCGGCACGTGTCGGCCGCCATGATGCGCAGCGCCTCCCAGCTCTTCAGCACGCCCCAGGACATCGGCGCTTCCGCGCCGCCGGCGAGCATCACATCGGCGCGGCCGAGGATGAGCTGGTCCATCGCCGTGGCAAAGGCGTGGTTGGACGAGGAACAGGCCGAGGTGACCCCGAAAGTCGGGCCGCGCAGGCCGAGATTCATGCTGACCTGCCCGGCTGCGGCGCCCGGCATGATCTTCGGCACGGTGAATATCTCGGGGCGCGATTTTCCCTCCAGAAACACCTTGCGGTAGTTGTCGTCGGTGGTTTCCGCGCCGAACACGCCGACCCCGACCGCCGTGCCGACCCGGTAGGTGTTGTTCTCGTCGACCTGAAGCCCGGACTGGGCAAGCGCTTCGCGCGCTGCGATCACCGCGAACAGGCTGAAGCGGTCCATCGTCACCGTCCGCTTGCGGTCGATGCCATGGTCCGGCAGCGTCTTGATCTCGGAACCGATCCTGACCTTGAGGTCGGACAGCAACTCGCTGGCGAGCGGCCCGATCGCGGAACGGCCTTCGCGCATGGCGTTCCAGATGGACGCCGCGTCGTTGCCGAGCCCGCAGAGCCCGCCTATGCCGGTGACGACGATGCGCTGCCGCATTTAACGCCTTTTCACGATCAGGCTTTTTTCGCGATCAACGCGCGGACGGCGTCGACCATGTCCTGCACGGTCTTCAGATTGCTCCAGGCCTCGACCGTGTTCATTTCGATCTCGATGCCGTATGCCTCTTCGAGATCGAAGATGATCTCGGTCAGCTCGAGCGAATGGATGCCGAGCGAGGTGAGCTCCGTATCCAGGCCGACCGCGCCGACGGCAGGGTCGGCATGCTCCTCGATCTTCGAGATGATTTGCTCGGCAAGCTGGTCAGCCATCGCGCTCTTCCAGAATTGTGCGTGCGCCCACCGCCAAGTCCCGTCTCCGACCTCAGATGTCGAAAATTATCGCTTCCAGTGGAGCGTCCGTCTCGGCGCTCGTCTTTCCCTGCGGTCGCCGGGACCTGCCCTCTATAGAAAGCCGCACCGCCGGAAGCAATAAGGGAAGTTCTCGACAAACGGCCGCCCCTGGCCGACGATACGGGCAAAAGACTGGGTCGGCGAAGGATTGTTGTTGCGATGCTGATGACTCCCGGCGAGGTGACGGAGCTCTCGGCCCAGCGCGTCGATGCGCGGGCGCGGCTTGCCGTGCGCCGCTCGGGCGGCCTCACCCGCATAGAGCGCCTCTACCAGGAAGGCGCCGCCAAGATCCGCATGCCGGAGGTGCGATCCGACCCGCTGGAAGCGATTCTGATCAACACGGCGGGGGGCCTGACCGGCGGCGACCGGATCGCCTGGGAGATCGAGGCCGGAGCGGGCGCGTCGGTCAGCGTGACGACCCAGGCCTGCGAAAAGCTCTACCGCTCGCGCTCCGGCGAAGCCCGCGCCGCGGTGAGGCTGTCTGCCGCCGAAGGCGCCCGCATCGCCTGGCTGCCGCAGGAGACGATAGCCTACGACCGCTCCTGCTTCGCCCGGCGGCTGGACGTCGACCTCGCGGAAGGCGCCGAGGCGCTGATCGTGGAAGCGACCCTGTTCGGCCGGCTGGCCATGGGTGAGACCGTGTCACAGGCGCTGTTCCGCGACCGCTGGCGGGTTCGGCAGGGCGGCCGGCTCGTCCATGCCGAGGCCTTTTCCATCGGCCCGGACCTCGCCGCGACGCTCGGCCGGCCCGCGGCCGCATGCGGCGGAACCGCCGTCGCCACCCTCCTCCTCGTCTCGCCTGACGCCGAAGCCTTCCTGCCCGAGGTGCGCAGGATCATCGGCGAGGAAGGCGGGGCCAGCTTCTGGAGCGTCGGCGGAACTGGCAAGCTTCTTGCGAGGCTGGTCGCCGGTGACGGCTACGGCCTGCGCAAGCGGTTGACGCCGTTGGTCGGCCTGCTCAACGGGCAGGCAGGCCTGCCCAAGGTTTGGACAATTTAGGGACAAGCATGAATCTGACGCCGAGGGAAAAGGACAAGCTTCTGGTCGCCATGGCGGCGGTCGTGGCCCGCAAGCGGCTCGAACGCGGCGTCAAGCTCAATCACCCGGAAGCCATTGCCTTGATCACCGACTTTGTCGTCGAAGGGGCGCGCGACGGACGCTCCGTCGCCGATCTGATGGAGGCCGGCGCGCATGTCGTCGGCCGCGCGCAGGTCATGGAAGGCATCGCCGAGATGATCCACGACGTGCAGGTCGAGGCGACATTCCCAGACGGCACCAAACTCGTCACTGTCCATCAACCCATAAGGTAGGCGTCAGATGCTGGAACTGCGTCCCAATTGCGAGTGCTGCGACAAAGACCTGCCGCCCGAGGCGGCGGATGCCTTTATCTGCACCTTCGAGTGCACGTTTTGCGCCGATTGCGCAGAAAGCCGCCTCGGCGGCGTCTGCCCGAATTGCGGCGGCAATTTCTCGCCCCGGCCCATCCGCCCGGCAGCAATGCTCGCCAAATATCCACCATCCGCCAAACGCGTGTTCAAGGCTGAGGGATGCCAGCCCAAGGCCGCCTGAACCTGTTTCCCGACATCGAGGAGCTTCGCTCATGATCAGACGTCTTGCCGCCGCTGCCGCGCTCCTCGGAGCGAGCGCCGCCCCCGCCTTCGCGCATCTCGACCCCGCCGGGCACGGCTCCTTGCTGGCCGGCGTCTCGCATCCGCTGTTCGGTCTCGACCACGTCCTAGCCATGGTGGCGGTAGGCCTCTGGGCCGCGCTGCTCGCGCGGGATGAAAGCGGCCGCGCTCTTTGGCTCGTGCCCTCCGCCTTCGTCGGCGCGATGTGCCTCGGCTTCGCGGCGGCGCTGCTTTCCCTGCCGCTGCCCTTCGTCGAGCCGGCGATCGTCGCCTCGGTGGTGGTGATCGGCCTGCTGGCTGCGGTCGCGCTCAACGTGCCGACCGGGCTCGCCATGGCTATGGTCGGCTTCTTCGCCTTCTTCCACGGCCATGCGCATGGCGGCGAGCTCGGCTCGGCCAGGGCGCTCGGCTTCGGCATCGGCTTTGCGCTATCGACCGCGATCCTGCACGCCACCGGCATCGCGCTCGGCCTCGGCCTTGGCCGCGCTTTGGGCGGTGACGGCGGACGGCTGGCGGCGCGGCTCGCCGGCGGCCTCACCGCGCTGGGCGGGCTGTGGCTGGCGGTGGCAGGCTGAGGGAGGCCGGCATGGCGATTGACGGTTTCGTTCCCGGTGAAGTCATCACCGCCCCAGGCGACATCGAGCTGAACAAGGGCGCGCCGACGGTGACGCTCAGGGTCGCCAACAGCGGCGACCGCCCGATCCAGGTCGGCAGCCACTATCATTTCTTCGAGACGAATGAGGGGCTGGTGTTCGACCGCGAGACGGCGCGCGGCATGCGCCTCGACATCGCCGCCGGCACCGCCGTGCGCTTCGAGCCCGGCCAGGAGCGTGACGTGACGCTGGTGCCGCTCTCCGGCAGCCGCACCGTCTACGGCTTCCAGCAGAAGATCATGGGGAAGCTCTGATCGATGACCGGACCGGCCTTGCTTGGCAAAGCGCGGCCGTCAGCCGGCCGGTTTCGGCGCCGCGGCGTAGATCACCACCACATCCGGGCCCTGGAATTCCACCGCCAGCACGTCGCGCATCAGGATCTGGCGGGAATCGATGGCGTGGAAGAGCATGGCGTTGCCTTCGATCTCCTGGCGCAGTTCGGCGATGTCGGCCTGGTGCTCCTTGACCTTGGTCTCGATCTCTGGCGGCGGTCCGCCTTCGGTCGGCGCGGCGTCGGCGAGAAAGACGATGTCCACCTTGTCCAGCTTCGACGTCTTTCGTACCAGCGCGATCTGGTCGCGCGTCTTCTCGATCGCGGCGATCACCTTGCCGGCATCGGCCGAGGCCTGAGCCTCTTCCTCCTGCACCTCGGTGCCGATGATGGTGTCGACGGCTTCCTTGTTTTCGGTGCCCTGCGCCAGTGCGGAGCCGGCGAAAGCCAAGCCGCAGAGCAGGCTCGCGGCCGCAGCCGCGCGCAACCAATTTCTTTCAGGAGAGGTCGCGCCCGGGGCGGTAGGGTGGTTGGTGGTCATCGTCTGCTCCAAGGATCGGGTACGCCCAGCGCCATATGGCAGCATAGCGCATCAAAACGACAAGCGTTTGGCAGGAGTTCCCCGGCGCCGGCGACTTCCGCCTCGGCCGTGCCGGCAGTTCCCTGGGCAGAGCCCGGGACAGGCGGCATGGCCGCCTGTCCGCGTGTCCCGTCGTCAGCCGGCCTTCTTGGTGATCAGCGTCAGCGCGCCGTCGGCGCCCATGCTGGCGGCGATCACCTCTGCCGACGTGACGCCCTTCGCCTCGAGCGCGGACTTCAGCTCCGGCATGCCGTCGATCGAGGTGCGCAGCCTTTCGAGATCGGCCTCGCCGCGTTGCGCGATCACCTCGTTGACCTGCTTCTGCGTGTCTTCGGGCAACTCCTGGATGTCGACCACGCTGACACTGGTGATGTTGGGCGCCCCGGTGGAGGGTGCTTCGGGCGCGGCAGCCGGCGGCTGGGCCGGAGCTGCAGCCGGCGGCTGGGTTGGGGCCTGTTCGGACTGAGCATGCGCGCCCGTCGCCCCGGCAAAAGCGAGCGAAGCGCCCGCTGCCAGAATCGTGATCATGCGCATCGGAATTCCCTTCCCTGGGTTGGCGGAGGATCGTCTTGGGTTGACGCTGCCGAGAACACACGCCCAATGAGACCAGAAGCCGCCGCCCGGCGGGCCATTCCGTGTTTATTCCGTGGCGGGAATGTGGGGCCGCCCGGCAACGCTTCGCCACTCCCTTTTCATACGTCCTGCCGCTGACCCCGAAAGGCACGCCCATGCCCGCAAGAATTTCCCGCGCCGCCTATGCCCAGATGTTCGGCCCGACGGTCGGCGACAAGGTGCGCCTCGCCGATACCGAGCTCTTCATCGAGGTCGAGAAGGATTTCTGCACCTATGGCGAGGAAGTGAAGTTCGGCGGCGGCAAGGTGATCCGCGACGGCATGGGCCAGAGCCAGGCGACGCGGGCCGAGGGCGCCGTCGACACGGTGATCACCAATGCCCTGATCGTCGACCACACCGGCATCTACAAGGCGGATGTCGGGCTGAAGGACGGCCGCATCCATGCCATCGGCAAGGCCGGCAATCCGGACACACAGCCCGGCGTGACCATCGTCGTCGGTCCATCGACCGAGGCTATCGCCGGCGAGGGCAAGATCCTGACGGCCGGCGGCATGGACGCGCATATCCACTTCATCTGCCCGCAGCAGATCGAGGAGGCGCTGATGTCAGGCATCACCACGATGCTCGGCGGCGGCACCGGCCCGGCGCACGGCACGCTCGCCACCACCTGCACCGGCGCCTGGCACATCGAGCGCATGATCGAGAGTTTTGACGCCTTCCCGATGAACCTCGCGCTCGCCGGCAAGGGCAACGCCTCGTTGCCGGCGCCGCTGGAGGAGATGATTCTCGCCGGCGCATCCTCGCTGAAGCTGCACGAGGACTGGGGCACCACGCCCGCGGCGATCGACAACTGCCTGACGGTCGCCGACGCCTTCGACGTGCAGGTGATGATCCATACCGACACGCTGAACGAGAGCGGCTTCGTCGAGGATACGGTCCGCGCCATCAAGGGCCGCACCATCCACGCCTTCCACACCGAGGGCGCCGGCGGCGGCCATGCCCCCGACATCATCAAGGTCGCGTCGTTCCCGAACGTGATCCCCTCCTCGACCAATCCGACGCGGCCCTACACGGTGAACACGCTGGCCGAGCATCTCGACATGCTGATGGTCTGCCACCATCTGTCGCCGTCGATCCCGGAGGACATCGCCTTCGCCGAAAGCCGAATCCGCAAGGAGACCATCGCGGCCGAGGACATATTGCACGACATCGGCGCCTTCTCGATCATCTCGTCGGACAGCCAGGCGATGGGCCGCGTCGGCGAGGTGGCGATCCGGACATGGCAGACCGCCGACAAGATGAAGCGCCAGCGCGGGCGGCTGCCGGAGGAGAGCGGCGACAACGACAATTTCAGGGTCAGGCGCTACATCGCCAAATACACGATCAACCCTGCGATCGCGCATGGCGTTTCCCACGAGATCGGCTCGATCGAGGTGGGAAAACGAGCCGACCTCGTGCTCTGGAACCCGGCCTTCTTCGGCGTCAAGCCGGAGATGGTGCTGCTCGGCGGCTCGATCGCGGCGGCCCCGATGGGCGACCCCAACGCCTCCATCCCGACGCCGCAGCCCATGCACTACCGCCCGATGTTCGCCGCCTACGGCAAGCTGCGCACCAACTCGTCGGTGACCTTCGTCAGCCAGGCGTCGCTCGACGCCGGGCTGGTGCAAAAACTCGGCGTGGCGAAGAAGCTCGTCGCGGTGAAGAACACGCGCGGCGGTATCGGCAAGGCCTCGATGAAGCACAACACGACCACCCCGCATATCGAGGTCGACCCGGAGACCTACGAGGTGCGCGCCGACGGCGAACTCCTGACCTGCCAGCCGGCGACGGTACTGCCGATGGCGCAGCGGTATTTTCTGTTCTAGCTTTCACGCGAAACACCCGGAGCGGGCAATGTACCAGGCAGTAGGTGCGCGCGGATCACGGATTTCCCGCGTGCTTTGGATGCTAGAGGAACTTGGCGTTCCTTACGAATTCGTCGAGGTCGGCAGGCGGTCCGCGGAGGCATACGCGCTCAATCCGTCCGGCAAGGTGCCGATCCTGATCGACGGCAAACTGAAGATCACCGATTCCGCCGCGATCTGCGTCTATCTGGCCGACAAGCACGCGGACGTGGGGATGGGGGCGGCTCCCGGTCTGGCCGGCCGCGCCGAGATGGACAGCTGGATGCATTTCGCGCAGTCCGAATTCGAGGCCCCGCTGTGGAACAAGCTGCGCCACCGTTTCCTCCTGCCCGTGGAATTGCGCGTCGATGTCGGGCCGGCCGTCGCCCATGATTTTGCCAACGAGGTGAAGGCGCTCGACGGGAGGCTCGGCGACGGCACGTTCGCGCTGGGCAATCGCTTCTCGGCGGTCGACGTGCTGCTCGGCGATATCGGCGCATGGGCTCGCGGCGGCCGCTTCCCGATCGATTCCGAGCGCGTGAACGCCTATCTGGACCGGGTCCTCTCGAGGCCGGCACGAGCGCGGGCCCAAGCCAATGGCGGAGCCATGGAGAAATCCGCGCTTCGCCAGTCGCTGCAATGACGGACCACGCTCCATGACGTCTTTCCATATTCATATCGGCATGGATCGTGCGGCTCTTCGACACGACCGCTGGTAAGCTTGGCAAACCGCGGTACATGGGCGCATGATCCACTCGACAACAACGGCAGTCCGATGAAACTCTCCCTCAACACCGATTTCACCAAATTCCCCCGCGCCGTGTCCGTCGCGCCGGCAGGCAGCGCCTCGGGCGAGGTCGCCGGTCGGGCCGTGCTGGCACATGACGAACGGCATCTGCGCCGCCGCGCGATAGAACTCGCCGATGGCGGCAAGATCCTTGTCGACCTGCTTGAGCCGGTTACGCTCGCCGACGGCGACCGGCTGGTGCTGGAGGACGGCCGCCAGATCGAGATCGCCGCAGCACCCGAGGAACTCTACGATATCCGCGCGCGCGACGGCGTCCACCTCGCCGAGCTCGCCTGGCACATCGGCAACCGGCATCTCGCCGCGGCGATCGAGGCCGGCCGCATCCTCATCCTGCGCGACCATGTCATCAGGGACATGCTGGAAGGGCTCGGCGCGACGGTGGCCGATGTCACCGAGCCATTCTCGCCCGTGCGCGGCGCCTATTCCGGGCACGCGCATGGGCACGACCATCACCATCACGGGCACGATCACGATCACCACCACCCCCACGACCACGACCATGACCACCATCACGAGCACGGCGAACGCGACGCCTACGGCCGCCTGCCCGGGGACCCGCACTACGGCCACAACCATGCCTGAAGCGACGGCGGCGCAGCTCCGGCTGATGGCCTTCCTGTCGCCCGCCTTCCCGGTCGGCGGCTTTTCCTACAGCCACGGCCTGGAACGCGCCGCGCATGACGGTCTGCTGCCCGATGCCGCTGCGCTGCGCGAGTGGCTTTCCGACCTCATTGCCTTCGGTTCCGGCTGGAACGACGCCGTGCTCTTTGCCGAGTCGCATCGCCGCGCTGGCAGCGGCGACCTCCAAGAACTGGCCGAACTCGCCGAGGCGCTCGCCGGCTCGGAAGAGCGCCATCGAGAATCCATGCTGCAGGGCGCGGCCTTCATCGCCGCGGCGCGCGCCTGGCCGCACCCGGTGCTGGATCGCCTGCCGGCCGACTGCGCCTATAGCGTCGGCGCCGGCGCGATCCTCGGCGCGCATGGCGTCGCGCTCGAAACTGCGCTCGCGGCGTGGCTGCAGGCCTTTTCGATGAACCTCATCCAGGCCGGCATACGTCTCGGCGTCACCGGGCAGCAGGGAGCGATGGCGACAGTCGCAGCGCTGGAGTCCGTCATCCTCGACACGGCGCGGCGGGCCGAAAGCTCGACTCCCGACGATCTCGGCTCCGCCACTATCCTCTCCGACATCGTCGCCATGAAACACGAAACGCAGGCATCGAGGCTCTTCCGCTCATGACATCGAAGAACGGCCCCCTCCGCGTCGGCATCGGCGGCCCCGTCGGCTCCGGCAAGACGACGCTGACCGAAAAGCTCTGCAAGGCGATGCGCGAGCATTATTCGATCGCCGTCGTCACCAACGACATCTACACCAAGGAAGATGCGATGATGCTCGCGCGCCTGCAGGCGCTGCCGGAGGAGCGCATCATGGGCGTGGAGACGGGCGGCTGCCCGCATACCGCCATCCGCGAGGATGCCTCGATCAACCTCCAGGCGATCGCCGAGTTGAAGAGGAAATTCCCCGATCTCGACATCGTCTTCATCGAGTCTGGCGGCGACAACCTGGCGGCGACCTTCTCCCCTGACCTCGCCGACATCACGCTCTATGTCATCTCGGTCTGCCAGGGCGAGGAAATCCCGAGGAAGGGCGGGCCGGGCATCACCCGCTCCGACTTCCTGGTCATCAACAAGAGCGACCTCGCGCCCTATGTGAACGTCAATCTCGACGTGATGGAGCGCGATGCGGGCAAGCAGCGCGGCAAGCGTCCCTTCGGCTTCACCGACCTCTCGCGCGGCAAGGGCCTGGCGGAAGTCATAGACTTCATCGTCGAGAATGGCGGGCTGACCGTGCCGCAGGCGGCGGCGGAGTAGTGCGTCCTTCGAGACTTTCCGCCGAATAGAAACATCTTCGGCGGCTAAGCGTCGACGGAACGCCATAACTTTCCCGTTGCTCCGCCGCGCAAAGCTCTGGCACTCTCCCCTGAAAAGGGAGGACGCCATGACCGTCACGCACCTGAAGACCGGCAAACTCAGCAACCTGCCCTTCTACGAGGAGCGCGTCGATCTCGCCTGCGCCTTCCGCTGGACGGCCAGGCTCAACATGCACGAGGCGGTCGCTAACCACTTCTCGCTTGCCGTCAACGAGGACGGCACGAAGTTCCTGATGAACCCGAACCAGGTGCATTTCTCGCGCATCAAGGCGAGCGACCTGATCCTCATCGACGCCAACGATCCCGAGACGCTCTCCGGCCCCAACGCGCCGGACCCGACCGCCTGGGGCCTGCACGGCGCGATCCACCGCAACGTGCCGCATGCGCGCTGCGTGATGCATGTGCATTCGATCCACGCCACTGTGCTCGCCTCGCTCGCCGACTCGCGGCTGCCGCCGGTCGACCAGAACTCCACCATGTTCTACGGCCCGCGCCAGGTGATCGACGCGAACTATGGCGGACTGGCCTTCGAGGAGGAGGGCGAGCGCTGCTCGAAACTGCTCGCCGATCCGCGCGTGCAGGTGATGATCATGGGCAACCACGGCATACTGGTCATCGGCGCGACGGTCGCCGAGGCCTGGAACCGCATGTTCTATTTCGAGCGCGCCGCGGAGACCTATATCAAGGCGCTGTGGACGGGCCGGCCGCTGCGCACCCTGTCGGACGAAATCGCCGAGAAGACCGCCGCCGATCTCGACAACTATCCCGGCCAGGCCGAGCGCCATCTCTCCGAGCTGAAGGCGATCCTCGACGAGCAGGAGCCGGTGTACCGGAACTGAGCCAGTCTAAAGCAGCCCCAGGAACCGCCTGACGTCCTCGGCCGTATTGGCGACCAGCGCCCCTTCCGGCCCCTTCATCGGCCGCTCGGGCCAGAAGATGGTGCGCATGCCGGCGGCAAGCCCTGCCCGCGAGCCGGTGGCGCTGTCCTCCATCACCACCGTGTCGGCCGGGTCTATGCCGGTCAGCCAGGCGGCGCGCAGGAACGGCTCGGGGTGCGGCTTGCCCTCGGCGACGTCGTTTCGCGACACCGTCTTGAAGCCCGGCTCCACGATGCCGACCGCCCTGAGGTTCGCGTCGACGATCAGCCGGTCCGAGTTCGACACGATGGCCTGGGCAACGCCCATGCGCTGCAAATCGCGAAAAATCTCCAGCGCGCCGGCGCGCGGCTTCAGCCGCGGCGCGTGCTTCAGATAATGATCGTATTTGCGCCTGATCCAGTCGTCGAAGGGCAGCTTCAGGCCGAACTCGTCGCGCATCATCTCGTAGACCGGCCAGGCGGCGATGCCGAGCACGCGCTCGTGCAGGTCCGGCGGCGGCGCGATGCCGACGCTCCTCATTGCCGAGACCAGCGCCTCGTCGTGCAGCGGCTCGCTGTCGATCAGCGTTCCGTCCATGTCCCAGTACACTGCCTTCGGCGTCATCATGCATTCCTTCTGTCGGCTCTCTAGTGCGCCATTCCGCCCAGAAAATCGACCCCATTATGTCCGCCCGGCATTCTCGTACCGTACGAACAAACGCCCATGTCAGCCGACAATTGCGCTGATGGCCTTTCCCTGCGAAAGTGCCATCACTTTCCCTGGGGAAGGGCGGAAACGAGAGACATGAACGTCCGGCAGGAAAATCCGAGGCTCGACGACGCGGCGCGCGCCGGCTGGCTCTACTACGTCGCGGGCAACACGCAGGACCAGATCGCGGCGAAGCTCGGCATATCGAGGCAGACGGCGCAGCGGCTGGTGTCGTTGGCGGTGTCGGAGGGGCTGATCCGGGTCAGGGTCGACCATCCGATAGCCAACTGCCTCGAACTGGCGGCGAAGCTGCGCTCGCGCTTCGCGCTGGACCTCGTCGAGGTGGTGCCCAGCGATCCCGACTCGTCGTCGACCACGATCGGCGTGGCGGAGGCGGCGGCTGCCGAGATCGAGCGGCGGCTGCGCTCGGAAAAGCCTATCGTCCTGGCGATCGGCACCGGGCGGACGCTGAAGGCGGCGATCGAGCAACTGCCGCCGATGGACTGCCCGCAGCACAAGATCGTGTCCCTGACCGGCAACATATCGCCCGACGGATCGGCCGCCTTCTACAACGTCATCTTCACCATGGCCGACCGCATCAAGGCGCGCGCGTTCCCCATGCCGCTGCCGGTCATCTCGTCCTCGGCGGAGGAGCGCGCCATGCTGCTCAACCAGCCGATGATCCAGCCGACGCTCGACCTCGCGGCGCAGGCCGACGTCACCTTCGTCGGCATCGGCGACCTCGGCCCGAAGGCGCCGCTCTACGA
>Ga0233385_1001030_pt1 | contig 12127 bp, 10 predicted proteins | sample ElkDunMinimDraft_16_FD_191543 | JGI IMG/M metagenome (GOLD analysis project Ga0233385, IMG submission 191543) | Fecal eukaryotic communites from dung pellets of Tule Elk in California, USA - Elk Dung G36 | ecosystem: Host-associated > Mammals > Digestive system > Large intestine > Fecal | place... | reverse complement strand
CGCGCGTGCGGGGACGAGCGGCCACAGCGGCAACTCCTGGGTGATCTGGACGGAAGACCCCCGCGCGTGCGGGGACGAGGGGCATCAACCCCTTGACGCATCAACCCCTTGAGGAAGACCCCCGCGCGTGCGGGGACGAGTCCGGGGACAGGCCGGCCATCGCCGCCCCGACCGGAAGACCCCCGCGCGTGCGGGGACGAGGTCTTGTTGATTTTCCAGAAGGCCAGGGCGGGTGGAAGACCCCCGCGCGTGCGGGGACGAGGTTTCGCCGTCGCACATGCGGGACCGGTAGCCCGGAAGACCCCCGCGCGTGCGGGGACGAGACCAACGGAGGCTGTCCCGTGCAAGACCCCAAGGGAAGACCCCCGCGCGTGCGGGGACGAGCTCGGCGCGGCAGCCGTCGCCCTCGCCACGCTCGGAAGACCCCCGCGCGTGCGGGGACGAGGGCCGTGCTCACCCCGGACGCCCCGCCGATCAGGGAAGACCCCCGCGCGTGCGGGGACGAGGAGGCGACCGGCCCGCCGTTGGTGCGGCGCATCGGAAGACCCCCGCGCGTGCGGGGACGAGAAGTTGGTGAGGTCGATCAGGGCGATGGACCAGGGAAGACCCCCGCGCGTGCGGGGACGAGTCGTCGGCGGTGATGAACATCCGGTCGGCGTGGGGAAGACCCCCGCGCGTGCGGGGACGAGATGGTGGCGCCGTCGAGGACGGTGTTGAGCTTGGGAAGACCCCCGCGCGTGCGGGGACGAGGCTTTCCCACCTGGGCTTTTGTGGGCTACTCGGCCTCCGCAGCATCACTCGCCAAGGCCCAAGATCGCCTAGCTGCATAGCTTGCCATGCTCGCCGGGTCCTCCTTCTGTCGGTCACCCGACTTGCCGGACATGAGCTGCCTTCAATGTCGGTGGGTCTCCCTATAGTGCTCCGCATGTCCCCGATGCCACCATCCCCGCTATCCGTCCTATGGGGAAAATCGGACGCCGGTGGTAGCCCCAATTTGCTGCTTCAGCACCTCTTCGACACCGCTGCGGTAGCAGAGTTGATCTGGGAGCACTACCTTTCGCCGGGCACTCGACGGTGGCTTGATGCGTGCTCCGCTGCGAGAGGCAAGCACCTCTACGCTCTGCTGGCGGGCCTTCACGACGTCGGCAAGGCATCACCGGCCTTCCAGGCGAAGGTTCCAGATCTCGCGCGCCGCGTCCAGGATGCAGGGCTGTCCTGGAAAAGGCTGGACAAGGACTCCGCCGCTTGGCATCACACGGGTGCCGGAGCGGTGATTCTTCGAACGGTCCTACCGCAGCACAACTGGACACCTCAGTCGGTCGACTGGGTCTGGCCGTTGATCGCCGGCCACCACGGGCTGGTCCCCGAAGCTGAAAAGCTGCTCGTCGCACGCCGCTTGGGCAATGCGCAGGGGCGAGGTCAGGAATGGGTGGCCGCGCAGCGGGACCTGGTTGAGGCCGTGGCTGATGCGCTCGGAGTGGATCTAACCGATATCGGGTCCTTGCTCTTGCCGTCGCGCGGCAGGCAGCTCGAACTCTCCGGCTTGATCATCATGGCCGACTGGATAGCCAGCAGCGACCACTTCCCCGGTATCGATGCCTTTTCGCAAGTCTCCATGGACGGCGCGCGGCAAAGAGCAGACGAGGCATGGAGGGCGCTGCAGCTACGAGGCGGTTGGGGTGACGCACCGTACGCGCCGGCTCTCGACCTGATCGCTAGCCGCTTCGGGCGTACGGCGCGGCCCCTGCAGACGGCAGGTATCCACCTTGCGGAGCAGATGACCGGCCCTGGGCTGACGATCGTCGAAGCACCGATGGGGGAGGGAAAGACCGAACTGGCACTGGCTGCGGCCGAGGTGCTCGGTCGACGGTTTGGACGCGATGGAGTCTTCGTCGGCATGCCGACCCAAGCCACCAGTGACCCCATGTTCGGTCGGGTGCTGGACTGGGCGCGTGAGCTCGACAGTGCCGTGCCGGTCGGGTTGCTCCACGGCAAGCGCATGTTCAACGCGCAGTGGAACGACCTTCAACAACGCGTGCACTTCGCAGGCGTAGACGAGTTCGGCTGCGACGACGGGTACGGCCTCGTGGATGCCGGACGGTGGGAGCGACCCGAACAGGCGCCGGCCGAGTGGTTCCTCGGAGCAAAACGCGGCATGCTCATGCCGGTCGTCGTCGGGACCATCGACCAACTGCTGCACGCCGCCACCCGAACCAAGCACGTGATGCTGCGTCACGCCGGCCTCGCCGGTCGAGTCGTCATCCTCGACGAGATCCACGCCTACGACACCTATATGTCGCAGTTCCTGTTGGAAGCACTGCGCTGGCTGGGCGATGCCGAGGTGCCGGTGATCCTCCTGTCGGCCACGTTGCCGCCTGAGCAACGGGAAAGCCTGATCCGGGCGTACGTCCAGGGAGCGACACGTCGCCGGACGCCGGAACTGCCGCAATCTGCGAGCGAGGCTCGTTACCCCTTGATTACTGCGGTCAGCGTCGCGGACGGGGCGGCCCGACGGGAGGCACGCACAGCGCAGCCCTGGCGGCCCTCGGTGCCGGTGGCGGTTGATGTGCTCGATGAGGAGCCAACCGATGACCCGGAGCGGCTCATCGATCTACTCGACGAACGGCTGCGTGACGGCGGATGTGCGCTGGTCATCAGGAACACGGTGGGCCGAGCGCAAAAGACCTACCAGGCACTCGCCGATCGGTGGGGCACAGATGAGGTTCTGCTGCTTCATGCCCGCTTGACCGTCGCGGAACGAGCCGCCCGGACAGAGCGCGCCCTCGACCTTCTTGGCCCGCCCAAGGACTCTGTCGCCAGACCACACCGGCTCATAGTCGTGGCCACTCAGCTCGCCGAACAGTCGTTCGACGTAGACGCCGACTTGTTGGTGACCGACCTCGCACCCATCGATCTGCTCCTGCAACGGGTGGGACGCCTCCACCGCCACGACCGGCCTGTGTCCCAACGCCCAGAGAGGCTTCGGTCCGCGCAGGTAGTCGTCACTGGCATCAAGCGCCAACCAGACGCTCCACCCGCCTTCCCGCGCGGCAGCGAGTACGTCTACGGGCAGTACCTGTTGCTACGAACCGCCGCGCTCGTCGTCGAAGCAGCGGACAAGGATGGTTGGTCGGTCCCCTCGGACGTGCCCGCACTGGTCAGCCAGGGCTACAACGCCGAGGCCGCCGTTCCTATTGAGTGGAGCGACGCCCTCCAGGTGGCGGAACAAGCCTGGACCTCGGCGGAAGCAGCGCGCCGCGCCAAAGCCAAGGCTTTTCTGCTTTCCGGCGAAGATCAGCTTGGCGCCCCAACGCTCGCCGGACTGCACGCACGAGCAACAGGAGAGTTGCAGGATGACGACGCGGTGGCGGCCGTTGTTCGCGACGGTCCAGAGTCGCTCGAAGTGGTGGTCGTCCGGAGAACCGCCGGCCGCTACCTGACCCTCGGCGGCCGTAGTCTCGGCCCAAACGGCGACGCCAGCGACGACCAGCTCGCTGAAGAGGTGATTGGTTCGACGGTTCGGCTTCCCGGCCGACCCGAGATCACGGCCGCGGCGAAGGCCACGCTCGCGCCACTACCCGGCTGGTACGGCAACCCCTGGTTGCAGCGCGTCCGCGCTCTCGTCCTGGACGACACCTCGTCTGCAGTCCTCGCCGGTACGCGGCTTACCTACGACAAGCAGCTCGGACTTCTCACGGAGCAAGCGTGACCCCCGTAAAGCCGTTACCCCCGCGTTGGCGGGGACCTCGCATCACTCGCCCACAGCTAGGGATGACCCCGGCGTTTGCCGGGCAGTACTGCCTAAGCGATGCAGTCAGAGCCTACCGCACTCGTTGCTTCCGACTCCGCGAGCCCATAGCTACTTGTCGAGAAACCTGATGGCAGTGTAGCCTCGCACGCATGTGGATTTATCACTGTCCTCAAAGGCTGGTCCTGAGTGCCATCGTCGCCGCTAGCCAATCGCAAAATGACCTCATCACCGTCCAAGTGCTGGCGCGTGAGACAGGCCTCGACTACTGGACCGTGCAGGCCGCTCTCTGGGAGTTGATCGAACACAATGGGCAGCTTTTCAGGTCAGTCCATGATCGAAACACTAAGGACATCCTCTGCGTCACGCACGCCGGCGAGGCGGCTCGGAGGGCGTTGCTGCAAAAGTTGCCAGGGCAGCGTTCTGGCGGTACTTCCCACTGGAAAGCCCGGCAACGCGGTGTCGTCGGTCGGCTGGTGCGGTCTGTTGGCGGAGCGGTCATCACACGATTCATAGCCGACTGGGCTCTTGACACCTATCACCGCTAGTCGCTGAATGCTTGAGGAGCATCCCCGTGGGCGAATACTCGTTCAGTCTCGTGGACGAACCGTGGATTGCGGTCGTCGAGCGCGGTATGCCGCGGCTTCGTTCCCTGATGGAGGCGCTGCTTCAAGCGCACGAGATCGACACGCTCAGTGTGGCGAATCCGCTGGAAACCGTTGCGATGCTGCGTCAGGTGTTGCTGCCTGCCTACCTTGACGCGTGCGGCATCCCCACTAGTGAGGCGGAGTGGCAGGCCCGCTGGGATGAGGGCACTCTGCCAGCGGTAGAGATCAAGAAGTACCTCGGTGAGCACCGGCAGGTTTTTGATCTTTTCGGCGCTCGCCCGTTCGGTCAGGTGGCCGGTTTGCGCACCGCGAAGGACGAAACCAAGCCGGTGTCGCTGCTGATTGCGACGACAGCCACCGGCAACAACGTCCCGCTGTTCGCTGCGCGCACCGAAGCCGACCCGCCATCTCTGACTCCTGCAGAGGCCACCCGGGCAATGCTGGCGACCCAGTGCTGGGACACAGCGGCGATCAAGTCCGGCGCGGCCGACGACGAGATGGTGTCCGGAGGCAAGACCACCGGAAACCCGACCGGGCCCTGCGGGGCACTCGGGGTCATCGTCCCGCTGGGACGGAATCTGGCCGAGACGATCCTGCTCAACACTCCCATCGTGGGGCAGCCGGACCCCGAGGACCTACCTCAGTGGCGAAGCCGTGTCGCGCCTACTGGCGCCTGGCGGCAGGACGACCCGAAAGGTCTCCTGCATCTCCTCACCTGGCAGTCCCGCCGGGTGCGGCTCGTCCCGGAGCGCATCGGCGGCGAAATCGTGGTGCGCCGGGTAGTGCTGACGGCAGGCGACCGAATCCGGTCGCTGCCTCAAGATGTAGAACCACACACGGCCTGGCGGCAAGTGGACAAGCCCCGAGCAGGTCAGCCCTCTGTCACACCGGTGAGGCACGTCATCGGGCGCGACAGTTGGCGTGGGCTCGAACCGATGCTGGCAACCGTTCCCCAGGCGAGTACGAAGGTCTCCAGCAGTCTGCTCCTCAGTCAGCTCCACAGACTTCAGATGAGCGGCCACCTCGGCGAGGACCTGCCACTGCAGGTTATGACCGTCGGGGTGGCGTACGGAAATCAGTCCGCCGTCGTCGAAGACGTCATCGCCGACCTGCTCCCGTTGCCGATGGCGGCGCTGCACCCCGACAGCGACGTGCGCCAGGTCATCGAGACCGTGATGACGCAAGCCGAAGGACTCCGCCGGGCCGGCAACAACTTCGGCGACGACCTCAGACGGGCCGGCGGCGGTCACCCCCTGCCCTGGGACAAGGGCTTTCGGCTGGGCGACGCCCTCATGCACGACTTCAACCGGGTCGTGCGGCGACTGCTCGCCGATATGCAGCGGCAACCAGAGCTTTGGGAGCGGGCTGAGGAAGCGTGGCAGGAAAGCTCTCTCGCCCTTGCCCACGCCGCCGCAGAGCGCGCGTTGAGTGCCATCCCGCCCACTGCTTTCCTCGGGCGTACCGACAAGGGCGGCAAGCGCACGACCTCTGCGAGCGTGGCACACGCGTGGTACCGGGCGGCCGTTCGGAAGACGCTCGGCATCTGAGCATGACCGGATCAAATGTGGAGAGGCGCGCATGACAGTCCAGGATGAAGTCCGTCCCAGGTATCGAAAGTGCTTCTGGGAGAAGGACTACAGCAAGGAGATGCCTCAGGGGCGGGACCTTGCCGCGCTGCGTCGAGGTCTCGGACGCGAAGCCGGCGATGTCCCGGAAATGTGGCCGTACTACACACGTCTGCACCCGGAGGGCCGACTCACTCGGGAACTCCACGCAGAACACGCCGCGCTGGTGCTGTTCGCGCTGCACCAGCAGTCGCAGTCGACCCTGATGCACAGCGCGGACATCGGTCTCGGTACCGCGATGGCCAGGCTGCGTATCAGCGGCAAGGTGACGGCAGAAGCGGTCGACCGGCGCTTCGCTGCAGCCGCGACCGCCACGAGTTTCGCCGAAGTCACCCTGCACCTGCGCGGTCTGGTCACCCAACTCCGCGGCATTCGGCAGCCTTTGGACTACACCCGGCTGATGCGTGACCTGCGTGACTGGCAGGACAACGACCGCATCGCTGCGGTACGTCGCCGATGGGGAAGCCAGTACTTCACCCTTTCCGCCGATCAGAAGTAGCCCGCCACACGCTGCCGGCTGATCGACACGCTCGCCGAGACCTGAATTCCGATGATCTTCCGAGGAGAATCTGTGGACATCCCCCGCACCTACATCGACGTGCACATCCTGCAGACCGTTCCGCCGTCGAATCTGAACCGCGACGACGCGGGAAGCCCCAAGCAAGCTGTGTACGGCGGTGCCCGTCGCGCGCGGGTGTCGTCGCAAGCGTGGAAGCGGGCAACCAGGCTCGCCTTCAGGCAGCAGCCCGGGATCAGCGCCGGGCAGCTCGGCACCCGCACCAAGCGGGTCTCCGGTCTCCTCGCGGGGCGAATCGCGGAACGCACCGGCCTCGATGGTGAGGCGGCGGCCCGTCTGGGCAACGCCCTCCTCGCCCACGAACTCAACATCAAGGCCGGCAAGAAGGCAGAGGAGAGCGCCTACCTGCTGTTCTTCGGGATCAGTCAGCTCGACGCCATCGTCGACCTGATCTCCGACCGGGCAGCGGAACTCGCGGCACTGGCCGACGACGCGCTCACCAAGGCGGTTTCGGATCTGCCGGTGCGTCAGCAGCTGACCAGTGGGCACCCCATTGACGTGGCGCTCTTCGGCCGGATGGTCGCCGACATCCCGTCACTCAACGTCGATGCCGCCACCCAGGTCGCACACGCGATCTCGGTGCATCCCGCCGAGATCGAGTTCGACTACTACACCGCAGTGGATGACGAGAAAACCGCCGAGGAGGACGCCGGCGCCGCGATGATCGGCACCGTCGAGTTCACCTCGGCGACGCTCTACCGATACGCCACCCTCGGAGTGCACCAGCTCGCGGCCAACCTCGGCAACGACCTCGACGCCACCATCGAGGCGGCCCGCGCTTTCCTCCGGGCGTTGGTCGTGTCGATGCCCACCGGACACCAGAACACCTTCGCGCACCACACGCTGCCGAACCTGGTCAGCTTCGTTGTCCGTGAGGACCAGCCCATCAACCTCGTGTCCGCCTACGAGAAGCCGGTGCGCAGCAAAGACGGCATCCTCGGGCAGGCCGCCCTGCGCCTGGCGGCCGAACTCCAGAACGGAAGCAAGGCATGGGGCTTCACACCACGTGCGGTGACCAGCGTGTACGACCCCGCGGTCGCCACCAACGGCGGCTACGACAGCGACGAAACGAAGAACGCCGCGCTGCTCGCCGAGGCCTTCGGTAGCCCCCGTCGATTCGACGAAAGCATCGACCTCACCGTCGCCGCTATCCGTGACAGGCTCCAGGAGCGCGATGCGTGATGAGCGCATCGAACTTCAGTCTGGTGTTGCGTCTGGCAGGGCCGCTGCAATCGTGGGGCGGCCGTGGCCAGTTCAACCGCCGAGACACCATGGACGAGCCCACCAAGAGCGGAGTGCTCGGGCTGCTCAGCGCCGCGCAGGGCCGACGCCGTCAGGACCCGATCGAGGACCTCGTCGGCCTCAGCCTCGGGGTGCGTACCGACCAGCCGGGGACCCTGCTGCGGGACTATCACACCGTCAGCGACTTGGCCGGCCGTCCGCTGCTGTCCGCCTCCGTCAATGCCAAGGGCGTGCAGAAGTTCACTTCGCCGGCGAAGTGGACCCACGTCACCCAGCGCTACTACCTCCAGGACGCGGTCTTCGTGGCGGCGGTGGCTGGCCCGGTCGAGCTGCTCTCGGCGCTGGCCGCCGCGCTTCGTCAGCCTGCCTTCCCGTTGGCGTTGGGTCGACGATCGTGCCCGCCGTCGCAGCCGTTGCTGCTTTCCACCGCGACAGGGGAGGGGACAGCCGATCTCTGGCCGGGTGATCCTGCGCAGGTCCTGTCAGCTGTGCCCTGGCAGGCAGGCGAGAACCACCGCCAGGTGCTTGAGCGTCGGCACGGCAACTTGGCGACGGTTGAACTGCCCATCACCGTCGACGACAACCTCGGCCCAGACGTCCGCACCGACGTGCCGCGCACCTTCGACCCGCTCCGGCGGGGGTTCGAGATGCGGCGAGTCCGCCAGGACTGGGTGCGGGTGGCGACAGGCGGAGAAGGCGCAGGAGCCCAGGAACATGACCCCTTTGCATTGCTCGGGTGGTAGCTGATGTCGTACTTGTCCAGGATCCATCTCAACCCCATGCGCGCACGGACCCAGCAGATGCTGCGCAACCCGCACATCCTGCACGCCGCGGTTCTATACGGGATCAGCAGGCAGCCAGTACAGGAGCGGGTGTTGTGGCGGCTGGAAACGCCGCAACAACATCGTCTCTCCGTGCTGGTACTGACGGAGTCCGCTCCCTCGTGGGAGCACCTCGTCGAGCAGGCCGGTTGGCCCGGCGCCCAAGAGCCGCAGTTCATGGTGCGGCCCTACGAACCTGTCCTGAACCAGCTTCAGCGTGGCAGGATGTTCGCCTTCCGGTTGAAGGCCAATCCCACCATCGCCACCAAGAAACCAAAGGCGCCCTCCAAGGAACAGGCCCAACGCCTGGCCGGTGACCGGCCAAGGGGAGTGCGGGTCGCCCACCGGTCGCTGCCCGACCAGATCACCTGGGTCACCGAACGCCTGCAACGGCTTGGTTGCACAATCCCCGCCGACCGCGTGGACGGCAACGACGTGCCGGCGGTGCGGGCGAGCGACCGTCATCGGTTGCGGTTCCACAAGGACGGACGCCGAACCGACGTCCCACCGGTTGTGCTGGAGAGCGTCGTCTTCGACGGACTGCTGCGCATCGACGATCCCGATGAGGCGAGAAAGGCGCTCCTGTACGGGGTGGGCCCCGGCAAGGCGTACGGGTTCGGAATGCTGACCTTGGCACCACCCCGATCCGCTCAGACGGTGTGACGTGTGGTGGCTGGCGGACCCACAGGACCTGCACCGGATCAGTGACCGGATATCGAGCGTCTACGTCGAGCGCTGCCACGTCGACCGCGCTGACAACGCGGTCGTCCTGGTCAACAAGGAGCGCACGGTCAGAGTTCCGGCGGCGATGGTCGCCACGCTTCTGCTCGGGCCTGGCACCCGCATCACCACCGCGGCCGTACGGCTTCTCGCTGATTCCGGTACCGCCCTGTGCTGGGTCGGTGAGAAGGGAGTGCGGCTCTACGCAGCGGGCACCGGCCCGAGCAGGGGATCGCAGCTCCTTCTCCGTCAGGCGTACCTCGTCACCCGGACGAAGGAGCGGCTCGGCGTGGCCCGACGCATGTACGCCATGCGGTTTCCTGGGGAAGATGTCGCGTTGCTCAACATGCAGCAGCTTCGAGGCAGGGAAGGCGCACGCGTAAAAAAGATCTACCAGGCACATTCTCGCCGGACGGGTGTGCCCTGGGACGGTCGGCTCTACAAACCGGGTCAACCCTTCGAAGCCGGAGACGACGTGAACCGGCTGCTTTCGGCAGGACACAGCTGCCTGTACGGCATCTGTCACGCCGCAATCGTCGGTCTGGGTGCCAGCCCGGGCCTCGGATTCGTGCACACCGGGGGCGCAACCTCCTTCGTGCTCGATATCGCCGACCTGTACAAGGCCGAGTACACGATCCCGTTGGCGTTCGACCTTGCGGCGATGGGACTGACCAGCGAACGCGATGTGCGAACGGCATTCCGAGACCGCGTGGCAGACGGCAAGCTGATGTCCCGGATCGTGCGGGACGTAAAGGCTCTCCTGCTCGACGGCTCGACCGAGACCTCGGATCAGGATGCCAACGAGCTGTGGGACGACGAAGCCGGATCGGTGCCGGGTGGAATCAACTGGGCAAACGACTACGTCGATGCTTTTGATGAGACGTCCTTCGTCGGGGTGAGTGGCCCGGAAGTGCGAGAGCCGCAGGTGGATTGGTGACGGTAATCGTGTTGATCGCAGTTGCTGAGGGTCTCCGGGGACACCTCACCCGCTGGATGATCGAGATCGCTCCCGGCGTGTTCGTGGGCAACCCGAGCACCCGGGTACGGGACCGTCTGTGGGCACTGTTGGCGACGCGCTGCGGCGACGGGCAGGTTGTCATGATCGAACCTGCGAGGAACGAACAAGGTTGGGCAGTGCGGACCGCCGGCCGAGATCGTTGGCTGCCGGTCGATCTCGACGGACTGATGCTGATGGCCCGACCTCGCTCGTAAAGCCCCAGGTCAACAAGCCTCGTCCCCGCACGCGCGGGGGTCTTCCGCAGATGCTCGCCGCCGCCGGGTCGCTCGTCGACTCGTCCCCGCACGCGCGGGGGTCTTCCCATCACAGGGCGTGCTGCACCGGCGCAGACTGGCTCGTCCCCGCACGCGCGGGGGTCTTCCCTCGTCCACGTGGGCCCACGCCCGCGCCCCCGGCTCGTCCCCGCACGCGCGGGGGTCTTCCTGGCTGTCTCGGGATGCGGATTGACGGGGATGGCTCGTCCCCGCACGCGCGGGGGTCTTCCTTCATTACGACGGTCAAGGGGCTGCCGGGGCGTCTCGTCCCCGCACGCGCGGGGGTCTTCCCGCCGCCACCCGGGCCATGTGGGAGGCGGTGCCCTCGTCCCCGCACGCGCGGGGGTCTTCCTTTGTGGGCGGAGTTTCGCGGTGATCCGCTGTACTCGTCCCCGCACGCGCGGGGGTCTTCCCTCCGCGAGGTCGGCATCGGTCAGCGGCGGACGCTCGTCCCCGCACGCGCGGGGGTCTTCCCGCCATCGACGCCCGGATCGACTTCGAGTTGCTCTCGTCCCCGCACGCGCGGGGGTCTTCCCGTCTCCATCACCGCACGCTGCTGCGGCAGCGACTCGTCCCCGCACGCGCGGGGGTCTTCCCCGTGCCCGCAGCGCCTCCGCGTCCGCCAACGCCTCGTCCCCGCACGCGCGGGGGTCTTCCGGGCTACCGGTCCCGCATGTGCGACGGCGAAACCTCGTCCCCGCACGCGCGGGGGTCTTCCGCCCGATCGGCGACGACGACACCGCGGTGATGACTCGTCCCCGCACGCGCGGGGGTCTTCCGCTGCTCTTCATGGGCTGCGAACTCGCCGACGACTCGTCCCCGCACGCGCGGGGGTCTTTCCGTCTACGGCGGGCGGGAAAACCTGGAGGCGTTCTCGTCCCCGCACGCGCGGGTGTCTTTCACAGGACGGCACCGGATACCGGCTGATGACCTTCTCTTCCTCGCCTGCGGGGCATCCCTTCTCAGCACGCTGCATGAGGGCAACCGGAGCCGTGTCCTCCCCGCATGCGGCGGGGCTTCCCACAGACGGAGGCGACCGCGTCTAGCGCTTTCACTGGCACTAGCCTTGACAGAGCCAGAGCACCCCGAGCGGGGGGATCCGCAGCGCAGCAGAGGCGGGCAGCCCATGCCAGGGCAGATCCTCCGCCTGCACCGAGCCCAAGTTGCCTACGCCCGAGCCGCCGTAGTGGGATGCATCGCTGTTGAATACCTCGCGCCACGTCCCACCCGCTGGCAGCCCGATTCGATAGCCCACCTGCGGCCGGGCTGAGAAGTTTGCCGCGCAGACCAGGGTTGAGCCGTCGGCGGCGATACGGATGAACGCCGCCGTGTTGTTGTCGGCGTCGTCGGCGACGATCCAGCGGAAACCGGCGGGGTCGGTGTCCTGTGTCCAGAGCGCCGGGGTGTCCCGGTAAACCACGTTCAGGTCGGCAACCAGCCGCTGCACCCCGGCCCGCGCCGGGTCGTCCAGCAACCCCCAGTCCAGGCCGCGCTGCTCGCTCCACTCCCGGTCG
>Ga0233385_1001028_pt1 | contig 12143 bp, 10 predicted proteins | sample ElkDunMinimDraft_16_FD_191543 | JGI IMG/M metagenome (GOLD analysis project Ga0233385, IMG submission 191543) | Fecal eukaryotic communites from dung pellets of Tule Elk in California, USA - Elk Dung G36 | ecosystem: Host-associated > Mammals > Digestive system > Large intestine > Fecal | place... | reverse complement strand
CGCGACATCCTCGCCGTCTCCGCCGCCGTCCCGACCATCGCGTTCTCCGGCGTCACCGACGTGCAGCAGGAGGCCTGGGACCTCGTCGAAGGTCTCGCCCCCGCGTACGGCGACCACTGGTGGTACATCTCGTTGCTCGCCTTCACCCGTCAGGACCAGGGCCGCTTCGAGGAGGCCGGGCTGCTCGCCGAGAGCGCACTGTCGTGCGAGCCGTCGTCCGGTCATGCGGTGCACGCGCTCACGCACGTCATGTACGAGACGGGGCAGCACGAGAGCGGCCGTGTGTGGCTCGACCACTGGGTCGCCGAGAGCGGCCGCTCCGCGAGCCACCGCGCGCACTTCTCCTGGCACGCCGCGCTGCACGAGCTCGCGCTCGGTGACACCGAGGCCGTCCGCCAGCGCTACTACTCGCAGCTCGCACCACCGACCGTCACCGGCGTCCGAGCGCTCATCGACTCAGGCTCGCTGCTGTGGCGCTGGCGCATGACCACGTCCGAGGCGGCCCCGCCGGTCCAACCCGTGCTCGACGCCGTCGACGTCGACCTCGTCGAGCGTCCGCAGACGCCGTTCGTGGCGCTGCACGCCGCGATCGCGCTCGCCGGCGCGGACGAGCATGCCCGGCTCGCGGCCCTCGCCCGGCACTGCCGCAGCTCGAGCGAGCCCGCTGTCCGTACGGTCGTCGCCACCGTCTGCGACGCCCTCTTGGCGGCGGGCGAGGAACGCTGGGCCGACGCGGTCGCGCTGCTCGACGACGTCCTCCCGGTGCTCGTCCAGGTAGGCGGCTCGGCCGCCCAGCGCGAGGTCGTCGAGGAGACGCTGCTCTACTGCCTCGTCGCCGTCGGAGCGGCAGAGCGTGCAGGCGCGCTGCTCGACGCGCGCCTCGAGCGCCGCCCGTCCCCGCTGGACCAACGCCGTCGCGGCGACCTGTCCGTCACAGTGGGGTGAGCTCGGTGACCGTCCAGGCCCCGTCGACCTTCTTCGCCGTGACGGCCAGCTGTGCCGCGGAGACGCTCGCCTCCTTGTCGTTCGCGCGCTGAGAGGACTGGTCGAGAAAGACCAGGAGGGTCGCGGTGTCGTCGGTGAGCTCCTTCACCGCCGCCATCTGGACCTGTGCTGTCAGGATGAGCTGCTGACCGGGCGCACGCTCCTGGAGTGACGCGAAGAGCGTGTCGTACTCCGCGCGCGCATCGCCGGACAACACCTCCTCGGCGGCCTCCTCGGTCAGACTCGGGTCGTCGTAGCTGTAGCTCAGCACACGCGTCAGAGCCCGCGAGACCTCGGACTGGACCTCCGCCGTCGCGGTCGTGTCGACGACGGCGAGGTTCTGGCCTGACGGCGTCGAGCGGATGTCGTAGGCCATCCAGGCGCCGACGAGCCCGAAGACGGTGAGGGCGACGAGCAGCGCCAGAACGAGGTGCGGGCGCATCGCCGAGAGCCGCGTACGGACGGTGGTCATGAGAGGTTCACCGCCACCTGCTGGAGGTTCTCGAGAAGCCACTCGTCGCCGACCTTCACGGCATCGGCGCTGAACCGGTTGCGCTTCAGCGTCGGCTCGGCAGCCGGGTCGGCATCGTCCTTGACGGTCACCTCGACCGAGGCGACGACGGTGGCGGTGTCGCCGTCGAGCGAGAAGACGGCGCTGTCGACGACCTTGCCGGTCGAGATCTTCTTCTGGTCGGCGAGCAGCTGCCGCTCCTCGTCGCCCACCTGTGCGAGCTGGTCGTGGAGCGTGCCGGTCGTGACGTTCATCCATGCCTCGATCCCGGCGTCCACCTCGCGGTAGTCGAGCGTGTTCATCGTCTCGATGTGCTGGGTCGCGGCGATGAGCACCTCGTCACGCACCTCTGCCTGGCTGAGCTGCTCGTCGTTGGCGGCACTCCACCACAGGAAGGCGCCCACCGCGAAGACGAGGGCGGCCGCGGCCGGCAGGACGAACCGCCGCCAGCGAGGAACCTTCGCCTCGGTCGGCGCAGCAGTCTCGGCCGGCGCGTCAGCCTCGACCGACCCGGCAGGCTCCGTCGGCGCATCGGTGTCGGTCGCCTCGGCCACGTCGGCGGGCTCCTCGCTCTGGTCCACGGTCATTCGCTCCCTCCCAGGAGGTCGCCCATCGTCGACGGGACGGTCACCTTCGCCGCGGCCGAGCCGGTGCTCTTCTTCGGCAGGCTGCGGGGTCCGCGGACGTTCGTCCCCGAGCGCGGGCCGGCGTTGCAGCGTGCCCTCTTGTTGAACGGCTTGCCCGCGCTCGTGTCGGTCCCCTGGCGCAGCTCGGTGCCACCGTAGCCCGCGACGCAGGGCAGCGGGTTGAAGAACGTGGGCACCAGCCCGAGATTCAGACCCTTCGACCCGTTGACGGCCCAGCCGATGCTGATCGCCTCGGGGATCCGGATCAGTGCGTCCTCGACGCCTTGGGAGTTCGTGCCGAACACCTGTGCTGTCGAGACCAGGTTGCTCATCAGCACGCCCAGCGGGACGCCGACGTCCTTGAAGAGTCTGTTGATCTCGTGGGCCGCGACCGGCGAGCTCGCGATCAGCGCGCGCAGGTCGCCGTCCGAGTCGGCCAGCGTCGTCGCAAGGAGGTCGAGGCTCTGGCTGTAGCTCTTGATGCTGTCGGCTGCGGCGAGCTGCGTGTCGAGGACGGTCTCGGAGCTGCGGATCAACGCCGCGCTGACGAGGAAGTTCCGGTCCGCGATCTCGTGGAACTCCAGCGAGGTGTCGACCAGCTGCGCGAGGTCACCGCTCGCGCCCTGCGACAGGTCGTAGCTCTCGTCGATGACCGTCGTGAGCGCCTCCTCGGGGACGGAACCGGCGACGTCGCGCGACGTACGGAGCAGTGCGTCGATCGGCTGCGGGATCGCCTCCTGACCCGCGCTCAACCGGGCACCCGCGGCGAGCGTCTCGCCACCGGACTCCCCCCGCAGGTCGAGGTACTGCTCGCCGATCGCCGAGCGGTTCGCGACCTTGACGGTGACATCAGCCGGGATGGCAGGTGCGTCGTCGTCGATCTCGAGAACGGCCTCGACACCGCCGTCGGTGGCGGTGAGGCTCTGGATCCGCCCGATCGGCACTCCGCGGTAGGTCACCTCGCCGTTCGTGAAGATGCCGCCTGCTTCGGGCAACGACACCGTGACGGTGTAGCCGGACCCGAACAGGTTGATCCCCACGTACTTCGCCCCGAGGTACGTGGTGGCGAGCAGCGCGACCACGACGAACGCGACGAGCTGGGTCTTCGTACGACCGGTCAGCATCAGTCGTCACCCTCCTTCGGTGCTGTCGCGGGATCGTCCGGGCTCGCGCTCGGGGACGTCGGAGACGTCGGGGACGGCGTCTCCGGTATCGGGGACGGTGCCTCCGGAGACGGTGACGCCGGGCCCTCGCTCGGTACGGGGACCGTCGGCCCGGGCGCGCCCGGCATCGGGGAGTCCGTCGGTGGCAGCAGGGTCGGCGGGTCGCGGGGCACCGTCGGGCCGTCCGCATCGACGGGGCCGGGAACGCTCTTCGGGCCCTCGGCCCCCGGAACCTGCGGCCAGTGGCAGCCGGCCGCCTTGCAGCCCGCCGGCAGCGTCCGGAAGTTCGTCGTGATGAAGACGTTCATGTAGTCGCCCTTGATCGCGCCGAGCACCGAGTCCGGGAACGGGTACGTCAGCAGGATCTCCAGCGACTTGGGGAGGTCCTCGCCCGCCTTCGCCAGCTGCTCGAGGATCGGTTCGAGCAGCTCGAGATCGGCGACGATGTCTTTCTGCGCCTTGTCGAGCGTGTCGACGGTGACCTCCGAGAGCCGGTCGAGGGACTTGAGCATCGCGACGAGCTGCGTCCGCTGCTCGACCAGCACCTCCATGCCAGGGCTGAGCCCGTCGAGCGCGGACGCGATCTTGTCCGTGTCCTGCTCGAGCGTCTTCGAAAGCGAGGCAAGCCCGTCGATGGCTTCGGTGATGGCTCCCTTGCGCTCGTCGAGCGCCGTGACGAAGCCCTCCATCTCGCGGAGGAAGCCCTTGATCTCCTCCGGACGTCCCTTGCTCACGGCCTGCAGCTCGCGGGAGATCTCCTGGAACTGCCCGATACCGCCGCCGTTGAGGACCATCGAGAGCGCACCGAGCACCTGCTCGACCTGGGCCGCCTGCGAGGTCGCGGCGAGAGGGATCGTGTCCCCGTCACCGACGGGATCACCTGGCTCGGGGGCGGTCGGCCGCACCAGCGCGACGTACTTCTCGCCGAGCAACGAGGTCTGCTGGAGCCGGGCGGTGGTGCCGGCGGGCAGCGGCACACGGTCGTTGACGACCAGGGTGACCTTGGCACTCCGTCCGTCGGGATTCAGGGTGATCGTGGAGACGCGGCCCACGTCGACGTTGTCCACCTTGACGCTCGACTGCGGCACGAGGTCGAGGACGTCGTCGAAGTCGGCGGTGATCGTGACCGGGTCGGAGCCGACGTCCGCGCCCCCCGGGAGCGGCGCATCGTAGACACCACCCACGCCGCAGCCCGTGAGGGCGACGGCCGCGGCGGCAGCGAGGGTCGCGAGACGGAGCGTCTTCACCGGTCCTCCCCCAGCCCGGGCAGCAGCACCGGCGGTGCATCCGCAGACGACTTCGCGTCGAGACCGTTCGTGGACCACAGCGACAGCTCGTTGAGGTTGCCACGACCGTCGATGGTGTTCGTCTCGATGTTGTACGCGTTGAGGAAGTTCTGGAGAGCCAGCGGGATGGTCCGTACGGCCTCGTCCAGCGACTCCTGCTGGTTGACCAGCACCCGGCTCGGGCCGGTCAGCTTGTCGACGCTGGTCTTGAGGTTGCCGCGGTTCTCCCGGATGAAGTCGTCGAGGACGGCCAGCGAGTCACCGAGGCTCGCGATCGCACCGGCCATGCTCTGACGGTCCTCCGCGAGGTAGTCGGTGACCGCCTCGAACTGCCGGTTGACCTGGGCCACCGACGTGTCGTTCTCGACGAGCATGTCGTTGAACTCCTTGAGGTTCGCAATGGTCGCGAACAGGTCGTCGTCGGAGCTGGACAGTGTGCTCGTGGCCTCGCTGAACTCGCCGAACATCGTGTTGATGTCGGCGCCCTGGCCCTTCAGGTTCTCCGCGGCGACCGTGAGCAGCTCGGACAGGGCGCCGTTGCGGTTGGCGCCCTCCGGTCCGAGCTTCTCTCCGACGTCGTTGAGGCTTGCGTACAGCTCGTCGATCTCGACCGGGACGGCCGTCTTCGTGATCTCGTCGCCGGACTCGAGCATGGCGCCGCCGACGTACGGCTCGGTCAGCTGGACGAACCGGTCACTGACGAGCGTCGGGGCGATGATGACGGCACTCGTGTCGGCGGCGACGCGCTGTCCACGGTCGAGCTTCATCGACACCCGAACCTTGCCGCCGTCGGGCTCCACCGCAGTGACGGTGCCGATCGCGACACCCAGCACCTGGACGTCCGACCCCGGGTATAGACCGATCGTGGCGTCGAACAGTGCCGTCACCTCGGTGCCGCCCGCCGCGAGCACCCGGTCCGAGGCGAAGCCCGACAGCCCGAGCGCGGCGATGACGATCACGCCGATCGTCCACTGCTTGAGGTTGATCCTCATCGGGCACCCCCACGCTTCGGTGAGCAGTTGCGGACGACGTCGTTGTCGAGCACCGGCCTGCCCTGGGCGTCGAAGAGACCGCAGATGTAGGAGTCGACCCATCGCCCGTTGCCCATCGACGACGCCAGCATCCGGTAGTACGGCCCGATCTTGGCGAGCGCGGCGTTGAGGTTGTCCTGGTTACGCTGCAGGATCGCCGTCACCTCGTCGAGCTTGGCGAGCGCCGGGCGCAGCTGCTCCTCGTTGTCGGCCACGAGCCCTTCCATCTCGCGACTGAGCGAGGCAGTGCCTTCCCACATCGCCTTGACCGCGTCGCGTCGGGCCTCCAGCTCACCGAGGAGGTCGCTGCCGTCGGTGATGATCTTCTCGACCTCGTCGTTGCGGTTGCGGAGCGTGCTCGTGACCTGCGTCGTCGACGCGAACAGCTCGGCGAGCTCCTCGTCGCGGCTGGAGATCGTCCGCGACAGGTCGGTCAACCCGGAGACCATCGTCTGGACCGACTCCGGCGTGTCCCGGAAGGCGTCGGCGAGCGTCAGGAAGCTCTCCTCCATCTTCTCGGTGTCGATCTCGTCGATCGTCGTCGAGAGGTCGGAGAACGCCGCGTTGACGTCGTACGGGGTCATGGTGCGATCGACCGGGATCGGCCCGTCGAGCGCGGACGTCCCGCGTGGCTCGAGCGCGAGGTACTTCTGCCCGAGCATCGTCTTGACCTTGACCGCCGCCGTCGTCTCGTTGCCGAGCTCGACGTCCTTGACGCGGAACTCCACGACGACCTGGGCACCGTCGAGCGAGATCTCGGTGACCTTGCCGACCTTGACGCCGGCGACGCGGACCTCGTTGCCCTTCTTGAGGCCGCCCCCCTCCGCGAACCGCGCCTCGTGGATCGTGCCGCCACCGATGATCGGCATCGCCTCGGCGTTGAACGTCACCAGGAACACCAAGGCCATCGAGAGCATGCCCACGATCGCGAGGACGACCTTGTTGCGCTCCGCGAACGCGGTCGGGTAGCGGCGCTTGACCCGACTCATCAGCGGCACCTCCCCGCGACCGGCTTCACGCCGAGATCACCCATGTAGCCCTCCGGCATCGGGATGCGGCCCTCGATGGAGCACACGTAGAAGTTGAACCACGAGCCGTAGCTCACGAGGCGGCCGATCTTGTCGAGCTTGGTGGGGAGCCGCTGGAGGAAGGTGTCGACGACCTCCTCGTTGTCGGCGAGCACCGTCGAGACGTCCTCGAGTGCCGCGATCGAGCCCTTCAGCGGCGGCCGGGTCTCCTCGAGCAGCCCGCTGACGCTCGTGGTCAGGGCTCCGATCCCGGCGATCGACTTGCCGATCGCGACCCGGTCCGCGGCGAGCCCGCTGACGAGCTTCTGAAGGGTCACGAGTGTCGTGTCGAGCTGATCCGTACGGTCGTTCACGACGCTCAGCACGTCGTTGAGGTTCGTCACGAGCTGACCGATCACCTCGTCGCGCTCAGCAAGGGTGGACGTGAGGCTGGCCGTGCTGGACAGCAACCCCTCGACGGTCGCGCCCTCACCCTGGAAGACGGCGATGATCTCGGAGCTGAGCTGGTTGACGTCGTCGGGGTTCAGCATCTTGAACAACGGCTGGAACCCGTTGAACAGCAGCGTGAGGTCGAGGGCCGGCCGGGTCTCGCTCACGGTGAACGTGTGCCCCTCAGGAAGCGGTGGACCGGTGGTCTCGGCCGGCACGAGCGAGATGTAGCGCTGGCCTACGAGGTTGCGGAACCGCAGCTGCGCAGTCGCGCCGGTGGTCAGCGTGACGGCGTCGGAGATCGTGAACGTCACTTTGGCGACGGTCTTGTCGGCCACCTCGATGGATTCCACGGTGCCGACCTTCACGCCGGCCATCCGCACGTCGTCACCCCGGTTGAGGCTGGTCGCGTCCGAGAACAATGCCGTGTAGACGGTGGACTCGCCGCTCGTGCTGTTGCGGATCGTGCCGGCGAGCGCGAGGGTCGCCAGGACCGTCACCACCGTGAACACGATGCTCTTGATCAGGGTCGAGGTCATCGGAGCGTCACCTTCGCGTTGCGGAGGGTGGGACCCACGAGAAGGCTCGCCCACGACGGGTACTCGGCCGGGGCCAGGCCCTGGGTCGGAGCGACGAGCTCGGCGATGAGCTGGTTCTCGCCGGGCGAGTTGGCCTCACCGAGACCGCCGCCGTCGGCGAACTGCTGCTCGAGGCGGCTCGACGGCGGCGCCGGGATCGCGGCCGGCTCACCCGTCGCCCTTCGTACGGGGGCCGTCCCGGTCTGCCCGTTCATGTACGGGCAGCGGGGTGTGCCGTTGCTGCGGTAACGCGGGCGGTCCTTGCCCGGGAGGTACTTGCCGCGGGCCTTGACGACGTTGAGCACGACGTGGACGCCCGGCTCGTCCGTCCCGGCACCGAGCACGTCGTCCATCTGCGGGACGAACGCGCTGGTGGCCCGCAGCAGGCACGGGAACTGCGACGCGTACGGCGCGGTGGCCGCGAGCGCGGAGCGACTCTCCTTGGACAGGACGACGATCGTCTTCTTGTTGTCCTTCACCCAGCCGGTCGTCTCGTCCCCGGCGGCGATCACGTTCGCGTACACCTCGCCGAGCTGGGTGCGCTGCTCGGTGAGGGTCTCGGACGTCGTCGTCATCGTGTCGAGCGCGTTGATGAGGTCGGGCAGGGCCTCTTCGTAGTCGACCGTGAGCTCGCCGAGCTTGCCGAGGTCCTCGGCCATCTGAGGGACGAGGGGGTTCATCTTCTCCATGTAGTCCGCCCAGCTCGCCATCGAGTCACCGATCTCCCCGCCTCGTCCGCGGAGGAAGGCCGCCATCTCGCCGAGAGTGGCGGAGAGCTTGTCCGGCTGGATCGACTGGAGGACCGGGAGGAGCTCGTCGAAGACCTCTTCCAGCTCGACCGCCTCGTCCGAGGTGTCCTGGCGGATCGTGTCGCCCGACGACAGCGCGCCACCGACGGAGTCGTCGGGCGCCTGGAGCGCGACGTACCGCTCACCGAACAACGTCTTGGGGAGAAGGCGTGCGACCGTGTCCTGCGGGAGGGAGTCCGCGACGTCCGGCTCGAGCGAGAGAGTGAGCGTCGCCCCCTCGTCGGCGGCCTCGACCGACGCGACCGTGCCCACCGGCACGCCGTTGAGCTTGACGTCGGAGCCCTTCTGGAGGGCGTTGCCGATCGTGCCCGTGGTCAACCGGACCTCGGTGCTCGACACGAACGCCTTGTTGTACATGAGCATCGCGACGGTCACGAACGCCGTGATGAGGAGGAAGTAGCCGATGCCGAGCAGACTGTCGGCCAGGCGTGTCGACCTCATCCCGCGATCCTCACCGTCGTGGTCGTGCCCCACATCGCCATCGAGAGGATGAGGTCGAGCACCGCCACGGTGACGATGCTGCGGCGCACCGAGTGACCGACCGCCGTGCCGACGCCTGCCGGGCCGCCGCTTGCCTTGTAACCGAGCCGGCAGTGGATCAGGATGATCAGCACCGCGAACACGAGCACCTTGGCGAACGACAGCAGGATGTCGACCGGTGGCAAGAACAGGTTGAAGTAGTGGTCGTACGTGCCGGCTGACTGGCCTCGGAAGAACACGGTGACGATCCGCGAGCCCGCGTACGAGGTCAGGAGGCCGATCACGTACAGCGGGATGATCGCGATGAACCCGGCGACCACCCGGGTGCTCACGAGGAACGGGATCGCGCCGACACCCATCACCTGCAGAGCGTCGATCTCCTCGCTGATGCGCATCGCGCCGAGCTGTGCGGTGAACCCTGCCCCGACCGTCGCGGACAGCGCGAGCGCGGCGACGAGCGGGGCGATCTCCCGGGTGTTGAAGTACGCCGAGATGAACCCGTTCAGGGTCGAGGTGCCGATCTGGTCGAGGGCGGCGTAGCCCTGCATGCCGACGACCGTGCCCACGAACAGGCTCATGCCGACCATCACGCCGACGGTGCCGCCGATGACCGCGAGCGCGCCCGATCCGAAGCTGACCTCGGAGAGGAGCTTGAGGACCTCCTTGGGGTACCGGCGGAGCGCCATCGGGATGGCGGCGATCACCTGTCCGTGGAAGCGGATGTCCTGCCCGATGTCGGCCAGCGCGTCGACGAGCTTGTGCGCCCCGATCCTCGCTGGTCGAGTAGCCGCCGAGGGACGAGGCGGCGTATCGAGACCATCTGCAGTCATGCTCAGGCTCCCTTGCCGGGCACCAGCTGGAGGTACAACGTGGTGAGGACGAAGTTCACGAAGAAGAGCAGGAGGAAGGTGATGACGACCGACTGGTTCACCGAGTCGCCGACACCCTTGGGGCCGGGACGGGTGTTGAGCCCTCGGTACGCCGCGACGACGCCGGCGATGAAGCCGAAGATCACCGCCTTCAGCTCACCGACCCACAGGTCCGAGATCTGCGCGAGCGCCGTGAAGCTGGCGAGGTATGCACCGGGGGTACCGCCCTGCACGACCACGTTGAAGAAGTAGCCACCGAGGACTCCGACGACCGAGACCAAGCCGTTGAGCAGCACCGCGGCGCCCATGCAGGCGAGCACGCGCGGCACGACGAGTCGTTGGATCGGTGACACGCCGGTCACCTTCATCGCGTCGATCTCGTCGCGGATGGTCCGTGCACCGAGATCGGCGCAGATGGCCGCACCGCCCGCGCCCGCGATGACGAGTGTCGTGACGATCGGTGCCGCCTGCTGGACGACGGCGAGCACGCTCGCCGCACCCGTGAACGACTGCGCACCGACCTGGATGGTCAGGGTGCCGAGCTGGAGCGCGATGACGGCGCCGAACGGGATGGCGACGAGCATCGCCGGGACCCACGACACCGAGACGACGAACCAGAACTGGTCGAGCGCCTCACGCGTCGCGAACGGCCGGCGGAAGGTCGCGCGGATCGTGTCCAGGCCGAGAGCGAAGAGGTTGCCGATCTCGTCCAGTCCTCGTACGACGGCGGGCTTCCTGCGGACTGGCGCTACTGGGTCTGTCTCCTCGTCGTCGGCGACGATGAGGGGCGCCTTGCCTGACGCGACCCTCCCGCCGTGGCGAACCGCACCGGCTCGTACCGCGCCCGAGGTCGGGACGAGCTGGCGCGGTAGGACCTCGATGGCGCGTGCACCTCCGCGCACCATGGTGGCCGTGCCGCCACCCTCGGGGTAGCCGTAGGTCGGCTCCTCCAGACGGTCGTGAAGCGTGCTGTGGTCGACCTCTTCGCTCATGCCGATCGGGCCGTCGGGATCGCCGCTCATGAACTGCGACACGACCGGGTGGTCGGTGAGGAGGAACTCCTCGCGGGGGCCGAACATGACGAGCTCGCGGCGGTAAAGCATGCCCAGGTTGTCCGGCAGCGTCCGCGCGAGCTCGATGTTGTGGGTGACGACGAGCATCGTCGCGTCGGTCTGCGTGTTGACGTCGAGGAGCAGCTGCGCGAGGTTCGCCGTACGGACCGGGTCAAGGCCCGAGTCGGGCTCGTCGCAGAGGATGATCGACGGCTCCGTGACGAGCGAGCGGGCGAGACCAGCGCGCTTGCGCATGCCGCCCGACATCTCGCCGGGGAGCTTGTGCTCCTGACCGAGAAGGCCGACCATCTCCAGCTTCTCGGAGACGATCTGCTTGATCTCCTTCTCGGACTTTCTGGTGTGGGCGCGTAGCGGGAATGCGACGTTGTCGTAGACCGGCATCGAGCCGAAGAGAGCACCGTCCTGGAAGAGGACACCGAAGCTCTTGCGCAGCTCGAGGCGGTGCGACTCCTTCGCCCTGCACATGTCGACGCCGTCGATGTGAGCGACGCCGGCCTCCGGTTGGATCAGCCCCATCAGCGACTTGAGGAACACCGACTTGCCCGTCCCCGAAGGGCCGAGCAGCGCGGTGATCTCGCCGGGCGGGAGAGTCAGGGTCACGTCACGCCAGATGTTCTGGCTCCCGAAGCTCTTCGTGAGGCCCTCGACCTCGACCGTCCCACCCATGGGCGTCCCTCCGTGTGTGTGCGTGCCGGGGTGCACGCCTCAAGTAGGCGGCACCGGTTCGCCCCCTCAGCCGAAGCGGTGCCAGGCGACGACAGTAGGTGCGGCCCCCGCCACGCGACAGGGAGTTCGGCGATCGGAGAGCCTTCGTGACCTTGCCGTGACCTTTTCTTGTCACGCGGCTCACAAAGCCTGTTGCCAAGCGGCATTCGACCCCGCAGATGCCGCCAGATGCCGGAACGACCCCAGCCTTCCGTGAATGGTCACTCTCTGAGCATCCAGCGAACGAGGCGACGCCATTCACGCGATCCACGAGACAGGCAGTCGCAGAATCACCATTGTGTGAGATGGCGTGGCGTCCGTCACGTCGGTCCCTGCTCTCACCAATCCCCTGAGGAGTCCCTGATGTCTGTTCGTTCTCACCGTTGGATGCGGCGGGCCGCTGCCGCTGCTGCTGGTGCCGCGCTCGCGGTCGGCTCGGTCGGTACCGCCCAGGCCGCCGAGCTTGACTTCCTGCACGACGTGTCCGGCACGTCGTACATCGCCTCGACCGACTCCACCATCGCCGTCGGGCCGACGACGTTGTCGACCACGCTGGACAACACCACCGGCA
>Ga0233385_1001027_pt1 | contig 12155 bp, 7 predicted proteins | sample ElkDunMinimDraft_16_FD_191543 | JGI IMG/M metagenome (GOLD analysis project Ga0233385, IMG submission 191543) | Fecal eukaryotic communites from dung pellets of Tule Elk in California, USA - Elk Dung G36 | ecosystem: Host-associated > Mammals > Digestive system > Large intestine > Fecal | place... | reverse complement strand
GTGGTCGCCCGGCCGCCGGCCCGCGCGACGACCTCCGCGGCACGGTCGATCGAGTGGTCGGCGATCGCGACGACCTCGGTGCGGCTGTCGGCGGCGGCGGCCTCGGCGAGCGGGATCGCCGAGTACCAGTGGTCGAGCCCGACGAAGCCGATACGCAGGGGAGCGGACATGGGTCTCCTAGTCGTCGGCCGAGGGATCGTCGCCGCCTGAAGAGTACTCAACTTTGGGCCGGAGATGCGATCTGGTCTAGACCCAAGTGTGGTGTCTGTGGACAACCATCGCCGACGCGTGATCCTCGGCGTGCCCGTATTTGCAGCGTTTAGGCGTTCTTGAACCCTCGATATGCGGGCTGCTGGGACGTTCTTGACAGATTGGTATACACCTGTGATGCTCCAGGCGTGAAAGCCGCAGACGCTTTCCAGACAGCACGAACAAGGAGGTACGTATGTCTAGCCGGAAGCTGGCGACAGCGATCGTCAGCGTTGCTGCGGGGTTGTCGATCGCGGGGTGTGGCCTCTCCGGGTCCCAGGGTGCGGGCGGGTCGGACTCGAGCCCGAGCGCCGAGGGCGAGGTCACGGGCGATGTGACCCTGCAGACGTGGGCGCTCAAGGCGGGGTTCTCCGAGTACATCGAGGGCGTCATCGCCGGCTTCGAGGAGACCTACCCGGGCACGAAGGTCACGTGGATCGACCAGCCGGGTGACGGGTACGCCGACAAGCTGCTTGCCCAGGCTGCGGCAGGCGAGCTCCCCGACGTCATCAACACGACGCCGGCGTTCGGCTACCAGCTCGCGAACGAGGACCTGCTCCAGGACATCGCGAAGGTCGACGACACGCTCGACGCGACCTACGTCCCCGGCGCGCTCGAGGGCTTCCAGTTCGCAGGCATCGAGGGCACGTACGGGTACCCGTGGTACCTGTCCTCCGAGCTCAACTACTGGAACACGGACATCCTCTCCAAGGCCGACGTCGACCCGGCGAGCCCGCCGGCGACCATCGACGAGCTGATCACCGCGTCGCGCGCGCTCAAGGAGGCGACCGACGGCCAGGAGTACCTGATCAGCAAGAAGCCCACCATCGGCGACTTCGCCTCGGCAGGCATCCCGGTCATCAACGACGAGGGCACCGAGTTCGTCTTCAACTCCGACGAGGCCGTCGCCCTGCTCGAGAAGTACCGCGAGGCGTACGCGGACGACCTCATGCCCGCCGACGTGCTGACCGACAAGTTCCTCGGTGGCACCGAGCTCTTCAAGAAGGGGACCGTCGGCTGGACCGCGACCGGCGGCAACTACATCGGGACGGCCGTCAAGGACAACCCGTCGCTCGAGGGCAAGTTCGCGGTGTCGCCGCACTTCGGCACGGCGCCCATCGCCGTCCAGGGCGTCTCGATCCCGAAGACGACCAAGAACCTGCCCACGGCGATCGCCCTGGCGCAGTACCTCACCAACGCCGAGAACCAGGAAGAGTTCGCCGAGCTCGTCCCGGGCATCTTCCCGTCGACGTCGGCCTCGCAGTCGGCGGACCTCGCGAAGTCGGACGGGACGCCCGCCGGTGACGCCAAGGCGATCGCGTTCGAGTCGCTGAGCACCGCCAAGGTGATGGAGCCCGTGCAGATCACCACGGCCATGTCGACGGCGATCAACCAGGAGATCACGGCCGCACTGACGGGTCAGGTGACCTCCAAGGAGGCGCTCGACAACGCCGTCGAGAAGTGCAACCAGCTTCTCGCGGAGTGATCGCCGCGGGCGGGGCGGGCCTCGCCGGCCCACCCCGCCCGTCCGGGCACGTTCCATCGGAGTGAAGGAGAGCAGATGAGCGTCATCGCCGACGCGACGAAAGGCACCTTAGGCACCGTGGGCCGCGAGCCCGTGGCGGCTCCCCGGGGTGCGAGGTCGCCGATCCGTAGTCACGGCCGGTTCTCGCCGTGGTTGCTCTGCCTGCCGGCGATGTTCTTCCTCATCGTGTTCAACGTCGTGCCGGCCGTGAACACGGTCGTGCTGTCGTTCTCGAACGCCAAGATGCTGTCGGGCGGCACGCTCGTCGGGCTCGACAACTACGTGCGCATGCTCCAGGACCCGCAGGTGGGGACGGCGCTGGTCAACGTGCTGATCTACCTCGTGGTGTGCCTGCCGTTCCTGCTCTTCCTCCCGCTCGCCCTCGCGATCCTCGTCGAGAAGAAGATCCCCGCGATCGGGTTCTTCCGGACGATGTTCTACACGCCCGTCGTCGCCTCTGCCGTCGTCGTCGGCCTGATCTGGACGTGGATGCTCGACAGTCGCGGCGCCATCAACGGGCTCGCACGCAGCCTCGGCTTCATCACGGAGTCGATCCCGTTCCTCACCGACCGGTGGCTGCTGCTGTTCAGCGCGATGAGCCTGACCATCTGGAAGGGCCTCGGCTACTACATGGTCATCTACCTGTCGGCGCTGGGCAGCGTGTCGCGCGAGCTCCACGAGGCCGCGGCCGTCGACGGCGCCAGCGCCTGGCGGCGGTTCTGGACCGTGACCGTGCCGGGCGTGCGCGGGACGATGTTCCTCGTCGGCATGCTCATCGTCATCGGAGCGCTGCGCGTGTTCTCCGAGCTGTACATCCTGACCAACGGCCAGGGCGGCGTGGGCGGCAAGAACGTCTCGCCCGTCATGCTCATCGAGATGCACGCCACCGGGTTCAACGGGAACCTCGGCTACGCGTCTGCGCTGTCCGTGATGCTCTTCTTCGTCACCCTGGTCCCGCTCCTCGTCATGGCTCGCATCCAGCGGAAGGCCGACTGATGGCTGCCGTCACCGCCCCCGCCGACCGCAAGCTCCGCCGCGGGTTCTCGTCCATCCGGCCGCGCGAGCTCGTGGTCCGCTACGTCCTGCTGATCCTGGTCCTCTTCCTGACGGTCGGCCCGTTCGTCTGGCAGCTCTCGACGTCGCTCAAGGGCCCGGGCGACGACGTCTACAGCGCGACGCCGCAGCTCATCCCTCAGGACCCGACCTTCGCGAACTTCGTGGAGGCGGCGACGAAGATCCCGATCATGCAGTTCGCCCTCAACTCGCTGCTGGTCGCCGTGCTCGTGGTCGGTGGCAACGTCATCGGCGCCACGCTGGCGGGCTACGCCCTCGCCCGCCTGCCCTTCCGGGGCCGGGGCATCGTCCTGGGCGCGATCCTCGCGACCATGCTCCTGCCGTCGGAGGCCACGCTCGTGGCGCAGTACCTGACCGTCCGGTCGATGGGCCTGTCGGACACCCTGCTCGGCGTCGCCCTGCCCGGGATGGTCGGCATGATCAACATCCTGCTCATGCGCGCCGCATTCATGGCGGTCCCGAAGGAGCTCGACGAGGCCGCCGTGGTCGACGGCGCCAACGTGTGGCAGCGGTTCTGGCGCATCGGCGTGCCGAACGTGCGCGGCATGATCGCGGTCGTCTCGGTCTTCGCGTTCATCGCCGCCTGGGACGACTTCCTCTGGCCGCTCATCGTGCTCACGACGCCCGAGCGGTTCACGCTCACGGTCGGCCTGCAGTACCTGTCCGGTGCCTTCTCCTCGAACCCGAGGATCGTGGCGGCCGGGACGATGATCGCGTTCATCCCGATCGTCATCTTCTTCATGGTCCTTCAGAAGCAGTTCTTCAAGGGCGTGGACGCCGGCGCGATCAAGGGGTAGCACCCCGCCGGAACGGACCCGCACGCCCACCCGACGTCACGCGGAGCTCCATGGTTCGCGTGCGCCCACCGCACCAACAGTCACAGTCGACGAGAGGGAACGGTTCTGCAGATGAGACAACGACACACCGCCAGAGACACGCCGAGGAGGGTCCGCGGCCGAGTCACCTCGGTGCTCGCCGCCCTGGCGCTCGCGGCGACCGGGGTCGGCGTGGCCGGGACGCCCGCGTCGGCGCAGGAGCACGGTCCGGTCGACCGGACCACCGTGGTCGCCGAGGACGGCACCTCGTGGGCCATCGACGCCGTCAACACCGGCCGCGGTCCGGGGATGCTCGTCCAGTACACGCCCGACTACGGGTTCAGCACCTTCACCAACCGCTGGGGCGCCGAGGCGGTGCTCGAGGCCACGGGCGAGCCGAACACCTACCGAGTCACCAAGGTCGTGACCTCCGGCGTCGACGGTGCGGCCGCGGGCAACCAGAAGATCCCCGCGGACGGCTTCGTGCTGAGCGCCGGCCCGGACGGCGACCCCGACGTGGTCGCCTGGGTCACGGACCACCTCGACGTCAGCGACGAGGTCACCATCCTCCGCCCGACGTCGCTCGAGGGCTCGTTCCCGCTCGCGTCGACCGACCCGACGCCGGAGTCCAACCCCGACGGTGCCGCCTTCCCTGGGAACCGCGGGCCGGACCAGCTCGTCCAGTACACGCCCGAGTTCGGTGAGAACACCGGCACCAACGAGTGGGGCTTCGAGGCCGTCGTCCAGGACGGCGTCATCACCGCCCTCGGTGCCGCCTCCACCACCATCCCGCAGAACGGGTACGTGCTGAGCGGCAACGGCAGCGCGGACACCTGGCTGCGCGCCAACGTCGTCATCGGCGCGAGCGTCGAGGTCACGGACGGCACCGTCCACATCAGCAGCGACGCCGGGACGTCCATCGACAACGCCGCCCGCCACGTGGCCACGGTGTCCGAGCGGGTCAGCGCGCGCTACGACGCCTTCGAGGACGCCGACTTCGACGGGGCGCAGGCCGCGCTCGACCGGGCGAACGCCTCCATCGAGCAGGCGCACGCCGCCGAGGGCACCGACGACCAGGCGGCCCTCTACTACGCCGACCAGGCCAGGGTCGCCGCCGACACCGCGAGCTACCGGTCCACGCCGTCGCGCGTCGCCGAGGCCCGTGGCGTCTGGTACCGGCCGGAGGAGAAGAGCCCCGAGGCGGTCCGCGCGACCGTCGAGGCGATGGCCGGCATGGGCGTCAACGAGGTCTACCTCCAGGTTCTCTCCGGTGGCTACACCATCTACCCGAGCGACGTGGCCGTCGAGTACGGCCTGCCCGCGGTACGGCCCGACCTCGCCGGGTACGACGCGATGGCCGCCTGGAAGGCCGCCACCGACGACAACGGCATCGAGCTGCACGCCTGGATCGACGGCCTGCAGATCGGCAACGAGCTCGGCGACGGCGTCGGGCCGATCGTCCACCAGTACCCCGAGTGGCTCGCCGTGGACCGCGCGAACGCCGGCACCACCACCGCCACGCCGTCGTACAACGGCTTCTACTGGCTCGACGTCACCGACCCGGTGGCCCGGCAGTACATGATCGACGTGACCACCGAGATGGTCGCCACGTACGACCTCGCGGGCCTCAACCACGACTACATGCGCTACTGGGACCACGGGGACCCGGAGAACTCGTACAACTTCTCCGACGACTCCCGTGCCGCGTACGAGGCCGAGACCGGGATCGACCCCGTGACGCTCTCGCCCGACGACGAGGCCGCGTGGGCGCGGTGGACGGAGTTCGTCAACTCCGAGGAGGACCGTCTGGTCGCGGACATGTACAGCAGCGTCAAGGCGGCTGCCCCGACGGCGCTCGTGTCCAACGCTCCCGAGTACGGGATGGAGAACGCGAAGATCGGCCGGTGGAGCGACGACCTCGACGTCGTCATCCCGCAGGCCTACACGACGAACCTCGAGTCGATCCACCAGCGGGTCCAGTGGGTCCACGACAACATGACCGGCGGCCAGCTCGTCTACACGGGCCTGAGCGGCATGTACGAGCGCATCGGCTCCGTCCGGACGGTCGAGCAGACCCAGGCGGCACGTGACCTCGACGCGGGCACCGCGATCTTCTCCTGGGGACAGGCGGGTCCGGCGCACATCTCCGCGCTCGCCAACGGCCCGTGGCGCGACCCGGCGATCTCGCCCGGCGTCCACCCGATCGACGCGACGCACGCGCTGATCGACGACACGGCGACGAAGATCGCGGACCTGTACCTCCCCCGTGGCGGTATGGACGCGGCCAGCGCCAAGCAGGTCCGCCAGCAGCTGTCCTCGATCGGTGCGGCCCTGAGCAACGGCCCGACCAAGGGCCAGCTCAACGGCGCGCTGCGACAGCTCGCGTCGGTCGAGGCCAAGGTGGAGCGTGAGCGCGCCGCCGGCAACATCGAGGACGAGGTGGCCGCCCGCCTGGGCGAGGCCTTCGGCTCCGCCACCGCGTTCCTCACCTACGCCTCCGCGCGAGGCATGCGGTGATGACGGGGACCGACGGCGTCGTGCACCTGCGCGCGGGCGGAGTCTCGCTCGTCGTCGAGACGGGCGCCGGGCTGCCGCGGGTCGTGCACTGGGGCGAGGACCTCGGTGACCTCGACCCGGCCGCGGTGCAGGCGGTCGCGGCGTCGTCGGTCCCCCCTGTCGTCTCCGGTCCGGTGGACGAGGTCGTCCCGCTCGCGGTGCTGCCGGAGGCGCACCGCGGGTGGCTCGGCACGCCGGGCCTGTCGGGCCACCGCGGTGGCCGGCACTTCGCGCCGGCGTTCGTCACCGACACCGTCGAGGTCGAGGTGGCGGACGACGGCGCGCAACGCCTCGTGGTGCGCGCGCGCGACGACGACGCGGCCCTGTCGCTCACCGTGATGATCGGGCTCGCGCCGTCGGGCCTCGTGTCCCTCGACGCGGCCCTGTCCAACGACGACGCCGCGGAGACGTACCAGCTCGACGCACTGCTGCTGGCGCTCCCCGTGCCGACCCTCGCCACCGAGATCCTCGACTTCACGGGGCGCCACCTGCGGGAACGCGCGCCGCAGCGGCACCGGTTCACCCAGGGCACCCACCTGCGGGAGGGCCGCCGAGGGCGGACGGGGGCCGACGCGACGACGCTGCTCCTCGCCGGGACGCCGTCCTTCGCGTTCGAGTCCGGCGAGGCGTGGGGCGTCCACGTCGCGTGGAGCGGCAACCACCGCACCCTGGCCGAGCGCAGCGCCGAGGGCCAAGGCATCCTGGCCGGCGGCGAGCTGCTGCTCCCGGGCGAGCTCGAGCTCGCGCCCGGCGAGACCTACACGTCGCCCACGGTGCACGGCTCGTGGGGTCGCGGTCTCAACGAGCTCTCGTGGCGCTTCCACGAGTACCTGCGCGCACGTCCCGGGCACCCGAGGGCACGCCGGCCGGTGCTCCTCAACACGTGGGAGGCCGTCTACTTCCAGCAGGACGTCGACGCACTCACGGAGCTCGCGGACGCCGCCGCCGACCTCGGCATCGAGCGGTTCGTGCTCGACGACGGCTGGTTCCGCGGGCGCCGCGACGACACCGCCGGCCTGGGCGACTGGTACGTCGACACCGACATCTGGCCGCAGGGCCTCCATCCGCTCGTCGAGCGGGTGCGGGCCCGCGGGATGCAGTTCGGGCTCTGGTTCGAGCCCGAGATGGTCAACCCCGACTCCGACCTCGCGCGGGCGCACCCGGAATGGATCCTGGGCCCCGGCCCGAGCCTGCCGCCCGAGGCGCGGCACCAGCAGGTGCTCGACCTGGCCGACCCCGGCGCGTTCGAGTACGTGCTCGACCGGGTCGACGCCGTCATCGGCGAGTACGACGTCGACTTCGTCAAGTGGGACCACAACCGCGACCTCGTCGCGCCGGGGCGCGGCCCCCGCCGCACCGCCGGTGTCCACGCGCAGACGCTCGCGGTCTACCGCTTGATCGACACGCTGCGCGAGCGGCATCCCCGGCTCGAGATCGAGTCGTGCTCGTCGGGCGGCGCACGCGTCGACCTGGGCATCCTGCAGCGCACCGACCGCGTCTGGGCCAGCGACTCGATCGACGCGCTGGAACGCCAGCACATCGAACGCTGGACGCGGCTGCTGCTGCCGCCCGAGCTCGTCGGGTCGCACATCGGCTCGGCGTGGGCGGCCGCGACCGGCCGCACGCACGAGCTCGAGATGCGCGCCGGCACGGCGTTCTTCGGCAGCCTCGGCGTCGAGCGCGACCTGCGCGAGGCCGACGCCGAGGAGCGTGCCGCGCTCAAGGCCTGGATCGCCCTGTACCAGCAGCACCAGAAGCTGCTGCACACCGGGCGGTTCCACACGGTGGACCACGGCGACCCGTCGCTGCACGTCCACGGAGTCGTCGCGCAGGACCAGGCGGAGGCGATCTTCTCCTTCGTGGCCCTCACTACCTCCGAGTACGCCCGGCCCGGCCTGGTCCGGCTGCCCGGGCTCGACCCCGACGCGCTGTACGACGTGCGGCCCGTGCCGCTCGCCGCGCGCGTCGAGAAGTTCATGGGCTTCACCACGCCCCCCTGGTGGGCTGACGGGATCACCCTTCCCGGCAGCGTCCTGTCCCGGCGCGGGGTGCAGATCCCCGCGCTCTTCCCCGAGAGGTTGACGATGGTGCACGTTGAGCGGACGACGGCGGTCACGCGATGACGACGATCGAGACGAAGGCGACCACGCCGGACGAGGCCTGGTGGCGGCAGGCCGTCGTCTACCAGGTCTATCCCCGCAGCTTCGCGGACGGCAACGGTGACGGCATCGGCGACCTCGCCGGGATCCTGTCCCGCATCGACCACATCGTCTCCCTCGGGGTCGACGCCGTCTGGCTCAGCCCGTTCTACCCGTCGGCACTGGTGGACGGCGGGTACGACGTCGACGACTACATGGACGTCGACCCGCGCATCGGCACGCTCGAGGAGATCGACCGCCTCGTGGCGACGCTGCACGCGCACGGCATCCGCGTGATGGTCGACCTGGTGCCCAACCACTCGTCGAACCTGCACGAGAGCTTCCGTGCCGCCGTCGCGGCCGGACCGGGCTCGCCCGAGCGCGACCTGTTCGTCTTCCGTGACGGGCGCGGCGAGCACGGCGAGCTGCCGCCTGCCGAGTGGAGCTCCCTCATGGGCGACCCCGCGTGGACCCGGGTGCCGGACGGCCAGTGGTACCTGCACCTGTTCACCAAGGAGCAGCCCGACTGGAACTGGGCCAACCCGGCGGTCCACGAGTATTTCCTCAAGGTGCTGCGGTTCTGGGGCGACCGCGGTGTCGACGGGTTCCGCGTCGACGTCGCCAACGCGCTGACCAAGCGGCTCGACGACGAGCTGCCCACGCAGGAGGAGCTCGACACCCCCGGCGCCTTCCCTGTGGGCGACCACCCGCTGTTCGACCGCGACGACGTCCAGGACGTGTACCGCGAGTGGCGGCAGGTCTTCGACGAGTACGACCCCCCGCTCATGGCCGTCGCGGAGGCCTGGGTGACGCCCGAGCGGCGGCTGCGCTACACGGCGTCGGGAGGCCTCGACCAGGCGTTCGGCTTCGACCTGCTCCGCGCCACCTGGGACCCGGCGTCGTTCCGCCGCATCATCGAGGAGAGCTACGCCCTCGCCGAGCGCGCCGACGTGCCGGCCACGTGGGTGTTCTCGAACCACGACGTCGTGCGGCACGCCACCCGGTACGGGCTCGTGGGCGGCGGGGACGAGAACGACTGGCTCCTGAGCCGGGGCGCGCACCCTGCCGAGGACCGCGACCTCGGGCTGCGGCGGGCCCGGGCGGTGACGATGCTCGCGCTCGCGCTGCCGGGGTCGGCCTACCTGTACCAGGGCGAGGAGCTCGGCCTGCCGGAGGTCATGGTGCCCGACGAGCAGAGGCAGGACCCGGTGTTCTGGCGCAAGGGCGGCAAGGAGATCGGCAGGGACGGCTGCCGCGTGCCCCTGCCGTGGACCAAGGACGGGTCGTCGTTTGGCTTCGGCACCGGCGGTGCGCACCTGCCGCAGCCCGAGTGGTTCGCGCAGTACGCCGCCGAGCTCCAGGAGCAGGACCCGGCCTCGACGCTGCACCTGTACCGGCGTGCGCTGGGGCTGCGCCGGCGGCTGCAGTCGGCTGCCCGCATGGAATGGCTCGAGCTCGGCGAGGACGTGGTGGCCTTCCAGAGGCCCGGCGGCTGGTGCTCGGTGACGAACTTCGGTTCCCGCCCCGCGACCCTGCCGCGGGGGACGGTGCTGCTGGCCAGCGACGAACGCGGGATCCAGGACGGCTCGCTCCTCCCGGACACGACCGTCTGGCTCGACCTGCGGCCCGCCGCCACGACGCAGAGCGCGTGAGAGAAGGGGCGACGATGCAGATCGCGCTGCTCCCGCTCGACGAGCGTCCCGTGAACGTGCGGCTCCCCGCCGACGTCGCCGCGATCGCGGGAGCCACGGTCGTGGTGCCGCCGGCGTCGGCGCTGCCGGACCGGCGCCGGCCGGGCGACCTCGACGCGCTCGGTGGCTGGCTGGCCGAGCAGTGTCACGACGCCCGCACCGACGCCGCCGTCGTGTCGGTGGACATGCTGCTGCACGGGGGCCTGATCGCGTCCCGGCTGAGCGACGACGACCTGCCGGCGACCCTGGCCCGGATGCAGGCGCTGCGGACGATCCACGCCGCGCGGCCACGGATGCCTGTCTCGGCGGTCTCCGTGGTCATGCGTGCGAGCGACTCCTACGTCGCGGACGAGGAGCCCGAGTACTGGACCCGTCACGGGCGTGACCTGCACGCGCTGGGTGGCGAGCTGCACCGCGCGTTCCTCGGTGAGCCCGCGCCGCCGGAGCGCGCGCAGGCGCGCGTGGTCCCGGACGACGTGCGCGGGGACTTCCTGCGCCGGCGGCTGCGCAACCATGCGGCGAACCTGGCCGCGGTCGAGCTCGCCGCCGACGGCGTCGTGGAGCCGCTGCTCATCACCGCCGACGACACCGCGACGCGGTCGGCCGGCTCGCTCGAACAGGTGTGGCTCGACCAGTGGGTCCGTGCGCTGCAGCTCGACGCCCGCTCGGTCCTGGTGCACGCGGGCGCCGACGAGGTCGGCACCGTCCTCGTGTCCAGGGCGCTGAGCGTCCTCGATGCGACCCCGGTGCGCATTCGCGTCGTGTGCGCGGACCCCGCCGGGCTCGAGCGCGTCGCCCTGTACGAGAACTCGTCCGTGGGTGCCGGGGCAGCGTCGCAGGTCCGGGCCTCGGGTAGCGTCGTCGTGGTCGACGGTGAAACCGACGCCCTGCTGGTGGTGCATGCCCCGGACCCGGACCGCGGCGACTGGCGCGGCGACCCGTTCGCGGACGGCCGGTCCGCGCCGGCCGAGGCGACCGTGGCCGCGGTGCGGACCGCGCTCGACTCGGGCGCCGCGGTCGGCGTCGCCGACGTCCGGTACGCCAACGGGGCGGACCCGGCGCTCGTCGAGCGGCTGCGCGACGAAGGGCTGCTGTCCGAGCTGTCCGCCTACGGCGGCTGGAACACCGCGGGCAACACCATCGGCTCGGTGGTGGGGGCGCTGCGGGCCTGCGTCGTGGGCAGGCGCGCGGGCACCTTCGACGCGGACGCCGCACGCCGCCTCGTCGTGCACCGCGCGCTGGAGGACTGGGGCTACCAGGCGCTCGTCCGCACGCGGCTGACGGGGGACATCGACCCGCGCACGGGTGAGGACCCGGCCGCCGGCACGGCGGAGCCCGGCTACCTCGAGCAGACGCGCCGCGGGCTCGAGGTGCTGCTCGGCACGCTCGTGCCCGGCGCCCGCCTGGACCGGGTCGAGCTGCCGTGGCACCGCTCGTTCGAGGTCGACTTCGACGTCAGCCTCCCCGACGGGTCGGGGCGCTGATGCGCGTCGCGATCGGGATCGACGTCGGCGGGACCAAGACGGCAGGTGGGGTCGTCGGGCCCGACGGGGTGGTGCGGCACGGGGTCGTCCGCCCGACGCCGGCCGCCGCAGGGGCCGGGGCCGTCCTCGCCACCGCGTGCGACATCGCCGTCACCCTGGCCGAGCGGGCCCGGGAGCTCGGCGACGACGTCGTGGGCTGCGGCGCCGGGGTCGCCGGGACGGTCGACCCCGCGGGCGTCATCACGCACGCCACCCGCTCCCTGCCGGGGTGGGCGGGCACGGACGTCGCCTCGGCGCTCGCGGCCGCGACGGGCCTGCCCGTCCGCGTCGTCAACGACGTGCACGCGCTCGCCCTCGGCGAGGTGCGGTGGGGCGCGGCCGCCGGGGCCCCGAGCGCTCTGGTCGTGGCGGTCGGCACGGGTGTCGGCGGGGCCTTCGTGCTCGACGGCGAGCTCGTCGTCGGGCGGAGCGGGACGGGGGGAGCGATCGGGCACGTGCCCGCCGGCGAGGAGGGCCGGCCGTGTCCTTGCGGCGGGGTCGACCATCTCGAGGCGTACGCGTCCGGGCCGGCGATCGTCGCGCGGTACCGCGAGCACGGAGGAGACGCCACGCGTCTCCAGGAC
>Ga0233385_1001026_pt1 | contig 12158 bp, 8 predicted proteins | sample ElkDunMinimDraft_16_FD_191543 | JGI IMG/M metagenome (GOLD analysis project Ga0233385, IMG submission 191543) | Fecal eukaryotic communites from dung pellets of Tule Elk in California, USA - Elk Dung G36 | ecosystem: Host-associated > Mammals > Digestive system > Large intestine > Fecal | place... | reverse complement strand
CATCTGGCCCGGCTCGTCGAGCTGCTGGACGCCAACACCGGCGCCGAGAAGATCGACGTCTTCACCTACAGCGCCGGGGCGACGGTCGGCAGCGACGCCCTGGCGATCGTCGGACGCGACGCCGGCGCGACGGGCACCGCGCCCGCCCTCGGCGAGGTCTATCACGCCGCGCCCGACGCCGACTTCCGCGCCTTCGTGGACGACATGGCAAGCTATGCCGACAAGGCGGAGCGCGTGACGGTCGCCGTCAACCTCGGCGACAGCGCCCTCCGGCTCTCGCGGCTGGTCAACCGCGCCTCGCGCGCCGGCCGGCCGGACATGCGCGAGCTCAGCCAGGAACAGACCGACTGGCTGCTGGCCGCCACCAGCGCATACGGCATCGACGTGCTGAGGGTCCGGCCCGAGAACATCCCCGGCCTGTCGCCGAGCTCGCACACATTCTGGTACGACGATCCGTGGGTGAGCAGCGACGTGCTCATCACCCTGCTCTACGACCTGCCGGCCGGCGAGCGCGGTCTGGCAGAAGGCGCCGCCCCCGCCGGCACGCGCTACTGGACGTTCACGTCAGACTATCCCGAAAAGCTCGCCAAGGTGATCGCCCGGCTGCGGCACGAGCGCCGGCTGGCGGAGCCGGGGCAGAGTGAGTGAGGCCCAGGCGCGTGACGCTGCAAGCACCGAGCTAGCCGCTTAGGGCGACCACCGCGCTGGGGACGTTGCCGTGCCCATTCCTCGCCCATGCATTTTCGGGGTTACATAGCGGGGAATCCTCCCCTATAAGGCGCGCCTAGCCTTACAGATTCCTCCTCTTGCGCACCGGCCGGGCCCATCCCGTTCCGGGGCTTCGCGCAAGCCCGCAAAAGACGGATTTCCATGCCAAGACGCACCGACATCAAGTCGATCCTGATCATCGGGGCCGGCCCCATCGTGATTGGCCAGGCCTGCGAGTTCGACTATTCGGGCACCCAGGCCTGCAAGGCGCTGAAGGAGGAAGGTTTCCGCGTCATCCTGGTGAACTCCAACCCGGCCACCATCATGACCGATCCGGAGCTCGCCGACGCCACCTATATCGAGCCTATCACGCCCGAGGTCGTAGCCAAGATCATCGCCAAGGAGCGGCCGGATGCGCTTCTGCCCACCATGGGCGGCCAGACGGCGCTGAACACCGCGCTGTCGCTGCGCCGCATGGGCGTGCTGGAGCGCTACAATGTCGAGATGATCGGCGCGGACGCCCACGCCATCGACAAGGCCGAGGACCGCTCGCTGTTTCGCGAGGCGATGGCCAAGATCGGGCTGGAGACGCCGAAGTCGATGCTCGCCAACGCCTCCGACGTCAAGGACGCCGACAGGCAGAAGCACGAGGCGCAGCGCGCCGAGTTGAAGGGGGGCGCCGCGTCCGACGCACAGTTCGACGCGCTGGAGACCGAGTGGAACCTCGGCGAGGGCGACCGCAAGCAGCGCTACATCGCGCACGCCATGGGTATCGCCGCGCAGGCGCTCGACCATGTCGGCCTGCCCGCCATCATCCGTCCCTCCTTCACCATGGGCGGCACCGGCGGCGGCATCGCCTACAACCGCGCCGAGTTCTTCGACATCGTGGCCAGCGGCCTCGACGCCTCCCCGACCACCGAGGTGCTGATCGAGGAATCGGTGCTCGGCTGGAAGGAATACGAGATGGAGGTGGTGCGCGACCGCGCGGACAACTGCATCATCATCTGCTCGATCGAGAACATCGACCCGATGGGCGTGCACACCGGCGATTCGATCACGGTGGCCCCTGCGCTGACCCTGACCGACAAGGAATACCAGATGATGCGCAACGCCTCGATCGCGGTTCTGCGCGAGATAGGCGTCGAGACCGGCGGCTCCAACGTGCAGTTCGCCGTCAACCCGGCCGACGGCCGCCTCGTCGTCATCGAGATGAACCCGCGCGTGTCGCGCTCGTCAGCCTTGGCCTCCAAGGCGACCGGCTTCCCGATCGCCAAGGTCGCGGCGAAACTCGCCGTCGGCTACACGCTGGACGAGCTGGAGAACGACATCACAGGCGGCGCGACGCCCGCCTCCTTCGAGCCGACCATCGACTACGTCGTCACCAAGATCCCGCGCTTCGCCTTCGAGAAGTTCCCCGGCGCCGAGCCGACGCTCACCACCGCCATGAAGTCGGTCGGCGAGGTGATGGCGATCGGCCGCACCTTCCAGGAATCGCTGCAGAAGGCTCTGCGCGGCCTGGAGACCGGCCTCACCGGCCTCGACGAGATCGAGATCCCCGGCCTCGGCCAGGGTGACGACCGCAATGCTGTGCGCGCAGCACTCGGCACCCCCACCCCCGACCGGCTGCGCATGGTGGCGCAGGCGATCCGCATGGGCACGTCGCTGGAAGACGTGCACGCCATGTGCAAGATCGACCCGTGGTTCCTCGAGCAGATCGCCGGCATCATCGCGATGGAGGCCCGCATCCGCGAGCACGGCCTGCCCGCCGACGCCGAGAACCTGCGCATGCTGAAGGGACAGGGCTTCTCCGACGCCCGCCTCGGCTCGCTGTCGGGCAAGGACGCCGACTTCGTCGCCGCGCATCGCGAGCGGCTCGGCGTGCACCCGGTCTACAAGCGCATCGACACATGCGCGGCCGAATTCGCCTCGCCCACCGCCTACATGTACTCCTCCTACGAGGTGCCCTTCGCCGGCGAGCTCCGCTCGGAAGCGCAGGTTTCGGCGCGCAAGAAGGTCGTCATCCTCGGCGGCGGGCCGAACCGCATCGGCCAGGGCATCGAGTTCGACTATTGCTGCTGCCATGCCGCCTTCGCGCTGCGCGACGCCGGCTACGAGGCGATCATGGTCAACTGCAACCCCGAGACCGTCTCGACCGACTACGACACGTCGGACCGGCTGTATTTCGAGCCGCTGACGGCGGAGGACGTGCTCGAAATCCTGCGCGCCGAGCAGGCCGACGGCGAGCTTTTGGGCGTCATCGTGCAGTTCGGCGGCCAGACGCCGCTGAAGCTCGCCGACGCGCTGGAAAAGGCCGGCATCCCGATCCTCGGCACCTCGCCCGACATGATCGACCTCGCCGAGGACCGCGACCGCTTCCAGAAGCTGCTTCACCGCCTCAACCTCGCCCAGCCGAAGAACGGCATCGCCTGGTCGGTCGAGCAGGCGCGCACCGTCGCCTCCGAGCTCGGCTTCCCGCTGGTCGTGCGCCCGTCCTACGTGCTTGGCGGCCGCGCCATGCAGATCATCCACGACGAGGGCATGCTGCAGTCCTATCTGCTCGACACCGTGCCCGGCCTGGTGCCGGAGGACATCAAGCAGAAATACCCCAACGACAAGACCGGCCAGATCAACACGCTGCTCGGCAAGAACCCGCTGCTGTTCGACACCTATCTCTCGGGCGCCATCGAGGTCGACGTCGACTGCCTGTGCGACGGCAAGGACACCTTCGTCTCCGGCATCATGGAGCATATCGAGGAGGCCGGCATCCATTCGGGCGACAGTGCCTGCTCGCTGCCCGTCCACTCGCTCAGCGACGAGGTGGTCGCGGAGCTGGAGCGCCAGACGGCGGCCATGGCCCGCGCGCTCAATGTCGGCGGCCTGATGAACGTGCAGTACGCCATCAAGGACGGCGTCATCTACGTGCTCGAAGTAAACCCGCGCGCGTCGCGCACCGTCCCCTTCGTCGCCAAGACGATCGGCTCGCCCATTGCCAAGATCGCTGCGCGCATCATGGCCGGCGAGAAGCTCGACGACGCCTTCGCCCATTACGGCCCGAAGCCAGACCCGAAGAACCCCGGCCACATCGCGGTCAAGGAAGCCGTCTTCCCCTTCGCCCGCTTCCCCGGCGTCGACATCCTGCTCGGACCGGAGATGAAGTCGACCGGCGAGGTCATGGGCCTCGACAAGGACTTTGCGCTCGCCTTCGCCAAGAGCCAGCTCGGCGCCAATGTCGACCTGCCTCGCTCGGGCACGCTGTTCGTCTCGGTGCGCGACGAGGACAAGCCGGGCATCCTGCCGGCGGTCAAGCGCCTGTCGCGGCTCGGCTTCAAGGTGCTGGCCACCAGCGGCACGGCGCGATACCTAGCCGAGAACGGCGTCGAGGCGCACAAGATCAACAAGGTGCTGGAGGGCCGCCCGCATATCGAGGACGCCATCCGCAACCGCCAGGTGCAGATCGTCTTCAACACCACGGACGGCCAGAAGGCGGTCTCCGACTCCAAGTCGCTGCGCCGCGCCACCCTGATGCAGAAGGTGCCCTACTACACCACGCTGTCGGGCATGGCGGCGGTCGCCGAAGCCATCGCCGCGCTCAAGGCCGGCTCGCTCGAAGTCCGCCCGCTGCAGGAGTATTTCTGAGGCGTTGACGTTGCAGGGCGGCAACTGTGGAAAATATTGCCGCCCCGCCACAAAAAAGACGTTGCTCCGCCCTCGACGATTCTACAATCTATGCTTGTGGGCGGCGTGCATTTAGTCGCGCTTGCCGTTGCATGAAATTGTAGCGCCGCCCGCACGAGCGGGAGCGCGCAATGCAGTCATTCTTCCGGCCATGCCGGCTTTCATCCCTGTTGCACGTCACGTTCCTGGCGCTGCTGGCGGTCTTCTCCGCCATTGCCGCGTCGGCGCTGCCGGCGCACGCGCAGTCGCTGACGATGTCTCCCGCGACGGGATCGGAGCTGCCGGCAGGCTGGGAAGGCCTGTCATACAGCACCACGATCTCGGCTTCCGGCGGATCGGGCTCCTATGAGTTTACCGCAACCGGGCAGAACGGACTGCCGCCAGGCTTGACGCTCCATCCTTCGACCGGTGTGTTGAGCGGCACGCCGGAGGGGCCCTGGTCGTCCAGCTACCTGGTCGTCGTCCAGGTCGCCGACGCGAACGATTCGTCCGTGACGGCTTCGGCGACCTATCGTGTCCCCATCGGCGGTTTCAGCACTCTCCCCGAAGGGACGGTCGGCGTCGAATATGCGGGCGCACGCCTGACGGCAACGACGGACGACTACCTGCCCGATTACGGCAGCCTGCCGCCCGGCCTGACGGTCACCGTCACCGGCCCGCGCGCCATCCTGGGCGGCGTGCCGACCGAGGCCGGCACCTATGAGTTCCGCTACACCGGAGGCAGCCGCTACAAGCTCGTCGTCCAGCCCGCGCCGGTCCCCGACCTCCGGTCGGTCTCCCCCGTCGAAGGCCCGGTGTCCGGCGGCGCCGACGTGGTCATCACCGGCGAGAAGCTGTCGGGCGTCACCGCCGTGACCTTCGGCGGCCAGTCCGCCGCCTTTGCCGTCGACAGCGATACGCAGATCACCGCCACCGCGCCGCCCCACGCGGCCGGATCGGTCGACATCGCCGCGACGTCGCCGGGCGGCACCGACACGCTTGCCGGCGCCTACACCTATCTGGACAAGGCGCTGGTCCTCAGCCCCTCCGGCGGCGCGCTGCCGCAGGGCATGGTGGGCGAGGACTACGCCGTGGCGCTTTCCACCAGCGGCGGCCGCGCGCCCTATGTCTATTCCCTCGCCGGCGGAACGCTGCCCGACGGCGTGGCGCTGCACCCGACCGATCCCGAGCTCTCCGGCGTCCCGGCCCCGGGGTCCGAGAGCAGTTACAGCTTCACCCTGAGGACCGAGGACGCAGACGGCTTCGCCGCGACAGCCTCGCTCACGCTGAGGGTCGTCGAGCGCGCCGTCACCGTCGCCGACAAGCGGGTCGACGTCGCGCTCGGCGCCACGCCGCCCAACGTCAACCTCGCCGAGGGCGCCACCGGCGGGCCGTTCCTGTCGGGCGAGGTCGTCGCGGTCGAGCCGCCATGGGCCGGCGCTGCCTCCATCGTCAACGGCGAGTTCGCTCAGGCGAGCTTCGACGCGCCGCTCGGCTGGTACCTGAAATTCGTCCCCGCCCCTGACTATTCGGGCCGCGCCGTCGTGCGCTACCGGCTGACCGGCGAGATCGGCGCCTCCGACACCGGCACCGTGACCTACGACATCGGCCACGACATCGACGAGGTCGCAGCCGAGATGGACGCGCTGGTGCGCGGCTTCGTCGAGACGCGCCAGAGCCTCATCGCCTCCAGCATCGCGACACCCGGCCTGCTCGAGCGCCGCCGCATGGCCGCCGCCGCGGCGCCGGCCGCCATGGGCTTCGCCCCCTCGGGCGACGGCATGACCATGAACTTCGCCTCCAGCCTCCTGCAGGCCCAGTCGGCCGCCGCCGATGCCGCCGAGGGCCTTGCCGCGGCCATGCCGTTCAACCTGTGGGTCGACGGCACGCTGATCGCCCACGACCGCAACGACGGCCGCTGGGGCGGCTTCGGCATGGTCTCGGCGGGCGCCGACTACCTCATCTCCGACAGGGCGCTCGTCGGCGTCAGCTTCCACTACGACCGCATGACCGACCCCACCGACGCCGACGCGACGCTGACCGGCGACGGCTGGCTGGCTGGCCCCTACGCCTCGTTCGAGGTCGGCGCCGGCGTGTTCTGGGACACCAGGCTGCTCTATGGCGGCTCGTCCAACGACATCGACACGCCGGACTGGGACGGCGCCTTCGACACGCGCCGCTGGCTCTTCGACACCTCCGTCGCCGGCGAATGGCGGCTCTCCGAGGACACGACCTTCTCGCCCCGGCTGCGCACCGTCTATTTCAGCGAGACGGTCGACGACTACCGCGTCGGCAACGGCTCGGCCGTCGTCGAGGTCGACGGCTTCACCGCCGAGCAGTTGCGCGTCAGCCTCGGCGGCGAGTTCGCCCGCCGCCTGCTGCTCGACGACGGCGCCACGCTGACGCCGAGGCTCGGGCTTGCCGCCGGCTTTGCCGGGCTCGACGGTTCGGGCGTGTTCGGCCAGGCGACGGCGGGCTTCCAGTACCGCACGACAGGCGCATGGACGCTAGACGGCGCGCTGCTTACCGACTTCGAGGAGAACGGGCTGGCGGCACTCGGCGCCCGCCTCGGCGTCGCCATGCGCTTCTAGCGCGGCCGCCTGCCCCGGCCCCCTCCCGGCCCGACTCGAAGTCGCCGCGCCGCGCCACGCTGATGGCCGATCCGGCTGGCGGAGTTGCCGCCGGCTAGCTGTTGTCCTTCTCGTCCGTCTGCGCGGGCGTCTCGCCCTCGGCCCGGTGCGGGGTTGCCGACCGCTCTTCCTTGGCGGCCGCCTTGGCCGCGAGCTTCTCGGCCTTCTTGGCCGCTTTGGCGCGATCACGATCCTTGCGCTCCATGCCGTAGTTTGGTGTCCTGGCCATCGTGATCCTTTCCTGGTTCGGGGATTGCCTAATGCGTTATGCGGCGCAAGGCAACGAATACGCTCCTGAAACAGTGCTCCGAGACGCGCAACCTCACGTCGTCACGCCCGCGAGGCTCACCGCCACAGGAAATCCGGCGCCAGCCCCATCCGCACGCTGGCCTGCGCCGGCGGCGAGCCCTTGATCGGCAGGCGGTCGGCCGCCTTCGCCATCAGCGAGACGGCCGTGCGCTGGCCCGGCCGCAGCCCCTGCCCTTCCAGCCCGAGCTTTTTGCGCAGGCCGGGCGGCACGAGGTCGACCGCCGCGCGCACCAGCATCCGCTGCACCGGCCGGGCGAAGCGCGGCCCGACGACGCCGCCCCCGATCGGCGCCGTGCGCATGATGTCGAGGAACTCCAGCAAGATGTCGTTGCGCTCCAGCCCCGGCTCCGTCGCGGCGAGCATCAGCTCCCACTCCTCCAGCGAGCGCGGCGCGCCCAGCGCCCCGTAGAGCTTCGACGCCGCCGCCCCTTCGGCGAAGGCCAGGCTGCGCTCCTCGCGCGACAGCGGCGCGGCATAGCGGCTGTAGGCCTCGACGAAACCGAAGGACGCCGTCGCCTGCACCCAGTCGAGCAGCCGCTGGTCGTTGGCGTGGTAGGGCGTGCCGTCGGGCGTCGTGCCCTCGACGCGCTCATGCATGCGCACGACGCGGCCGATCATGCGCTCGGCCGCACTCTTCGGCCCGTAGACCGTCATCATGGCCGCAGCACCCGTGCGTCGCAGCCGCGTGACGGCGTCCTTGCGGAAGGTCGAGTGGTCCCACACGCCGTGGCGCACGGAAGGCTCCGCCAGCTCCAGGATCACCGCCGCCACGCCGCCGACGAACAGCGTCACCGGGTTCTTGAAGATGCGCCAGGAGATCGAGTGCGGCGGCACCAGCGCCGCCTCGCCGGCCGGTTGCGAGAAGTCGAACTCCATGCCCGGCGGCGGCGCCATCAGCTCGGCGGCGGGAGCGGCAAGACGGTCGGCGATGGAAGCGGTCGGCATGAACCCTCGCGGCTTGGTTGCGGCGAGCTGTCATGTAGGGAGGCCGCGCCAGGCGGCAAGCGCACCCCTTCACCTCCCCCTTGAGGGGAGGTCGGCGCGCGCTGCGCGCCGGGCGGGGTTACCGCGGCAGTGCGCGGCGTCTATCTCTCCCCTTGCGGGAGAGAAAGCGATTTCAACATCTTAGCCGGAGCGAAGCGGAGGCTAAGTGTTAGAAATCGCAAGAGAGGGGAAGCTTTCTCGCGCGCCGGCGGTCGCCCCCTCTCTTGCTGTGCCATCCGATTGCGGCTTCACTTGTAGGTCCGCCATGGCCCGGCGTCATAGGGCCGGCGGACGTGGCCCATGCCGGTGCAGAGGCCGATGTCGCACTCGCCGGGAGGCACGTTGATCCAGGCCTGCTGGACGCACTGCCTTATCAGCGACGGGGTCTTGTGGCCGACAAAGTTGCGGTAGCACCAGGCCTCGACCTCCTGGGCATGCGCCTCCTGGGCATACATGAACGCCGCGGAATTGGCCTGGCAGCCGGCCGCCAGGGCGCCGAGCGCCATCGCGGCGGCGGCCGCGAGCAACGGGGCGCGGCGTGTGGTGGACGTGGTTTCCATTGCGAACCTTCCCTCCGATCCTCGCGAGGAACCGGCATCGGCGCGCGCCGGGCCGGCTGCATCGAGGGGGACAGCGTGCGCCCGGATCGGCGCCTTGGCAAGCCGGCTGTCGCGGCCCCGACGCCGGAACCCGGCGCCGGAACCCGGCGCCGGCGGCCCGGCCGGCGCTTGCCCTCCCCTACTTCTCGACCTCGCCGCCGCCCTCGGCCCAGTCCTTGAAGCCGCCGAGATTATAGACCTCGCCATAGCCGAAATCCTTGAGCAGCTTGCCGCCGAGTGCTGCCCGCCCGCCGGACGCGCAGTAGAGGATCACCGGGCGCTCTTTCGAGAACGCCTTGTCGTGATAGGGCGATTCCGGGTCGGCGCGGAAATCGAGCATGCCGCGCGAGACGTGCACCGCCCCCTTCGCCTTGCCGCTCGCCGCCACCTCCGTTCCGTCGCGCACATCGACCAGCAGCGCGTTCTTCTCCGCAATCAGCCGCTTCGCCTCCTCGGCCGAAATCCTAGGCACCGCCGCATTCGCCGCCGCCAGCATGTCCTTGACGTTCATGGATGCCTCCTGGGGTTGAGGGGGCAGGATAGGAGGGTGATGGGGTGGGGGGCAACTGGGGATGAGATCGGATAAGGACGGTGCCATGCTGTATTTCGGCATAGGGGCGTCGCCGAAGCCGACACGGCCGGCTAGTCCAGAACCTGCTACAGGGTGTGCATCGCGCTACCTCGTACGTTGCTCCCAGTGCGGAGTGCGGGTACATTTCCGGAGGCAACAGCACGTCTGGAAGCAAGATGATAACAGATTGGATTGAGTTCGGGCAGGTTTCTGCGGAGCGCGACGAAAAGCTATCGGAGTATTTTTTTGAAAACGGCGTTCTGCAGGCCGTTATAAGTAACAGGCATCAGTTTCTCGTTCTGGGTAGGAAGGGAGCGGGGAAAACCGCCGTATTCCAACACCTATCGTCAAACAATCAAAAGTACTTGGCGAACGACGACCTATTAATCAGCCTCTCATTACAAGATTACAGCTGGGATATCCATAAGCTTCTTTCCAGCGAAGGAAAGGCGTCATCGCTCGCCTACATTCAGTCGTGGAAGTATCTAATATACCTTCTTGCTCTTGAGCGACTGATCGAAGCTGGCGTCCTCACAAAGAAGGTCGCCGCAGCAAAGCGCGTGATTGAGAAGATATATACATCGCCCAGCCCCACTTTAGGACAAGTTATAGGACAAAAGCTCTTACAGTTGGTTAAGCTTAAACTCCCCGGTGGTGCGCTCGACTTCGATGGCTTCGATATCGACCAAATCTCTTTAGACGGAGGCGAAGTACAGTTTTCAGACATCAGAGAGGATCCTTCGCTCCAAAGCGCGCTAAATAGATCTATTGAGAGACTTACCGAAATATTCGAGGACGCCCTTCTGGACGGACTTACTTCAGCACGACGGGTTTTCGTCGCCTTTGACCGAATTGACGAGGCATGGGATGCTTCCTCTTTCGAATCCAGCCAGCGTATCATCGCTGGCCTAATCGGGGCCGCCGAATACATAAGCAACAAATTTAGGGGGCAGCTACGCCCAATAATTTTTCTCCGAGAGGATATCTTTGAAACATTAGACCTAAACGACAAGAACAAGCTTCGGTCTGACTGCGGACAACTACTGGCTTGGACCAAAGACGGCCTGTCCAGAATGATTCTGGAACGCGTCAACTATTTTGCGCGCGCGTCGAGCAACGTAGAATTAGCAAAGATCGACGATCTGTTCGACCGAGACCAGATGCGTCAGCAGCGAGCACCATTTGATTATATGATGCTTAGAACGATGGTCAGGCCGAGAGATTTTATTAAGCTTTTCCAGCTTGTAAAAGGAGATATGAAGGAGAGACGGGACAACCCCTTTGCTCAAGAGCAGGTTAACGAGAGCAAGCTTGAATGTCAGTCAATCTATAACGCAGAGCCCGCCTACTCGGAGTGGCTGCTGGAAGAGTTGCGGGATGAGTGGAGAACCCAATTTCCACGAATAAACGACCTCTTGTCTGCAATACAGAATATCGGTAAAACCAATATTACTGGGGACAATTTGTCAAATGCGCTTAAAATTATTGGAATTGGATCAACCCCCGTTGAGATAAATTTGTATCTGAAGTTCCTTTTCGACAATTCGATCATTGGATTTAAGATAGGCAAATCGCAGCAATGGAGGTACAAATGCTTCTTCAAATCTCAGGGGTTCGTTGAAGCTGATACATATAAGGTTCATGATGGGCTGCATCGGGGGCTTAACTTAACCGAAAGCCGCTCCGGACCTACGCCGAACGATAATTCTGGAGTGCAACTTCCTCTTAGCTGACAGTCTTGTGTTCAGCAGGAATAGAGCGTTAGCGCACCCCTCCTCAACTTGTCCAAACACCGGTCCGAGCAGCTTGCTCGTCTGGACGGCGTGTGGACAACTTCATCCAGACCTTGTGGCGCCTGAATCGCGTGCACGTTGGTCGCTGCGAGTTCCGTTCGTTGGTGGCGCCTCCCCCCGGAACCCGCCCTCCCCCTCCGCGTTTGGCCATCGACACGGAGCTCCCCTATGGCGCTCCCCCGGACCGCCCTTGCCGCCGCCCTCACCGGCACCGTCGCGACCGTCGCCGTGACGGCGGCACTGGCGCTGCTCGCGAAGCGCGAGGGCAAGAGCGCACTGCAGCCGATCAACGCCACCAGCCATTGGCTCGACGGTCCGCGTGCCGGCCGGCTGCGCGGGGCGGATTTGCGACACACCGGCACCGGCTTCCTCACCAATCACGGCGCGTCGATCTTCTGGGCGCTGCCGCTGCAACTCATGCTGTCGCGCGACGCGCCGGCCGGCGAGGTCGCGGCCAAGGCCGCGCTCGTGTCGGGCGCGGCGGCGCTGGTCGACTACGGGCTGATGCCGGGGCGGCTCACCCCCGGCTGGGAACATGCGCTGGGCACGCGCGGCGTGGCGACGGGTTTTTTCGCGCTGGCGCTCGGCCTCTTCGCCGGCGCCATGCTGTCGCAACGTGTGCTGCCCGAACGGCATTAGCCTCCTGACCCTATCGGCATGCAGCGTGGAAAGATTTTTTGCGCCGGCGAATCTTTATCGGCGTGAAATCAACGGCTTGCACGATTTCCGCCGCTGCCCGCCCCGCCTCCTTTTCAACACCGCCGCAGCTTCCCCGATAATCCGTCCCGCAGCTTGCTTGTGGGAACGGGTGTGCACAACCACCACTCAGGCAAGTGTGGCGCTGGAGCGCCGCCCGCTGGGTTGCGCGGGGAGCTCCGGTCCCCTGTCGCCCTGTGCGCTCGCGGTTTCC
>Ga0233385_1001024_pt1 | contig 12171 bp, 8 predicted proteins | sample ElkDunMinimDraft_16_FD_191543 | JGI IMG/M metagenome (GOLD analysis project Ga0233385, IMG submission 191543) | Fecal eukaryotic communites from dung pellets of Tule Elk in California, USA - Elk Dung G36 | ecosystem: Host-associated > Mammals > Digestive system > Large intestine > Fecal | place... | reverse complement strand
CACCTACCACCAGGTCGTCGGTGACGACGTGCCGCGCGCGCTCGTCGACTTCGCCACCGCGGTGGACGCGACGCAGCTCGTCATCGGGGTGTCGCGGCGCGGGTGGCTCGCCACGGCGCTCAGCGGGCCGGGCATCGGCGCCACCGTGACCCGCGAGGCGGGGAAGATCGACGTGCACGTCGTCAACCACGCCGCAGCCGGCGGGCGGACGCGGCTGCCGCGCGTGGGCGGTGCGCTCACGCGGCGGCGGCGCGTCGCCGGGTTCCTGCTCGCGCTCGTCGGCGGACCGCTGCTGACGTGGCTGCTGGTGGCGACGCGCAGCACCGACGCGTTCGTCGCCGACGTCCTGGCGTACCAGCTGCTGGTGGTGGTGACGGCGCTCGTGGGCGGGCTGTGGCCGGCCGTGTACGCGGCGGTGCTGTCGGGGCTCACCATCGACTTCCTGTTCGTCGACCCGCTGCACACGGTCACGGTCTCCGAGCCGTCGCACGCCCTCGCGCTCGCGCTGTACGTCGTCATCGCCGTGCTGGTCAGCGTGGTGGTCGACCGTGCCGCCCGTACCACGCGCGCCGCCCACCGCGCGGCCGCGGAGGCCGAGCTGCTGGCCACGGTCGCCGGCAGCGTGCTGCGGGGGCAGGACGCCGTCGCGGCGCTCGTCGGCCGGGCGCGCGAGGCGTTCGGCATGACGGCGGCGCGGCTCGTGGTGGGTGTGCCCCCGCACGGCGCGGCCGGCGGCGACCCGGGTGGCACGGTGATGGCGTCGGACGGTGAGGTGCCGCCCGGCGAGCCCGGCACGACCGTGCCCGTCGACGAACGCGCCGTGCTCGAGCTCTACGGGCCGGACGTCGCGGCGTCCGAGCGGCGGCTGCTCAACGTCATCGCCGTGCAGCTGCGCGCGGCCCTCGAGCGCAGCGACCTCGCGTCGGTGGCCAGCGAGGTCGACCACCTCACCGCGTCGGACCGTGTGCGCAGCGCGCTGCTGTCGGCCCTCAGCCACGACCTGCGCCGGCCCCTGAGTGCCGCGACGGCGGCCGTCGGCGGCCTGCGGACGGCCGGTGCGCGCCTCAGCCCGGCCGACCGCGCCGAGCTGCTCGACACCGCCGACGAGAGCCTGCGCGCCCTGGCGACGCTCATGACCGACCTGCTGGACGTCAGCCGGCTCGACGCGGGCGTGCTGGCGTTCGCCCGCACCCACGTCGACACCGCCGACGTCGTGCTCCCCGCACTCGACGAGCTGGGTCTGGGCCCCGACCAGGTCGAGCTCGACCTCGACCTGGCCGTGCCGCCGGTCCTGGCCGACCCCGTGCTGCTGCAGCGCGTGGTGGTGAACCTGCTGGCCAACGCCACGCGGCACGCCCCGCCCGGCACGCGGGTCCGCGTGGCGACGAGCACCTTCGCGGGGGCCGTGCAGATCCGGGTCGTCGACCACGGACCGGGCATCCCGCGCGAGCGCCGCGACGACGTCTTCGTGCCGTTCCAGCGGCTCGGGGACACCGACAACTCCACCGGCCTCGGCCTGGGCCTGGCGCTGTCCAAGGGGTTCGTCACCGGGATGGGCGGCGCGCTCACCCCCGAGGACACCCCCGGCGGCGGGCTGACGATGGTGGTGGCGCTGCCGGCGGCCGGCACGGACGACCGCGCCGCCGACGACCGTGCCGCGGACGACCGTGCCGACGACGACCGTCCCGCGGACGACCGTACCGACGACGACCGTGCCGCGGACGACCGTGCCGCCGCGACGAGGGAGGCCACGGCATGAGGATCCTCATCGCGGACGACGACCCGCAGATCCTGCGGGCGCTGCGCATCACGCTCACCGCGCAGGGCTACGACATCGTCACCGCGACGTCCGGCCCGCAGGCGATCACGCAGGCGATCGACCACCGGCCGGACGTCCTCATGCTCGACCTCGGCATGCCCGGCCTGGACGGTGTCGACGTCATCCACGCGGTGCGCGGCTGGTCGCAGTCGCCGATCCTCGTCGTGTCCGGGCGCACCGGCGCCGCCGACAAGGTCGACGCGCTCGACGCGGGCGCCGACGACTACGTCACCAAGCCGTTCTCGATCGAGGAGCTGCTGGCGCGCATCCGGGCGCTGACGCGGCGCGTCGTGCCGGGCGTCGACGCCGCCCCGGTGGTGCGGTTCGGCGACGTGACGGTCGACCTGTCGGCCCGCACGGTGCTGCGCGGCGCGGCCGGCGTCGAGGCGCCCGTGCGGCTGACGCCCACGGAGTGGCAGGTGCTGGAGCGGCTGGTGCGCAACCCCGGCCGGCTCGTGACGCGCCAGACCCTGCTCACCGAGATCTGGGGCTCGCAGCACGTCACCGACACCGGCTACCTGCGGCTGTACGTCGCCCAGCTGCGCAAGAAGCTCGAGCCCGAGCCGGCGCGGCCCCGGCACCTGCTGACGGAGGCGGGCATGGGCTACCGGTTCGACCCCGACGGCGGCGCCGTGGCACCGTCCACGTCGGGCGCCTGAGCGCGGGTCAGGTCGGCGGTCCACCGCTCCTCGACGCGGCCGAAGCGCCACACCGCGAGCGCCACGACCCACGTGACGACGAACAGCCCGACGATGACGAACCCGACGTGCCCGAGGTCGAGCCCGCCGACCCACGCGATCGGTCCCGACTCCAGGCCCAGCCGCTCGGAGACGATCGACAGCACCTCGATGCCGCCGATGAGCAGCGCGACGGCCACCGACAGCCCCGTGATGGTGATGTTGTAGTAGACCTTGCGGACCGGCTTGGAGAACGCCCAGCCGTAGGCGAAGTTCATGAAGCAGCCGTCGATGGAGTCGAGCAGCGTCATACCGGCCGCGAAGAGCACGGGCAGCGTGAGGATCGCGTACCAGGGCAGCTGGAACGCCGCGGCGCCGCCCGCCAGCACGAGCAGCGACACCTCGGTCGCGGTGTCGAAGCCCAGGCCGAAGAGCAGCCCCACGGGGTACATGTGCCACGGCTTGCGCACCGCCCGCGTCGCGGGCCCGAGCACGCGGTTCAGCAGTCCGCGGTTGTCGAGGTGGTGCTCGAGCGTCGCCTCGTCGTACCGCCCGCTGCGCATGTCCTTGAAGACGCGCAGGATCTGGCGCAGCACGACGAGGTTGAGGATGCCGATGATCAGCAGGAACACCGCGGACACGGAGATGCCGATCATCCCGGTGGTCTGCTGCAGCGTCGACGACTCGTCCTCGACCTGCCCGGCCAGCGCCCGGACCCCGAACGCGAGCAGCACGCACAGCACGAACACCACCGTGGAGTGGCCGAGCGAGAACCAGAACCCCACGGACACGGGACGTTGTCCGTCCGTCATGAGCTTGCGCGTGGTGTTGTCGATGGCGGCGATGTGGTCGGCGTCGAAGGCGTGGCGCATGCCCAGCGTGTACGCGGTGAGCCCCAGGCCGACGCCGAACACGGTCGTCGAGTCCACCTGGAAGCGCGCCGGTGCGACGACGAGCACGAGGACGCCCCAGCCGACGGCGGTCAGCGCGAGCACGACCGACGCCATCACGGAGATCGACACCCACTCGCCGCGACTCAGGCGGCCGCGACCCCGGCCCCGGCCGACCTCTGCACGCGTGCTCGACGTGGTTGCCATGGCGCTCCCCCCGGATACGTGGCACCCGAGGGCATCGGGTGCTCGCGCCGTCGTTCACGCTACTGCGACATGGTCGTGACTGCACCAGAAGGGGCCGCAGCGGGCGTACCGGGCGTCCTAGAGTGGGACCACCACGAACCGGACGGCGGCCGCCCGGGTCGTGACGGCGGTCGTGAGGGGTCTGGGCGATGACGAGCGAGGCCACCATCGAGGAGGTCGGCACCCTGCTGCGGTCGCGCGGTGCGCGCATGACGCGGGCCCGGCGCGCCGTCCTGACCGTCCTCGCGCGCGACGGCGGGCACCTCGGTGCGGAGGAGATCCTGGGGCGCGCCACCGTGCTGGACCCGAGCGTCCACCGGGCGACCGTCTACCGGACGCTCGACGCGCTCGCGGACCTCGGTGTCGTGCAGCACGTGCACGTGCGGCGCACCGGGACCGCCTACCACCTCGCGCACGGCGGGCGGGAGCACCTGCACGCGGAGTGCCGCGGCTGCGGTGCCGTGCAGGACCTGCCGGCCGACCTGCTCGACGACGTCGTCGAGGCCGTCGGGCACCGCGCCGGGTTCACGGTCGAGCCCACGCACGTCGCGCTCTCGGGGCTGTGCGCGGCGTGCGCCGCGCCCGCGGGCGGGCCGGGGGAGCCGGGCGGGGGAGCACCCGGGCGCTGAGCACCCGGGCGCACCCGTGCCGGGGCGTCCCGTGTCAGGCGGTGACGACCTCGAGCGTGACGGGGACGTTGCCGCGGGTCGCGTTCGAGTACGGGCAGACCTGGTGCGCGGCCTCGACGAGCTGCTCCGCGGTGGCCTGGTCGACGCCGCCCAGCTCGACGTGCAGCGTGATCTCGAGCCCGAACCCGCCGGCGTCGTCGGGGCCGATGCCGACCTCGGCCGTGACGGCGGAGTCGGTGAAGGTCACGGTGCCGCGGCGGGCCACGGCCTTGAGCGCGCTGTGGAAGCAGGCGGCGTACCCGGCGGCGAACAGCTGCTCGGGGTTGGTCGCCCCGCCCGGGCCGCCCATCTCGCGCGGGACGGCCAGGTCGACGTCGACGAGACCGTCGGAGCTGCGGGTGTGGCCCTCCCGGCCCTCGCCGGTGGCTGTGGCGACCGCGGTGTAGATGACAGCCATGGGGTAGCCTCCTAGAAAGAACGTTCGTTCTACCAACGTGGCCCACCTCACCCCCTGGAGGCACGGATGTCAACCGCAGCCGACGCGCCCCGGGGGGCGGTCGAGGTCCCGCCCGGGCTCCCGGCCCAGCTCCCGGCCCAGGTCCGGGACGAGAGTCCGACCGGCCCGCGCGGGCCGTCCGCGGCGCGCGCCCGGCTGCTGCGCACCGCCTCCGACCTCTTCTACGCCGACGGCGTCCACGCGGTCGGCGTCGACCGCGTCATCACCGAGGCCGGGATCACGCGCGCCACGTTCTACCGGCACTTCCCCGGCAAGGAGGCGCTCGTCGTCGCCTACCTCGAGGCCGCCGACCGGGCCGTGCGCGCCGCCGTGGGCGACGTCCCGCCGGACCCCGGCGCGGCCGGCGGCTGGCTCACCGGCATGACGCTGCACGTGGCCGACCAGCTGTGCCGCCCCGGCTTCCGCGGCTGCCCGTTCATCAACGCCGCGGCCGAGTTCCCCGACCCGGCCAGCCCCGTGCGGCGCGCGGTCCGCGCGCACCGCGACTGGCTCCAGGGTGTGGCGACGCAGGCGCTGCGCCGCGCCGGCCACCCCGACCCGCAGGAGGGCGGCCGGCGCTGGATGGCGCTGCGCGACGGCGCCATGGTGGCCGGCTACCTCGACGACCCGCAGGTCGCCCGTGCGACGCTGCGCGACGCCGTCGACGAGCTCGTGCGGGTGCGCTGACCCGTCGCCCGCTGCCGCCCGCGCCTCAGCGTGCGAGCAGGTCCTCGGTCGTGGTGCCCGGCACGCTGACGGTCACGAGGGTGCCCCACGGGTCGCGCACCGCGACGGACCGGCCGTCGTCGGCGAACGGCAGGTCGCGCGCCCGCAGCCGGGCGGTCAGCGCGTCGAGGTCCGCACGCCCCGGCACCGTCACGGCGACGTCGCCCAGCCCGAGCGTCGAGGCGCGCGGCCCGGCGCCGCGGCTGTTCCACGTGTTCATCGCGACGTGGTGGTGGTACCCGCCCGCGGACGCGAACAGCGCGCCGGGGTAGCCGCGCACGGTCGCCTCGAAGCCGAGGGCGTCGAGGTAGAAGGTCTCGGCGGCGGGGATGTCCCCGACCTGCAGGTGCACGTGGCCCACGCGGCCCGCCAGTGCGGGCCCGGCGTCGACGGCCTCCTGCGTGAGGTGGGTGCGCAGGTACGCGTTCGGGTCGAGGTGCTCGGTGCCCATGACGAGGTTGCCGTCGCGGTGGAGCCACAGGTCGCGGTCGCGGTCGGTGTACAGCTCGATGCCGTTGCCCTCGGGGTCCGTGAAGTAGAAGGCCTCCGAGACGAGGTGGTCGCTGGAGCCGACGAACCGGCTGCGGGGGTCCTGCGCGGCGCGGTACACGGTCGCGGCCAGGCTCGTCGCGTCGTCGAAGAGGAAGGCGGTGTGGAACAGGCCGGCCTGCCGCGGGTCGACGGCGGGCAGGTCGGGGGTGTGGACGAGGCGCAGCATCGGCGTGGTGCCCCGTCCCAGCACGCGGTGCACCTGGCGGCCGCGGCTGCGCTCCTCGAGGGGTTCCAGCGCGATCGCGTCGGCGTAGTACGTGGACATGGTCTCGAGGTCGCCGACGTGCAGCGTCACCGCGTCCATCGACGTGGCGGGCGCGAGGACGCGCTCGTCGGTGGGGTCCTGCGGTGTGGTGGTCGGCATCGTCAGCTCCGGTGCAACAGTTGTGGGGACAACTGATGCTAGGCCCGCAAAGTTCAACCGTCAACCGAGTGGCGGGCGTGCGACCGCGCGGCGGCGCCCGTCCACCTCACCGACGCGACGACCCCGCGGCGCGGCGTCAGGCCGACCGGCGCTGCGCGCGGGGCTCCGGGTCCACCCGCCGTGGCGGCGGCGTGCCGTGCGGGAGGGCCCGCACGGCCAGCAGGGCCACGTCGTCGTCACCGGCCGGCGCGATCTCCTCGACGAGCGCGTCGCACAGGTCCTCCAGACCCAGGTGCGCCATCCGCTCCGCATGCGCGCGGAGCCGCTCCAGACCGGCCTGCAGCCGCTCCCCGCGGCGCTCGACGAGCCCGTCCGTGTACAGCAGCACCGTCGCGCCGGGTGCGATCTCCTGCGTGTGGTCCCGCCGGACCGTGTGCCGCTGCAGGCCCAGCAGCAGGTCGTTGGGGCGCGTGAGCAGCTCGCCGCGCCCGTCGGGGTGCAGCAGCAGCGGGGGCAGGTGGCCCGCGTTCGACCAGCGCAGCAGCCGCACGCCGCGCCCCGTCGCGTCGGGCGGGTCCTCGACGCGTGCGAGGACCGCGGTGCTCAGGGCGCCGATCCCCAGGTCCTGCGCCGCCCAGTCGAACGCGGAGAGGATCGCCGCGGGCGGCCGGACCACCGCGTGCGCGCCACCGCGCAGCACGTTGCGGATCTGCGCCATCCGCACGGCCGCCTGCAGGTCGTGGCCCGTGACGTCACCGATCACCAGGCACGTGCACCCGTCGCGCAGCACGAACGCGTCGTACCAGTCCCCGCCGATCTGCGCGCCCGTCGACGCCGGTACGTACCGGGCGGCGAGCTGCAGGTCCTCCGCCTCCGGCAGGTCGGTCAGCAGGCTGCGCTGCAGCTCCTCGGTCAGGTCACGACGCGCGGCGTGCAGGTGGGCGTTGTCCAGCGCGAGGCCCGTCTGCGCGGTCACGTCCCGCAGGGCCGTGACGTCGCTCGCCGTGAACCCGTCCCGGGCGGCGCGCCGCGCGAGCGTCACGATGCCCCGGGTGCGGCCCCGACCCCGCAGCGGCAGGACCATGAGCGTCTCGGGTGCCAGCCGCCGCAGCAGCTCCCGCACGGGGCCCGCCGCGACGATGTCCTCGAGCGACGGCGCGCCGTAGCGCATCACGGGCCGTGAGGTCGTGAGCGCCTCGGCCACCAGGGAGGTGCTCGACAGCGCCGGGACGCGCAGCGACCGGTACTCCTCCAGCAGCGGCTGCAGGGTGGGGTCGGCGTGCCGTGCCGCGACGTCGCGCAGGCGGCTGCGCCACGGGCCCGTGCCGTCGTCCAGCAGGCTCGCGATGGCGAAGTCGGCGACGTCCGGCACCAGGTGGGGCAGCACCGCCGTCAGGGCCTGCACGGGGTCGACGGCATCCGCGAGGACCCCCGCGACCCGGGCGAGCAGGTCCGAGCGGGCGCGGCCCTGCTCGGCGAGCTCCAGCGCCTGCCGGCGCTCCGTCACGTCCGTGAAGTACACGGCGACGCCGCCGCGCTCGGGGATGGCGCGGACCTCGTACCAGGCGTCCAGCGGCGCCGGGTAGTACGCGTCGAACACCTGCGGCGCACCCGTGCGGGGCGCCGCGCGGTAGTGCTGCTCGAACGGGGTGCCCACGGCCGCGGGGAAGAGGTCCCAGATCACCGCGCCCAGCAGCTCGGCACGGGTGCGTTCCAGGACGACCTCGGCCTCGGCGTTGACGTAGCCGAACCGCCACTGCTCGTCGAGCCAGAAGTAGCCGGTCGACATGTCCTCGAGGATCTGCTGGACCTGCAGGTCCCGCTCCCGCAGCGCGGTGGTGTCCGTGGCGACGCCGATGAGGCGCTCGGCGCGACCCGACGGGCCGGCCAGCGCCCGGCCGCGGGCGTTCAGCCAGCGCACTGTCCCGTCGGGACGCAGCACGCGGAACTCGGCCTCGTACACCCCGCACGAGGTGACGGCACTGTCGATCGCGGCCGCGACGCTGCTCGCGTCGGCCGGGTGCAGCCGGGCGTCGAACGCCTCGATCAGGCCGCTGAACGTCCCGGCGTCGTACCCGAAGACCTCCAGCAGGGACGGGTCCCAGTGCAGCGCACCCGTCGCCAGGTCCCACTCGAACGTCCCCAGGCCGGCCGCCTGCGCCGCGGAGTCGAGCAGCGAGAGGCGCGCCGCCTGCGCGGCGGAGTCGAGCAGCGAGCGGTGCGCGGCCTGCGCGTCGGCGCCCGGGCGCACGTCCGTCCCGTCCGTCGATCCGTGCACGTGCGCTCCTCGCCGCCGACATCCGTCCCCGGAGCGTGCCACGCGCGTCGCGTCGCGGCGAGGCGAGCCGGCGTCGTTGTCGGCGCCTCGCCCTAGTCTGGGCACCCCGCTCGCGCCTGGAGGACCGATGGCCACGCCCGCGCCCGCCGCCCGTGCCGACACCCACGACCGCATCCGCGTGCACGGCGCGCGCGAGAACAACCTGCAGGACGTGAGCATCGAGCTGCCCAAGCGGCGGCTGACGGTGTTCACGGGCGTCTCCGGCTCGGGCAAGAGCTCGCTGGTGTTCGGCACGATCGCCGCGGAGTCCCAGCGCCTCATCAACGAGACGTACAGCGCCTTCGTGCAGGGCTTCATGCCCACGCTCGCGCGCCCGGACGTCGACGTCCTCGAGGGCCTGACCACCGCGATCATCGTCGACCAGGAGCGGATGGGCGCCAACTCGCGCTCGACGGTCGGCACCGCCACCGACGCCAACGCGATGCTGCGGATCCTGTTCAGCCGGCGGGGTGAGCCGCACATCGGCTCGCCGCAGGCCTACTCGTTCAACGTGCCGACCGTGCGCGCCAGCGGCGCGATCGCGGTGGAGCAGGGGCACAAGCGCGCGCAGACGGTGTCGTTCGAGCAGATCGGCGGCATGTGCCCGCGCTGCGAGGGCATGGGCAAGGTCACCGACTTCGACCTCACCGCGCTCTACGACGACAGCAAGTCGCTCGAGGAGGGCGCGCTCACCGTCCCCGGCTACACGATGGACGGCTGGTACGGCCGCATCTTCCGCTCCAGCGGCCTGTTCCCGCCCGACCGCCCGATCCGGGAGTTCACCCAGAAGCAGCTGCACGGCCTGCTCTACCAGGACCCGATGAAGATCAAGGTCGAGGGCATCAACGTCACGTACGAGGGGCTGATCCCCAAGATCCAGAAGTCGTTCCTGGCCAAGGACGTCGACGCGATGCAGCCCCACATCCGGGCGTTCGTCGAGCGGGCGATCACCTTCCAGACGTGCCCCGAGTGCGGCGGCACGCGCCTCAACGAGGGGGCGCGGGCGTCGCGGATCGGCGGGCTGAACATCGCCGACGTCTGCGCGATGCAGATCACCGACCTGGCCGACTGGGTGCGCGGGCTCGACGAGCCCTCGGTGGCACCACTGCTCGCGGCGCTGCGCGACACGCTCGACTCGTTCGTCGAGATCGGGCTGGGCTACCTGTCGCTCGACCGGCCGTCGGGCACCCTGTCGGGCGGCGAGGCGCAGCGCACCAAGATGATCCGGCACCTCGGGTCGTCCCTCACGGACGTCACCTACGTCTTCGACGAGCCGACGGTCGGCCTGCACCCGCACGACATCGCACGCATGAACGACCTGCTGCTGCGACTGCGGGACAAGGGCAACACCGTGCTCGTGGTCGAGCACAAGCCGGAGGCCATCGCGATCGCGGACCACGTCGTCGACCTCGGCCCCGGGGCCGGCACGGCAGGCGGCCAGGTCGTGTTCGAGGGCACGGTCGAGGCGCTGCGGACCAGCGGCACCCTGACGGGCCGCCACCTCGACGACCGAGCCACGCTCAAGCCCGAGGTCCGCACGCCGACCGGCGCGATCGAGATCCGCGGCGCGACCGCGCACAACCTGCGCCACGTCGACGTCGACGTGCCCCTCGGTGTGCTCGTCGTGGTCACGGGCGTCGCCGGGTCCGGCAAGAGCTCGCTGATCCACGGCTCGCTCGCGCCGCTCGACGGTGTGGTCACGGTCGACCAGGGCGCCATCAAGGGCTCGCGCCGGTCCAACCCCGCGACCTACACCGGCCTGCTCGAGCCGATCCGCAAGGCGTTCGCCAAGGCCAACGGCGTCAAGCCCGCACTCTTCAGCGCCAACTCCGAGGGCGCGTGCCCGGTCTGCAACGGCGCGGGCGTCGTCTACACCGACCTGGGGCTGATGGCCGGGGTCGCCACCACCTGCGAGGTGTGCGAGGGCCGCCGGTTCCAGGCCGCGGTGCTCGAGTACACGCTCGGCGGCAAGGACATCAGCGAGGTGCTCGCGATGCCGGCCACGCAGGCCGAGCAGTTCTTCGCCGCGGGCGAGGCGCGCATCCCCGCCGCCCACGCCGTCCTGCAGCGGCTCGTCGACGTGGGCCTGGGGTACGTGACCCTGGGGCAGCCGCTGACGACGCTCTCCGGCGGTGAGCGCCAGCGCCTCAAGCTCGCGACGCACCTGGGCGACAAGGGCGGGGTGCTCGTCCTGGACGAGCCCACGACCGGCCTGCACCTGGCCGACGTGGAGAACCTGCTCGGCCTGCTCGACCGGCTGGTCGACGCGGGCAAGTCCGTGGTCGTCATCGAGCACCACCAGGCCGTGATGGCCCACGCGGACTGGGTCGTCGACCTCGGGCCGGGGGCCGGGCACGACGGCGGGCGCGTGGTGTTCGAGGGCACACCGGCCGACCTCGTCGCGGACCGCTCGACGCTCACGGGGCAGCACCTGGCGGCGTACGTCGGGGCCTGACGCGCCACGCCGTCACGACCGCAGCTCGACGCCGATCTGCAGCGCGTCCAGCTCCGCCAGCGCCTGGGTCAGCACCGCCGACGGGTACGTGCCCAGGTCGCGCACGTGCAGCAGCTCGGTGCGCTGTGCGGTCAGCAGCGCGATGAGCAGGTGCTGCCCGGCCGCGCGGTCCAGCTCGCGCTGGCCGTCGTCGGCCGCGACCTGCGCGTCCATCACCGCGAACCGCTGGCGGGTGCGCTCGACGACCGGCGCCGGGTAGGGCGTGCCGTCCGGCTGGGTGAGGTCGGGGTCCTCCAGCCGGCGCAGCGCCGCCCGCCGCAGGTCGTCCCGCAGCGCGACCAGGGCCGCCTCGTCGCGCTCCTCCCGCCCCGCCGTGCCGAGCCGTCGCACCACCCAGGGCAGCGTCGCGCCCTGGACGAGGAGGGTCCCGGCGGCGACCACGAACGCGACGAGGACGAGCAGCGACCGCTGCGGCGTGCCGGACGGCAGCGACTGGGCCGCCGCCAGGGTGACCGCTCCGCGCAGGCCGGCCCACACGAGCACCACGCCCTCGCGCGGTCCGAAGCGCTCGGCGACCAGGTAGTCGATGTCGGCGATCCTGCGTCGCACGCGGCGCCCGACCGCCTCGGCCCGACCGTCCCGTGCCGCGGCCGTGCTCCGCCGTGCCCGGCGGCGCTCCCGGCCGCGTCCGGCGGGCGGCTGCGGCAGCTCACCGTCGTCGAGCCGGGCCTGGGCGTGCGTGAGCCAGTCGCGCACGGGTGGGGTGCGGTCGGTGCGCCGCGCGAGCTCCCACACCGACCAGGCGACGAAGAGGGACCGCACGGTGAGCACGAGCGTGCCGGTGAGGGCACCCAGGCCGAGCGCGACCCACAGGCTGCCGTGCACGTCGAGGACGTCCTCCACGAGCCCGAACACCTCGAGGCCCATGAGCAGGAACACCGATCCCTCGAGCAGCAGCTCCAGCGTCCGCCACACCGCGATCTCGGTGACCCGGTCGCGC
>Ga0233385_1001022_pt1 | contig 12176 bp, 10 predicted proteins | sample ElkDunMinimDraft_16_FD_191543 | JGI IMG/M metagenome (GOLD analysis project Ga0233385, IMG submission 191543) | Fecal eukaryotic communites from dung pellets of Tule Elk in California, USA - Elk Dung G36 | ecosystem: Host-associated > Mammals > Digestive system > Large intestine > Fecal | place... | reverse complement strand
CCTGCAGCGCATGAACCGGGTGGTGGGCTTCGAGCCGGCCGATCGCCTGCTCACCGTCGAGGCCGGCATCGCCCTCGAAGCGGTGCAGGAGGAGGCGCGGTCGCACGGCCTGCAGTATCCGGTGGACTTCGCCTCGCGCGGCTCGTGTTCGATCGGCGGCAATATCGCAACCAACGCCGGCGGCATCCGCGTGGTGCGCTACGGCAACACGCGCGAGTGGGTGGCCGGCATCCGGCTGGTCACCGCGACTGGCGAACTGCTCGACCTCAACCGTGGCCTGGTCAAGAACTCCAGCGGCTACGACCTGCGCCATCTCGCGGTGGCGTCGGAAGGCACGCTCGGCATCATCGTCGAGGCGACGCTGAAGCTGGCCGATCCGCCGCCCGACACACGGGTGATGCTGCTGGCGCTGCCCTCGTTCGAAGTGCTGATGGAGGTATTCCAGGCCCTGCGTGCGCGGCTGCCGCTGGAGGCCTTCGAATTCTTCACCGACCGCGCGCTGCACCACGTGGTGGCGCACGGCGCGCAGCCGCCGTTCGAAGCCGCGTATCCGTACTACGTCGTCGCCGAGTTCGCCTGCGAGGGCGAGGCGGGCGAAGTGCAGGTGTTGTCGGCGTTCGAGTACTGCATGGAGCAGGGCTGGGTCGAGGACGGCGTGATCAGTCACGGCGATACGCAGGCCGCGGCGCTGTGGCGGCTGCGCGAGGGCATCACCGAGAGCCTCGCGCCACACCTGCCGTACAAGAACGACGTATCGGTGCGCGTTTCGGCGATGCCGGGGTTCCTGGCGCGCACCCAGGCCCTGCTTGCGTCGGAATATCCGCAGTTCGAGGTGGTCTGGTTCGGGCATATCGGCGACGGCAACCTGCACATCAACGTGCTCAAGCCGGCGGACATGGCCAACGCCGACTTCGTCGTCGAATGCGAGCGTGTGACCAGGCTGCTGGCGGAAACACTGGCCGAGTACGGCGGCAGCATTTCGGCCGAACACGGCATCGGTCTGGTGAAGAAGGCCTATCTGGGATCGACCCGCAGCGCGGCGGAGATCGCGGTGATGCGTGGCATCCGGCGTGCGCTCGATCCTGCCGGCATTCTCAACCCGGGCAAACTGTTCGACTGAAGGTCCGGTCGCCTGCGCGCCGGCGAAGTTACAGTGGCGCCCCTCCACCGTTTCCCGGAGTCTCCCATGAAGGTCCGTTCCGCATTCCTGCTGCTGGCCGCCCTGTCCGCGCCGGCTTTCGCCGGCAGTTTCGCCGGCACCAGTGCGGGCGCCACCTCGGGCGGCGCCTCGGCCTCGTCGGGCAGCACGTCCGGCAACGACAAGGTGGTGCTGCAGGCGCAAGAGGACGCCGCGGGATTCGTCGCCAGCGAGGGACGCATCCGTGGCGCGCGTCTGGAAGCCGCGCTGCGTCACCTGCGCGAGACCCGGCCGCTCGCGCGCGAGGCGTCCGATCTCGAACTCGCGCAGGCCATCCTCGCCCGCTGATCCGGCTGGCCGATGCTGACGCGGGCCGCCGTCGTCCTGGCCGCAGCCCTGTTGGCGCCGGCGGCGTCGGCTGCCGGCTGGTCGGTCGCGCAGCAGGTGAGCGGTGAGCCGTTGCATCCTGCGGAAGCCATCCAGGCCGACCTCGCGCTGACCGCTGCGGTGTCGCGTCTGCCGCCCGGCTGGCGCGACGCCCCGGGTCTCGATGTCGTTGTCGACTGGCGCGACGACCTGCCCGGCGATGTCCACGGTCGCGCATTCGGTACGCATCTGCGCATGCGTCGCTCGCTGCTCGCCGACGCGGGCGAGGCGCAGTCGCTGCAGCGCGCCCTGCTGCACGAGTTCGCCCATCGATACGACCACTCGCCACATGGCGGCCTGTCGCGCGATCCACGGCTGCTCGATCTCGCCGGCTGGCCGCAGCGGCCTCTGCGCCTGGGTCTGCGCGTGCGCGACAACGCCATGCGCGACCGTAGTCCCGATGCCTACGAGCGCACCGCACCGGCCGAGTTCGTCGCGGTCAACCTGGAATACTTCCTGCTCGACGCCGAATACGCCTGCCGCCGTCCGGCGCTGCACGCCTACTTCGCCGCGCATTTCGGTTGGGCACCACCGCAGGTCGACTGCGCGCCGGAACTGCCCTTCGTCGAGGCCCAGCCCGAGGCGGATGCCGCGCCGTTGCTCATGCTCGATCCCGCGCAGGTCTATGCCGTCGACTACCTCCTGGCCGAAGGCAACGCGCAACCGATGAGCCGCTGGGGCCACAGCATGCTGCGGCTGGTGATCTGCGCGCCTGGCCGTTCCCCCGGGCCCGATTGCCGGCTCGATCTTGCCCATCACCGTGTGCTGTCGTTCCGCGCCTTTGTCGACGATGTGCAGATCTCCAGCCTGCGTGGCCTGACCGGGCGCTACCCGTCGCGGCTGTTCGTGCTTCCGCTCGACCAGGTCATCGAGGAGTACACGCGGGTGGAACTGCGCGGCCTGCAATCGGTGCCGCTGGGGTTGTCGCCGGGCGAGATCGCCACGCTGCTGACCCAGGCGGCCGCGCTGCACTGGAGCTACGACGGGCGCTATTACTTCATCGGCAACAACTGCGCGGTGGAAACCTGGAAGCTGCTGCACACGGGCGTGCCGCGACTGGCCGATGCACGGCTGCGCAGCGTGACCCCGACCGGGCTGCTGCGCAGACTTGCGCGCAGCGGCGCTGCGGACCTGTCGGTGCTTGACCGCGACGATGCGGTGCGGAACGGATTCCGGTTTCCGTCCGCCGATGCGGAGTATCAGGCCCTGTTCGATGTCGCCCGCGCCGAGCAACCGCTGCCGGTCACCCGGTATGCCGACTGGCTCGACCTCGCGCCGCAGGCGCGCACGCCCTGGTTCGATGGCGCGCAGCTGCGCGACGGCGCGGCGCTGCTGGTACTCGAACATGCCGCGCGGCGCCGGGAGATGTTGCGCCTGCGCGACGAACTCAAGCGCCAGCTTCTCGATCCGCGACAGGCTGCAGTCGCCGCGCCTTCGCTCGCGACGCTGCGGGCAATGCTCGACGCCGGCGATCGTCTCAGCCGGCCCGCGCAACTGCTGGCGGACGGCTACGGGCTGCCGCAGCCCGATGAACGCTCGCTGCTCCAGCACGACGTGGCCGCGCGCGCGCAGCGCCTGCACGGCCTGCGCGCGCAACTGGAGGACGGGGGGCGGATGGCGTTGACGCCGCAGGCGCAGGCGCGGATCGCGGCGCTCGAGGAGAACATCGAGGTGCTGGGGGCGCGATTGCGGACGCTGCATCGCGAGGCGGGTGGGCTGGAACTGGATTGAGCGGCCTCACCTGCGCACGCAGCACAGGCGAGGGCTCAGCAGCGGGCCGAGCCCTGGCGGGGCAGCCCGCTGCGCGATGTCATCCCGGACATCGTGCGGATGGACCGGGACGCGGGCGCAGCGCTGCGGGGATCACCGATGCCTTATGCACCGGCCTCATCCGGGCGGCGAAGGGGTCGCGCGAATCGGAGCGCCGCAGGCTTGCGCCACTCCAGACGCTCGCGGACTACCGGGTTCAGTCCGCGCGGCCGCCGAATTCTCCGGTGGTGGTGTTGACCCACACGCGCTCGCCGTTGGTGATGTATTCCGGCACCTGGATCTCGATGCCGGTGTTGAGCGTCGCCGGCTTCGGGCGCTTGGTCGCGGTGCCACCCTTGAGTTCGGGCGGGGTGTCGACGACTTCAAGCACCACGCTCTGCGGCAGCTGCAGGCCGACCGGGGCGTCGTCGATGACCTGCACGAACAGACCGGTCAGTCCCTCGGTGATGTAGCCGGCGCCGTCGCCGACGACATTGGCATCCAGGGTGTACTGGGTGAAATCCTCGTCGTCCATGAACACGAACGCGTCGCCGTCCTTGTACGAGAAGCTCGCCTGGCGCCGGGCGAGGTCGACCTCGCGCAGCTCGTCGTCGCCGTCGAAGCTGGCGTCGGTCTTGGTGCCGCCGGGCACGCTGTACATGGTGAAGCGGAAGCGCACGTTGCCGCCGCGGCCCTGCGGCGAGCTGCGCTCGATGTCGCGCACCTGGTACACGCCACCGTTGTGTTCGACCACGTTTCCTTTCTTGACGTCGTAGGCTTTCATCGTTGTCCGCTGCTGGATGGAGAACTGGTTGGGGAAGGCGACACCGCGTTGCGGCCGGCATCGGGATTGCGCAGGTAGAGCCGCAGGTTGGGGTAGTCGATCACGGCCGCACCGCGTACCAGTACGTCCGCGCCGACCACGCCGTCGACGGCGGCCTCTCCACGCTGCGAGAACGCCGCATTGACGTGGTCGAGCGCGAGGAAGTGGGCGGTGAACGCATCGTCGCGGTAGGCGCCGATCCGCAGCTGGCTGTCGGGCAGGGCAGCGATCGCGAGCCCGCTGCCGCCGGCGCCCGTGGCGACGCCGCCCGCCACGACATCGCGTCCGTCGGCGAAGCGCGACTGCGCGGCACGGTCGATGACGGTGCGACCCGCGCCGGTGTCGACGATGAAGCGGCCGCGCACACCGTTGACGTGCAGCTCGATGGCGAGGTGCGCATCGCCATGTCGGGCCATCGGCACCGCCACATAGCCGCCGGCGCGAAGCGTGGCGTCGAGTCCGGCAGGCTGGGCGTGCGCAGCCAGCGCCAGGCAGGCCAGCGCGGCGGCCAGCACGATGCGATGCAGGATCCTGGTCGGCACGGCGCTGCGCCCTTACCTGGGGGCGAGGCGCACCGCGCCGTCGAGGCGGATGGTCTCGCCGTTGAGATAGCGGTTGCCCACGATGTAGGCGACCAGGTCGGCGAATTCCTCCGGACGCCCCAGGCGCGACGGGAAGGGGATCGAGGCCGACAGCGACTGCTGCACCTCGTCGGGCATGCCGTCGACCATCGGCGTCCAGAAGATGCCGGGCGCGATGGTGTTGACGCGGATGCCGAAGCGCGAGAGCTCGCGGGCCATCGGCAGGGTCATCGCGACCACGCCGCCCTTGGAGGCCGAATACGCGGCCTGGCCGATCTGGCCTTCGTAGGCGGCGACCGAGGCGGTATTGACGATCACGCCGCGCTCGCCGTCCTCGCCCGGCTCGTTGCGCTGCATGACCGCCGCTGCGGCCTTGGCGACGTTGAAGCTGCCGACCAGATTGACCATGACCGTAGTGCTGAACGTCGACAGCGGCATCGGCGCCTCGCGGCCGAGCACGCGGCCGGCGCCGAGGATGCCGGCGCAGTTGATCGCGACATTGAGTCCGCCGAGGAACGCGCGCGCCTCATCGACGTTCGCGACCACGCCGGCCTCGTCGGTGACATCGGTGCGCAGGTAACGGGCATTGGCTTGGCCGAGCGCGGCGACGGCGTCGGCGCCCTTGTCGTCGTTGACGTCGAACAGCACGACCTTGCCGCCGCCCGCCACCAGCTGATGGGCCACGGCGAGGCCGAGGCCGGAGACACCGCCGGTCACGATGGCGCGGACAGAATCGGGTGTCATGAGCGGATCCTCGCAGGCAAAGCGCGCAGTTTAACCGGCGCTCGTGTGCCCGGTACGGCGTCGCCGATCGGTCCGCGCGCCTGCAGCGCGCAAACCGTCAGCCGCGCCCGTGAGGGCGTGTGGACGATGATGCAGGCCGCGGCATGGAGGACGCGGCGCCTGCTTCCAGGCTCATCCCCGCGCGGCGAGTGCCTGTCCGACCTTGCTGCCAGACGCGCGACCGAGCCTGGAGGCGAGCCAGTTGCCGGTTTCGGCGAGCATCTCGAGATCGATCCCGGTACGCACGCCCATTCCGTGCAGCATGTAGACCACGTCCTCGCTGGCGACGTTGCCGCTGGCACCCTTCGCGTACGGGCAGCCGCCGGCGCCCGAGACCGCGGAATCGATCACCGAGACGCCTTCCTCCAGGCACGCCAGCAGGTTGGCCAGCGCCTGCCCCCAGGTGTCGTGGAAATGCACCGCGAGCGCCGGCATGGGCACCTCGGCGGCGACGGCGCGCAGCATCGCACGCGCTGCCGCAGGCGTGCCCACGCCGATGGTGTCGCCGAGCGAGATCTCGTAGCAGCCCATCTCGTGCAGCGCCCGCGCGACCCGGACCACGTCGGCCACCGGTACCGCGCCCTGGTAGGGACAGCCCAGCACGGTGGAGACATAGCCACGCACCCGCACGCCATCGGCGCGTGCGCGGGCCAGCACGGGAGCGAAGCGCTGCAGCGACTCGGCGATCGATGCGTTGATGTTGGTCCGGTTGAAGGCTTCCGAGGCCGCGGTGAACACCGCGATCTCCTCGACCCCGGCTGCGCGCGCCCGGTCATACCCGGTTTCGTTGGGCACCAGGACCGGGTAGGCGATGCCGGAGCGCCGCTCGATACCGGCATAGACCTCGGCGGCATCGGCCAGCTGCGGAACCCACTTCGGGCTGACGAAGCTGGTCGCCTCGATACTGCGCAGGCCGGTCGCCGACAACCGGTCGATCAGTTCGATCTTGTCGGCGGTCGAGACGAGGGTCTTCTCGTTCTGCAGGCCGTCGCGCGGACCGACCTCGACGATGCGCACGTCCACCGGCAGGCTCATCCGAGCACCGCCAGCACCGCGTCCGCATCCACGAACTCGCCGGCCACCGCCCGCATCTCGGCGACGCTGCCGTCGCGAGGGGCCTTGAGCGCGAGTTCCATCTTCATCGCTTCCATGACCAGCAATGGCTGGCCGGCGACGACCGTGTCGCCCGCGGCGACCTGCACCGCGACGATGCGGCCCGGCATCGGCGCACGGACGCGATCGTCGCCGGCGGCGTCGGCGCCGGCGCTGCGGCGTGCACCGGCGACGTGGCGCAGGTCCAGCCGCGCCTGGCCGTCGTGGACCACGATGTGGTCCGGCCCGGCGATGACCGAGATGCGCGCGGCGCTGTCGTCGAAGCGCGCGCTGAGCACGCCGTCGACGAGCCGCGCGCCAGCAACCGCCACAGCGCCGGAGGGGCCGTGCACAACGCGATCGTCCGCCGCGCCCGACACCGTGACCGGGAGCGGCTGTCCGCGATGCTCGAACATCAACGTGCGCGCGGCCGATGCGCCCACCCGCCAGCCATCGTTGGCGGCCCAGGGCGAGGGATCGCCGGCAGGCGCCGCCTCCGCAAGCAGCCGGGCGACCGCGGCGGCGGCGACCAGCCGCGCGGGCGGCACCACATCGGCGGGGGAGACGAACTCCTCGAGATGACGGTCGAGATAGCCGGTGTCGATGGTGGCCTCGACGATGGCCGGGTGTCGCACCAGGCGCTCGAGGAATTCGATGTTCGACTTCGGGCCGACGATCCGGCACTGGGCCAGCGCCTCGCGCAGGCGGGCGAGCGCGCGCGGCCGGTCCTGGTCCCAGACGATGAGCTTGGCGATCATCGGGTCGTAGAAGATCGTGACCGTGTCCCCTTCGACAACGCCGGAATCGACGCGGACATGGGCCGACGGCGCTGGCAGCCGCAGCGTGCGCAGCACGCCCGAAGCCGGCAGGAAGCCCGCATCGGGATCTTCCGCATACAGCCGCACCTCGATCGCATGGCCGATGCGCGGGACCTCGGCCTGCGCGAGCGGAAGGGGATCGCCGGCGGCGATCCGCAACTGCCACTCGACCAGATCCAGGCCGGTGGTGAGCTCGGTCACCGGATGCTCGACCTGCAGCCGGGTGTTGATCTCCATGAAATAGAAGTGGCCGGCCGGATCGACGATGAATTCGACCGTGCCCGCATTGGTGTAGTCGATCGCGTGCGCGGCCAGTACCGCGGCCTCACCCATCGCCGCGCGCAGTTCCGGCGTCAGGAACGGCGAGGGCGATTCCTCGAACACCTTCTGGTAGCGGCGCTGCGCCGAGCACTCGCGTTCGTTGAGGTGGATCACGCCGCCATGGCGGTCGCCGAACACCTGGATCTCGATGTGGCGCGGCGATTCGATGTAGCGCTCGAGCAGCACGCGGTCACGGCCAAATGCGTTCTTCGCTTCGCGCTGGCAGCTCTCCAGATTGGGGATGAAGTCCTCGAGCGTGCGGACGATGCGCATGCCCTTGCCACCGCCGCCGTGCGCGGCCTTGATCATCAGTGGAAAGCCGATCCGCGCAGCCTCGCGCGCGAGCGTGGCCGGGGACTGGTCCTCGCCGGTGTAGCCGGGCACGACCGGCACCCCGGCCGCGGCCATCAGGTCCTTGGCCCCCGCCTTGCTGCCCATCTTGCGCATCGAGGCCGACGACGGCCCCACGAAGGTCAGCCCCGCGGCCTCGACCGCGTCGGCGAAGTCGGCGTTCTCGCTGAGGAAGCCATAACCCGGATGGATCGCCTGCGCCCCGGCGCTGCGCGCGACCTCGAGGATCGCATCGCCGCGCAGGTAGGAATCCTGCGGCCGCGGACCACCGATGGGATAGGCCGCATCGGCCAGGCGCACGTGCTGCGCATCGGCATCGGCCTCCGAATACACCGCGATCGTGCGGATGCCGAGGCGACGCGCGGTGCGGATGATGCGGCAGGCGATCTCGCCGCGGTTGGCGATCAGCAGGGTGTCAAACATGGGCATCCTTTTCGCTCGTCGCCCATGTCGCCGGGCGTTTTTCGAGAAAGGCGGTCAGGCCTTCCTGGCCCTCGGCCGAGACCCGCAGCGCGGCGATCAGCGAGGCGTTGTCCTGGTCGAGCAGATCGCGGTCGGTGGCGGCGGCGACGGCGCGCACCAGGCGCTTGGCGCCTGCGGCGGCGTTCGGGCCGGCTTTCAGCAGCAGCGCGATCTGCCGGTCCACCGCGGCGTCGAGCGCGTCGGCCTCGACCACTTCATGCAGCAGCCCGATGCGCTGCGCCTGCGCCGCGTCGAAGAGCTCGGCGGTGGCGAAATAGCGCCGCGCATTGCGCGTGCCGATCGCGGCGACGACGTAGGGCGCGATCGTCGCCGGCAACAGGCCGAGCCGGCTTTCGGTCAGGCCGAACTTCGCGCCGGGCACCCCGATCGCGATGTCGCAGCAGGCCACAAGCCCGACGCCGCCACCGAAGGCCGCGCCGTGCACGCGCGCGATGGTCGGCTTCGGCAACTCGTCGAGGGTCCGCATCAGGCGGGCGAGGGCGAGCGCGTCCTCGCGGTTGTCCGCTTCGCTGGCCATGGTCATGCCGCGCATCCAGTTCAGATCCGCGCCGGCCGAAAACGACGCGCCGTTGCCTTCGAGCACGACCACGCGCACGTCCGGATCGCGGCCCACTGCATCCAGTGCGGCCGTCAGCGTCGCGATCAGCGCCGCGTCGAAGGCGTTGTGCAGGGCAGGACGGTCCAGTCGAAGGCGCGCCACCGCGCCAGTGCGGACGAGGGTCAAAGCATCGGACATGCGCATCGGGTCCTGCGGAACGGTCCGGAATCATAACGAGTCGGGACGTGCGACCCACGCGGCGCTGCAACCATGCGGGCCGCAAGCGCGCGCTCGCGGGTGTGGCCTCGCGGCCTGAACTGGGCCCGGGTCATCCGTGGGCGCGGTGCGGCGGCATGCGCCCCGGTGGCCGCCGCTTCCGCGCGGCGGGGTGGCTAGGATCGCCCGCGGCTGAGGGGCGAGCGTGTCGGACGGCGCATGTCGTTGGTCGGTGTGACCTCGACCGCCACGCTGAAGGTGCGCTCGTCGCCGACCAGCAGGGCGCCGACGCCGACCACCTGGCGATTGATCTCCTTTCCGGCCTCGTCGCGGATCACCAGCACCACCGAATACTCCCAGGCGCCGCCCTCGGCCGGATGCCGGATGCGGCCCTCGACCTGCAGCGCGGTGGTGGTCTCCTCGCGCTGCACCGCATGCCGCGCGACGATCGGCGAGGCCGGCGCAGCGTCGATCTTCAGATGGTGCTGGCACGCCGGACAGCGCGTGGCGCTGTCCAGGATCGTGGTCTTGCAGTGCGGACAGGTGCGCGTGGCACCTGCCGCGCCGGGACGGCTGCTCACGGTCAGGCGCTGGACTTGTCGTTGGTCGCCTTGTCCTTGGCTGCGCCGCTGCCATTGCTGGCCGGCACAGCCACCTCGTCCCAACCGCATTCGATGTGGCCGCGGATCCGGGACCCCTTGGCGACCGTGAGCGAACCGGCCTTGAGGTCACCGGTGAGCACGGCGGAGTCGCGCAGTTCCACCAGCGAGGCCGATTCGATGTTGCCTTCGAGTTCGCCCGACACCAGCACCTGCTTGGCGCGCACACCGCCGTTGAGCTTGGCGCCATGCTCGATGGTCAGGTCGCCCTGCACGTTGACGTCGCCCTTGAAGCGGCCGGCGATGCGGATATCGCCAGAGCCCTCGATCTTGCCCTCGATGGTGAGGTCGGCGGCAATGATCGATTCCTTGCCGCTCGGCGCGGCCGGGCGCGCTGCAGGTGCCGGCGCGGCCTGCGGCGAGGTGGGCAGCGTGGCGGTCTGGAAGTCGGCGATCGCCGGGGACGCCGTGTCACGGGCCGGGACCGGCGGCGGAGCCGTGTCGGAGCCGTATGTGGGGGAATCCTTCTTGGCGGTGCCGGACTGCGGGAAAATTGCCATGTCGCGCGTTACCTCTGAAAAAGGACGGGGAGCGGTAAGGGACCACTCGAAACAGGACTTCCGCGACGCCGCGGTTGGCAGCGCGGAAGCCGAGGCTAGCACGCGAACTGCGCTCTGCAGCGGGGCGCCACGCCGCGAAAGCGTGACCGCGCAAGCACTTGCCGCCTGTCGGGACCCGGCCCCGTGTTCTGCGCCTACATCCGGAACACGCCGAAGCGCGCGGGCTCGATCGGTGCATTGAGCGAGGCGGCGAGGCCCAGGCCCAGCACCCGCCGGGTGTCGGCCGGATCGATGATGCCGTCGTCCCACAGGCGCGCGGTCGCATACCACGGGCTGCCCTGGTGTTCGTACTGCTCGCGGATCGGCTGCTTGAATGCCTCTTCGTCCTCGGCGCTCCAGCTGCCGCCCTTGCCTTCGATACCGTCGCGGCGCACGGTCGCCAGCACGCTGGCCGCCTGCTCGCCGCCCATCACGCTGATGCGGGCGTTGGGCCACATCCACAGGAAGCGCGCGCCGTAGGCGCGGCCGCACATGGCGTAGTTGCCGGCGCCGAAGCTGCCGCCGATGACGATCGTGAACTTCGGCACGCTCGAGCAGGCGACGGCGGTGACCATCTTCGCGCCGTCCTTGGCGATGCCGGCATTCTCGTATTTGCGGCCCACCATGAAGCCGGTGATGTTCTGCAGGAACACCAGCGGAATGCCGCGCTGGTTGCACAGCTCGATGAAGTGCGCGCCCTTGAGCGCGCTCTCGCCGAACAGGATGCCGTTGTTGGCGACGATGCCCACCGGCATGCCATGTACGTGGGCGAACCCGGTCACCAGCGTCTTGCCGTAGCGCGCCTTGAACTCCTGGAAGTCGCTGCCGTCGACGACGCGGGCGATGACCTCGCGGATGTCGAAGGGCCGACGCGTGTCCCTGGGCACGATGCCGTAGAGCTCCTCGGCCGGATACAGCGGCTCGACGGTCGCGCGCCGCGCAAGCCGGGCGACGCGCGGGCGGTTGAAGCTGCCGACGATGTCGCGCGCGATCTGCAGCGCGTCGGCATCGTCCTCGGCGAAGTGATCGACCACGCCTGACACGCTGGTGTGCACCTCGGCCCCGCCCAGCGCCTCGGCGTCCACCACCTCGCCGGTGGCCGCCTTCACCAGCGGCGGCCCGCCGAGAAAGATCGTGCCCTGCTCCTTGACGATCACCGACTCGTCGCACATGGCCGGCACGTAAGCGCCGCCCGCGGTGCAGCTGCCCATGACCACGGCCACCTGCGGGATGTTCTCCGCCGACATCCGCGCCTGGTTGTAGAAGATCCGTCCGAAGTGCTCCCTGTCCGGGAACACCTCGTCCTGCAGCGGCAGGAACGCGCCGCCCGAATCGACCAGGTAGATGCAGGGCAGGTGGTTCTCGCGGGCGATCTCCTGGGCGCGCAGATGCTTCTTCACCGTCATCGGGAAATAGGTGCCACCCTTGACGGTCGCGTCGTTGGCCACGATGACCACTTCCAGTCCCTGCACGCGCCCGATACCGGCGACGACGCCTGCGGCCGGCGCTGCGCCGTCGTACATGTCCTCGGCGGCGAGCGGCGCGATCTCGAGAAACGGCGAGCCGGGGTCGAGGAGGGCGGTGATGCGCTCGCGCGCCAGCAGCTTGCCGCGCGCAGTGTGCTTCGCCTGCGCGGCCTCGCCACCGCCCTGCGCCGCG